>Ga0134121_10000965_pt1 | contig 28921 bp, 21 predicted proteins | sample KB301_FD_96463 | JGI IMG/M metagenome (GOLD analysis project Ga0134121, IMG submission 96463) | Terrestrial soil microbial communities without Nitrogen fertilizer from Kellogg Biological Station, Michigan, USA - KB3-0-1 | ecosystem: Environmental > Terrestrial > Soil > Unclassified ... | reverse complement strand
TCGCAAACGCCGCGGACCTGAGCGCGTCGTACGAGCGCGCCAGCAGGGAATTCGGCGTGCCGCTGGAGATCGTCCGCGCCGTCGCCTACGTGCGCTCCGGCGGAGTGCAGCGGCAGCCGTCGACGTTCAGTGACCGTCCGCCGGCGTACGGCGTCATGGGGCTGCGCGACGACGACTGGTTCGGGCACAGCCTGCGCGACGCGGCCGCGCTGCTCGGCGTCTCGCCCGATCTGCTGCGAACGGATGCCGAGGCCAACATTCGCGGCGGGACGGCGCTGCTGGCCCGCATCGCGGCGAAGCACCCCGAGGCCGTGGCGCGCGACGTCGACAGTTGGCGCGGCGTGGTCGCGGAGTTCAGCGGCATCCCTCAGAAGGAAATCGCCGATCTCTTCGCGCAGCAGGTCCTCGAGCGGATTCATCCCGACGCGCCGGCGCCGAGAAGCGGCGCGCGGCGCATTGCAACGCTGGTCAATACCGATTGTTCGAACGTGGTCTGGTACGGCGACACCATTCCCACCACCAACTATGCCGTCGGCCGAAACGGCGTGGCCATCACCATGGACGTCATCCACACCACCGAGGAGACCGCCGCCGACACGCTGTCGATTTTTCAGAATCCGTCGCGCCAGGTGAGCTCGAACTATCTCGTCAATCGCGACGGCTCGGTGTGGCAGTTCGTCGCCGACGCCAACACCGCGTACCACTGCGGCAACAGCTCCTACAACCGCGCCTCGATCGGCATCGAGATGGAAGGATGGGCCGAGGGCTCGCCGCTGGAAGACTACTCGTGGCAGACGCCGGAGCAGTGGCAGTCGCTGGAAGCGCTGGTGTCCTGTCTGCACGGCGCGTACGCAATTCCGCTGGACCGCGCGCACCTCATCGGCCATAACCAGGTGCCCGACCCGAACAACCCGGCGCTGTACTGGGGCGGCGCGAACCATCACTGGGATCCGGGTCCCGCCTGGAGCTGGGACCATCTCATGACCGATCTCGGTCACCTCGCCGTCCCCGCCGCGGTCTCGGTTGCCTCGCAGTGCACGGTGACGGCGCTGCCGCAAGCGTCGGCGCCGCAAATCACGTACGTCTGGCCGGGAGAGAAATTCACCGCCTATGACGCGGTCGGCTCGTATCAGGAGATCTATCTGGCCGGCCGCGAATTCGCGCAGGCGTCCTCGCTGCCCGTGGGCTGGTACCACTGGGACGGATGGGTCTCGTCGTCATGCCTGTCCACGCTGGCCAGCAGTACGCGCCTCGAGGTCAGCGGCGCGTTCCCCAACACGCTGGAAGTCCGAGACGGAGCGCAGCAGTCGTCGACGGTCCTGGGCCACATCGGCGAGGGCAAGCGGTTCGTCGCCACCGGCAATACGCAGTCGGGTTTTGACGGCTATCTCTGGTACGAGCTCGCGCTCGCCGGCAACACCGGCGGTCCCACCGGCTGGTCCTCCTCGGTCCATCTGACAGTGGGCGACGTGGCGAGTTGCTACGGCGTGAGCGCCGCCAGCAGCCCGACCTCGGGCGGCACGGCTTCGATCGGCACCGCGCCGGACTGCTTCGGCGGCTTCGCGAACGGTGACGCGGTGTCCATCTCTGTGTCGGCGAACAGCGGCTACAACTTCTCGAGCTGGACGGCGGCGAACTGCACGCTGGCCAATCCAAGCGCGTCTTCGACGACCTGCACGATCACCGGCGCCGGAAACGCCGCCGTCACTGCGAACTTCGCCGCCATCCCGTGCTACACGCTCGCGAAAAGCGCCAGCCCCTCGGCCGGCGGCGGCGTGACCATCAATACATCACAGAATTGTCCGGGCGGGTTCACCAACGGCACCGCGGTGTCGATCACCGCCACGCCGAACGGCACCTACAACTTCACGAACTGGACTTCCACCAATTGCACGCTGGGCAACGCGAATGCTGCTTCCACGACATGCACCATGACCGGCGCGGGGAACGCGAGCGTGACGGCGAGGTTCCGCAAGCACTGATCGCTACAGCCGCCTTCACGGATTGATCGTGACCACGCTAGATAGGTGCCACCCTATTCGACGTAGATGACTCTCGATAAGCGTCGATTCTCCGCTCTCCCTATTTCCGGACGCCCTCTCCAAGTCTTCTTCGGCTTCTGGAGAGGAGCCTGGGCCAGATGTCTGGTATCGCGCCCCGTTGGGGCTCGGAGGATGACAAGGGTGGTCGCGCAACCCAGCCCATTGGGCTGGGCTCAGGGAGCCCAGGCCGTTGGCCCGGAAGGTATGTGATTCCTTGAGCTCAGACGTTTCAGCGCTGGACCAGGGTTCCGGCGCGAGGTAGGATTGAGGCCCGAAGGGACGCCCTCCCTAAGCCCAGGGCATCGCCCTGGGATTGAGGCGGAAGATTCAATTCCGAGGCGGCCTGAAGGGCCGCGCTAGGCTTCAGCGTGAGCCCACGATGGCTAACGCTCCTCCAACAAGTCGCTGGCACCTATGTAGCTAGATATTGGAATCGGGTTATGAAGGGTCGGCTCATCGCGGCGGAGCCCTCGGCGCCCGGGCCGGCGCCACTTCACCGATCAGGCGCAGGGCCTTCTGACCGCAAACCTCACACCTCATGGGATCGATGCCTCCAATAGGTCGCTGGCACCTATGTAGGCAGCTAGCTCAAGCGAAGAGTGGGATTTCTACGCCTCTTCACCTCACGCTACTTGCGCAAGCGGGACAAGAATTTCTACAGACTCGTACGGAACTGAAACCGTACCTTCCTCGGTTCGTTCGACCAGCCCCAGCACTTCAAGACGAGCGATGTCGGTGTGTACGTTCGAGTAGTTTCTCTCGGCCGCCTTGGCTAGAGCATAGACGCTGCAGGGCCCAACTCGCCGGAGCGTGGCCATCAGGTCGACGCGTGCTGGCGTAAGGTCTGCAAACAATGACTTTGCTGACTCAAAGCTCAGCCGAAAGTCTGGTGATTTTCCGCGTCGCGACTCCGCAACCTGTTCCCTCGCAGCACGAACGGCTGATCCGGACTTGGCGACCTCGATGATGGCTTTCATGACGAGCTCCAGTCTTGGATATTACGTTCGAAGTCATCTAGCAGGCGGTCGATGGAGGTGAAGACGTAGGATTCTTCCTTACCAGCGACATGCCGATGATCACCCTTTCCTCGTTCGTTGTCATACCGAACCCACTCTTCGCTGGGGGTACCGTAGAACAGGCGGTACTTGAAGCAATGAACGCATGGCGGTACGGGCTCCGGAACCTCCCAGATGACCACCTCGACGATGGACCCGTCGTCGCGAACTTCTTTGGATCGCGCAAGCAGCGAGGCCTTCATCTATTGCATGATAGCAATACACGGCAGCGCCGTCCAGTGATGCCGAACAGTCTCGCGGCCCTTCAGGCCGCACCCTTCGAACTGGCCTGGCACCCAGGGCGATGCCCTGGGCTGAAGGATCACGACCCTTTGGGCCGTCCAGACACCGATGCCTGCGCGATTCACCAACGTCCTCGACGTTGGTGGCGACTCTCTTTCCTGTCTCGGCAACGGTCAACCCCGCAGATTAGGCGCTAACGTCTCCTTCCGCGGCAGGCGCTGCACGGCCGCTCTTGGCCGCGTCCGCGGTCTGCCTGGAAAGGAGAAGGTGTTGCCATGACGTGCAAACGACTTCGACTGGCGGTCGCCGTCCTCGTGGGTCTCGTCCTCCTCGGTGTGCCGGCGGCCCGCGCTTTGCCGGGGATCGGCGGGTTGGAGGTCCCTGCCCTTCCCGCCCGGGAGGCTCCCGGCTTCTTCGCCAGCCTCTGGGGCCTCGTTACCCGCCTCGTCCCCAGCTTCGAGGCCAACCGGGCCAGCATCGATCCCGACGGCGCCCAGGCCGTCTCCGATCCCAACTCTCCCCAGGCTGTTCCGGGGTCCGACAACCGGGCCACCATCGACCCCGACGGCTAAAACGCACCCTTCCCAGGAGAGGCCGCTCCACAGAGCGGCCTCTCGTTTCAGCTTTCCGCGCTTCAGGTGTCTCGAAAAGCCGCTCAGCGGAGACTAATTCTAGAAAGGGAGATCGTCATGTGCCCCCAGGTCCGTCCCTCCCAGGAGGATCTCGACCGGCTGATGCGACGGCTCCGGCCCAGGATCGCCGGCCTGCTCGTATCCCGGAACGTCTCGCCCGAGGAGGCCGAGCGGCTGGTGGGCGAAGCCCTGATCGAGATCGCCTACCGCTGGTCCCGGGTGCACGATCACGCCGGCTGGCTACTGAAATCCCTGGACAAAAAGACCCGGCCGTGGCTAAAGATCACCAAGGAGGAGCCCGTCCCATGAGCCCGATGCACGACGATCGCCGCTCCGACTACACTCCCGCCTTCGACCGAGCTGAGGAAGGGGTGCGCCGGCGGTTTGCCCGCCATGTGGAGGAGCTCGATGCGGCGGCTTCTCTCGCCCTGGACCTCTTGGCTGCGCCCGAGGCGGGCCGCGGGGAGTTGCTGCGCCAGCCACGGTTTCACGCCTTGGGCCTCTGCGATTTGCTGCTGGAGCGCTGCCGCGAAGCCTGGACGGAAGAGCCGGCCTGGGCCGTGGAACTGGGCGCTCTGGCAGTCGCGGTAGCGGACCGGTTGGACACGATCCACTACGGCGACGGGCTGGTGGAGGACGCCCGGGCACGTGCCTGGGCTCACCTCGCCAACGCCTGCCGCATCGGATCGGACCTGCGACGAGCCGAAGAGGCGTTGGCATCCGCCTGGGAGCACCACCGTAAGGCTGGCGAGGACGCCTTCACCGAGGCCGAGATCCTCAGCTTCGAGGGCTCTCTGCGCAACTCTCAAGGCCAGTTCGAGGAGGCGATCCGCCTTTTCGATCACGCCCTCGCCATCTACCGGGAAGGACGGGACCGCCACCGGGAGGGCCGGACCCTCATCAAGAAAGGAACGGCTCTTGGTCATGGCGGCCGACTCAAAGAGGCGATCCGGGTGACCCGTCGAGGGCTCGCCTCCATTGACGCGGCCGAAGAGCCGTACCTCGAGGTAGTGGCCCGGCACAACCTTATCTTCTATCTTCACGAGAGCGGCGAAAGCCGCGAGGCTCTCACGGTGCTGGAACGGAGCCGCCGACTCTACACCGTTCTGGGCGAGCCTCTGCACCGGGCGAGGCTGCGGTGGGTGGAAGGCAAGATCTTCCTTGACTTGGGCCGGCTGGAGGAGGCGGAGGCCTCTCTGACCGAGATCCGGGCGATCTTCCTGGAACGCGGTATTGCTTTCGACGCGGCCCTCGTGTCCCTGGACCTGGCGATGGTCCACGCCCGCCGGGGCAACACCGGCGAGGTGCAGCGTCTGGCGGCCGAGATGCTCCCCATCTTCGAGTCCCGCGACGTTCGCTCGGAGGCTCTCGCCGCTCTGGTGCTGCTGCGTGGCGCCGTCGACACCGAGAGAGTCAGCCTGGAGATCTTGGAACACCTCTCGGGCCAGCTCCGGCGCGCTTAGGCGTGCGGAGACAACGGCCCAGGGCCTTGATGCGCCCTCACGATGCGGAATTTTGCCTTCCGTTCACCGCAAAGAGGGGGCTTCTTGCGGCGATAGACGCACAACTCGCGGCGAATGACACTCCCAATGCTAGGATGACAGGACCCACTCTGTCGTGGTGAGGACACTTTGCGGCATTGCGTACGCCCAATAGCGCGCGGAGAGCGCGTGATGGCTGAATGGACACTCTCGGTGTGACGTTGAACGTGCATCATGCGGCGATTGGTGGACATTATGCGGCGAAAGAAGGTCTCTTCGCGGTGAATGAAGTAGCAATCACTGCAAAAAGTATGTCTATCGTCAGTGTGCCAGGTCATCTCGCGGTGAAACGCAGGAACTGCGAGAGAATGAGAGTGCATTTCGCGGTGATGAAGGGTGAGCATGCGGCGATAGAAGGACACAAGACCGCAAAAAGACTGCCCATTGCAGCGATGAGAGTGCATCACGCGGCGTTGGGTACATCTAATGCCGGGATGTAAGCTCTTATCACCGCGAAATGCGCGTTCAACGCCGCGACGTTACGCCCTCATCTTGGGCGGAGGTGCCCGAGCAAGATTCTCGCTTCTTGAAGAGATCGCTGCGTTCGGAGACGCCCCACGGGGTAGCTCGCGCTACCCTTTGGGCGTCTCTACGGTGGGGGCAGGAAAGGTGATGGAGTCTGACAGGTTGTGGCCATTAGACGGTGGTATCGAAGAAACTACCCCCCGCCCTCCCTCTTCTTCCAGTGTGGGGGGCGGGAGAAGAGGGCCGGGGTGACGAGGGTCTTGGGTGGGGGCGCGCTCCCGAGGCAGGGTACGGGTACATTGCTTGCACCGCGGGCCCCGGCAGCTCCGGACCGAGTCGGAATCCTCACTTGGCCGGGGAGGGCGCCGGCGGGAGCGGGGTCCTCGAGTAGAGGCCGATCGGATGGCCGGCTGGATCGACGACCAAGGCGATGGCTCCGATGCCGTCCTGCAGGTTGAAGGGGAAGCCAGGCGGGATCGTTCCCCCCAACTCCTTCGCTTTCTTGCAACTGGCCTGGATGTCGGTCACCTGGACATAGACCACTCCGTCGAAGGCGGAGATTTTGCCCTCTGCTACGCGTATTGTCCCGATCCCCGTGCCACCCGCGACGATCTCGACCGCCAGATCCGTGCCCTGGATCGCGGTAAATTGCCAGTCGAAGAGCTTCCCGTAGAAATCCTTGGACCGCGGCAGGCTGGTCGTGGTGATGTCGAACCAGGCGACGCGGCCCGGTCCGACATCCGGCTTGGGAGTCTTGGGAGTCGCTGCATGGAGCCCTCCAGTCACGAGGGCCGAGGCCAGGATGATCGTCAAAATCGCCTTTCGCATCGTCGTTCTCCTTGGTCAGGGGTTGAGGACGGCCGATTCTAGCGGCCGGACTTCAGGTCCTCGCGTCACCCGAACGGGTGATCTACGCCGAAATCGCGAAGAATCATCACTTCGGGTGACCGAACGCCGGGGGCACGCTCAGGCATTGCTCTCCCTACGGGCTCCCCTCCTCCACCAAAGTCCGCTGTGGGGCCTTCTGCCCGACCTTGGTCACCGCCACGGCGACGCCGATCAGCACCAGCGCGGAGCCGGCGAGGATTCTCGGTGGGAAGGCCTCTCCCATGAAGAGGCTGCCGACGATCACGGCAAGGACGGGGGTGGCGTAGTTGATCATCGCCATGTTCGTGGCCGACTGGTGCCGGAGGAGCCAGAAGTAGATGGTGAAGGGGAAGGCGGAGCCGATCAGCCCCAGGTAGAGGATCGAGAGGACCGAGGCTGAGTTGAAGGTGACGTGCAGATGGCTCTCGGTCAGCAGCGCCGCGGCGCCCGTCACCACGGCGGTGATCGCCATCGGTACGGCCGCCGTCGAGAGCGGATGGAGGTTGCCTCCCCAGCGCTTCACGGTGACGTTGCCCAGCGCCGCGAAGAGGGGCGAGGTCAGCAGGATGGCCGCGTGCCTCGCCACCAGGCTGCCGCCCAGCGCTTGGAAATCGGAGGAGAAGATCACCGCGATGCCTGCGAAGCCCACGAGGATGCCCGCGATGCTGCGGAAGGTCAGCCGCTCGGCCGGCAGGACGAAGTGCGCCATGAGCGCCGTCAGCAGCGGGAAGGTCGAGAAGATGACCGCGCAGAGCCCCGAGGGCACCGTCTGCTCCGCCCAGTAGAGAACGCTGTAGGGGACGATGAAGGTGCAAGAGGCGTTCGCCCACCAGAGCCAGCGCTCGGTGCGGCTACGCCCCAGCTTGACGCCGAAGACGGGGGCGAGGGCCAGCAGCGCCGCCGAGGCGATGGCGAAACGTAGCGCCACGCCGGTGAACGGCGGCAATCCCCGCAGGCCCACCCGGATGACCGCCCAGGTGGTGCCCCAGATCAGGATCAGCGCCGCGAGGGACGCCCAGGTGAGGAATCGCCCCGGTTTCGGCGTGCCAACTCTCCTTGGAGGGACGTCAGGGATAGATCTTGTACAGCATCCGCGGATACGGAATGGTCTCCCGCAGGTGCGTCAGGCCGGTCATCCAGGCCACGAACCGCTCGATGCCCATGCCGAAGCCGCTGTGGGGGAACGCCCCGTATTTACGGACGTCAAGATACCACTGGAACGCCTCGACGGGGAGGTTGTGCTGCTGGATGCGCGCGAGCAGCAGGTCGTGGTCGTGAATCCTCTGGCTGCCGCCGATGATCTCACCGTAGCCCTCGGGCGCCAGCAGGTCGAGACCCAGCACGGTCTCCGGATTCTCCGGGTCGGGCTGCATGTAGAAGGCCTTGAACGACGCCGGGAAGCGGGTCACCATCACCGGCTTGTCGAACTGGCTGGCGAGGATGGTCTCCTCGTCGCCGCCGAAGTCGTCGCCCCACTGGATCGGGTTGCCCTCGCGGTTGAGGATCGCGACCGCCTCGGTGTAGGTGATGCGCGGGAAGGGCGGCACGACTTTCTCCAATTTGGCGGTGTCGCGCTCGAGCACCTTGAGGTCTTCCCGCGAGCGGTCGAGGATGCGCGCGGCGAGGTAGCTCACGAACTCCTCGGTGAGGGCGCAGAGCCCCTCGAACTCCAGGAACGCCACCTCGGGCTCCACCATCCAGAACTCCATCAGGTGGCGGCGGGTCTTGGACTTCTCGGCGCGGAAGGTGGGGCCGAAGCAATAGACCTTGCCCAGGGCGGCGGCGGCCGGCTCCAGGTAGAGCTGGCCGCTCTGCGAGAGGTAGGCCTTGTCGCCGAAGTAGTCGGTCTCGAACAGGTTCGAGGTCCCCTCGCAGGCGGCGGGCGTGAGGATGGGCGAGTCGATGAGCGTGAACTGCCGCTCGTAGAAGAAGTCGCGGATGCCCTGCTCGACCTCGCTGCGTACCCGCAGGGCGGCGCGCTGCCGGCTGGAGCGAAGCCACAGGTGGCGGTGCTCCATGAGGAACGCCGTGCCGTGCTCCTTGGGGGTGATGGGATAGTCCTGGGTGAGGCTCAGGATCTCGAAGCCGCTGGCCTGGATCTCGACGCCGATCGGGGAGCGCTTGTCCTCCTTGACGGTGCCGCGGACCCGGACTGTGGACTCCTGGGTGACGCGCTCGATGTCCGCCCAGGTCTCTTCGGGGACGTCCTTGCGGCCGGCCACGGCCTGCACGACGCCGCCGGCGGTGCGCACTTGGAGGAAGGCGATCTTGCCGCTGGAACGCTTATTGTCGATCCATCCCGACAGCTCGACCTCCTGGCCGACGTTCTGGGACAGCTCACGAATCGAGGAGATGGGAGTGGGGGTTGCCTGGCTCATGGGGGCGGGATTGTACTCTACTTCTCCGGCAAGTCCGGCAGCCTGGAGAGGGCGTCGGCCGCCGCCCGCTGCTCGGCGATCTTCTTGCTCGGTCCTTCGCCGGTGCCGCCGAGCTCACCCGCCAGCCAGCACTCCACCACGAAGATCTTGTTGTGGTCCGGCCCGGAGGCCGCGGTCAGCCGGTACTCGGGCAGATCCCAGCCCAACGCCTGGGAGACCTCCTGGAGCTGGGTCTTGGAATCGGTGAGCTCCTTGCTGGCCCGTTCCTGAAACGCCGAGTCCAGTAAGATCTCGACGACCTTGCCGGCCGCCTCCATGCCGCCGTCGAGATAGAGGGCGCCGATCACCGCCTCCATCGAGTCCGCGAGGAGGGACGCCTTGGTCCGGCCGCCCGAGCGGTCCTCCCCCACTCCGATCTTGAGCGCCGTGCCCAGGCCGATCTCCTCGGCGTGCCGGGCGAGGGACGGGCGGCTGACGAGCTGCGCCTTGAGCTTCGAGAGCTCGCCCTCCGGCAGCTCCGGATAGCGGATGTAGAGCCACTCGGCGCTGAGGAGGCCGAGGACGGAGTCGCCCAGGAACTCCAGGCGCTCATAGTGCTCGGGGATGCCGCGCTCGTTGGCCCAGGAGCGGTGGGTGACGGCGAGGTCCAGGAGGTCGAGGCGCTTGAAGCGGTACCCGAGGCGTTCTTCGAGAGGTGTCGCGGGACGGCGGCCGAAAACCATGAGGGGAATGCTAGCAGCGGGAGAGGTCGAACGCTCTCTCCCGTTGCTTCGCTGCGCTCGTCCCCGCCCGGCAACGCCCCCACCCAAGACCCTCCACTCCCAGACGTTCCCAGCTTGGTCGAGAGTGCCGACGGTGGCAAACGCGATGTCGATCCCAGCCAATGTAGAGACGCCCCGTTTCCGGGGGAACCCCGGATGGGGGCGTCTCCGAGGCGGAGGCACCGTCCCGATTTTCGAAGACGGTTCCGCGGGCACAAGTCCACACCGGGCCGACATGGTGCCGCCGAAACGATCCGTTCCAATTGGGACTGCTGTCGCCGATCCGGAGACGCCCCCATCGGGGGTTCCCCCCGAAACGGGGCGTCTCTACATTATCTGGATCCGCTCCGCCAGGTCCTACTCCCGCTCCAACGCCTTCCGGTCCCACCCCGCCGTATTGGCGGCGGCCTCGTAGGTGCTCTGTAGGAAGTCGAGGATGGCGGCCTCGGGGTCCGGCGCGGTCCGCACCGCCTCGTAGGGGAGGACGAACTCCCCCATCTGCTGGTGGTAGTAGGCGGCGGCCGGACGCACGGGGGCGTCCCCGAATCCCGCGGGCGTCGGGTAGACGTAGGAGTAGATCACCGGCTCCGGCAGCACCTCGGCCCCCGGCCAGAAACCGGCGCTCGAGACCTCGTGCGAGTAGCCCTCGCGCATCACCCAGTCGCCGACGTTGGGGACGCCGCCGGGATGCGGCGGCGCGGTCCGCCCCGAGAAGCGCGAGACGGCGAGGTCCATGCCGCCCCAGAAGAGATGCACCGGGCTCGCCTTGCCGACATACCTCCCGCGAAAGACCTTGAAAACGCGGTCCACACGGATCAGCACCCGCCAGAAGCGCTCCGCCATCACCGGGTCGTACGTGGCGTGGATCTGATCGTCCAGGAAGGGCAGCGCATCCGTCGGCAGCTCGACCGGCACGGGCCAGATCTTGGCGTCGACCCCCAGGGAGGCCAGGATCTGCCGGTACTCCTTGTAGAAATCAGCCACGCTGCGGGAGGTGAGCGCCATGGACTGCCGCGCCCCCTCGCTGGTGCGGAAGGCGAGCTGGTGATCGAGAAAGTCGAACTCGATCTCGACGAGCCCCGCGGCGCCGTAGGGCATGGCCGAGGTGGTGAAGCCGCGCGCGCTCAGGTAGAAGGGCACTTCCCACCAGTGGTTGACCATCGGCTCCAGCGCCAGGCGGGTCTTGCCGACGATCTGAGACCAGCGGTGAAGCGTCTCATAGGTCTCCCGCCATCCGGCGTAGGGCAGAGCGGGCCAGGGATTGCCGTTCAGGGTCTGTGACATCAGAGGTCCTCCTGCAAGCGGATCAAATCCGAGATGACTCCATAAGCCGTGGTCGACAGGTCGGGGTCCTCCTCGGTGAGGACGATGCTCCCCAGGATGTCCGTGGTGAGGCGGAGGATGGAGCCGGTGCCCTCCACCAGGGCGAAGGGGTCCGAGACGGGGACTTCCCGCACCCGCACGCGGCCGATCACCCGGCTCTCGCCCTGGGAGCTGACGCGGAAGGCCTCGCAGACCACCTTGAGGCGGTGCTCGCGGGTGAGGGCATCCTCGATGCGCTGCGCCGAGACCGTCGACAGGCTCTCGCGCTCCACGGCCTCGGGAGTCAGCTCGGCGTCGAGAAGGACGTTGGCGAGCGCCGAAATCTTCACCGCCGCGTCCCAGCCGTCGAGGTCGTAGGAGGGATCGGCCTCCGCGACGCCCAGCCGCTGTGCTCCCGCGATCGCCGCGCCCAGCGGCAGGCCGCGCTCCATCTCGCAGAGCACGAAGTTGGTCGTCGAGTTGAGGATGCCCTCGATGCGCAGGATGGTGTTGCCGCGCAGGCAGCTCTGGGCCAGGTTGAAGACGGGAACGCCGTCCATCACCGTCGTCTCATAGAGGAAGGAGACCCCGCGCTCCAGGGCCAGATCGCGCAACGGCCGCCAGGACCAGGCGAGAGGCCCCTTGTTGCAGGTGACGACGTGCCGGCCCCGCGACAACGCCGACCAGACGTGGCCGATCGCCGCCGCGCCCTGGCCCGGGATGTCGAGCGGCGTCATCTCGACCGCCACGTCGTAGTCCAGCGTCTTCAACGCCTCCGCGCTGGTCATCGCCGAGGCGTGAGAGAAGCCTTCAAAGCTGCCGTGGCTGCCGTGCCAGGCCAGCACGCGACCGAGGTTGAGGCCGGCGGGGTTCACCACCGCCCCCCGCGAGCCCGTCGTGATGCCCACCACCGACACGTCCAAACCGTCGAGGCCCGGATACGACGTCCGCTCCGTCAGGATCTCCGCCAGCCGGCGGCCGACGTTGCCGAAACCTAAGATAAGGACTCTCATCGTGCCGGCGATTTATACACCTGTCCCCCCTTCATCACGAAGACCACGTGGCTGAGCGCCGTAATGTCGCGCAGCGGATCGCCCTCGACGGCGATGACATCGGCGGCCTTTCCCACGTCGAGAGTGCCGATCTCCCTCTCCAGGCGCAGCAGCTCGGCGCCGCGTACCGTGGCGGAGCGGATGGCTTCGAGGGGCGACATGCCGTACTCCACCATGCGGACGAACTCCTTGGCCTGGGTGCCGTGCTCGAAGGCGCCGGCGTCGGTGCCGAAGACAATCTTCACTCCCATCTGCATCGCTTTCTGGAAGACCTCCCGGTGCCGGGCGACGATGCGCCGCCTCAGGGGGGTGTCATCCTCTTTCGTCGCGGGCACGTAGACCGCGAGGGTCGGGCACCACCAGGTGCCGCGCTCCACGAGCAGCCTCAGGGCCTCGTCGTCCAGCATCATGCCATGCTCCAGCGAGCGCACTCCGGCGCGGATGGCATTCTTGGCTCCCACGCCGCCGTAAGCATGGGCGGCGACGTCCCGGTGCCAGCGCTTCGCCTCCTCCACCACCGCCCGCAGATCCTCCTCCGAAAACTGGCTCAGCGGCTCCAGGCTCACCGGATCGACGTAGCGCATGGGGCCGGTGGCGTAGACTTTGATCCAGTCGACGCCGTTCTTCACCTCCCGCCGCACCTCAGCGACCATCGCCTCCCGCGAGTCGGTGAGGGCGGCGGGGTCCGGCACGGGGAGATCCGGATTCAGGCCATTGTTGTTCATGGCGCCGCCGGTGATGGTGAGGGGATTGCCCGCCACCAGCAGTCGCGGCCCGGGAACGATACCCTGTTCGATGCCGTCGCGCACCGCCACGTCCGCGAAACCGGCGCCCTCGCTGTCGAGGTCGCGCATGGTGGTGAAGCCAGCCCCGAGGTCCCGGCGCGCCGCCGCGACACCCTGCACGACCCGGAACGCCTGGGACTTGTTGATGACCGGCGGCACGCCCCGCTCGTCCTCCGGCTGCAGGAGGACGTGGGTGTGGCTGTCGATCAGCCCGGGCAGGCAGGTGTAACGCGACAGGTCGGCGAACTTCGCCCCGGGCGGCAGAGCCGTGCCCTGGGCCACGGACTCGATGCGCCCCTCGCGGACGAGGACGACGGCGTCCTCCGTGGTCCTGCCGCTCGCCGGGTCGAGGAGGTGGCCGCAGCGCAGGGCGGTGACGGTGGAGGCCGAAGCCGTGGGGACAGCCGGGGCCTCCGGCGGCGCGGCGGCAAGGCCGGCCGGCACCGAGACGACAAGGAGGTAGACGAGGAGACGGACAGCGCTCTTCGGATTCATGGCGGCTCCCGATTCAACAGCAAGGAGATCGGCGCCAGCCTAGCACGGGGAGGCTTCTTCACCCCAGCAGCAGGACGCGGTCCCACTCCGGTTCGACCGGCGAGATCGCGGCCAGAAGCGCCAGACCGATGCCGGCGGCGCCGGTCAGGAAACCGGGATCCTCCGTCCAGATCCGCTGGTCGGCTGCATCGTAGTCCGCCCGCCTGAAACCTCCCGGCCCGAGGCCCGGCTGGCGCATCTCGAGGGTGCGCTGCAGCCAGAAGAGGGCCGCCTCCCGGAGCGTCTCGTCTCCGGTGGTCCGAAACAGCCGGTGGAAGACGTGGGCGAGGCCCGCGGTGCCGTGGCACAGGCAGGCATCCTCGATCCCAAGCTCGCCCTCCCTTCGCCCGGCCGCATGGCGGGCCGTCGCGAGAGCTTCCCGCTCCCAATCCTCGCGGCCGAAGCTGCGGGCGGCCAGCAACAACGCCGCCGCGACTCCCGGGTCGCCGTAGCACCAGGCCAGCCGCGTCGGAGCCGGATCGATGCCCGGGCCGACGTAGGCCGGAAAGACGCCGCTGGCGCCTGCCGGCAGGCGCCGGGCGAGGAGCCAGCGTACCGCGCCCTCCGCCAGCCGGCGCGCCTCGCCGGCGGCCACGCCCAGGCGATGCGCCAAGGCGAGAAAACCGATCACTCCGGGAAGGCCGTGCGAGAGGCTCATATTATAATAACCATTCGGGGCCATCTCCCGCATCGTCGGCGGTACCCCTCGGCCCGGCGTAAACCAGGTGACACCATCATCCTCTGCCGCGGCCATCGCCGCCAACTGATCGATGACCTGCTCGGTTCCCCGGCGGGCGGGCTCGCCGGGCAGGCGTTCGAGGAAATAAAGGCCAAATCCAGACAGCCCGGCGATCAGCTCGCTGGACCAGGCCTTCGGGTACCGGGCCAAGGCTTGCAGAAGCGTGGACTCCACCTCCGCTCCCAGGTCTTCCTCCGCCTCGAAAATCCGGCCTTCGAGGTGCCGGAGCATCCAGCCCACGCCGGTGAAGCCGGAAAACAGCGACGGCATGAGGTGGGTCGAAGAGATCAGGGCCTGAGCCTCCTGGATTCCAGCCAGGCAAAGGTCGTCCAGCCCGCGGCCGGGAAATGTGAGATGTGCGTAGGCGAAGAACAGGGCGATTCCGGCCGGGCCGCCGGCGAGCGGCGAGACGGCAGGCGATTCCACGTCCCGGGGCCATTCCGCCGCCATCAGGGGGGCGAGATCAGCCAGGATCGCTTCGACGGCATCGCGGGCCGCCGCTGCCGCGGCACCGCTCAGCAGCGGCTCACGGCTGACTTCCGGATGCTGGGGCTCGCTGGTGCTCAGAGCTCGACCTCCTCGAAATAAATCCCGGCGGAGCCCTCTCGAGCTGCGCCGGGAAATCCTGCACTTAAACTAGCAGGTGCAATTGGCGCTGGTGGCGGTGCCGCCGGCCCGGCAGCTCGGTCCCACGCAGGTCGCGCAAGTGTCGGTCGGGTTGCTTTCGCCGGTGGTACAGAAGACCGACCATCCACCATTGACGTTGACCATGTCGAGGCCGGTGAGCGTACGGACGGTTTCCCGGTTCAGGGCCAGCTTGTTCTTCATCATCTTTTTCATTTTCGGATCTCCCGAGATCGAGGTTGGTTTGAAGCTCCACGGCCACCAAGGCCGCGTTCACAGTACCCGATCATAGGGGACACAACGGACTTCTAACGGAAAGGTTGCCAAATCTGGCGCAGTCAGCAAGATTATATAAGTCTGCTGACTAAAGCAGATCACCGGCGGCACTTCATCTCAGCCCGCCGGCGCCACCGTGTACTCGAAGTAGAGATCCGTCACCACGTCCAGGAAGTCCGTACGCAAGGCCGGGGCTCCCGGAATGGTCTTGAGCGTCGACGTCTCGCCTGTCGGCTCGGCTCCGAAGTCGTTGCGCGCCACGCGTCCGTTGGTGCGGATGGCCAGGTCCTTGACCAGGGAACGCAGGGGCATTTCGCCGTAGTGCGCCAGCTCGCGGGCCACGAACTCGTCGACCGGCAGGAAGGCCACGAGGTCGCTGGTGCCGCCGAAGCGGCCCATCAGGCCCAGGCCCTTGTCCCGCAGGGTGGCGTTGTGGCTGCCGTGGTGGCCGACCTTGTAGAAGACGGTGCGGCGCAGAAGGTCCTCGGCCGTGATCTTGGTGCCATTTCCACCCGGGCCGGTATTCCCGCAACTCCACACCATCTCCTTGCCCAGCTCCCGCTTGCCGATCTGGACCTTGCCGAACCATGAAAGCCAGTTTCCCACCTGGGCGTCGCCCGGGAAGAGCAATACCTTGCCGACGCCGGGAGGGCCGATCTCCAGGGCGAAAGCGAGGCTGGTGTTGTTGGTGGCGCTGTCGAGTTGGAGGGCGAACTGGCTGGCGGCCTCCATCCAATCCCCGTCGATGCGCTGCCATTTGGCCTTGAAATAACGTTTAAAGAAAGGAGATTTCTCGGCGGCCTTGCTGGAGATCTGGTGGGCCTCGTCGAACGGCAGGCTCATCCACTGCGCCTCCTTCACGTCATCGCCGTCGGGAGGGGCGTCCGCGTTCTTGGGGACGACGCCGAAGGCGGCGAAGAAAGAGGCCTCGATCGCCGCGGCCATGGCCTTGGGATAGACCTCGGCTCCCGAAGCGCTCGGATTGTAATGTCTGATGAGCTCCGGATCTTCCGGCGGCCCGAGGACGTAGACGCGGGCGTCGGGCACACCGCCGAGCGGCAGCGGGCCGTCGCCGGGCTGAAGGAACTGCGCGTTGCCCTTGCCGTAGGTCTCCTTGATCCAGAGCATGGCCTCTTCCGTCTGGATGCTCTTCTTCGCACCGAGCGGGGCGCCGCCCGCGACTCCCATTCCCCCGCCGGCCGGCGCTTCCTTGGGGACCTCGACGAGACCGCCGAAAAAGTCGAGAAGATTGCCGACCAAGGCGCAGGCGTCATTGGTCGCCGCCAGGCCATTCTCCTTGAGATTCTCCATCTTGGAAAGCGCATTGACCAAAGCGGCGCGCGCGGCCTTGCGTCCCTCGTGAAGACCCTTCGCCAGGGGAATGTCAAGATTTTCCGTCCACGCCATCCAGAGCTTGCGCAGCTCGATCTGCTTATCGAATATCGACTGGGCTTGCGAGTCATGGAAGGCCGAAATGTGATCCCAATGCTCGTGAGTGATCACCAGCAAATCGAGGACGTGATCGGTGGCAACCGCGATGTTCTCCACGATCGTCCGGATGCGGGGCGCGTTTTTCGGCTCCGGCGTCCTGAAGTAGACGCCACAATCGACCAGCAGATAGAACACGTCGCGCGAATCGTCCGCCGTCTTCTCTTTGGGGAAGGCCAGAAGAAAGCAGTCTCCAAGTCCGGTGCGATACATGCGCACCTTGACGCCCTTCTCCGGCGGCTCCATTCTACCTGAAGGCGCGGCTGGTGCAGCGGCAGCTTGTTGCGGGCTCATCGTATCGTCCCTTTCATTAACGCTGCCGATGCAGCATGGCGAAGGGCTCGCGGATCTCCGCACCCGGAGTTGGCGTCGAATAAGTGGCACGCAATGACAGCCCCCCGGTATCTGAGGCGAAATCCCGCTGGCGGGCCAGCCTGCCTTCGCTGCGGATGCCCTTGAGGATGCAATAACGGATTTCGCCGGTCTCGCCGTTGATCAGCAGCGTGCAGCCGCCACGCATCTTGAAATCGGGCTTCTCGAATTTGGCGCCAGCGACCTGGTCATCGGCCTTTTTCTGCTTTGCCGCGTCCAGGTATCCACGGCGGCGCTGCACAAGCTCCACCACGAGGTCAAGGATTGTGCGGCCATCCTGGTGGGTCCTGCGAGCGGCGCGTACCGAGTGGACCTCCAACGACGGCGGACCCTTCTTGCCACGATAGATTGTCGCCTTGGCGTCGCTGCCGAGCCAGAGGCCCAGCGCCTTGACGATCTCCGGTTCCTTTTCCTCACCGGTCTCACGATTGACGAGTTGATCCATCAGCCATTCCTGAGTGGCGGCCTGATACTTACCGTTGCGCTCTTCGATCTCCTGGCGCATGCCGGTCGTCTGCCATTCGAGCGTCGGCGAGTCAGTTTCCGTCTTGAGCTTTTTGATCAGCTCAGCGAACGTGAAGCGCTTAAGATTTTCCGGCCAGGACTGCCATCGCAGCGCATCCGCCGCCAGGGTGCGAACGTCGCGCGGATAGATGCCCCGGCGCCGAAACGCTTCGATGACAGCGACGCGGTAATTCCGCTCGTCATCCGGCACCAGGTCCCAGTCGCCCGTCACCAACGCGCGGAGGTATTCGCCGAAGGTGATGTCTACGGGAGGGCAGTAATCGAGCGCACGGATCGCCATGCGGAGGATGTGGCTGGCGGTTTTGTTCGCCTCCGCGGCCAGGCGATTGACGAGATCGGGATGGAGATTCCCCTCGGCCAGCCGGCCCGTGCCGCCGCTCGCGATGCGCAGCAGGTCGGCGGTGCGCGACTTGTAGATCGCCAGGAACACGTCGAACATCGTGGCCACGAGAATGGCGCCGCGGTCGTGCGGCTCGGTCGTCGCCTGATAGTCCTCGGGGTCGGGAGACTGGGGCTCCCACTTGTCCGTGGCCTTGTTGTAGCGGCCGATGGCGTCGCGCAGGGCGCCGTGGCTGCCGATGGCCTGGCCGAACTGGTGGGCCAGCTCGCCCAGCAGGTTCTGCGTCGCGAGATCGCCCCGCGTCTTGGAGATCTGATCGCGCAGCGCCTCCGGCTGGGTGAAGTGCTGGAACATCGCCACGATGTCGGCGAAGGCCTCGTGGAACGCCAGCACGTCCGGATTGCTCGGCTCGGCGAAGTAGCGGTGCAGGCCGTCGAGCAGCGCGTGCGTCGTCTCGTGGGCCACCACGTCGTGCGACAGGCAGGTGAAGACCAGCCCGCCCGGCAGGTTCTCACCGGGGTTGGCGAGGATCGCCGGGAAATAACCGAAGAGCAGCGCCTTCTTCTGCGGGCTGTAAAAGGCGTTGGCCTCACGCAGAGCATGGGGATAGATCCGCAACTTGGAGACGGTCCGGGACGATTTGACCTCGCCGGTTGCCGCATCACGAATGAGCCGAGGCGCCCACAGCGCTTTGCGTCCCAGCGCGCGCTCGAAGTTCGTGATCGTGGTCATGGCCACGGCATAGACCATCTGCTGATGGAACTTCGGGTTTCCCTCGGACGGCGCGAGCCCGTCTTCCGCCAGCAGGAAGTCATTGTTGAGGTCGACGGGCTCATAGAAGCAGTCGCTCGCGGGATCGAAGTCCATCACCTCGAGGTACTCCCCCGTGGGCCCCGGGGTCAGATCGGTCTCCCAGGGGACCTTCAGTACCGTCTGGTTGATCAACGCGGTGTCGAGCTTGGTGGCCAGGCTGGGGTCGAGGGTATAGACCCGAAGCCGGCGATAGGTCGGCGGGCTCTGGTTGTCGGGTTGGGTGGGCATGGGTCTAAGACTCCAGGGCATCCGAGAAAGACAAGGACAAAAAGAACATCAAAGACATCAAGGACAGGAGAATATCAGGACTGGAGATTTCTTGTCCCTGAAGTCCTTGCTGTCCTTTATGTCCTCTCCGCCCCGGCCATGTCGCCCGGGGCGTACCGGCGCGCCGCCTTGACGCGGGCCTTGGCCGCCTCGACCTCGCGGTTGCGCGGCGAGCCGTTGGTGACCAGCGAGGCGAGCAGCGTATGGGCGGCCTCGGAGATCTGCTCGACCGCCGTCTCGAAGGCCTCTTCGTTCGCCTTGGACGGCTTGGTGAAGCCGCTGATCTTCCGCACGAACTGGAGGGAGGCGTTACGGATCTCGCCGTCGGTGACCGGCGGCTCGAAGTTGAAGAGGGGCTTGATGTTTCGGCACATGGTGGCTCTCCTTGGGGGAAGTTTATCGCCAGGAGGGTGGGATTGTCGCGGCGGGGGCGGAAGACCCTCATCACCCCGGCCCTCTTCTCCCAGCCTCCCCCCCGCTGGCCGGGAGAAGAGGGAGAGATTCGATGAGAGGTCGAAAAGACACCGGCGCCCGATCCGCGAATCCCGTAGGACAATGCGCTACCGCGGCCAGCCACTGTAGAGACGCCCGCGGGGTACCCCGTGGGGCGTCTCGGCAAGCGGCGATACCGGCTACGAATCCCAAATCGCCCCGCGGGAACGACATCGTCAACCGAACGTCTTCCCCGCCTCGGAGACGCCCCACGGGGTTCCCCACGTGGCGTCTCTACGATGGGAGGAGGCCACGTGGCGGAACCTCTTTCGTGGCGGCAATCCTCCCGCTCCCCCAGCCCCGTACAAAGAGCGTTCGGGCTCGCCCCTGCGATAAGCTCGATCTACTGAAACGTATTCAGCTCTCCGGCATCCAAGGCTCTGGAGGTTTGCGATGAGTGACTGGGAAACCCTGGGTGCGGTCGATCCTCATGATTTGACCGACGCCCGTTTGCAGCTTCATTGGGCGGCTCAGGCCGCGGCGGCGGTGGGCAAGCAGCTCGTGCCGCATCAGCCGGACTATGGCGAGCAGAGCTTTCAGTGGCAGGCGGGGCCTCGCGCCTTCGCCCAGGGGCTGGTCCCGGGAGAGAGACCGTTTCGCGCCGCCGTCCGGCCGTCGCCGGCCGCGCTGCTGCTGCTCGACGAAAACGGCGGTGTGCTCGCCGAGTTTCTTCTGGAGGGGCACACTCTCGACGAAGCCTACGAGTGGACGCGCTCCGAGGTGGAGCGCCTTCTGGGCCGGCCCCTGGAGAAGCCCCTGGAGCGGCCGGACGAGGATTTCCCCGCCCATCCCGTGCTCCATGGCGCCGCCTTCTCCACTACCGGCGCCAGCGGACCCGACTTCGCCGAGATCGGCCGCTACTTCGCCAATGCCGACCGCCTTCTACGGGCGCTGGCGGGCCGCAATCCCGGGGCCTCGCCGGTGCGCTGCTGGCCCCACCATTTCGACCTCGCCACGCTGATCCTGCTCGAGCCCGGCTCCGATCCCGAGAAGGCGCGCTCGATCGGCGTCGGTCTCTCGCCCGGCGACGGCGGCATGGCGGAGCCTTACTTCTACGTGCTGCCCTGGCCCGCCCCGCCCATGCACGGCCTGCCCCGGCTCGCCGGCGGCGGCCACTGGCAGACGGCAGGCTGGGTGGGCGCCGTGCTCGAAGCGTCGAGCTTCACCAACGCCGCCACCAACGGCTCCCAGGCTCGCCGGGTGGAGGAATTCCTGGATTCGGCCGTGGCCGGCTCCCGACAACTGCTTGCTGACGGAGGTAGCGAATGAGCGAAGCGCGCTGGCACGACCTGGGACCGGTGGAGGATCTTTCCCGGCGGTCCCTCCAACAGATCTCCGTCGGGCGGACGAAGATTGCCCTGAGCTTCAAGGACGGCCAGTTTGGAGCCGTCTCCGGCGCCTGCAACCACGTCGGCGGCCCACTGGGCGAGGGCACGCTGGACGGCGACTACGTCGTCTGCCCCTGGCATCACTGGAAGTTCCACTGCCGCACCGGTCAGGGCGAGCCCGGTTTCGAGGACGACCAGGTGCCCGCCTACGAGGTGCAGGAGCGTCACGGGCGGCTGTACGTCAATCTTGAGCCCACGGCGAAGCGGCACAAGAAGCCGCACGCGCATCATCCGCTGGACCGGGCGATCGAGCGGGCACCGGGGCCGGTGCGGGTGCTGGGGATCTCCACCACGGTCATGGACCCCGCCCATCCGCGCTACTCCACCTCCGAGGCCCTGCTGGAGACGGCCCTCGAAGCCGCCGGCCGCGAGCACGGCGCCGAGACGCGCCTCAGCCGGCTCTCACACCTCAAGTTCCGCCCCTGCGAGGGCTACTACTCCAAGAGCGCCCACGCCTGCACCTGGCCGTGCTCGATCACCCAGATGGACCCCACGGACGAGCTCGCGGAGGTCTACGAGGGCCTCGTCCACTGGGCGGACGCCATCCTCGTCGCCACTCCCATCCGCTGGGGCTCGGCCAGCTCTCTCTACTACAAGATGGTGGAGCGGATGAACTGCGTGCAGAACCAGGTGACCCTGCGCAACCGCATCCTGCTACGCAACAAGGTGGCGGCGTTCATCATCACCGGCGGCCAGGACAACGTGCAGGCGGTGGCGGGGCAGATGCTGGGCTTCTTCGCCGAGGTGGGGTGCGTCTTCCCCCAGTTCCCCTACATCGCCCACTCCCGCGGCTGGACGGCCGAGGACATGGAGCGCAACATCGCCTTCGTGCAGGGCAGTCAGCCCCTCCACGAGGCGGCCCGGGAGCTCGCGGGCCGCGCCATCGACATGGCGAAGATCCTCCTCACCACACCCTACGAGGGAGAGCACATCGCCCGCGCCGGCCGAAAGGGCTCCCAGGGGATGGCCCCGGAGTCGCCGGCCATGGCCGCGGCGATGGCGGAGGAGGGGTGAGAGGACCCCATGCTAAACTGTCGGCACCGAGGGTTGCGCCCTGAGGCTCCGCCGTGATCTGATCCCGCAACCGTTGGAGAAAGGATGACTCCGATGACCGCGATTCCCCTGAGGCGCGAGGTCTACTACCCGGAATCCGACAATACGCCGATGGGCGAGACCGGAATTCACGTCAGAGAGAGTCTGTATCTCCTGGAGGCCTTCGACTGGCAGCTCCGGGACGTTCCGGACGTGTACGTTGCCGCCAACCTGTTCCTCTACTACGTGGAGGGCGATCCGCGCGCCGTCGTCGCACCGGACGTCTTCGTGGCGAAGGGTGTCCCAAGGGGCGAGCGGCGGATCTACAAGCTCTGGGAGGAGGGGCAGGTTCCCTGCCTGATCGTCGAGGTCACCTCCAAGAGCAGCCAGGACGACGACGTCGTCAAGAAGAAGGCTCTCTACGAGCAGCTCGGGGTCGAGGAGTACATCGTTCACGATCCTCTCGAAGAGTACCTGGAACCCTCTCTCCAGGGCTTTCGGCTGGTGAACGGGCGCTACCAGCCCATGCCTTTGGAGATGCGCGGCGCGGTTCGCAGCCAGTCCATCGGCGTCATTTTCCGAAGGGAAGGAAACGGCCTGCGGCTGGTGGATACCAGGACCGGCGAGACCATCCTCCCCAGCCAGGAAGTACGCCATGCCCAGCGAGCCGCCGAAGACGAGATCACGCGCCTCCGCGCCGAGCTCGACCGTCTTCGCGGCAAGGGCTGAGTTGTCAAGACGAAGTAAGGTCTCTCCCGGGAGCGCTGCCGCTTCCGGGGGAACTGCTACACTCCCCGCCTCATGAAGAGAGGTTCCCGCCCGACCGCCTCGCCCGTGCCTGCGCCGGGCGGCAGAATCCTGCTGTTCGGGACGGTCTTCTTCACCAACCTGCTTTCGCTCTCCTGCCAGGTGCTCTGGTTGCGGAAGGTCTCTTTTCTCTTCGGCTCGACGGCCGTGGTGTTCAGCAGCGTGCTCGCCATCTTCCTGCTCGGCATCGCCGGCGGCGCCCTGTGGGGCGGCCAGGTGGCCATCCGCACCCGGCGGCCCTGGCGGCTGCTGGGATGGCTGCAGATCTTCCTCGGCGCCTGGGTGGCGGTGAGCCTCCCCATCTTCGACCTCGGCCGCAACCTCTTCCTCGCCGTCTTCCCGGCGGACCTGGCGCCGCTGCCGGCGGCGCTGGTGAAGCTCGCCATCGTCTTCCTCTGCATGATCGCGCCGGCCCTGGTCATCGGCGCCGTCTTCCCCCTCGCCGTGCGCCTCGCGACCCCCGAGGCCGGGCTCCCGGGCCACCCGGGCAGCGACCTGTCGCTGATCTACGGGCTCGATACGCTGGGGGCCGCAGTAGGATCGATCTTCGCGGGTTTCTTCCTCGTGCCGCAGTGTGGCCTCTCGGCGTCGACCTGGATCCTGGGCGTCGGCGCGCTGGACCTGGGCCTCTTCATCCTGCTGCGCAGGCGGGAGCGCGTGGTGCGCGGGAAGAAACGGAGCAAGGCGAGCCGGCAGGTGGCGGCGACGACCGCGCCCACGACCGCGACGGTTCCCGCCGAGCCGGCGGCGAGCGGGCGGCGGTGGATCGTCCTCGGCGCCTTCTTCCTCACCGGCGCCGCGGCGTTGCTCCTGGAAACCGGGTGGAACCGCTTCTTCTCGCTGCTCAATGGCACTCACATCTTCTCCACCGCCACGGTGCTCGCCGGTTTCCTCGCCGGCATCGGCCTCGGCAGCCTCCTGATGTCGCGCTTCATCGACCGCATCCCCAACCTCTACGCCGCCGCCGCCTGCCTCTACGCGGCCGTGGCCCTGTGCGGTGTGGCGGTGTTCCGCTCGGCCGGGCTCTTCTCCCGGGCCTACTTCCGCATCTTCCACTGGCAGGACGGCTACAACCCGTTCCAGCTCACGGTGTGCCTGCTCATCCTGGTCATCGTGCTGCTGGCGGCCCTGGCTCTGGGGGCCGGCTTCCCCCTCGTGCTGCGCCTCGCGATCCGCGACCGCGCCGGAGTCGATTCAGGGATGGACCTCGGCAAGCAGCGCGCCGCCGCCGCGGGCAAGGCGCTCTTCGCCAACACTCTCGGCGGTGTCGCCGGCGCCCTGCTGGCCGAGCTCGTGCTGATGCCCGCCTGGGGTTTTTCCGGGCTGATGACGGCGGTCGTGGTCCTCTATGCCCTGGCGGCGGTGGTCTTCCTGGCCCTCTCTCCCAAAGCGACGACCGAGGGCTCCCGCCGCTGGGTGCCGGTGACCGTCGTGGTGGCGCTGCTGGCCGGGGCGGTGGCCCTGTCGCCCTTGGTGCTCCCCTTCGCCCCGCCTTTCCATGCCCTCTACTACCACGGCCTGCACGCCAGCAACTGGCAAGCCTTCTCCGCCGAGATCAAATCGATGCGGGTGGTGGACGAGAGCCAGGGCCTCTACGGCCAGGTGGCGGTGGTGCGCCAGGGCGCCAACCTCCTGCTCAAGGACAACGGCAAGACGGACGCCAGCCTGACGGTGATCGACAACCAGACGCGGTTCCTGCTCGGGCACCTGCCGCTGCTTTTCCATCCCAACCCGCGGCGGGTGCTGGACATCGGCCTGGGCGGCGGCGCCACGCTGCGCGCCGTGGTCCATCACCCCGAGCTGCGGGAGATCGTCGTGGTGGAGATCGATCCGATGGTGGTCGCGATGGCCCGCAAGCACTTCGCGGTCCTCAACGAGCACGCGCTGGACGATCCCAGGGTGCGGGTGGTGACCAATGACGGCCGCAACTTCGTGGACGGTATGGAGGGTGTGCCCGGCGTGCCGCGACGCTTCGACGTCATCACCTCCGAGCCGCCCAACCTCTGGGTGTCCGGGGCCTCGGGGCTCTACACCCAGGAGTTCTACCGCGCCGTGGCGAACCGGCTGGCCGACGGCGGCATCCTCTGCCAGTGGCTGCCGCGTTACGAGATGAAGCGGAACGACTTCCGCATGATGATCCACACCATCCACACCGTCTTCCCCTACGTCGCCTTCTGGGGAGCCGGCAGGGACGTGATCGTCCTCGCCTCGCCGCAGCCCCTCGGCATGGAGCTGGAGCCGGTGAAGGCGAAGCTGCGCAATCCGGCCCTCGCTCGCGACTTCACGGAAATCGGTTTGACCGGGCGCGGCGTCCTCGAGCTCATGAACTCCCCCGCCGCGCGGCCCGACCAGTTGGACGCCTTCCTCGTGGGAGTCGACTCCCTGAATCTGGACGACCGGCCGATTCTGGAGTTCAATACGGCACGCAATCTGTTCGACGTATCGAAGGATAAGTAGTCCATCATGAATTCGGAAACTCAGCCGGCTGATGAGACCGGCCCACAGCTCCTGCACGAGATCTTCGAAGGCATCGCCCGCCGGATGCCGGATCAGGTCGCGATCGAGGTCCCCCCCACCGGCTCCCTGCCCCGGCGGCGCTTCACCTACGCGGAGATCGACGCGCAGGCCAACGCGCTCGCGGCTCGTCTCGCGCCGTTCGTCACCGGCGAGAGCGTCGTCGCCATCCTGCTGCCGCGCCGCGACCATCTCATCTACGTCGCGCAACTGGCGGTGATGAAAGCCGGCGGCGCCTACACCTGCCTGGAGCGCACCGCTCCCGCCGAACGGCTGCGCTTCGTCCTCCAGGACTCGGCGGCGGTCGCCACGATCACCTCGGAGGAGCTGCGCTCCCAGCTCGCCTCGCTGGGCTACCCGGCCGAGAAGACGGTGGTCGCGAACGCCGAGCCGCCGGCGAAGCCCGCGCCAGCTCCGACTCCGTCACCCCCGGCCTGGCTCACCCCCTCGACGCTCGTCTACGTCATCTACACCTCCGGCACCACCGGCAATCCGAAGGGCGTGATGGTCGAGCACCGCAGCGTCGTCAACCTCGTGCTCTCGGACGCCGAGCGCTACGGTCTCAAGTCCCAGGACCGCGCGGGTCAGAGCTCCTCGGCCGCCTACGACTCCTCCGTCGAGGAGATGTGGCTCGCCTTCGCCGTCGGCGCGACGCTGGTGGTGATGAACGACGACGTCGTGCGGCTGGGGCCGGACCTCGTGAAGTGGCTGCGCGACGAGACGATCAACGTCTTCTGCCCCCCTCCCACGCTGCTGCGCATGTGCGCCTGCGACGACCCGGAGCGCGAGCTGCCCGACCTCAAGCTCCTTTACCTGGGCGGCGAGGAGCTGCCCGCCGACGTCGCCAACCGCTGGGCGCCGGGGCGCTGGCTGGAGAACGGCTACGGCCCCACCGAGTGTACGGTGACGGTGGTGCGCACCCGGGTGTTCGCGGGCGAGCCGGTGACCATCGGCAAGCCGCTGCGGGGCGCCCTCGCCTGGACGCTGGACCCGGAGCTCGAAGAGGTGCCCCGGGGCGAGGTCGGCGAGCTGTGCATCGGCGGAATCGCAGTCACCCGCGGCTATCTGAACCGGCCGGACCTGACGCAGGAGAAGTTCGTCGATCACCCGCGCTTCGGGCGCATCTACCGCTCGGGCGACCTGGTGCGCGTGCTCCCTTCGGGCGACTTCGAGTACCTGGGGCGCTCGGACGCGCAGGTGAAGATCCGCGGCCATCGCATCGAGCTGTCCGCCGTCGAGGCGGAGCTGTGCACCTTCCCGGGAGTGGTGGCGGCGGCCTGCAAGGTGCAGACGAGGGGCGGAGTCCAGGAGCTGGTGGCCTTCCTGGTGGCCGATCCCGCGGCGCCGCCGGATCTCGACCGCATGCGCGCCCTCCTGCGGGAGCGGTTGCCGGAGCCCATGCTGCCGGTGCGCTACGGCTTCGTGGAGAAGATGCCGGCGAGCCCCTCGAGCGGCAAGCTCAACCGCTCAGCTCTGCCCGACCTGCTGCCGGAGGTCCAGGAGAACCGCGACCTCGTGGCGCCGCGCAGCGCCGCCGAGCGCCTGGTGGCCCGGGTCTTCTCGGATCAGCTCCGCCACGGCGGCCCGGTCTCCATTCACGACGACTTCTTCCTCGATCTCGACGGCAACTCGCTGCTCGCGGCGCAGGCGATCTCCGACCTGCGCAAGCACGCGATGACCTCGGCGCTGACCGTGCGCGACGTCTACGAGGCGCGCACGGTGGCGGAGCTCGCCGCCCGGGTCGCCGGCAGCGCCTCGCCGGAGGATCACCCGGACCGCCACCGCGCTCCACGGGAGATCTCCAGGCTGGCGCCGGTCGCCTCCCTGGTGCAGCTCGCGTGGATCCTCGGCACTGTCCTCGCCGGCTCGGCCGCGGCCTACCTCATCGCCTTCCGCCTCCTGCCGGCGGTGGCGGACGACGTCGGCATCACCGGCTTCCTGCTGTTGATTCCGGCCTTCGCCCTCGCCGGGCTCGCCGTCTACGCCCCGCTCGCCCTGCTGGCGACGGTGACGGTCAAAAAGCTGCTGATCGGCACCTACCGCGAGGGCCGCTACCCCTACATGGGCAGCCTCTACCTGCGCAACTGGATCGTGCAGCAGCTCGCGCGCCTCGTTCCCTGGGGGGTGATCGAGGGAACGGTGTTCAAGAACGGCTTCCTGCGCGCGCTGGGCGCCCGCATCGGCAAGGACGTCCACATCCACCGCGGCGTGGACCTGCGCACCGGCGGCTGGGACCTGCTGGAGATCGGCGACGGCGCGACGGTCGGCCGCGACGCCTCGCTGGGCCTCGTCGAGTTCGAGGACCAGGAGATGCTGGTGGGCCCCATCACCCTCGGCGCCGGCTGTACGCTGGACACCCGCTCGCGCATGGCACCGTACAGCAGGATGGAAGCGGGAGCCGTGCTCACCAGCCTCTCGACCCTGACGTCGCACGCCGCGATTCCGGCCGGCGAGCTGTGGAATGGCGTGCCGGCGGCCTTCGAGGGGCCGGCGCCGGCGGCTCCGCCCATCACCGGGGGCCGGACGTGGCCTGCGCCCTTCCATGGCCTCATGGTGCTGCTGGCGCGCGGTTTCACCGCCCAGCTCGCCTTCCTGCCGCTGGTGGTGCTCGCCGCGATCTGCGAGCATTTCGTGAAGACCCCTTGGCTCGAAACCCTCTACTCGCCGTCGTCCTACGCCGCGGCGCCGATCCTCATCGCCCTCGCCATCGTCGTCGCCGGCTTCTTCCTGGCGCTGCCGGTCGAGGCGCTCGCCGTCCGCCTCGTGGGCTCGGTGAAGCCGGGCACCTATTCCCTCTACGGCTGGACCTCGCTCGTCGTCTTCATCAAGGAGAGCCTGCTCGAAAGCGCCGGCAACGCCCTGAGCGGCACGCTGCTGTGGCCGGGCTGGCTACGGATGGCAGGGATGAAGGTGGGGCGCAAGTGCGAGATCAGCACCATCATGGAGGTGATTCCGGAGCTGATCGAGATCGGCGAGGAGAGCTTCTTCGCCGATGGCATCTACCTGGGGCGGCCCTGGCTGCACCGCGGCACCATCACCTGCGCCCGGACGACGCTGTCGAAGAACACCTTCCTCGGCAACCACGTGGTGATCCCCGGCGGCTCCCAACTCCCCACCGACATCCTCATCGGCATCTCGACCGTGGCCGACGACAGCCGTATCCGGCCCGGCACCTCGTGGTTCGGCCATCCGCTGATCGAGCTGCCGCGGCGCGAGGTGGTCGAGAGCGACCGGCGGCTGACTCACGATCCCGCCTGGTATCGCTACGTGACGCGGCTCTTCTGGGAGTACCTGCGCGGGCTCATCCCGATCGTCCCGGCCTTCCTGGGCATCCTGTGGTTCAAGGTCCTGCCGCACTGGCGGGCAACGGAGACGCGGGACATGTTCTACGGGCTGACGCTGCCCGGTTTCACCCTGGCCGAGGGCGCCTGCCTGGTGGCGATCGTGCTGGTTTCGAAGTGGCTGCTTCTCGGGCGCGTCCGCGAGGGGCGGCATCCGCTGTGGTCCTGCTGGTGCAGCCGCTGGGACTTCCTCTACGTGGTGTGGGCGGCCTACGTGCGGGGCAGCCTCACGAGCCTCGAAGGCAC
>Ga0134121_10000963_pt1 | contig 28938 bp, 21 predicted proteins | sample KB301_FD_96463 | JGI IMG/M metagenome (GOLD analysis project Ga0134121, IMG submission 96463) | Terrestrial soil microbial communities without Nitrogen fertilizer from Kellogg Biological Station, Michigan, USA - KB3-0-1 | ecosystem: Environmental > Terrestrial > Soil > Unclassified ... | reverse complement strand
GGGCTTGGGAAAGTCCGGCACTTCGCGAATCAAAGATTTTAGATGATCCATCGTTTCAGTTATCTCTCAATCCTAAACGCAGAATAAGTGCCCGTCGGCTCCAGAACTATCTCTTCAACCTGATCGACTATAGCCCACTGTGGTCCAGTAGCAAGATCGTGTTTGAAAGCTTCAACGCTGCCTGCCGGTCCCTCCGCAAAAGCTTCAACACTGCCATCATCACAGTTGCGCACGTAACCAACAATCTGATGGCGCGCCGCTGCTCGTTGCGCGAAGAAACGATACCCGACTCCCTGAACCTCGCCTTTGATAAAAAACTTTCTTGCCTGCATTTACTTACACCTGAAAAGCTCGCCCTCTTTTCCCTTCTCCAACGTGAACGTCTCTTCGTCTGTATCGCTGATCTTGAGCTTGAGCGTCATCGTGTTGCCCTTGATCGATCCAGTGTAAGTCGCGGGACGGTCGTTCGGAGTCTCGTCAGCACGCGTGGGTCCGCCGCGCAGCATGCGATGCGTACCGCGCAAGTTGAAATTGCCATCACCGTCGATGACGAGCGGTCCCTTGATCACACCCGAAGCACAGTCGTATTCAATCGTCGCCGACTTCGCGCCGACCTTCATATTGATGTGCTGGCCGCCCCAGTTTCCGGTGGGAATGCTTTGCATTTTTCCTGCCCCCGCGATGACGGAACACACCGCCAACGAAACAAGAACCAAGACAAGAATGTGATACTTCTTAAACATAGCCTTCGCATTGTAGAGTGCAGAGAAACTTCCTGACAAATCACCGCGTAGTACGCTACACTGCGGGTGAGAACGACCTTTCATCCAAATCTGCGTAGCTCATGTCAGTTTTTCGGGTAACTTGATCTCCGAATCAAGCCCTGGTCTCTATTTCTATCGCTCAAAGTGAGGACTCCGAAATATGCGACGCTTACTCGTGACCTGCCTATCAATACTCCTGCTGATAGCCAGCGTCTCTACGCTCAATCGCGCTCAAGCTAAATCGCTCAACATCCCTGTCGTCTATTACAAACTTCCGAACGGTCTGAAGGTCGTGATCTCAGAAGATCACAACGCACCGGTCGTGACGGTCGCCGTCTATTACAACGTCGGCATGCGTCTCGAGCCCAAAGGCCGCACCGGCTTCGCACATCTCTTCGAACACATGATGTTTCAGGGTTCTGCGAACGTGAAGAAGTTTGAGCACGCGAAGTTTGTCGAGGCAAACGGCGGCAGTTTGAACGGCCACACGGATTTTGATTACACAAACTACTACCAGACGATGCCCAGCAATCGCGTGGAGCTCGGAATCTGGCTCGAATCCGATCGCATGCGCTCGCTCGACGTCAGCGAGGAGAACCTCAAGAACCAGCAGGCAGTCGTGAGTGAAGAAGTGCGCGTAAACGTGCTGAACCAGCCTTACCAGCTCTTCGAGTGGATCAGTCTTTGGGAAAACGCCTTCACAAACTGGAACAACTCGCACAACGGTTACGGAGATCTCGCGGAGATCAACGCCGCGACGATCGCAGACGTTCGCAACTTCTTCAAGACTTACTACGCGCCAAACAATGCAGTGGTAACTATTGTCGGCGACGTTGATGTGAACGAAGTGAAAAAGATGGTCGAGAAACACTTCGCGAATATTCCCAGCCAGCCGATGCCGGCACGCGCCGATCTGACTGAGCCGCCGCAAACGAAAGAGAAAAGAGTCTCGCAAACTGACAAACTCGCGAACCTGCCCGCGCTCGCAACCGGCTATCATCTGCCGCCGCAAAACTCGCCTGATTTTCCCGCGATGGCGCTGCTGGTCCGAATCCTCCAGGTCGGTGAAAGCTCGCGCTGGTACCAGCGTCTCGTGAAAGAGAAAGAGCTGACACTGGATCTTTCAGGCGGGCTCAACTACTTCGGTAACGAGTTTGACTACACCGGTCCGATGATCATGACCACGCGCACGACGTACAAACCGGGTCATACCGCAGACGAAATCATCAAGGAGATGGACGCGGTGATCGCTGACATCACGTCGAAAGGCATAACCGATAAGGAGCTGGCCGACGCAAAGGTCAGTTATCGTTCCAACTTCTACGACCAGATCGAGGGCAGCATGGGGAAAGCCCACTTGCTGTCAGCGCTGGCGATCTTCCGTGACGATCCGCAGCAGATCAACTCGTTGTTGACGCCGTTCGAGAACGTCACCGCCGCGCAAGTCAAAGCTGCCGCCGCGAAGTATCTCGTTGCGACGAATCGCACGGTGATCGATCGCGTTCCGGGTAACACGGATAAACGCGGATTATGAAACGGATTTCTCCGAGAGGATTGAGATGAAAAAACTACTAGCGATCATATTGTTTACAACAACCGCATTCGCACAACAGAAGACGCCACCGGCGCCCGGCGCGGCACGGCCTCTGAATCTCCCAAAGATCACGGAAAAGAAACTCTCTAACGGACTGACCGTCGTGATGGCGCCGCTGCAGAACGTGCCGAAGGTTTCAGCGATGCTAACGTTTCGCTCGGCCACTACCGCCAGCGATCGTGATGCACATCCCGGCATCGCGCAGATCGCTGCATCGGTCGCAAACGAAGGCACCGACACGCGCACCAGCAAACAGATCAAGGAAGAGTTGCGCTCGATCGGCGGCTCGCTCGGACTCGGCAGCGATGCCGACTCTACAACGATGACTGCAACGTCGCTGTCAGAGTTTTCGACGCGATTGTTTGACTTGATGAGCGACGTGGCCCAACACCCGTCCTACCCGGAGACAGAAGTTAAGCTGGCCCAGGAAAACACGATTCAGCAGATTCGTGCGGGCCGTGCGGATCCGGGTTTCCTGGTTAACGAGCGTTTTCAAAAGGCGGTCTTCGGAAATCATCCGTACAGTTTCGTCGTGCCGGATGAGAAGTCGATCAGCGCGCTGACGCGAAACGATCTGCGCGCGTTTGTTGCGAAGTATTACATCCCGAACGCCGCTACCCTCGTAGTCGTCGGCGATATTGACGTTGATAAGACGTTCGCAGAAATCGAGAAGGCGTTTGGTAGCTGGAAGAGCGGCACAGTGCCGCCGGACGATAACCCGCCGGTGCCACAGCGAGATAAGCGTCAGATTTATTTCGTGAACCGGCCGGGCTCGATCCAGTCAGCCATCTACATCGGCAACGTGAGTATTCCCCGTAAAGACAAAGACTATTTCGCCATTCGCACTGCCAACACGATCTACGGCGGCTCGTTCTATTCGCGATTGACACGCAACATACGTGAGTCGAAGGGCTACACGTATGCGCCGTTCAGCTCGTCAAACACACAGGCGAAGACGGGATCGTTCGTAGCGGGCGCTTTCGTGCGCAACGAAGTGACTGGTCCAACGTTGCTCGAGATTTTTTACGAGCTCGATCGGATGCGTGTATTGCCGGTGACTGACGAGGAGCTGAGTGCGGCGAAGGAGTTCAGCACGGGAAACTTCTCGGTCGAGCTGGCGAGCCAGCTTGGACTCGCCGGTCGTATCAGCACGATCTACACGTACGATCTCGACAAGAACTTCATCAACGACTTTCGACCGAAGATTGAAGCGCTGAGCACAGCGGATATTCAAAAGGTCGCGGCGAAGTATTTCGATACTTACCGTGCGGCGATCGTGATTGTCGGCGATTGGGAGAAGGTGAAGGACCAGGTCACGCCGTTTGGTGATGTGACGATCTACGATTCGGAGGGCAATGTCGTAAGCAAGGCGTAGACAGGGTAAGCCTCAAAGAGGCGGGGTTAAGAGATCAGCCAGCTCACGTAGTTGCCGAACTGGTCGATCATGACCCCGCCTTCTTTCATTAAGCTCGTCACGACCAGGATCAAGCGGTCGCCCAGCAGGAATGGTGCGAGTGCGAGCGAGACGGAGCCAAAGATCAGCAGGTTCGAACCAATCTCTGAGAATTCATTCTTCTTCATAGTCGAGTCTCCAATACATTTGCTCGGGGAGAGCAAGAGGAGGGGCACACATGCGGCAGCAAGCGACATGCCGCCGCTGCGCGCGTGCGTTAAGAAATCTGGAAGCTATTTTAGGTGAGTAGTTTACGGGTTTGGGACGATCAAGCTGGGCCAACTCGAAGCACGTCAATGTTCAGTCACTCTGGTGAGCCGCAAGCAAAATGATTATTTCTCACGCAGCGGCGCAAAGGCGCATCGGTAGATGGCGCGTCGTAATTCGTCGTTGCGCCTTTGCGCCGCTGCGTGACAGCTCTTTCTCTCAAACTGACCACACCTCAAACCAATCTGATTGAAGTTCAGTCAACTCCAGTCATCTTCTCGATCTCACAATGTGTAATTTTTACGGAAGAACTTCCGTGGCACCATGATTGCTCAATGGGCCAACCGTGGTCGCTCTACCTGGACCACAAATTTCTTAGTTGGACCATACGCACGCAAATGAAGATGAGCAAAGCTAACAAAAACACGCCCCGCAAGCTTCGCGGATTCTCCACAATGGAACTGATCATCACCACAACGATCCTGACGATCGTTACTGGCCTGGGCCTGATGGGAATCAGTCGCGCTAAAGCCAGTGTTCGTCTCGCAGGCTCAGCCCGCGAGTATGCATCGTACATCGAGAAGGCGCGCCTCTATTCCATTCGCCGTCACGCCGACGATGCAGCCGAACGAGCCAGCATCGCGATCAATGATGATAAGGCCAGCTACAACGTGTCGATGGACCTTGATGGCGACGGTGGCATGGACACGCGCACCATCAATCTTCCCTCCGGAATTACGTTCGAAACAATCGAGACGATCGCTTTCGATTGGCGTGGCCGCACGTGGAACACTGTCGGCGGAAATACGACGTCCAACGCACAAGTTTCAATCACACTCAAGTACGGCTCGGATGCCATCTCCATCGACGTTACCGGTTCGGGCGACATCACGGTCGACAGCAAGGTCTTTGACGACTCAGTGCCGACCGTGAATCTTAACGTCGGAGATTTAACGGCTGGCGCAACTCCGGTCCCGACACCGGACACAACTTCAGCAGCGACGCCCGATCCAAATGGCGGCGCGACTGATCCGACAGACCCAGTCGATCCAACGGATCCGAATAGCGGTGGCACACCTTCGTCAACCCCGACACCAACTCCGACGCCGACGCCAACCCCAACGCCAACTCCGACGCCAACTCCAAAGCCGACCCCGACGCCGAAAGCAACACCGACGCCGACACCGACTCCAGAGGTTTGCAGTATCACTACCAGTCCATCGACGCTGAGTTTGAGCTTGTTAGGAACGGGTTCGATCACCGTCAGCCATAACTCTTCGACAAGCATCAAGATTTCTGCCACTTCAAGCAAGCCGTCTGACTTGCAGGTAAGTGGAGCTCAAACCGTCAACCCGGGAAGCTCCGCGACGTTCACGCTCAAATCAAAGAAACTGCTGGGAACTTATTCGGTAACGTTTAGCGCTCCCTGCGGTTCGAAAACAGTACCAGTCATAGTCATTCTCTAATGGAGTGAACAAGGAAACAGGAAAGCCCCATGAAAATCCGAACTCCCAAAACAAAAACGGCGAACGGCGAAGGTGGTTTCACCCTTCTCGAAACCAGCATCGCGATGGTCGTGATGATGGTCGCCGCCCTCGCCTGCTCCTCGCTGTTTGTCTTCTCAATACAGAACAACGTCGGCGGCAGCGAACGTGCGCTCTCGATGGCCGTGGCTCAGCAACAGCTCGAACAGCTCCGCAGCGTTGATTATGAAGACTCGACGCTGAACAACCTCGTGGCAAACTTCAGCACGACAACCGGTGGACGAACCTACAACGTGCAAAGAGAGGTTGTGACCGAGAACAATTCTGATAACACATCAAAAGGGTTGAAGAGAATCACGATCACCGTCACGCCGCAAGCTGCTGGTCCAAACTGGACACGCACACCCGTGGTGCTCGTCTCCTATCGCTCGACAATGTCCGCGGGAAGCTACAAGGTCAGTGATTAAGTTCCACTCTACTAAGGTAAACACTCATGACAATGCGACGTTCAAATAATCAGGCCGGCTTTTCTTTGCTCGAAGTGCTCATCGCGATGGGTATCACCGTCACGATCATGACCCTGGCCACCACCTTACTCGCCGCCAGCTTTCGCGTGCGCTCCCGCGAAGATCGCAAGTCAGACGCTGTCGCCGACGTGCAGCGCGCGCTCAACATCATGACGCGCGAGATCGCAAACGCCGGCTTGAAACTCCCCAGCGGACTTGCGGCTGTCTCGAAAAACGGCGTCGTCGCTAACGACAGCGATAACCTATCGCTGCGCATCGTCTCGAATCTGAATGGTATGCCTGATTCGGCCAACGGTTATTTCGAAGATGGCGACGTTGACGATACCGACGAAGATCTCAAATTCTTGATGTACGTTGATCCAGCCATTGCTCAGCGCTACATCGTGCGTTACGAAAGAAACGGCAGCAATCAAACAACCGTGCTCGCGAACCGCATCGATTCGCTCATCTTTCGTTACTACGACGAGAAGGTTACTTACGACACGACCGTCAGGACCGTGGATGGCGCTCAGATTTGCGACATCACGAATGTGAAGAATGCCGCCGGCAACGACAAGTCCGAAGTCTCGCCAGGTGAAGCCAAGTACATCGTGATCGCTGTTGGCGTGACGCTGCCGGCAGTGGGCAGTCCGAACACCGACGGTTATCAGCCCGCGTCACAAGTACAACTCACGTCAGACATAGTCCTGCGCAACTCAATCGATTACTGAAGGAGCCTGATACAGCAATGAAACGCGATTCGAAACTGAATGCCAATAACCGCGCCGGCGAACGAGGCGCCGCGCTCGTAACGATGTTGCTGGTCTCTGTGCTTCTACTCGGTGCGGGCGGCGCGTTGATCATGACGACGATGATGTCCGCAAACAACTCGGTCGGTTCGACCGCGGAGATGCAGGCTTACTACATTGCCGAATCGGGCGTGCAGTCAGCACTGAACGTGCTGCGTGGCAATACGAAGCCATTGCTCGTCGCGAGTGACCGGATAAGTTTTCGCACCGCGATCATTCCGAGCATCTCGAACGGCGGCAACGGCGGCACAGCACGTTTAGCTGGTTGGTTGCCTTACAACGATCCGACAAGCGCGACGAGCCTCGTGCCCGTGAGCGTCGGAGCAGTCACTGGTGGTTACAGAGTCACAATTGAGAACATGGATCCCAACAGTAATATCGTTGAGTTTCAGACTTCCGCAATCATCGACAACGGCGACGCAGGCAAGACGTATCAAAGGACGTTCAACGCAGGCGGAACTAAGGAAGTGACGATCCGTTATCAGGGCCAGGGCGCAACCACGCTGAATCCCGATCCTAATACTTTTCCGCTGACGCTCGATTCAGCGCTCGGCAGTTTCGTTATTGAAAGACCAGCTAGCAGCACCGATGACGATGTCGTAATTGATAAGACCGGTTTCGAAATCACGATCACGCAGTCTCTGCCGTGGGCGGCAACGACCACTCTCGAAGGTACGTTTGAAGGTGAGGTTGACGCAGCGGCAACAACAGTCAAAGTCACATTCGATAAAGCTTATGTGAAAGCTGACGGAACCAAGTACGCGCTCAATATCGAAGACGGTACGAAGGTTTTGAGTCTTAAATACGACATCTCGCCAACCACCACGAGCATTCCGTCCAAGGTCACTTCTCCAGATCCGAAGCGCTTATTGATCAAGTCGTACGGCTTTGGACCACAGGGCGCTGAGAAGCGTCTCGAGATGATGGTTAATCACGCAAATCTGGAGTTTGAATCACCCGCGGGCTTCACCGTGAAGGGTCCTGACGATTGTTCGGGTGTTTCATTCGACTCGGGTAGCAGCGGCGCTAAGTGGTATTCAGGTGTGGACCACGCTGGAGTGGAACCGCAGCGTCCGGCCTTTGCTGTCTCACCCTGCGATAAGGACTCCGTCAATGCGGGTATCGTGAAACACGACACGGTGGTCGATCCTGAGATTGGTCTTTTGGGAGACGCTGACACGTTGCCGGGAACAGTCGAAACACCTTCGTTCCTCGATTCAGCCGACAAAGCGCGCGCGTATCTTCAAGGCTTGAAGGACAAGGCAGAATCGATGGGCCGTCATTTCAGTGGCCCTAAGACGATTGACGATTCGATCACTAGCGGCAAGTTCACGTTTGTCGAAGGCGATTGCACGCTCGCTAAAGGGTCGGGATTTCTGGTTGTGACTGGTACGTTGACGCTGCAAGGTAATCCGGATTTCCGAGGCGTCATTCTCGTCCTGGGCGAGGGCAAGTTGATCCGCAATGGCGGCGGCAATGGCGACATCTTTGGCGCCATCACGATCGCTGCCTTCAATCGCACCAGTGGCGGCTTCACCGCACCCACGTTCCACACGAACGGTGGCGGTAACTCAACCATTCAATACGATTCTTCCGCCCTCAACATGGGAATCGGATCCGCGACCAACGTCTCCGGCATCCGTGAGTTTTAAGAAATATTTTAGCCGCGGATTGACGCGGATAAACGCTGATCTGCGTTCATCCGCGTTCATCCGCGGCTAATTTCAACTTCTTGGTTGTGGCGCTGAGAAAGGTATTGCGGAGGTTTTCGTCGTTAACGTTTGAGGCGATGAGGTTGATGATTTCGGTGGCGCGTGCTGATGCTTCTGCTGCTCCGGCTGTATCACCCATCTTCGACTTCAACCGCGCCCGGCCCGCATGAACGCGCCACGCAACTAACGGCGCCGGGTAATCACGCAGCTCATTCAACGCGGCATCGAAATGCTTCTCCGCGGCCTCCAATTCCCCCGCCCTTACCGAAACTCGCGCCATTAAGTTGTGCGCCACCGCGATGTACTTGTGCACTTCGTGTTCACTCGCGGTCGCCATCAGCCGGTCAACATACTCGCGCGCCTTTTCGAGATCGTTCTGACGCAGCCAGTGCTCGGCCATCGCGGCTTCGAGCCGGATGTTATAACGCCAACGGAACCACGCATCCCGATCGAAGATGTCTCTTACATCGTGAAAAGCCACCGCCGTCTTCTCGTGCTCGCCGTCGCGCGCGTGATCGATACCAAGATTGATTAGCGAGTTGGCTTCCGCTTCGAGTACATGATGCCGCCGTGCAACTTCAATTCCCTCTTCGTTGTATTTGCGCGCCGACTCGAAGTCGTAAAGCTCTCGATAAATCCAGCCGATGCAGTTCGGGAAACGCGGATGCCAGAACAGATCACCATTGCGTTGCGCCTTCTTCAACGCCTCATTCAGCGTCTCGAGCGAAGCAGACATCTTGCCCTGATTCCCCTGCGATAACCCGAGAAAGAACATCGAACACAGCATCAAGAATCCGTCGCGCAATTCTGACGCGAGTTTCAGCGCCTCTTTCGCCGCCACGACCGCCGGCTCGTACTCTGACTGGAAGAAGTGCAAACACGCGCGCCACGTCAAACCACTCAGTAACCCGGGTTTGTGATTGAGCTTCTGCGAAGTCGCGACTACTTCATCCAGCAATCCTCGCGCTTCTTTCAGTTCGCCGTAACAGAGGTGTTTGAGTCCGATGAGAAACATCGTCTCGACGCGCAGCTTCTCACTGCCGGCGCGTTCCGCAACTTCAAGCGCTTCACTCGCACGCGCAACTGTCTCGTCGAGCCGATGTGAGAAGAAGAGCGACATCGTCAACGCGTTGAGCGCCGTAGACTGTAATTCAAGCGAGTCGAGCACACGCGCCTGGTCGAGCATGTTCGCGAAATCTTTGGCGGCCTGGGTGAAGTCGCCCATTGCATGATTCACTGTGCCGCGTTTGTGATAAAGCGTCGAGAGGTGTTGCGGCTGCTCATCTTCCGGCAGCTTCTGCGCGAGATTGAGCGCACGCGAATAGTGCCGTTCAGCTTCCGAGTAACCGTAAAGCTTTGCGGCATGATCGCCGGCGTGGCTCAGATACTCGACCGCGCGTGGAAAGTCTCGGCCCTGCTCGAAGTGAAGGGCGAGCTGAGTCGCGATCTGCGGCGCGCGCTTGCCGTAATGGCTCAGCAACTGCTCGCCTGCCTGCTGGTGCAACAACACGCGTCGTTTGTTTACCAGGTCGCCGTAGAGATAGTTTTGATAAAGCGCATGTGAGAAACGATAGCGCGTCGCGAGTGTTCCGTCCGGCAGTTCATCGTCACCACGTATTTCAATTAGTCGGTGACTCTTGACGATGCGTGCCAATGACTCTTCGAGATCGATCTCTTCAACACCGAGCAATTTCGCCGTCACACTCGAGAGAAACTCCGTGCCCTCGACACTCGCATATTGAAGCGCGCGCCGCTCCTCAGGTTCGAGCGCGTCGATCTTCCTGCTGATCATCGCGCGCACGCTCTCCGGCGCGGCGAGATCCATTTCCGAGAGCGGCCGCGCGAGCGACCAGCAACCGTTGACCTTCGCCACATCGCCGCGCTTGCCGAGATACTGCAAAAGATTGGCGACAAAGAGCGGGTGTCCTTCAGTCTTCTCGTGAACGAGTGCAGCGAGATCTGCTGGAAAGTCGTTTGGCGAGAATGTCGCATCGACATAATCGGCGATGTGCTGCCGGTTCCACGAGCTCAATGTAACTTCGTCGCACAAGTTGTGGGCCTGCATCTCGGTTTTGAGATTTTTGAGCGGATGACCGCTGCGTTCGACATCTTCAGGCCGGAACGTTCCGGCAATCAGCAGACGTTGTGTGCTGATGCGGTTCGACAGATGACGCAGGAGATCGACGCTCGAAGGATCGGCCCAGTGCAAGTCTTCCAACAACAGCACGACGGGCGACGCAGACGCGAGCAAGCTCAGTGCGTCGCCGAGCTCGCGCATCATCCGTTCTTTCGTGGCGCCGATGGTCTCCTGTTGTAGCTTCTCCAGCGATCCACTCGACGCAAACGCAGTCGGCAATTCCATGCACCACGTTGGCGCGTAGGTGCGCATGATCGCTGCGATGCGTTCGCGACCGGAGCCCTGAAGCAGCTCGCCCATCGCTTCGAGAAACGGCAAATAAGCTTCGCCCGTGCCGTACTGTTCGACGCAACGACCACGCGAGATCAGAATCCCGAACTGCTGTTTTCTGGCGCGACGCAGAAACTCGTCGGAGAGCGAAGTCTTACCGATGCCGGGCTCACCGGTTATAAACACGATGCGGCCTGTGCCTTCGATCGCTTGCTGTAACAGCGCGTCGAGCTTTTGTATCTCTGATTTGCGACCGACAAACGAAGGCGACGAGCGATCGATCAAATCAGGATCGTAAACAATCGGAATGCCTGACCACGTTCCGGTAATCGTCGATCTGAGACTGCGTAACGCGTCCGCCATCTCACTTGCTGATGAATAGCGCAGTGTTTTTTCCTTGGCGAGTGCGCGCTCGATGATCATATCGAACTCGCGCGGCAGCTCGGGCCGGAGTTTACTCGGCGGCTGCGGATCGATCGCGGCAATCGCGTGCATGATCGCGAGCACGCTCGGACCACTGAACGCGCGTGTTCGCGTCGCGCACTCGTAAAGCAAGCTGCCGAGTGAAAAGATCTCTGAACGCGCGTCGAGCGGCTCACCGCGAGTCTGTTCGGGAGACATGTATGCAGCGGTGCCGAGCACGATGCCTGGTCCGGTCAGGTTTGCTGCGAGCGTGAGGGCTTCGCGATCAATCTCATCAGAGCTGAGACGGACCATCTTCGCGAGTCCGAAGTCAGTGACTTTCGCGACGCCTTTCGGAGTGATCAGAATATTTGCTGGTTTGATGTCGCGATGGATGAGTCCGATCGAGTGCGCCGTCTCGAGGGCTTCGGCTATTTGAATGCCGACATCGAGCAGTGACGGCAAAGGTAGCGCGCCGTTGTTCGCGAGATGCGCGGTCAGCGTTTCGCCTTCGACAAACTCCATGACGATGAAATCGATGCCGTCGACTTCTTCGATCGCGTGAATCGTGACGATGTTGGGATGATTCAGGACTGAGGCTGACTGTGCTTCCGACAGCAGTCGGCGCTTCGCACTCTGATCGCGCGTGGCGTCAGGTGTGAGCAGCTTGAGGGCGACGTTGCGGCCCAGTTTCGTGTCTTCCGCACGATAGACCTGGCCCATTCCGCCTTCACCTACCTTGTCGATGATGCGGTAGTGCAGCAGTTGTTCTGGTTCGACAGAACTCATGTGGGTCCGGGGGATCATAGAGTTAACACCTGAAACGCGTAAAGCCGCCACGAAAAGGCACAAAAGGCACGAAAAATTTTCTTGTAAATCCTGCGAATCATGTCATTCTGTAAAAAACTATGCGTACTCCAATGTTTATCACGATCGCTCTACTCATCACCCTGCAATCGGCGAGCGCCGTCCGACAAAATGGATCGAAGGTCATCTTAAATGACTGCGAGATCCGCGGCGTTACAAAAGCAAAGTGCGGCACGTATGAAGTCTACGAAAACCGCGCCACCAAAAAGGGCCGGAAGATCTCTCTGAAGATCGTCCTAATCCCTGCAACTGGCGACAAACGCGAACCGGAGCCGCTCGTTTACTTTGCTGGTGGACCAGGTGGCTCAGCTACCGAAGACGCATCCGGGATCGCACAGGCGTTTCCAAAAATACTCGCGCATCGCGACCTGCTTTTCGTCGATCAGCGTGGCACCGGCGGCTCGCATCCACTCGATTGCAAGTTTTACGACGCGTCCGATCTGCAAACGTATCTCGGTTATTTCTTCCCGCTCGACGACGTTCGCAAGTGTCGCGAACAACTCGAAACCAATTCGGATCTGAAACTCTACATAACCACGATCGCCGCGGATGACATGGATGAAGTCCGAGCAGCGCTTGGTTACGAGCGACTCAATCTCTTTGGCGGCTCTTACGGAACGCGAGCGGCGATGACTTACCTGAAGCGACATCCACAACACGTGCGCGCTGCGATACTCCAGGGCATCTCGCCGACAGATCACTTCATGCCCAGCGATTTTCCACAACAGACGGAGCGCGCACTTCAGGGAGTTCTCTCGGAGTGTCTCGCTGACAAGGTTTGCAGTGAAGCCTTTCCAAATATCAAAGAGGAAACGAAGTCAGTACTTGCGCAGTTGATCAAAGGACCAGTCGAAGTCGAGATTCAAAAGCCCAACTCAAACGATCGTGTGAAACTAAAACTCTCTCGCGATCTCGCAGCGGAAGCGATCCGCTACATGCTTTATTCACCGGTGCCTGCCAGTCGCGTTCCACTCATCCTGCACCTCGCGTCGCAGGGTAATTACGCACCTTTGGCCCGTACCGCAATTCAATATCGGATGAATCTCGTGGGCAGCGGCAGCAACGGCATGTATCTCTCAGTCACTTGCGCCGAAGACTTGCCTTGGATAAAACCCGGCGAGGGCGAACGAATGGCAGAGAACACGTTTCTCGGTGATTACCGTCTGCGCCAGCAACGTGAAGCGTGCACGCTCTGGCCACGCGCGGAGACCGAGCGCGATTACGCGCAGCCAGTTAAATCAGACGTACCGGTTTTGATTTTGACTGGTCAATGGGATCCGGTAACGCCGCCGTCGAATGCTGAACGTGCGGCGAAGACTTTGACGAACAGTCTTAACATCGTCGTGCCGAGCGGCGCGCACGGACTCGACGGGCTCGAAGGCATGGACTGCATCGATAACTTGATCGTGGAGTTCATCGAGCGTGGAACTAGCAAAGGCCTCGACACATCGTGCGTGAAGGATATCCATCGCAAAGGATTTGCTCTTAAGTTTCAATGAAGTGCCAGAGTTGTCAGAGCGCACTACCGGACGACGCGCAGTTCTGTGCCAGTTGCGGTCTGCCAACATCACGCCATCCGAGTGATGCCGCAACTCAGGTCGATCTGCAACAGCAAACAAACGCTGATTCACCGCGAGCGACAGATGAGCAGGTCGATCGCCGCGTTGGTCTGATCCTCGATTCCAAGTACAAGCTCATCGAAAGCCTCGGTGAAGGCGGCATGGGCGCTGTCTTTCGCGCGGAGCGTCTGCACATCGGTGACGAGGTTGCAGTGAAACTACTGCATAGCGATCTCGTGCGCGAGCAACACGCGCTCGAACGCTTCCGCCGCGAGGCCCGCACAGCAGCGCAGATTCGTCACCCAAACGTCGTGAGCATTCACGATTTTAGTGATGGCGCCGGTGCGGCAGGCGAAGCATACATAGTTATGGAGTTAGTGCCGGGTGTATCACTCGGCAAACTGCTGCGTCGTGAAGGTCGGATGCCGGCAAAGCGTGCGGTGCACCTGATGCTGGACATCTGCAACGGTGTCGGCGTGGCCCATCGTCAGGGACTGCTGCATCGCGATTTAAAACCTGACAATGTGATCGTGGTTCCGCCTGCTCACGAAGGCGAAGAAGAAACTGCGAAGGTAGTTGATTTTGGACTCGCGAAGGTTCGCGATGTCGCGGCATCAAGTTCACTGACCAAAACCGGCACGGTGATCGGCACGCTGTACTACATGTCGCCCGAACAATGCAGCGGTGAAGAACTCGACGCGCGCGCGGATGTATACAGTCTCGGCGCGATGCTTTACGAGATGCTCGTCGGCAATCCGCCTTTCCGCGCTAACAACATGGCCGGGCTGATCTCCAAACATCTTCACGAGCAGCCGCCGGCATTTCCGGAGTTTCTACAAGTTCCGCCGGCGATCCAGTCAGTCTGTCTGCGCGCACTCGCCAAGGACCGCAATCAACGCCAGCCCGACGCGCTCGCATTCGGCCGCGAGTTGAAGAAGGCCTTGGAAGCGCCGGTCCATGATCAGCCTTCGTCGCAAACAGTGACACGGCGCTCACCGCTGAGATGGATCGCGGCCGCAGCAGCCGTGATGGTTGCGCTGGTTGTTATCGTCGGGGTTGGAATCGCGATTCAGTTTGGAGTGAGCCGTATCAAGGCAAGCCGTGAAAGCGCTGTTCAAATAGCCAACCAGAACACCGCCGCTCCTCCGATCACGACTTCTTCATCGTCCGTGGATTTGCGAGGCACATGGGCGGGAACTTATGGTCCGATGGGTTTTGCCACGAAGCTCGTCATCAAGAACCAGAACGGCAAGGAGTTTGACGGCACGTTAGAACAAGGCACAACGCGCGTCGCTTTCAAAGGCACTTACGACTCCCAATCACGCACCTTGACGATGACCCAAACCGAACTGTTGAGTGGACAAGATTGGAGTCTTGGTGAAGATGTCGGAACGCTGTCGAGCGATGGAAAGAAGCTCAGTGGAACGGGCAAAGACGCGCTTGGCGGTTCACTCGGGATGAGTTATCAGTTCAGTTTTACAAGGAAATAGGTCCTATAGGACATATAGGACCTATTCATCCGATAACAGTTTTAGTTCAAAAGCTGCAGCCCGAGGATCTGTTCGAGGATCGTACCGAGAATGCTGTAGCCTCCATTCGAGTAGCGGCCGTATTGTGAGCGGCTGTAGAAACCGTCCTCATAACCGCGCCTGAAACCTTCACGGAAGTAATACTGATACTCGTTCAGATCGACGTAGTAGGCGTCGTAGCCGTAGCTCGCATCCTGGTAGCCATAAGCCTCTTCAGGACTGAAGCGATAACCATCCTCGCGGTCGGCCTGCCCAGCTTGGAAGCCTTCTCCATAACCATCATTAATTGCGCGCTGCAACATCTCTGCGCCGTAACGATTGGTCTCGTAGTAGCTGCCGCCTCTGCTATAGCGGTAGTTGTACGGACCGTAGTCGTTGTAACGCCACTGCTGCAATCGCAACTGATCGCGACGCACTCGATCGAAATAACGCTGCTGGTACCGCAACTGGTTCAAACGTCTTTGCTGTTCGAGCAGACGCTGACGCTGGTACAGGAAGCTCTGGCGTCGCTGCCAGTCCTGACTGTAGCGTGACGCGCGCTGTTCTTGTTCCTGCCGCCAGTTGCGCTGGCGCCAGTTGTCGTTGTTGTTGCGATTGTCATCGCGACGGCCGTTCCGGTCACGATTGCGATCATTCCAGTCTCGATTACGATCGCGATCCGACTGCTGGCGACGTTGCTGTTCCAGTTGCTGTTGCTGCTGCTGGCGCTGTCGCTGTGACTCCCAATCGCGGTTCTGTTGCTGCTGCTGGCGGTCGCGCTGCCAACGCTGTTCACGTTCCTGCGACTGGCGAATCTGGTCCTGTCGCTGTTGCTGCCAGCGATCTTCGCGTTCGCGAGATTGCTGGACCTGCTGTTGTCGCTGTTGGTCGTTACGCTGCTGTTGGCGTTGCTGTTCCCAGCGCTGCTGGCGTTCCTGGCTGTTCTGCTGTTGCTGCTGGCGTTGCTGTTCCCAGCGCTGTTGTCGTTCCTGACTGTTCTGCTGCTGCTGTTGGCGCTGTTGTTCCCAGCGTTGTTGCCGTTCCTGGCTGTTCTGCTGTTGCTGTGTTTGTTGTTCGTTACGACGGTTCTGTCGTTCTTCCTGTCGTTGTTCGCGTTCAGCCTGGTTTTCCTGCCGTCGCTCCTCACCACGACCCCGCCGTCCCTGGGCATTGGCGATGTCGCTTGCGCCAACCATGAGCGTGCTTATCGCCAGAGATAGACCGATCTGTTTTAGATATTTCACCTTTGATTTTCCTTTCAGTCCGACGGGAGAGAGGTCGACTCCGCGTATTTGGCAAGTGCCATTCCACAAGGGAATAAGGCTGGAATCAGGCACATCTATGTAGGTTTACGAGACGATATCAAGCAGGAAGTAACGATATGGGATAGTAATTTGGGCCGCAGATCACACGGATTAGGTACGGATCGGTTATTGGCATGGTGGTTGCCGAATTCCCCTGAAAAATAGCTTTAGAGGGGGGCTTATATGAAACAGATAAAAGTGTGGCCACACCTCACGATCGTGGCGGTGGTGGTTGCCGTCCTGGCAGGAGCTGGCGTGGCCCTGTGGATGAAGCACGAACAAACCGCGTCGGCTGAGGCAATACCAAATGCAGCGCGCATCCAGCGCGTTGAGGGTGAGGTGGCGCTCAACAACGACGTGGCCGGCAACACCCAAACCGAGGATTGGATTCGCGCAACTGAGAACCAACCGGTCTCAGTCGGCGATCGCATCTACACGCGCGATAACTCGCGTGCGAGTTTGGCTTTTACCGGGCGCAACTTCGCGCGGCTAAATCCAAACACGTCGCTCGACGTGCTTTCGCTTGATGATCGGCGCACGCAACTCGCTTTGCGTGATGGCTCGGCTGTATTCGATGTCGGCTATCTCAACTCGGGCGATCTTTTCGAAGTCGCAACGCCGTATGGTGCAGTCGATTTTCAGGAACCTGGGCTCTACAACGTCGGCATCGACAATGGTCAAGTGTTGATCTCAGCGCTGAGTGGTCTCGCGCAAGTCGTCGGACTCGGCGGCAACGGCCAGATCAGCAAAGGTGAGTTGCTGACGCTTGTCGGCACGACCGCCGCAAATGCGGTTCTTTCCCAGCTCAATGGGCGCGATGCAGGTTACCTGGTGGACGACTATTATTCCAACCAGTATCCGCAGTATTACGACGGCCGCTATCGCGACTACAACGCTTATCTTAACGATCCATATTACTTCGATCCTTATCGTCGCAATGTCAGTTACCAGTATGCGAACTCATATATCCCCGGCCTCTATGATCTCGATTACTACGGCGACTGGAGCAACGTTGACGGCTACGGCTATGCATGGGCGCCACGCGTCGATAACGGCTGGATGCCGTATCAGACGGGCTACTGGTACACGGATTACCCGCATGGTCCAACATGGGTTTCGAGCGAGCCGTGGGGCTACGCGCCATATCACTACGGGCGCTGGGCCTTTGTCGGCGATCGCTGGTACTGGGTGCCGGAACGCACGAATGTCGAACCGGTTTACTCGCCCGCACTCGTCGCGTGGGTTCCGTTCGACCAGAACCAGATCGGTTGGGTGCCGCTTGGTCCAGGTGACGTGTACGTACCGCATTACTACACCAACAACTCGTGGGATCCGAATTACCTGACACGAGACAATCTCCACCAGCGCGTTGTGAATCTCAACGTGCCGGGAGCGGTAACTGTTGTGAGCTTCGACGACTTCGGGCGTGATGTCGACTGGAGACGAGCACGGAAGGCCGATCGGAACATGCTCGCGTCGGTGAATCCGGTGTTGGATCCGTTGCTGGTGTCGCCTTTGCGAAATGCAGTGGTGCACTCAGCGTGGGGTCGCGGCAAGATCGATATCCCGCCGGGGATCGCGCGGAAGTTGAACGACACGACAGTCGTCACGAGCACGACCCCGGTCTCACCGAAGTTCCGGCCCGACCTCGCGAAGCGGATGCGTGTGAACAATGCGCCCGATCATGCGAAGGGACAGAAGTTCCAGGTGCGCGATGAGCGCAAAGCAGAAGCACCGGCTCCGGTGCAACAGCCGCAACAACAACGTGAAGCGCGTCGCGTGGAGCAGGAGCAGCGGAGGCAAGAACGCCAGCAACCGCAGCAGCAGCAGCAGCAGCAGCCGTCACGCGGTCAGCAGAAGCAGGCTGAGCGTCGAGCCAGTGCGCCTCAGGCTGAACGACCCGCGCGACCAGCGAAACAGGAGCAGCCGCGAGGCGAGCGTGTAGCAGCGCCAGCACGGCCGGCACCGGCTCCGCGTGCTCAACCCCAGGCGCAGCAACCGAAACACGAGCGTCCACCGCAAGCGCAGAAACAGCAAGAGCCTAAACAGGAGCGCGGTAATCCTGGAAAGGGCAAAGGCAAGAAACCATAAACCCGTAACGCGGATTACACGGATTAGATCCGGATTAAAATCCGGATTTAAAATCCGTGTAATCTGTGGCTCACCTGTGTAGAATACCCGCCTCTGACAATCCATAAAAAGGAAGTTCCTCCTATGCAACCCAGTAGACGTGCATTCCTCGGTCAAGTGGGCGCTGCAACCCTCGCCGCAACTGTAATCGGCTCCGAAGCTCAAGCAGCCAACAGTTCAAACCAACGCGCAAATGAGTGCGCGAAGCTTCGCCGCGAAGCTGCGATGGCCGGCCTGCAAGCGACACCACAGAACCTGCAACATCCAAACAACGAGGACGAAAACCTCTATCCAAACAAAATCGGTAACTACTCAAAAGGCCTGCCACACAACAACGACGGCACTGTCGTGCTGAGCGCTTATAACGCTCTCGTCAGCGCGATTAACAGTGGTCGTCCGGCAGACTTCGATGCCATTCCACTCGGCGGAACGGTAAGACTAACCAATCCACAATCCGGACTAGCTTTCGACCTGCAAGGTCCTGACGGGCACGCGCTCGTCCAACCACCTGCGCCCGCACTTGCGAGTCGTGAACAAGCCGCAGAGATTTCAGAAAACTACTGGATGGCGTTACTGCGCGACGTTCCCTACTCACAATACTCGACGAATCCGATCGCAAACGCGGCCGCGGCTGATCTGACCTTGTACGGCTCTGACTTCAAAGGCCCGAAGAGTGGCGGCGCAGTTACAACTGCAACTCTGTTTCGCGGTCTCACACCCGGCGATCGCGTTGGACCACAGCTCTCTCAATTCTTCTACCAGGACTGTAACTTCGGCGCGAACAAGATCGAGCAGAAGATCACGACCACTGTTGCGGGCGTCAATTACATGACTGACTTCAACACGTGGCTCGCAGTCCAGCGGGGCATCGCGCAAGGCCCGGACGCATTCGATCCAGTGCCGCGCTACATGCGCAATGGTCGCGACATCGGACAGTGGGTACACATCGACGTGTTGTTCCAGGCGTACTTCCATGCGTTTCTCATTCTTGCGGGCGCGGGCGCGCCGTTCGACGACGGCAACCCTTACAACAACAATCCGACTCAGTTCGGCTTCGGCACTTTTGGTGGACCGCACATCGCGACGCTCTTGTGCGAAGTCTCAACGCGCGCGTTGAAAGCCGTGTGGTTTCAGAAGTGGTTTGTGCATCGACGCCTGCGACCGGAAGTGATGGCGGAGCGAGTTCACCGGACGCTTTTTGCAGGCGCGGGTTATCCGGTGCATTCGGAGATTCTCAATTCGTTCAACGATTCGAATCGTCTGAAGGGCTTCATGCCGGCGGGCAGCGCGCTCCTGCCGATGGCGTTTCCGGAAGGCTCACCGACACATCCCGCTTACGGCGCCGGACACGCAACCGTCGCGGGCGCGTGCGTCACGATTCTGAAGGCGTGGTTCAAGGAAACGACGCGACTCGTCGACATCGGTCTCGATCCGGTCCAACCAACTGACGATGGCCTGAGTCTCGTACCGTATACAGGTTCCGACACAGCAGATATCACAGTCGGCGGTGAGCTGAACAAGATTGCGGCGAACGTCGCGCTCGGAAGAAACACAGCCGGTGTCCACTGGCGCTCGGACGCAACTGAATCGCTAAAACTCGGTGAGGCAATCGGAATAGGAATTCTGAAAGAACAGCGTGCTTGCTACAACGAAGTCTTCAACGGCTTCAGTCTAACCAAATTCGACGGCTCAACAATCGTGATTTAAAATCCGCGTCATCCGCGGTTACTGTATTTCGACAATGGCGAGGCCGCCCGGTGGAATTTGAACTCGGACGGTCGCGCCATTTGTCGTTAGTGCCGTATCACCTGTCCATTCAAGCGCCCTCTTAATCTGCCCAGGTAAAGAAATCGTCGCCGTCACGTAAGCACTCCGATCAACCTGCGCCATTCCCTGCTGCGGCTTGAACACACCGTTGTTATTCAGCAGCGTCACCACCCAGCCATTCGCCGTTCGATTGATCAAATACTCGACGTCACCGGTAACCTTCAACGGAGTCGCATCAGCAAACACGTGCGCGAGCAGGTGCGCGGCGAACGGTGTCATACGCTCGTCTTCGCCAAGCAGATCAGACACTGCGACAAACACGACGCTTCCCTTCCCGATTTTATTCACGGTCACGATCGGACCACCACTCGGCACAGTCATCAGCGCCGTCGCGCCTTTCAGCTCCACTTTCTCATAGCGAAATATTTGACCTTTGAGATACTCAGCTTCGTCGCCGGGAGCGAGGCAAAGAGCGTTGTGAGCTTCACCCGTGTCATTGAGCAATCGCACACCTAAAAGCTGCTCGCGCAGCTTTTTGATCTGCGCCGCGTTGAGCACGACAGTACCGCCGTTTCGCACATACTCATTCAACCTTGCGATCCACTCATTCGACCAATCGATCCGTCCACCAACTACGACCGCGCGATACGACGGCAAGAGCGTCTGAACCTTCGATTTAGAACCCGCGACGTCAGTCGAAGTCAACACATCGAATATGTCGCCGAAAACACCCGGCACAAACGGCTGCCGATCGGCTATCGCAGGCTCACCTTCAACCACGAGCCCCGGATAATAAGCCACTCCAAACAACTCCCGCAGCGCTCGATCGCCTCGATCTATCTGCGACACTTCAAACGGCCACTGCGGGTAATCCGTCATCTCAAACCCATGCGCCGGATCGAGCAGAAATGCGACAGGCGTGTACGGCGTCCCGCGCTCCGGATGCTTCTCTACAAACCGCATGAACTCGTCAGTAATGCGACCGAGCGGATTGAGCTGGAACGGATGATCACCCGGTCCGGGCTTGAAGAACTGATCCTGTCCCTGCTCGAGATAGATCGCCGAAGCGCCCGCCATGTAGTAGAGGTAATAACTCTTCCGATACCACGAGAGCGACGGTCCCATCGTTGGACCATAACGCGAGTGATAAAAGTGATCCGGACCGGCGAAGTTTTGCTGCTTCGTAAATGTCGTGGCGGTGTCGCCGAAATTTGGTGCGTGGTAATAGAGAAACGCGCCGCCAAACTGGCGTGCAGCGCCACGGGTGAAAGCGATGCGCATTCCCGTCATCGGCATCACCGCGGCGGTTTCCATACCGATCAGATTCACGCCCCACTGCGTCAACGCGTGTGCAAACGAAGTGCTCGACGTAGACTGCGCGGGAATCAGCTTGTCCCACAGCGGACCAGTCTCAGTTTGAAACGTCTCGCGCCACTTGCGCGCGATCGCGTTCGAGTAAAACTGCCGGTGCGCTTCGAGCAGCTCACGGCGCGACATCGACGGCGTGATCTTCAACTCCGCGGGCGCGGAGTCCCAGACGTAACCGACACTTTCACCTGAGATCAAACCCAGAAACTGATCCTTCAACTCGCCGTTGAGTAACTGCCACGCTGCCGGATCGAGCTTCGCGGCGCCATAGTTGATGAGGATCGCAAACGGAACTTTTGTCTCGCGCAGGTAACGCAAAAACGGGCTGCCCTCCTTCAAATATTCAGGCAGGTCGTTGATGTAGATAACCGGCACCACGAGATTCGATTGAAACAACGGCACCTCGCGCGCGCCTTTGTACTTCGCGACGAACTCTTCGATTGGCTCGGCATTGAATGGAAACAGCGGACGCTGCTCTGCCGGTTTGTCGAGCAGCGGCCAGAACTCCTTTGCGATGTTCCAGGGCATCAGGAAATCACGACCGCCGACCTTGGGCCGCACCCACGCCTCCGGCACACGCGTGACATTTTCAGTTTGCAGCAACGATTGCAGCGGCTTGCGTGCGGTGGACCACGTGCGCAGGTAACGCATCGCTGAGAAGTCAGGCTTTTGTCGACCTGATGGCTTAAACGCCAGATCGTTCGTGAGCAGGAAACAATCAACGTGCCTTCGTGCTTCTGCAGCCTTGTCGATCACAATCGACACACGGGCGGGGCCTTTTTTAACCGTTGCACTTGCACCATCCCACGCGAAGGCCCAGCCCCAGTACATGCTGACTTCGTCGTGCGGATCGATCACGTCTTTCGCACCGAACTCGTGACGAAACACTTCAGCGCCATCCTGCGCAATCGTGACCGTGAAGTTTTCAGTTCGTCTGGCCCAATCAGCGTAACGAACCCAAAACCTGTGTTCGCCGCCACGTGGAATCTCCAGATCCTGGTACAAAGTGGCGCGCGTCTCATCAGCACTCGCAGCCGCAGAGTTCCATTCGCTCTCACCGCCTTGCGTCCACTCGGCTGAAACACCAGGCCCATTGATCCCCCAACCGGGCGCTTTCTCACGCGACAAATTCATGTGCGACGGATTGAGCAGCGGCTCACCGAGCTTACCGGTGCTGAACCCGCGCATGTTCTCAGCTTCGTACCAGAGATACTCCGAAGGCGTGTCGGTTTGGGAATAAAGAGTAGCGGCGGAGAGTAGAACAAACAGAACTATCCACAGATTACGCAGATACATTTGCGATCTGTGTAATCTGTGGATCAATTTTTAGCCAAGGGCTTCGAGACACTCGCTGAGCGTTCGCTGGCGGCAAGTGAACATCGGCGTGTCGCGCAGCGTGTAGGAGCTCGCTTTGGTTTCGCGCAGCTCCTGGACCAGGTCGAGAAAGTCAGATGGGTAATCGGTTTCAAACGCGACGACAAACTCCTGATCGTCGAGACCAAACGAGTACGTTGTGTGTAGTTTTACCGAGCGATACTTCATGCCGATGCGGATATGCTCGTCCATCATCTCCTGGCGCTGCTCAGGGGGCTTTGAATACCACTCGCGAGTTTTCACGAATGGATAAACGAAGAGGTACTGCGACTTGCCGGGAATGATGTGCAGCCGATCTTCAACGTGCTCGGGATTATCTTTGTCGATGTACATCGAACGCTTCGTCATCGAGAGGAACGACTGCGATGGCTCGATGTATTTGGCCATCTCCGTTTTGTTGAGTTGCGACGTCATCTCCTGAATCGGATCGAGCTCGTAACCGATGCGCCAGATCATGAAATCGACATTCGTACGAAGTCCGATAGTTGAATAAGAATGAATCAGCAACGAGGACCGAAACTCATCGACAGTTTTGATAAATCCCTCACGACAGCGCTGCTTGTCGCCGTCAGAGAGCAGACGCCACTCCGGACGCGCTTTATAGAACGTGAAGGTCACATACTGTCGGGGAAGCTTGGCTTTTTCCACTTCGACTTCGGCATAAGCAGGGGCCAGTCGAAGCGAGCCGCGTGGGGCATTACCTGGATCCTTATCGCTACTCATTTGTTTTTACCTCAGGTCTGAATTACGAATGACTAACCTTGGTGGAATCAGCGATGCGAAGTTATTCTGCCCAGTCTCAGGGCCGAATGCAACCACGGGTTAAGTTTTCCGGAAGAAATGCGGAGGCTTCCCCGTCAAACGTCACGAAGGAAACAAACATGACCGTTGAAACATCGCGCCGCTCATTTCTCAAGTTTCTGCCGCTCGCCGCCGTCTTCGCCTCGATTGGCGGCGCCGCATTTCGCTTTCTGCGCCCGAAACTCTCTGCCGTGACCAATGCCTGGCTCGACGTTGCGTCTGTCTCGGAGCTGAGTGGTCCACAGCCAATCAGCCGCAAGATCGTCGCCGAGCAGATCACAGGCTGGTCCATCACGACTGAAGAGCACAACGTGTTTGTCCTGCCCGCGAAGAACAACCAGGTCGTATCGGCAATCTGTCCTCATGAGGGCTGCGAAGTCGCGTGGGAACAAAACAGGAATCGCTTCTCGTGTCCGTGTCACGAGAGCTACTTCGCCGCTGACGGCTCGCGTATCAGTGGTCCAGCGCAGCGCGGGCTCGACGCGTTGCCGGCGCGCGTGCAGGACGGAAAACTGCAAGTGCAATACATCTCGAACGAACAGGCAAAACGCGCATGAGAAGCCCCAACGACATTCGCTCGTGGTTACAGACGACGACGGGCACCGTTGCCGTGCTGCTTGCGGTTCAATTTCTGACGGGAGTTTTGCTGGCGTTTTATTACGTGCCTTCTGTCGATCATGCTTACACGACGGTGTCGTACATCGAGAAAGTGGTGTCGTCGGGCTCGTGGATTCGCTCTCTGCATCACTACGGCTCACAGTGGCTCACAGTCTTTGTTTTCATTCATGTGATTCGTCTGTTTTTGGACGGCGCTTATTTCAAAAACAGAATTCAGTGGATCGTAGCGATTTTGCTGCTCGGCCTCGTGATGGCGGCGGGCGGCACGGGCTATTCGCTTCCGTGGGACGCGCGTGCGTTTTTCAGTACGCGCGTGGCTGAAGGCTTGATGGCCGGGCTTCCTGTGGCAGGACAAATGGCGCGGCTGTGGTTACTCGGTGGCAGTGAGATATCGGGCGTGACGCTCTCGCGATTCTTCGCGCTTCATGTGCTCGTGATCCCGGCGGTGATCGGTGGGGTTGTGGTCTGGCGAATGTTCCGTTCGCAGATCGCGGAGCTCTTTGGACCACGCGATGCGATCGTTGGCACGCTCGTGTTTCTCGTGCTCGCGCTTTGGGCGTTGAAGCGTCCAGCGCCACTTGGTCCATCGGTCGCAGACGCCGGAGCGGATTATTTGCCGCGACCTGGGGCGCAGTTTTTGTGGTTGTATCAGTCGTTGAAATACATTCCCGGCGGCCTCGGATCGGTCGTGGGCGTGGTGCTGCCTGGAATCGTACTCGCGGTTCTGGTTGCATTGCCTTGGCTCAAACGACAAAGGTTGATTGCGGGCTCGTTACTCAGCCTCGGTGTCGTTCTCATTGTGATCATGACTACGGCTTCCTATCTCAGTGACCGTCGTGATCCGCGAACGGCTCAACAATTCGCGCGGCAAACAGCAGCCGAAGAAGCATGGCGTCGTGAGCCGTTCAATCCAGCAACGATTACACTCGCTGCAACGCCGACTACAAACGCGTCCGGCGGTGCGCCAGTTCTGTACACAAAATTCTGCGCCAACTGTCATGGCACGCACGGCCAGGGCGCACAACAAGGGCCGCTAAAGTTTCCGCCGTTGCTTGATGTTTCTGCCAAACCGCGTCGCAGTGTCGACGACATCGTCGGCTTGCTAAAAGATCCAACTGCTTACGGTCTTCAGCCGCCGATGCGATCGTTTTCAGAGAAGCTCACGGAAGAGCAGATGCGAGAGATTGCCGAGTGGATTGTGAAGTTGAAGAAGTGACCGTTATACTTTTGCGCCCCCTTGTAAAAAACATCTCAATTCGGAGAACTGTCTGATGAAACCAATTTCGCTTGCTCTATTGTGTGTCGCTATCGCCCTGGTCGCATTTGCTTGTACGGAAACGCCTACGACCACCAACACCAACACCTCGCGCACGGCTGCTTCGCCCGCGGCTCCGGCGGCGACTGCGACACCTGATCCACTCGCGGGCGCACGCGCCAACTTCACCAAGAACTGCGAACCGTGTCACGGCCCGAACGGCGAAGGCGGACTCGTCAAAGTCGACAACAAGCAGATCAAAGTTCCGTCGTTGAAATCAGACCATGCAATAAAACACACCGACGATCAGATCGCCAAGATGATCACCAACGGCGAAGAAGCGATGCCGGCCTTCAAAGACAAGATGTCACAGGCGGAGATCGCTGACATGGTGAAATTCGTCCGCACACACTTTCAAGGTAAATAAGAATTGGCCGCGGATTTACGCGGATAAACGCAGATCTGCGTTCATCTGTGTAAATCGGCGGCTAAATTTTGCTTTTGTTTCTCTTTGTGGCACCATCTGTCGCGTGCACCCGTAGCTCAGTTGGATAGAGCGTCTGACTTCGGATCAGAAGGTCGCAGGTTCGAGCCCTGCTGGGTGCACCACTCGCTAGCTTAACAATCTAAACAACTACAAGACGCTATCGATCGACCAGATAATGCGCGGTCATGCGCAAGTGCTCGCCAGCGCGCACCAAAATGAGATCCAGCTAGCGCGGCCTTAACGGGAAAGCGGGACGAAAATCTGAGGAATTCGAATGGGAATACGCTTTGCTGATAAGCGCCCGCATGGCCCTCTACTCATGCCCTGAATGCAACCACGAATACTCAAGTAAGGCGCTGATGTGTCCCGGCTGCGGCCGGATGTTCAGAGGCCGGATGTGGTGGGCTACGACAATCGGCTGGGGCGTTATCTTCTCTGCTGTGATCTCGTTTTTCCTAATGCTTCTCTTCTACGCGATACTAATTGCCGTGCTCGGTCCGTTGTTCTGGATGCACAGGTGACAAAAAGAAGCGCAAACAATGAGCGTCGCCACTTTACCAGTTGCAGTTTCCTCAGGCCCCGTCACTGTGCCTTCGACGTGCTTCCATCTTGGTTATCGTCCGTGGCTCGACGGACTGCGCGGCATCGCGATCCTTGCCGTCATGGCGTATCACGCCGAACCCCAACTCTTAACTCACGGCTATGTCGGCGTCGACCTGTTTTTCGTCATTAGTGGGTTTTTGATTACCACGTTGCTGATCGAAGAGTGGGACCAGAATCAGAAAATTAGCTTTCAACGGTTTTACGCGCGCCGGGCTCTGCGACTCTTCCCCGCGCTTTCAGTAATGCTAATCGCGGCGTCTGTGGTGATGCTACTTTACCCGTCCGTGGGCCAACATTTTAGATCAATCGCATACGCAGCGCTGTATGTAATGAACTGGGTTATGGCTTTTGATCTGGATCAGGTTTCTTCGACGCTGTACATCACCTGGAGCCTTGCCATCGAGGAACAGTTCTACCTGATTTGGCCGTGCGCCTTGTACGCGCTGCTACGATGGCGGCTGCAAACAAGATCAATTCTCTCGATCTTAGTGCTGCTGCTGATTGTTGTTTGTATTCATAAGGAGATTCTGTTATTTCACGGAGTTGCTATCACTAGAATTGCTCACGCATCGGATTCGCGTGCCGACGGACTTATTATCGGTTGCTGCGTGGGGCTGCTAGCGTCCAGCGGCCTACTGCCGCGCCAACGGAAAGCACTAAACGGGATCGTCACGTGTCTGTCGGTGATCTTCGTAGCTTACATGCTCGGCTTGATCCGGCCATACGGAGCCGGCCTCACAATCGTTAACCTTTTCTTTGCCTCGCTGCTAGTAGTTATGCTGACATCGCCCCCGAGATCGTGGGTTGCACTTCTAAACTGGAGCGCGCTGCGATGGGCGGGGCGACTTTCTTACAGCCTCTATCTGTGGCATCTGTTCGCTTGGTTTGTCGCCGACCGCTTGATGGGAAACGGTTTCTTAAAGGTTGTTTTCGCCTTCAGCTTGGCTTTCGCGTTTGCCTCCGTCTCTTACTACGTGATCGAACGGCCGTGTCTGAGATTGAAGAGGGGCCTCGCCGTTGTTTCCTAGTTGCGTTTGAATACCCGCCATCTGCTGATGTTACGAATTACACGGTCACACTAGACAAGCTTGGCGACAAGAATGAGACATAGCGGAATAAAACAAGGGCTGGTAGACTTAGGCGGTCACCCACAGACAGTCTCGGATCTGACTTCGGATCAGAAGGTCGCAGGTTCGAGCCCTGCTGGGTGCACCACCACAATGTCCAACGAACAACGGGCCCAACTCGCAATCCTCGGTATTCGCTACGACGAAAATTCGTCCTTCACGAAAGGCGCGGCTGATGCGCCGCCGCAGATTCGTGCCGCGCTGCGCTCTGATGCGTGGAATCTGACCAGTGAAAATGGAACGGATCTTTCCGGCGATTCGATCTTCTTTGACGCGGGTGATATCGAGCCAGTCGCGGGCAGTGAGATGTCTGCGTTGATCGAAAACTCAGTCTATACGTTGATCGCTGACGGGTTCATGCCGATCTCACTCGGTGGTGATCACTCGATCACATACCCGATCGTGAGAGCGTTCGCGCGCAAGTACAAAGATCTGAGCGTCCTTCATTTCGACGCGCATCCGGATATTTACGACAGCTACCAGGGGAATCGTAATTCGCACGCGTCGCCGTTCGCGCGCATCATGGAAGAGAAACTGGTGAAGCGACTCGTGCAGGTCGGGATCAGAACGTTCACGGCGCATCAACGCGAGCAGGTGAGGAAGTTTGGGGTCGAGTCGATCGAGATGCGCAACCTGATCGGCAATTTGCAACTCGAGTTTGATACGCCGGTTTACATCTCGTTCGACATTGACGCGCTCGATCCGGCGTTTGCGCCCGGTGTGTCGCATCGTGAGCCCGGCGGTTTATCCACCCGACAGGCAATCGATATGATTCAACGACTGAAAGGAAAGGTCGTCGGCGCAGACATCGTCGAATTCAATCCCCGCATGG
>Ga0134121_10000961_pt1 | contig 28959 bp, 25 predicted proteins | sample KB301_FD_96463 | JGI IMG/M metagenome (GOLD analysis project Ga0134121, IMG submission 96463) | Terrestrial soil microbial communities without Nitrogen fertilizer from Kellogg Biological Station, Michigan, USA - KB3-0-1 | ecosystem: Environmental > Terrestrial > Soil > Unclassified ... | reverse complement strand
CCGCCGGACTCGCGCCGTCGAAGCGGTCCTGACGCCGACCCTCGAGGCCGTCGCTGCCCCCGAGACCGCTCTCCCCGATCGTCTGAACCGCGAGATCGACGAAAACGATCTCCGCGAAGCCCACGGCATCACGCTCGACTTCCTCCCCCGCCAGGGCCGCATGGCGTCGAAGCCGCCCTTCATCGATTTCAGCAAGTGGGAGGTCGGCGCCTTCGCCGGCGCCGTCGCGTACAGCGCCGACTTCGAAGCGAAGGTGAGCTACGTCCTCGGCGCCACCACCCGCGTCCCCGTGACGGGACTCGGCGCGCTCGGCCTCTACGCCGAGGCATTCGTCTCCTACATCGACCGCGACCTGCCCTTCTACTACAGCAACCGCGCCGGCACCTGGTTCGGCGGCGGCCTCGGCGTCGACTACACGCTCTGGAAGGGACAGCTCGGCTACATCCGGCCCCAGGTCGGCGTCATGTACGCCTATTGGAACGGCGTCAACAGCCTCGACAACGGCATCGGCCTGACCGTCGGCGTCCAGGTGGGCCTCTATTGGGTCCGGAACAGCGACAAGACCTCGCTCACGTTCATGCCCCAGTTCCACATGACCAAGGGCGGCGACTACATGATCTTCCTGCCCTTCGGCTTCTCGGCGGACTTTTAGACTTCAGGCGTTGCCGTCGCCCGGTCGATCATTCTCGTAATGATCGTTGCGCACTTCGACGGCTCGTGCGACCCCAACCCCGGCGGCCGCTGCGCCTACGGCTTCGTCGTCTGGCGCGACGGCCGGAAGATCCACGAAGGCCGCGGCATCGCCGCTCCCCCCGGCCCCGGCGCCACCAACAACGTCGCCGAGTACACCGGCTGCATCCAGGCCCTCGAGTGGCTCCGCTACGAGGCCAAAGGAACCCCGATCGTCCTGAGAGGCGACAGCGAACTCATCCTCAAGCAGCTCAAAGGCACCTACAAGGTCAAGTCCCCCCTCCTCGCCCCGCTCTACTGGCGCGCCCGCGAGCTCCTCGCCGAGCTGCCGTCGGTCCGCCTCGAGTGGATCCCGCGCGAGCAGAACCAGGACGCCGACCGCCTCGCCGCGGCAAAATAGCCCTCCCTTTATTTTCTATAGAAAATAATTCGCGCCCCCCGCTGTACTGTTTAGCAGGAGCGGGTGATCTGTCGGGGCGTGCCATGAGATCCCTCCTGGTCCTCCTGGTGACCCTGGTCGGGACGGCGTCCGCCGTTCCCGACGACGACCCGTCTTCCCTCACCTTCGAAGCCCGCATCCGCCCCCTCCTCAAGACCCACTGCTTCCAGTGCCACGGCGAGCAGCACGACGGCAAGCCCAAAGGCAAGCTCGACGTCCGCCTCCGCCACCTGCTCGTGAAGGGCGGCCGCTCCGGACCCGCGATCGTCGCCGGACGGCGCGGCGAGAGCCTCCTCTATCAGAACCTGGTCAAGGGCGAGATGCCGCCCGAGGACGTCACCAAGCGGCCCACGAAGCAGGAGATCGAGCTCATCGGCCGCTGGATCGACCTCGGCGCCGTCACCGCGCGCGAGGAGCCGGAGACGCCGGCCGCGGGCCCCACCGCCGAAGAGCTCGCGTTCTGGTCGTTCCGGCCGGTCCGCTCCGTCGAACCCCCGGCCGTCGACGGCCGCGCGCGGACGCCGATCGACCGCTTCCTCCTCGCCGCCCTCGCGCCCAAGGGGCTCGGGTTCTCCCCCGACGCCGACGAGATCACGCTGATCCGCCGCGCCACGTTCACGCTCACCGGACTTCCGCCGCGGCCCGACGACGTCGCCGCGTTCCTGGCCGACGAGGCGCCCGACGCCTACGAGCGGCTCGTCGACCGCCTCCTCGCCTCCACCGCCTACGGCGAGCGGTGGGGCCGCCACTGGCTCGACGTCGCCGGCTACGCCGACTCCGAGGGCTACGACGAGCGCGACGCCGAGCGCAAGTGGGCGTGGCGCTTCCGCGACTACGTCATCCGGTCGTTCAACGCCGACAAGCCGTTCGACCGGTTCCTCCAGGAGCAGATCGCCGGCGACGAGCTCCTCAAGCCGCCCTATACGAACCTCAAGCCCGACGAGATCGACACGCTCGTCGCGACGGGATTCCTCCGCATGGGGCCGGACGGCACCGGCTCGCCCAATGCCGAGCAGGTCGTCGCGCGCAACCAGGTCGTCGGCGACACGATCAAGATCGTCTCGACCGGGGTCCTCGGCCTCACGGTCGGCTGCGCCCAGTGCCACAACCACCGCTACGACCCGATCACGCAGGTCGACTACTACCGGATGCGCGCGGTCTTCGAGCCCGCCTACGCCGGCGGGGAGTGGCGGACGCCGGCCCAGCGGCTCGTGTCGCTCTATACCGACGCCGACCGGAAGAAGGCCGCGGAGATCGAGGCCCAGGCCGTCGCCGTCGACCGCGAGCGCGAGCAGAAGCAGGCGGAGTTCATCGCGGCAACGATCGAGAAGGAGCTCGCGAAGGTCCCCGACGAATACCGCGAGGCGCTGCGGTGGGTGGCGACGACGCCCGCGAAGGAACGGTCGACGCTCCAGAAGGAGCTGCTCAAGGAGCATCCGAGCGTCAACGTCTCCGCGAGCTCGCTCTACCTCTACAACCAGAAGGCGGCCGACGAACTCAAGAAGATCGCCGACCGCGCGGCGCAGATCCGCGGCACGAAGCCGGCCGAGGAATACCTCCACGTGCTCACCGAGGTCCCGGGCAAGCTGCCCGAGACGCGCCTGTTCCATCGCGGCGACCCCGCCCAGCCGAAGCAGGTCGTCCCGCCCGGCACGCTGAGCGTGCTCGGCGCGGCGCCGATCGCGCCCCGCGACCCGTCGCTCCCGACGTCGGGCCGCCGCCTCGCGTTCGCGAAGTGGCTCACCGACGGCAACCATCCGCTCACCGCGCGGGTCCTCGTCAACCGGATGTGGATGCACCATTTCGGCCGCGGGATCGTCGGCACGCCCGGCGACTTCGGCGCGCTCGGCGAGCGGCCGTCGCACCCGGAGCTGCTCGACTGGCTGGCCGCCGAGGTCGTGCGCCAGGGCTGGCGGCTCAAGCCGATCCACCGGATGATCCTGACCTCGACGGCCTACCGCCAGTCGTCGCGCCGCACGGCGAAAGGCGAGGCGGCCGACCCCGACAACCGCCTGCTCTGGCGGATGAACATCCACCGCATGGAGGCGGAGTCGATCCGCGACTCGATGCTCGCGGTCGCGGGGAATCTCAACGCCAAGATGTTCGGCCCGCCGGTGCCCGTCATGGCCGACGAGGTGGGCCAGATCGTCGTGGGCCGGGAGAACCTCGACGGCGAGGGCAAGGTCGACAAGCCCATCCCGCTCAACGGCGACGAGTTCCGCCGCAGCCTCTACGTCCAGGTGCGCCGCAGCAAGATCCTCTCGATGCTGGAGTGCTTCGACGTGCCGGTGATGGAGCCGAACTGCGAGGCGCGGTCGTTCTCCACGGTCGCGCCGCAGGCGCTGCTCCTCATGAACAACACGTTCGTCCTCGCCCAGTCGGAGCAGTTCGCGAAGCGCGTCCGGACCCACGCGGGCGACGACGCCGCGGCGCGGGTCGCGCTCGCGTGGAAGCTCGCCTTCTCGCGGTCGCCGTCCGAGCACGAGGTGAAGGACGGCGTCGCGTTCCTGAACAAGATGGCCTCGGACAAGAAGGACGCCGCGCTCACGCGGTTCTGCCAGGCCCTCCTCAGCTCGAATGAGTTCCTTTATGTCGACTGACGATTGCACCTGCCCGACGCGCCGCCACTTCCTCGCGACGAACGCGATGGGGCTGGGCTCGATCGCGCTCGCGACGCTGCTGCGCGACGAGGGTCTGCTCGCCCAGGACAAGCCGGACTTCGAGCGGCCGCACTACGACCTCGCGCCGAAGCCGGCCCACGCGGCGCCGCGGGCGAAGGCGATGATCTCGATGTTCATGCAGGGCGGCCCGAGCCATCTCGACCTGTTCGACCCGAAGAAGGAGCTCGCCAGACACGACGGCACGACGTTCGGCGGCGAGATCAAGTTCGACAACGCGGCCGAGGCGAGCTCGGTGCTGATGGCGAGCCCGTGGAAGTTCGAGAAGCGCGGGCAGTGCGGGACGGAGATCTCGGAGCTCCTTCCCCACCTCGGCGGGATCGCCGACAAGATCGCCCTCATCCGCTCGATGAAGACGGGCGTGAACAATCACGGCCAGTCGATCGAGGCGCTGAACACCGGCAAGGCGGTCGCCGGCCGGCCGTCGCTCGGCAGCTGGGTCACGTACGGCCTCGGATCGGAGTCGCGCGACCTGCCCGCGTTCGTGGTGCTGACCGATCCCGGCGGCGTGCCGGTGCTGGGCGTGAAGAACTGGGAGAACGGCTGGCTGCCGTCGCTGTACCAGGGCACGGTGGTGCGGCCGCGCGAGCCGCGGATCCTCAACCTCGATCCGCCGCCCGAGCTGCGCGGCGTCCCGCAGGAGCAGTACCTCGAGTACCTGAAGGGGCTCAACCGGAAGCATCTCGAGGAGCGGCCGGGAGAGTCGGACCTCGAGGCGCGGATCGCGGGGTACGAGCTCGCCGCCCACATGCAGCTCGCGGCGAAGGAAGCGCTCGACGTCGAGGGCGAGAGCAAGGAGATCAAGTCGCTGTACGGCCTCGACGATCCGGCGAGCAAGGAGTTCGGGACGCGCTGCCTGATCGCGCGGCGGCTCGTCGAGCGCGGCGTCCGGTTCGTCCAGGTCTACACGCGCAACCAGTTCTGGGACCACCACGGGAACATCCGCAAGCTGCTGCCCGCGGCGTGCAGGACGATCGACCAGCCGGCGGCGGGCCTGGTGATCGATCTCGAGCGGCGCGGCCTGCTCGACTCGACGGTCGTCCACTGGGGCGGCGAGATGGGCCGGCTGCCGGTGATCCAGAAGCCGGTGCGCGGCGGCGAGGTCGGGCGCGACCACAACACGTACGGCTTCAGCATGTGGCTCGCGGGCGGCGGCTTCAAAGGCGGCATCGCGTACGGCGAGACCGACGAGCTGGGCCACCGCGCCGCGAAGGATCCGGTGACCCACAGCGACTACCACGCGACGCTGCTCCACCTGTTCGGGCTCGACCCGTCGCGGCTCACGTTCAAGCTGAACGCCCTGCCCCACTCGCTGGTCGACGGCCAGCCCGCGCGCGTCGTGAAGGAGATCCTGGCCTAGTCAGGCACATCGCACCCCAGAGGACCAGCAGGACCCCGGTGGCAGGCACGCCCCAGACGATGACCAGGGCTAAGGCGAAGCATCGCTCCGACCACCTCCGGACGTCCTCCACGGAGGGAGCCTTGCCGAGGTTGGCGTCGGGCATGAGGAGTCGACTCAGAAGGGACTCCTTCACGACATTCTCATCCGGTTCAGCGGCGACCTGGCGATGTTCGATCGACAAAGCCAGGAGAACCAATCCCGCCCCGATCGCCGCCATGGCCGCAGGTCGCATCGATGCATCAGACGAGCGCGACGGGTTGGAGGATGCAGTTCGGCCGCCGTCGCTTGACAGACGCGACGGCGCGGCGAAAAATAAGCCCGTGCCCAGGATCCTCCGGAGTCCCTAGCGTGCTGGCCTTCAACTGTCCGGCCTGCAACCACTACGGCGAAGCCGACAACGCGCTCGCGGGCGAGACCATCGGGTGCGCCAACTGCCTCACCCACTTCCGCCTTCCCGGGACCGGGATGCCGGAGATCGACGAGGCGAAAGAGTCTCGGCCCTCCGTCAAGGAGCCCGGCCGGGGAGCCGTGGTCGAACGGTGGGCGCGATGCTCCCGGTGCGGCGCGCGGCGGACGGACAGCGCGAAGTGCACGTTCTGCGGGTTCGAGTTCCGGTCCGTCGACCAGCGCGAGATCGAGGAGACGCGGCGGTACCGGCGCCAGGTCGGGATGCAGCTCGGCGGGATCCTCGCGCTCATGGGGGCCCTGATCGGGATCCCCGGGATGGCGCTGTGGCTGAAGACCAGCAACGACAGCGAGAAGCAGCTTTGCCAGGAGAACCTGCTGATCTTCTACCAGGCGGTGAAGCTCGCCGAGGACCGCCCCGCCGGCGTGAGCCGCGCCGTGGGCCGCGCGTTCCTGATTTCGATCGCCCAGACGGAACGGGTGAACCACGCGGTGATGTGTCCCGCCGTGAACCGCAATTCGACGCTGCGCGCCGTGGACTATCGGGGCCCCCGCAAACCCTGGGCGGAGCTGCTTCCGGACGATCCGGCGGTCGTCGATCTCGAGGGCAACCACCGCGGCGTGATGGTGCTGTTCAAGGACGGCCGGATCGAGTACGCGCCCCGAGGGAGCGCGGCCTATCGCCGCGCGATCGAATCCACCCAGGACTAGACTACCGACGCGGGTCCTTGGCCGGCGGGCAAGGCGCCGCGTCCTTGCAGTGATCTTCGGCTTCGGCGCGGATCTCGTGGGCGAGCCGGACCAGCGCGTCGAGCGAGACGGGCTTGACCCGATAGGCCTCGACGCCGTGGCGATCGGCGGTTTCGCGGTCGCCGTCCTCCTCCGACGAGGTGACCATGACGACGGGCAGGTCGGCGAACGCCTTCTGATGGCGGAGCCACTGAAGGACTTCGAGCCCGTTCTTCTTGGGGAGCTTGAGATCGAGGACGACGAGGCACGGGAGCGGGTAGGCCTCGCGGTCGCCGAACCGACCGACCCCCAGGAGGTAGTCGATCGCCTCCTGTCCGTCGCCGGCGACGCGGATCGCCTGCCGGACATCGGCCCGCTGGAACGCTCGTCGGAGGAAGAGGACGTCGTTGGGATCGTCTTCGACGATGAGGATGACCGCGGACCTGGGCGTGTCGTTCATGATGCACTTCCTCCGGGGAGACGTAGGGGGCCGAACTGCGGAGCTATCTTAGGAACGCGGGAACGGCTCGCCGCCGTCCCGGGATCGTCACCGGTGGGCGGACGCCCAGCACGGGCAGCGCTGCTCGCACTCGCACTTGTAGAATTTGTCCTGGCTCAGACACTCGCGCTCGCACGGCTGGCTGTGCGACCCGTCGGTCATGTGGCTGGAGCAGACGCGTCCGCCGCACCCCTGAGCGACCGCCGCGAGGAGGGTAGCCAGCGCGAGGAGCCGGATCGTTTTCTTCATACCCAGAGAGTATCCCGCCTTCGTCGTTCGTCAAGGCTCGCCCTGAGCGAGCAACATGCCGCCGAGCGAAGCGAGGAGGCATGGAGCGTCGAAGTGGTCCCGGAGGCCGGATTCGAACCGGCAACCTACGGCTTATGAATTCGACCGACCAAAATTCCGCAAACGCTTGGGATCCAGATAACTTCCCAGGACTCAACGAGTTAATCGAGTTTTGGTGATTGCGGCTGCTGTACCAAAACACCCGGTTTTGGGCTGTCACTAGTCACTAAACGGTCACCAGAATTTTGCCGGACCAACTGTCGCTCGCATGACTTGAGCCTGGCTGTTTTGCCATGGCTCTGACCTTTCCTCATTCATCGATTCTCCCCGCCATGAGGCGGCGGGGCTGCTCTCTGACAATCGGGTGCTCGAAAGGATCTATGACCGGCGAGGCCGGACCGTTCGGCCTCGTCCCCCGAATTACTCTAACCGTAACCTAAAGTACCTGAATTGAAGCCAGCTCGCGCCCTCTGAGGCGCGGCGAAAGACAGCTCGGAGCCCCCTCGCCCCTTCTCTCGCGGCCCTCACGGGTCTCCGGCGAGGGGCTCCCGCTGCTCTTTGACTTGGAAGGCCCTTCGCCCAGTCCGTGAGATAGACTACAATTGAGATTCACCAAGGTGGATGTGGAATGCCCTACTGGTTGATTACTGCAGCATTCGCCACCCTAATTGCTGGGGAAATCCGGTCGCTATTCGCGCAACCATCTCGTATTGCTGTTGGTGTTGCTTGCCTCGGGGTTGTGGTTAGCGGTGCGCTGTTGGCTTATTCCGAGATTACAGCGCCGAAAAGATATGAGTGGGCGAAACCTCGTTACTACTCTTTGCCCGTGGATGTTGCGGGTGCTCACACAATCAAAATCAACTCCATTAAGGGACTTCCGGGCTACGTCGTGAAGCCTGTCGCAAAGGGAACCAGGCATGATTATGCTTGGTGGGGCCAAGAGCATCTTCCGTTTCCGATGGAGGATATCCGACGGTGTGGTTGGCGAATTGTTCACCCAAAGATTGACGTTCACTTCCACGATCAATCTTGTCAGTGCGCGCCCCAGGATTACTTGTTCGAGATCAGAGAGCCCTGGGATCAAAAGGGGACTCCCGGTGAGATTGAGGTCGAGTTTCAAGTAAGCAACGAAACGCGCTCAATTCTTTCAGCCATCGAGTTACAGGTGGGATTCCCATTCGGGTACGGCAATGATCTGGCAATCGGCAAAGGTATTGATGGCATTATTCGATTCGCCACGATCGGCGGAATTCTATTAGGGGCCCTTGGCCTGTCGGCACAGCTTGTAAGAAAGCACAGGGCAAGGAGTCGAACAACACCAGGGCCATCGGTTCCTACCACGAGTCAAGTCGGCTAGAAATATTTGGCACTCCCATTCAGTCGCAATGCTCCAAGGGCATTGCACCTAAATGCCCCTTGAGGAATAAGGGGCATCGAAGCCCGGCGACGCGATGCGAGAGGAGAGAACTCGCGCCGTCGCCCAACGAATCCGGTTCCAAAAGCGCGCAGGCACCAGCGGACGGGATTAGGATGCCGCCCGTCCGCCGCCTGGGCCGCCCCACGCCTTACGGGACTCGCGCCGAACGTGACCTTCGGGTCCGGGGTCGGTACGGGTCGGCTGGGGGGTGAGGTCAGGAACCGCGTCGCCAGGCATCCCACTTAACGTAGTCCCCCGTGGTCGCGGCCGATGGACCTGCCCGGTCCATCGGTCCAGGTCGGGCAATAGCCCGCACACGGGAGACGAACGACATAGATCCGCTCGGGCGCAAAGCAGGAGATCTGGTGGTCCGGGGTGGGCGATCCGCTCGCTCCCGGCTCCTGCTCCGAGTCCCACGGCAACTCCGGGCTCGGTCAACAAGGCGGGGCCGCGCGTGGCTCCGGGGGGTTCCGATGCGTGCAGGAAACGGCGCGCAGCGCTGTTTCCTGCACGGGGTTACGCGGTGCTTCCTCTCATAGCACCGTCTTTTCACGGGTTTCGCTGCTTCGGCGCGGAATCCAGCTCTGAACAATCCGCAAGATTCACGCGATTCTGAAGGAGCCACCCCATTGGGCAGGCGGAGAAAGTCTAGTTGCAATACAGCGAGTCAATCATGCGGATTAAAAGGATTCCGGCGGATGTGGCCTAACCGTTCGCTTCTTGAACCTTCTTGCAATGGGGACAAACTACCGACTTGCCCAAAACGCGAGGGAGCGGACGCCAGATTCCCTTGGAGTCCTTCTTTCCGAGCGGCATTTCGCAGTGCTTGCAGCGCGGCAAGCTGGTCCTCATTGGCCCGAGAGCTTTCTTGAGTTCAACGGGACAGATTTCTAGTTCGCAATGTTGTTTCCCGCATGCGGAGCATTCGGAATGATCGTCAATGGGGTTTTTGCACTTATCACACCGGACACCCACTTTGCCTCCTCGGTCGGGACCACCGAAGCAACTGACTTAATTCTAATCGTTTAAGGTGCACGACAATGGGAATCTCAAGAATGAAAGACGAGCTCCACGCCAAGCTCTGGCAGGCCCAGCAGCGCTGGTTCTCGCTCAAGGACCAGGGCTACACGAAGCATGACCTCAAGATCCAAGGCATCCGCGAGCGCGGCGACATGTTCTACGCCACTCGCGGGATCATCTTCACCGGCGCCACCCGACTTGCTTACGAGCAGGAGCTCAAGCGGTTCCTGGATTACGCCAACGCCGTTCGCGGGAAGTCGGACAATTCCCAAATCGATAAGAAGGACTTCCGGGCCTACATGGAGGCCAGGATCGCCGAAGGCGGGGCCAAGGCCGAGATGAACAAGATCCGGGCCGCTCTGGTCAAGTTCGGCGCGCTGTATGGCAAATGGGAGTCGTTCCATGCGCTTTCGAAGAAGCTCGGGGAGCAGATCCGGGAGCTCTCCCGCTCCGGCCAGCTCCGCGGCCCTTCCCGGCCGCACGTCACCCCGGAGGTCCGCCAGGCCGTGCTGGATCGCCTGAAAGCACTCGACGCCGGAGCGGAAGCCAGGACGGGCGCGCCGCGGGCTTACTCCCTTGTTCTGGAGCTCCAAAAGGAAGCGAGCCTGCGCTCGATCGAGGCGACGGACCGCTTCGGCCGGCACTCCCTCGCGGGAGTCGAGGGGGACAAGGGTAAGATCTCGATCCTAGGGAAAGGCGGAAGGGCCAGGGCTGCGCTCATCTCGGCCGACCTGTACCGGCGCCTGGAGGCCCACTTCGAGCGCTCGAAGGCGGCGGCACTGGCGCCTCGGCGGGCCTATCAGGTTGCGCTTCGCCGGGCGGTACTGGCGGTCGGCGGGACGTCGACCGGCAGCCATGCCCAGAGGCGCACGTCGGCAGAGGAACTTAAGAACGCGAAGTACCGAGACCACCTGAAGGACGGAAGGACGACTCGAAAGGCTTCACAGCTGGCGGTCCAGGACGCCGTCGACCACTTGGGGCATTCCCGCAGCCGCCGGGACCTTGCCTTAGCGTATCTGCTCCTCTAGTCGATGATGGGAATGGTCCCAATGTTCAACTGCCTGGCCCCAATTCCCGCGGTTTCCCAATGTAATGTCCGCTGAAGTACCAGGTTACGGTGTGATCCTCGTATTCATGAACGATCAATCTGGCGGTCGGCGAAAGCCGGTTGAAGTCGAGCTGTCGAAGAATCCGCTTGTTCTCAGGCCCCGATCGAACTTCACCCCCATGAAAAGGATCCCAAACTCGATCGGGATCCCCCAATGCGCGGATCACCTGCTCAACGGTGGTGGCACCTTCAAGCCGACCGCGCAGGGAGCGGACATCCTCTTCTGAAGGAACGTTGAAAAGGGTGTGTCGAAGTCCTTCGGGCAATCGAGTCCCGCACCAGGGACAGAAGTACATCCTCAGGGAGCCCGTCCGCTTCCCGACCTGATAGCGGATGTTGAATTCCTGAAGTTCAACATCCTCCTTGACCGGACAGGAAGGGTCCTCCGCATGGGCCCGGATGCACGCGCAAACCACCCCCTTCTGATCTACCTCGGAGGTTTTCTCCCCCAGGTTTCCGCCGCAAAAGTGGCAGAACTGCACCGGAAACTCCAAGGGCTCCTGATTGGGAGCGAGCCGGACCAGCATGTACCCAGCGCCATTCGGATTTCGCCGGAGCGGAATCTCTGGATCGGAAGTCCATTCCCGATGATGCCAACAGAGGTGGGGAGGAAAAGTCTCCATCAATAATAGGATAGCGTCCTCGGGCAGATCTACCGCCGCCACGCATTAATCTTCAGGCAGGGCCTTAGCAACCAGGCGCCGCGGCCCCGTGAACTCTGTCATCCTCGTCTTCCTCCTCCAGCCGACCAATTGTTTCGAATTTCAGTGCACAGGCACTTCAGAAGTACCGTCCCCGAAATCTAGGCTTGGAGGCCCACTTCACGCGCTCCAAGGTGTCGGCGCTGGCGCTCCGACGCGCCGTGTTGGCGGTCGGCGGGACGTCGACCGGCAGCCATGCGCAGCGACGCACCTCGGCGGTTGAGGCAAAGAACGCGAGGTACAAAGACCATCTCAGGGAAGGCAAGACGACCAAGAAGGCCGGTCAACTCGCGGTACAGGATACGGTTGAACATCTCGGCCATTCTCGGAACCGGCGGGACTTGGGAATGGCGTATCTTCGCCGTTAGCCGACGACTTCTTGGCAGGATATGATTGCCTTGGAGGCCATTCTTATCGTAAACGTACGAGCACACCCACCCCAGCTTGAGCGACACTTGTCGTCCTTTTGGAAATAGCTTGTCCGCTTCCGGCAATGGCAGAGAACCCTCCCCTTGGTTGCGCACGTTCCAGATCCCCGGCTCCCTTTCGGCCTCCCGGACCAACGGTTGTATCTGGAAAGTCCTTGTGCAATTCGTCGGAGAATGTCCGAGAGGAGCACAAGAAGCAGATCGAGGCCGACGCGGCGGAGATAACAGAGAGGCGAAGGCAATGGATACGCTCCCTCCAATAATGAATTTCTGCAGTGGTTTTCCGTTCCAGGCGGATACTATTATTCCTGAATAAAGAATGTTCATTATTGTGTGCACCAAGAGGGTGCGGGAGTTTGGAAGCCTTCGGATCCTCCTTATCTCGGCGGTGGCGGCGCTTGTGGGGCCGGCCTGCGGTGGAAGCGGCAGCAGCACCAACCTCGCTCCGACGTCGCAGGACCAGTCCCAGTTTCTGAAGCAAGGTACGTCGAAAGCAGTCACGCTCGTCGCGACCGATCCTGAAAGTCAGCCGATCAGCTATTCCATTGTGAGCGCACCTTCCAACGGATTCATTTCCGGCACGCCCCCGAGCGTGACCTACACTCCGGACCCGTCCTTTTCGGGCGTGGACACCTTTACCTTTCAGGCCTCCGACGGAACTTTGCAGAGCAACGTCGCTACCGTGACCCTGACCGTCACGGCTAACTCGGCGCCCATGGCTCAGGACCAGACGCCAATCCTCCCGCACAATGGAGCCAAAGCGATCACGTTGGCTGCGCTCGATGCCGAAGGCGATTCCCTTACCTATTCCATCCTGGCCGGACCCTCGCATGGAAGCCTCACGGGCATCGCCCCGGATGTCACCTACACACCGACACCGGGATTTGCCGGCACGGACTCTTTCACCTTCCAGGCCTCCGATGGAGTTCTGCTGAGCAACGTCGCAACGGTGGCGCTCATGATCACGAATTCGGCGCCGGTATCTCAGGACCAGACGCAAACCCTCCTGCGCGATGAAGCCAGGGCGATCACGCTTGTCGCGACCGATGCCGAGGGCGACTCCGTGAGCTATTCGATCGTGGCGGGGCCCTCCAATGGAACCCTTACGGGCAGCGCCCCGAACGTTACGTACACTCCGACGCCGGGATTCACCGGCACGGATTCCTTTACCTTTCAGGCGGGCGATGGGCTGGTCACCGGGAATGTCGCGACCGTCAGCCTGACCGTCAACGTTCCGGTTGCTCATCATCTTTCCTTCGGCTTCTCTCCCTCCCTTCGGGAACAGCAAAACGTCCTCTTCAGCGTCTTCACGGTAGAAGTCAAAGATGCGATCGGTCGAACGCTGACCTCCGACAGCAGCACCCAGATCACTCTTCTCCTGCAGTCCGGTACCGGAACTCTCGGGGGCGTTCTTACGGTAACGGCTCAGAACGGCATCGCCATCTTCGAGAGCGTCACCTACAACCAGGTCCAGAGCATCACACTGAAGGCTGGGAGCACTCCGGTCTTGCCGTTTTCAGAGGCGGCCCTCCGCGTGGACGTCCAGGCGGGTCCTGCTACCGGTCGGGCGATCGTTCGGGCAAGCCTTCCCAGCGGGGGTGGCGAGTGGCAGGAACCCTCACGTTTCTCCAGGCTTTCCGGCGACGGCCGTTACGTGTCCTTCATCCAGTCGTCCACGCTCTTCGTTCGCGACACCGCGTCGAGCGTGACCGAGACCGTAGTGGACATCGTGATCGATCAGGCGCCGATTTCTGCGAACGGTCGCTTCGTGACCTACCGGAGGATCCAGGGACAGGTTCGCGTGTACGATCGGCAGTCGGGGCTTGAGGAGTTCATCAGCGTCAGTTCCAACGGGACGCCGTCGAACAGCGATGGAACCAACCCCTCCATTTCGGCCAATGGACGATACATCGCGTTTGCGAGCGACGGGACGAATCTTGTTCCAGGCGACACCAACGCGCACCGTGACATCTATGTCCGCGATAGGATTCTGGGCGTCACCCGACGTGTCAGCTTGGCGACCGACGGATCGGAGCCCAACAACGACAGCGACTATCCGGTGATTTCGGGAAACGGGCGCTTCGTGGCGTTCCAGTCCAGCGCCAACAATCTCGTCCCGGTCCCCACCGGAGGGAACAACCTTTACGTCAAGGACTTGGAGACCGGGCAGCTCGAACAGATCCCCCAGGCCACCTTCGAGCGGGCGTCGCTTTCATTCGACGGACGCTTCGTGGCCTATACGGTGGATCTGACCAAGGATGCGATCGAGCCGACCAACGTCAGCAACGATGTGTATGTTCTGGACCGGCAGTCGGGCGTAGCCCAGGAGATCCTCACCCAGAGTGGTGCCTTGGGGAACAATCACAGCTGGACCCCGTCGATCTCCGGCGACGGGCGCTACGTGGCCTTCGCCACCCAGGCCAGCAATTTCCTCCCGAGTGATGCGAACAGCGCCCAGGATGTCATCGTCCACGATTTCGTCACCGGCGCGACGTTCATTTCCAGCGTCGGGGCTTCCGCTGAGCTGGGGAATGGCGATAGCGTCAATCCTTCCGTTTCGCTCGATGGCCGCTTTGTTTCCTTTCACTCAGGCGCCTCGAACCTCGTGGCAGGCGACACGAATGTCGCGATGGACGTCTTCGTCGGTCCAGTCCCTCCCCCCATCCCGCTGCCGGCCTCCCAGCTTGGCTACTTGGTCCAGCCCATGAACACCCCGGCGGGGGCTTCAATCCTTCCTGCCGTCCGAGTTGCCGTCCAGGATTCCGCGGGTACAACGATGATTGGAGCCTCGAACTCGATTACGATCGAGATCGCCGCCAACCCTTCGGGAGGAAACTTGTCAGGGACTCTCACCGTCAACGCCGTCGACGGAGTAGCCATCTTCAATAACTTGGTCCTGGATGCCCCGGGCACCGGCTACACGTTGCGGGCGACCTCCCCTGGTCTGACTCTCGGAACGAGCCTCCCCTTCAATGTCCTCGTTCCGGCGCCGGCGGACCATCTTTCCTACGGGGTCCCGCCGTCCGTAAGGGAGCAGCAAAACGTCGGGTTTTCCTACTTCACGGTCGAAGTCCGGGACGCTGCCGACCAGCTTATCCGGTCGGACAACAGCACCCAGGTGACGGTTGCCCTGCTGTCCGGCACAGGGACTCTCGCGGGCACGCTTACTCGCGGAGTGGAGGGGGGACTGGCTGTATTCGACGACGTGGCCTACGACGTCGTCGGAGTCATGCTCCTCGGCGCGACCAGCAGTCCAGCCCTGCCCCTGTCCGGTCCCGGAGCCACGGTCGACGTACAGGCGGGCCCGTCCTCCGGGCTTGCGATGTTCCGCGCCAGCGTGCCCTCCGCCGGCGGTCAGTGGCCCACCGAGTCGTACTCCTGCTCGCTGTCCGGCGATGGTCGGTACGTCGTGTTCCTTCACCCGCCGTTCGTCTACGTCCGAGACACCGTTAGTGGAGTGACCGAGCAGCTCGCGAACACCAGCGGGGTCCCTTCCATTTCGGGGAATGGACGCTTCGTGGCCTACAATCGTACGGCCGGAAATCTGTCGCAAATCTTCGCCTACGATCGCCAGACGGGGATGGAGGATCCGGTGAGCCTGAGCACGGACGGGGTTTCCGGAAACGGCGAGAGCCAATCGCCGTGGATTTCGGGGGATGGACGGTTCGTCTGCTTCCACAGCGACGCAACCAATCTGGTCCCCGGCGACCATAACGCCCTTCGCGATGTCTTCCTCCGGGATCGGCTTCGGAAGGAAACCATCCGGCTGAGCGTGAATGCGGCGGGGGAGGAAGGCAGCAAGGAAAGTTTGCTGCCAGTCATTTCGGGAAACGGGCGTTTCGTCGCCTTTCAATCGCAGGCGAAAAACCTGGTGCCGAATGACCCCAACTATGGCTACGACGTGTTTGTCTACAACCGAGTAACCAAGCAACTGGAGTTCATCGAAGCTGAGTCCACAATAGAGCGGCCGGCGATCTCGTACGATGGACGCATAGTCGCTTTCAGGGCCAACACGACGGACGTGATCGATCCCACCAACAGCAAGATCGACGTTTATCGCTACGACCGTCAGACGTCCGTCAAGACGGAGATCAGTCTGGGCGTGGGAGGCGTCCTCTCGAACGACCACAGCTACACCCCTGCACTCTCCGGAGACGGACGGTACCTGGCTTTCGCCTCAGACGCGACAAACCTGGTAGCCGGAGATACCAATGGTTGGCGGGACGTATTCCTATACGACGCACAAACCGGGACGCTCGTGACGGCCAGCGCCGGTGCTGCGGGGCAGCAGGGCGAAGGGCCCAGTTTCGCTCCCGCATTCTCATACGACGGACGCTTTCTCGGATTTCACTCCCTTGCCGAGAACCTGACTAGCGGTGATACGAACGGGCATACAGATATCCTTATCCGCTCGATCCCGTGAGCGAATGAGAGTGGTCTCTCCTGGCTTGCCTAGATAATCGAGAAACACCCCACTCCCGAGCGGAGTCCAAGACTGCGTCAGGTTGGCCCGAGATGTGCTGCGGCTACGAGGTGTTCGGGGATTCCGGAGGGGGCCGCCAGTTCCGGGGCATGAGCTCCGCGATCCTTCGCCGACTTCGTTGACCAAGAAATGCGACTCGAGGACGAAGATGAAATATTGGTCCTCGTGGGACTTCTTGGTGTTGTGGAGCTCGCAGGATGGGACGGTGATCAGGTTCTTCCGGCGATCGTGCCCGTCGACGGTGTCTTTCTGCTCGGGGAAGAGGCGCTGCGGCGGGACGTGCTCCCGTGTCGGCCCGGGAGCCTCGCACATGTAGCAGGTCTGCGCCATCACCGATCTAACAGGCCCGCTGGTGAAAGTTCGGTGGAAGCGAGAATCAAACCGGATTCGCTATGACATTCGATCCCGCATTCTGAATCCAGAAGAAGAGCTCCAGCAGCGTCTTTTGAAGGTCTGGGAGCTTCTCGCGTGAAACGACGAGGGAAAGAAATCCCGACACTGACGAGGACAACGAACGCGACCGGGATGAGCCAAAGCCATTTGTTTTGGGGTAGCTGCGTTCCGGCGGCCTGCACTTGCGGCGACTCCATGAGAGGAGTCTACAGCACGTTTCAAGCGATCCACGTCATACTTGAGGTTGGCTGGGCCGCTCCAATCCTCTCCGGGAAACGGCCTTCCAAGCGAAATGCCTGGTGAGGAATGGGCATCGCAGCCACGCCCACCGGCGCGCTTCAGCGCTCGAGGAGAAGAATGCCCGCTATCTCTGCAAATCGCGCGACATAGTTGCTACCATCCATCTTGTGGATAGGCGAAGGCGTCGGGGCTATTTGTGGTTAGGCTCGATTCTTATCATGAGTCTCGTGTGCCTTGGGGGGATACTTGTCTTACTATGCCGTCCCCCTAAGGTACCCTCAAAGTGCCCATCATGCGCGGCTGATATAGCTTGGATTGAATACGGGCCGATTGAAAACCGCATTTCAAACGGACTCCTTTATCATTGCTGCATGGAGAGGAGCTGGCAAGAGGTAAGGAACATCCTGCATGTAGAGCGGACTGCAAGTAGGGACGACCCAAATCTGCAGTGCTTGGCCTGTGGAAGGGCTTGGCGGATTCATGAGATTGACTGCACACGCTCGAATGCATCTGCTCCGATGAGATGGTTATGTCATCTCCTGAAAGGATGAGTGACCTTCTTCCTAGCAGGCCGGGGGGTAGTGCAAGTTATTTAACGGCATGGTAAATGCCATTGATATCGACTCAACCAGATAGGACCGATGGAGCTGACGAGAGAACAGAAGGCCCTGGACGGACTCTGGGAGCTGGCTCGCCACGGTAACCAACTCGCCATCGAAAATCTGATCAATTTCATCATCGTAAACGGCCGCACCTTTCTCATCTGCTTCGTCCGAAGGCCCGCCGGCGGCGCTCGAACCGGGTATACGACCGACGTCCTCCAGGAAACGGCCATCCGGATCTGGAAGCAGGCCTCGGAAGGGAAGCTCAAGCCCCCAAAAGCGACGGCTCTGAACACCCTGGGGACCTTCGTGGCGAACATTGCCCGGGAGGCCTACCGCCTCAAGAAGATCATCGCCACGAAGAAGCCGCTTTCGCGGGTCGGGCTCTCCACCGTCGAGAATACGATGTTCCTCCGGGCCGCCGAGAACTTCGATCCGGCCCGCTGCGTTCCCGACTACGAGGAACACCTCCGCCACCTGGACCTGCTCCACCAATCATTGGACCAATTGCCGGAGAAGGACCAGGCGGTCCTCAAGTCCCGCATGGACGGGAAAACGGAAGCCGAAATCGCCGAGGATCTCGGAATATCCCACGATGCGGCGCGCCAGCGATACCACCGAGCTCTGGCGGCAATGGCCAAGAACTTCAAGAGTCTCCTCCTGGAGCCGTCCTCCAAACGCTTCTAGAGTTTTCCTGTCACACTCCCGTCCTCTCGGCTCAGACCTATTTAGCGGGGACGGTCAAAGGGGCTAGCGAAAGGCGCGACGGCCCGGAGAATCTCAGTCACACCCTACGGGTTCCGGGTCAGTCCTCTTTGGCAGGGACGTCCCAATTTGGTTATCGATTGGAGAGGGAGCGCTCATGGCAACCAGCACGGTGAACGGTCTTCTGGAGTACATCCACCCGGCGCAGGACTACCTCCGGCTTCATCTAGGCGTGGATGAGAGCACAGCCAGGGATGTGGTGAAGGACGTGCTCTTGGAGCTCTTCCGGAACGGCCCGGAGAAGCTCCGCCGTCCGCGGCGCCACTTCTTCCATGCCTGCCGCATTCGGGCCTTTCAGATCCTCCGGAGCCGTCGTCGTCACGACAACGTCGACGCTGTCGTGGAGAAGCGCCGGAAGGAGGCGGAGAACAAGGATCGAGAGGTCCTCATCGCGCTCGAGGACGAAGACAAGCCAAAGTTCTTCGGCCAGGCCACGCCCGAGCCCATGGAGGCCGTCAACGTCATGCTCGAAGGGGACGGCCCGTCCGAAGTCACGGCAACCCTGGAGACTCCGGGATCGACGGTCCGGATGTGCCTTCGCCTGGTCCGGAAGAAGCTCGACGCCACCGGATAGATTCGCGCGGAAGACTAGGCAATTCTCCGTCGGACCTTAGAATCTTGGAGAGACCAGAAATGAAACCAGTGGAATCGATCGCGGAAGCCCGGGAGCGCTTTCTGATCCCCGTCAAGGAGGCGTCGGCCTGGTTGGGGATCTCGGCATTCACGATCTACTCGTGGGCGCTGTCCCACAGAATTCCCCACTACAAGATCGGGAAGCGCGTGATGTTTTCGAAAGTGGATCTCAAGCGGTGGCTCGACGAACACCGAGTTGGGGAAACGGGGTAACGCATGGCCATTTACAAGCGCGGCGACGTCTACTGGATCGACTACTACTACCGGACCTCCGGTGGCGCGTTCCGGCGCAAACGCGAGAAGGTCGGCACCAACTTCAAGCTGGCCAAGGAAGCTCTCGCCAAGCGGCAGAGCGAGGTCGCGGAGCGCACCTTCTTCCCGGACCGGCAGAAGGAACGCATCAGCTTCGAGAAGGCCTCGGAGGAATTCCTGAAATGGGCCGAGGTCAACATCAGCGACCGCGGGTACGAGCGGTACCGCTGCTGCGTGGACAACCTGGTCGCCGCCTTCGGTCCGCAGTATCTCGACGAGATCACGCCGCCCGCCGTCGAGAAGTTCAAGACCGACCGGCTTAAAGTGGTCAAACCCGCCACCATCAATCGGGACCTCGCGGTGCTGAAGCGTCTCTACAACCTGATCCTCAAGGGACAGCTCCTCCCGGAGGTGTCGATCCCCGAGTCGCTTCCCCGCCGGATCCACCTGCTCCGCGAGAACAATCTGCGCATTCGGTATTTGAGCCTGAGCGAGTATCAGGCACTGCTACTGGCGTGCGATCGCCTTCATGCAAAGCGCAGCCCCGCGACAAGGGCGCAGGCCATGGACATGAAACCCATCCTCATCGTCGCCGTGCACACCGGCATGCGGGAGGGGGAGATCTTGAAGCTGAAATGGGCGGACATCGACTTCAAGGGCGGAAATATCACGGTCCATCACGGCAAGGGAGGACGGGCGCGTCCGGTGCCCATGAATCGCCTGGCGGCGGAGGCGCTCGAGAACCTGCCGCGCCGGATCGATAGCCCCTACGTCTTCTGTCACAAGGAAAACGGAAAGCACAGGGGAAAGCCGTTTCACTGGATCAAAGTCGGCTGGGAAACGCTGCTGAAGGAAGCGGGCATCACGAATCTCCGCTTCCATGATCTGCGTCACACCTGCGCGTCCTGGCTCGTGATGCGCGGCGTGCCGCTCCAGAAGGTCCAGCAGATCCTCGGACACAAGTCGTATCAGACGACGCTTCGCTACGCGCACCTGGCGCCCGACCAGGGCAAGGATGCGGTCGACCTGCTCTGCGAGGGAATCACTGGTCACTATACGGTCACCAGCACCCCCCCGTCGGTGGGCACCGCGCTCCGTCCCGCTGCAAACGACGGGACGTCAACGAGTAATGGTCCCGGAGGCCGGATTCGAACCGGCAACCTACGGCTTATGAAACCGCCGCTCTAACCGTTGAGCTACCCCGGGGTCCGTTGGGGGGACAGGATCTTACAACGCGGGCGGGAGGGTTTCAATGTTCCGGCGCGCCTACTTCAGCGGCGAGTCGAGGTTCGCGACCCGCGCGAGGATGGTGTAGCAGAGCTTGCCGATCATCTCCTCCTTGGCGAAGTTGATCTTCTCGATGTCGTCCGTGTCCTTGTGGTAGTCGGCGTGCAGGCCCGCGGTGAAGAACAGCGCCGGCACCCCCTTCTCCATGAAGGGCCAGTGGTCGCTCCGGCGGATGAAGGAGTCGAAGCTCGACCAGTCCCACGTCATCGCCGCCTGCGTCTCCACGTCCTTCAGCAGCGCCGTCCACTTCGGGTACTTCGGCTCCAGCGACGGCTCCTTCTCCACGCCGATGATCAGCTTCTTCGGGTCGTTGCGGCCGATCATGTCGCAGTTGAGCATCGCGAAGCACTTGTCCACCGGCAGCGTCGGGTTCGCCGCCCAGTAGCGCGAGCCTTCGAGCGAGTTCTCCTCGCCGTCGAACCACATGCAGACCACCGTCCGCTTGAAGCGGCACTGGCTCACCGCCTCCGCGATGTCCAGCACCGTCGACGCGCCGCTCGCGTTGTCGTCCGCGCCGTTGTGCACCTCGCCCACCTTGCCGCCGTTCGAGTTGCGCCGGCCGCGGCCGACGTGATCGTAATGGGCGCCGATCACGACGAATTCGTCCTTCAGCTTCGGGTCGATCCCCGGCCGCACCGCGAGGATGTTCTTCTTCCCCTTCTCGCCCGGCTTCGCCGCCGCGGGCGTGCCGAACGGCTGGAAGTACGTCCCCTCCGCGCCGCCCGGCTGGAGCTTCCACGTCTTCAGCTGCTCCGCGATGTAGAGCGCCGCCTTGTGGCCCCCGTCGCTGCCCGCCTCGCGGCCCTCCATCGCGTCGGACGCCAGCACCTCCTGGTGCTTCCGGATGTCCGCCGCCTTCAGGGTCTCCAGGCCCTTCGAGACGTCGTCCTGCCGGAGCAGCGCCAGGAACAGAACGAGGACTTTCATCATCGTTTGATTATAATGCCCGGCCGATGAAATTCACCATCACCGCCCGCAGCGGAAAAGCCCGCGCGGGCCGCGTCGAGACCGGCCACGGCGCGTTCGAAACCCCGGCCTTCATGCCGTGCGGCACCAAGGCGGCCGTCAAGGGCCTCGAGCCGCGCGAGATCCGCGACGCGGGCATCGAGATCCTCCTCTGCAACACCTACCACCTCGCGCTCCGGCCGGGCGAAGCCACCGTCGCCGCGATGGGCGGCCTCCAGAAGTTCATGGGCTGGCACGGGCCGATCCTCACCGACAGCGGCGGCTACCAGGTCTTCAGCCTCGCCCCGCTCCGCAAGATCACCGACGAGGGCGTCACGTTCCAGTCGCACCTCGACGGGGCCACCGTGAAGTTCACGCCGGAGCGGGTCGTCGAGATCCAGGAATCGCTCGGGAGCGACATCCTCATGCCGCTCGACGAGCCGATCCCGTTCCCGCCCGATCCCAAAGTCGCGCGGCTGGCGCTCGACCGCACCCACGCGTGGTGGAAGCGGTCGAAGGCGACCCGCGGCGCGCTGTTCGGCATCATCCAGGGGAGCATCGTGCCCGAGATGCGGAAGGAGTCGGCGGAGACGATCGCCGCGACCGATCCTCCCGGATTCGCGCTCGGCGGCTTCTCCATGGGCGAGCCCGCGGCGCAGATGGACGAGATGGTCGCCTACACCGCGTCGCTGCTCCCGGAGTCGAAGCCGCGGTACCTGATGGGCGTCGGGATGCCGCGCGACATCGTCGCGGCCGTGAAGGCGGGCGTCGACATGTTCGACTGCATCCTCCCGACCCGCATGGGCCGGACCGCGATGGCGTTCACGGACGAGGGGCTGCTGCGGCTCCGCAACGCGAAATTCGCGCGGGACGAGCGGCCCATCGACCCCGCCTGCGGCTGCGTCTGCTGCCGGACCCACACCCGCGCGTACCTCCGCCACTGCTTCAGCGTCGACGAGATGCTGGCGCCCAAGCTTGTCTCGCTGCATAACGTCCATTACTATGGTAAATTGATGAAGGATCTGCGTTCCGCGATCCGGGATGGCTCTCTAGAAAAGGTGAGCGTATGGCCGAAGGCCCAGTGAATTTCGGCAAACCCCTGCTGATCCTCGTGATCGCCGGCTGCGCCGGCGCCGGCTACTGGGCCTGGAAGAACTGGCCCACCCATTACGAGGGGCCCGGCTGGGAGATCGACTTCCCCAACAAGTGGGACGTAACCCTCACCAACGACCCCGCCGTTCCCGGCAAGGTCATCGCCAGCGGACCGCTGAAGATGGAGGAATGGGGCACGGGCGTCGGCTGGGTGTCGCTGACCTTCCACGGCACGATCGACTTCAAGGCCTTCGTCGCCGAGAAGGTGAACACGACGCTCGAGAAAATCGACGACAGCATCGAGATCAACCAGAAGAGGTCCTTCCTCTTCGAGTATGAAGAGCAGGAGGCCGGCTACCGGTACCTCGGCTCCGCCGTCGACCGCGTCGACGCCGTGGTGATCTCCGTCATCGGCTGCAAGAAGGCGTTCTTCGAGGACAACCGGGCCGCCTTCGAGAAGGTCGTCAAAAGCGTGAAATGTTCCCGCTAGGCGCGTTCGTCCGGACCCTCGCCCGCGTCGCCGTTCCGGCGCTGACGCTCCTGCTCCTTTCCTGCCAATACCCGCTCTACGGCGGCCGCGACAACTACGCCGAAGGCATGCGGCGCCTCCGCTACGACGCGGCCGCGGCCGAGGGGTACTTCGCCGCCGCCGATAAGGACCTCTCCGAAGCGCTCGCGGACGAGGAGCTCGAGCCGTCGGAGAAAGTGCTCGCCGTCACGCTCCGCGCCCGCTGCCTGATCGAGCTCGAGCGGCACGGCGACGTCGCCGCCGCGCTGGCGGTGAAGCTGCCCAACGTCACCGGCGACCGCGGCTGGCGGAGCGACCCCGTGGGGCTCGCCCTCCTCCGCGCCTCGCAGCTCGACCCCGAGCGGGGCTACGCCGAGCTGCTGATCGCGGAGAAGAAGGCCTCGACGCTCCGCGCGCGCCTCCACGTCGCGTGGGAGCAGGTCCATCTGCTCCAGAAGATCGGCACGCCGAAGGCGAAGGCCGAGGCGGCGAAGATCTGCGAGGCCCACGCGGGCAAGCTCGACTTCGACGCCCTCAAGCAGGCGCTGTCCAACTAGAGGCTCTTCACCACAAAGGCACAAAGAACACGAAGAGATTCTCCAGCCGCAGGGCGTGATCAGTACTCCGGGTCGGGGTGGTCCTGGCGATCGTCGAACGGGATCTCCTGGCTGGACGACGAGGGGTCGCCGTACGACACCGTGGCCTCCTCATAGGAGGACTTGTCGAGCTCCTTGAGGAAGCGGCTCGGGCGCTGGATCACGCCCATCAGGTAGCGCTCGTCGGCGATCGTGGGATAGACCAGGTAGAGGCGGTCCTTCGCGCGGGTGCAGGCGACGTAGAAGAGGCGCCGCTCCTCCTCCTCGCCGCCCTCTTCCTTGATCGCCCGGCCGTCGGGGAACTTCCCCTCGACGAGCCAGAGGACGAAGACCGCGCGCCACTCGAGGCCCTTGGCCTGGTGGACGGAGGAGAGGATGAGGCTGTCCTCCTCGTCGGGGGTGTCGAGGGCGTCCTTGCCCGCGACGCCCGAGGTGAGCGCGAGCTCGGAGAGGAGCGCCTCGACGTCGGAGTACCGGAGCGCGAAGTCGGCGAAGCGGCGGAGATCCTCGATGCGCGCCGTGAAGTTGGCGAAGCTCGTCTGGAGGTAGGTCTCGTAGCCCTCGTCGAGGACGAGGCGGATCATCTCGGCGGGCGTCTTGGTCCGCTCGCGCAGGCGGCCGACGAGGATCCAGAGATCCTCCCAGCCGCGGAGCGCGCCCTTGGGGACGGAGGCCTTGATCTCGCTCATCGAGCGGTCCTGCTCGATCATCTGCCAGATCTTCTCCGCGGTGGCCTTCCCCACGCGGGGCACCAGCTTGAGGACCCGTTTCCAGGCGAGCTCGTCCTTCGTGTTGACGGCGATCTTCAGGTACGAGGCGACGTCCTTCAGGTGGGCCTGCTCGAAGAAGCGGAGTCCGCTGCGGACCTGGAACGGGATCTGGAGCCGCGTGAGCTCCATCTGAAGTTCCATCGAGTGGTAGTGGGCGCGGTAGAGGACGGCGCAGTCGCGCAGGTCGAAGCCTTCGTCCTTCAGGTCGATGATCCGCTGGGCGACGAACCGCGCCTGCTCGAGGGCGTCGCCCGCGCAGACGGCCTCGGGCCGGCCGCCCTCGGGGCGGACCGCGCGGAGCGCCTTCTTGAACTGCCGCTCGTTGTGGGCGATCGAGTTGTTCGAGAGCGTCAGGATCTCCGGGACCGAACGGTAGTTGATCTCGAGCTTGTACACCTTCGCCTTCGGGTGGCGCTTCGGGAACTCGATGATGTTGGAGAAGTTCGCGCCGCGGAAGGAGTAGATCGACTGCGAGTCGTCGCCGACGACCATCAGGTTGCCGTCGGGGCCGGTGATCTGCTCGACGATCTCCGACTGCAGCCGGTTGGTGTCCTGGTACTCGTCGACGAGCACGTGGCGCCAGAGCTTGTTCTGGGCCTCGCGGACCTCGGGATGCTTCGCGAGGAGCTCGTGCCAGAGGGTGAGGAGGTCGTCGAAGTCCATCAGGTTGAGCTCGCGCTTCCGCGCGTCGTAGCGTCGGAGGGTCTGGACGACGAGGTCCTTGATCTCGTGGAACGCGGGGTACTTCGTGGAGATGAGCTTCTCCGGGGCGATGCCGGTGTTGCGCGCGTAGCTGCCGATGTCGAGGAGGACGTCGCCCTTGGGGAACTTGACGGCTTCGTCCTTGCGGTGGCGCGAGGCGAGGTCGTCCATGAGCTCGCGGGCGTCCTCGCGGTCGAGGATCGTGAAGTTGGACTGGTAGCCCACGAGGGGCGCGTGGCGGCGGAGGACGAGGTTGCCCACGTGGTGGAACGTCCCGCCGGTGATGCGCCGCTCGTCGCCCGGGATGAGGGTGCTCACGCGGTGGAGCATCTCACGGGAGGCCTTGTTGGTGAACGTGAGGAGCAGGATCTGCGACGGCGGGACGCCGGTCTCGAGGAGGCGGGCGACGCGGTACGTCAGGGTGCGGGTCTTGCCGCTGCCGGCGCCGGCGATGACGAGGAGCGGGCCGGGCCCGGCGAACACGACCTCGAGCTGCTGCTCGTTGAGTTCCTTCTTATAGTCGATCGACGATGCGGCCGGGACGGCCGGTTTGAGGACGTATTCTTTCACGCAGGCTCCGGGATCGGCGAGTCCATCCATCGCTGGACGGAGTATCTCTTCTCATGATGACAGGATGGTTCACGCCAGACTACTGTTTTTTCTCGCCTTCGGCGGCGGGGGCGGCCGCGGGAGGCGGAGCCGCCTTCGGGGGCGCGTTCTTGGCGGCGAGCTTCTTGGCGATGCGGTCGAGCTTCTTCTTGGCCTTGTTGAGGGACTTGTTCTTCTTCTTGAGCGAGCGGACGTAGGGGTTGGCCTGGACCTTCTTGGCGCCCTGGGTGAGCTCGGACATCCGCTTCGTGAGGAAGTCGGTGAGCTTCGTGTTCCGCGCGACCTTCTGCTCGTGAGTCAGCGGCGTGAGGAGCGCGAGGCGGCGCTGGGCGCGCTTGAGGTCCTTGCGCATCTGGCGGAGCGCGGCGTCCTTCTTGGAGTCCTTGCCCGCGGCGAATTCCTTCGCGACCTTCTCTTTGAGGTCGGCGATCTTCTTTTTGAGCGCTTCTTTCGGGTCAGCCATAGGGCGGGTAATTTACGGATCCGGAGCGATGAAATCAAGCAAAATCCGGGAATTCCTGCCGCAACGACAAAACGCTTTGCCGAATCCGGCAGGGGTGCTTATAATTCGCCGCACATGTATTCGCTGCCGCAGCTCTGCTCCATGGGATGGGGCAAAGTCCGCCGCGCGTTCCTGATCGCCTTCCGGAAGAAGCGGGTCGTCGAGAAACTCGACCGACGCCGCGGGGCCTGCAGCCGCTGCGGGGCGTGCTGCAAGATCATGTTCAAATGTCCGGCGTACGACGACGCCGACGGCAACCCGAAGTGCCTGATCTACAACGACCGTCCCGGCGTGTGCAGCCTCTTCCCGCTCGACGAGAAGGACCTGCGGGAGCGGGACATCGTGATGCCCGGGACGAAGTGCGGCTTCTACTTCGACGACGCGCCGAAGCCCGAGGGGCTGCCCGACCGGGAGTCGATGCCGCTGCGCTGGGGCCCGCCGAAGCGCGATCCGTCAGACCCGTCGCCGCGGATGGCGACGGGAACGTTCGCGATCCTCAAGTCGTTCTTCGCCCGGCCCCACACCAACGGACACGTCAACGGGAACGGGAACGGCAACGGGAACGGGAACGGCCATGCCGGCAATGGGAACGGCAAGCACTGACCTCGAGTCGGTGCGGCGCGACCTGGCCGAGCGCGGCTATGCGACGGTGACGGTGAGCGGCGGCTGCATGGCGCCGGCGTACGCGGACGGCCAGTGGGTGGTCGTCCACCGCGAGCGCGAGCCGCGCCGCGGCTCGGTGGCGCTGCTCGACTGCGGCGGCACGCTCGAGATCCATCGCCTGGGGTTTCATATCGGTCCGTGGTGGTTCCACAAAGGCGACGCGTCCCCGCACTGGGGCATCGTCCGCCGCCACGAAATCTTGGGGATCGTGGGCTAGGATCAGTACCCCGTACCCCGGCAGAGGGCCTCCTTCGCGCCTCTTGCCGGCTTGCGTTCGGAGGCGGGCCCCGCCCTCACCAGCCACCGTCGGAGCCAATCCCGCGCTGGGTACGGGTTCCTGGTCCTTGGTCTTTTTTGTTGAGTGGTTGCCGGAATCCCGATACGATGCCCGTCTCGATAGTGGAATCTTGGAGAACACCTCTATGCGTCTCAAGCTCCTGGTGGTCGGCCTCGCGGCGGCGGCGGCGCTCGGCGGGTGCCAGAAGGTCACGAAGGAACAGGGCACGAAGGCCTTCTACAAGGAGCTGCACCTCTACTTCAACAACCTGAACAACGAGGCGCAGTTCCGCAAGGACGAGATGCGGAAGGCCGACGCGAAGCTGGGGATCGTCACGCCGACGGGATCGATCTACAGCACGTTCGTGTTCGACGAGAACGCGTTCATCGTGAAGAACTTCAAGTGCAAGACGTGCGAGACGAAGCTGATCATCACGTCGCCGGGGACGGAGTACCTGTGTCCCTCGTGCGGCCACTGTCCGTACGTGACGCACGGCGCGGGGTTCAACCGGAAGGAGTCGCCGTGCAAGATCTGCATGGGGACGGACGGCAAGCCGAAGGAGCCGAATCCGGCGCTGATCGCGAAGGAAGCGTTCGAGAAGGAGCCGGGCGCGCAGGTGCTGCCGATGTTCGAGTTCGTGCAGGGCAAGGACAATGCGAACGCGACGATGGCGGCGACGGTGCGGTACGTGCGGCGCCAGTGGGCGTACGACAACCGCGGCGTGGTGGACATCTCGTCGCGCGTGATCGAGAAGGCGGCGGTGGATCCGAACTATCTGCCGATCGCGGCGACGGCGGAGGGGCAGCTCGGGCGGCCGCCCGGCTTTCATCGGCCGGACGCGACGTTCGTGGGCCAGATCGAATTTGAATTCCGCGGCGGCGACCTCTCGCTGAAGAACCGGTACCAGGAGGAAGCGGTGCGTCCGTGGAAGGACCTGAAGGGGAATCAATAACCTTCGCGATTTGTTATTTTTCTGTTGACACGGGCGGAGTCGTCGATATAATCCCGCGTACTGCCTAAGGTGTATAGCACTCACCTCTAAGGCCTGCCTGGATCGTCGACAAGAGAGAGAGATCGGGGCAATCGTCGCGTTGATCGGCGCGAACCAGAAAATTTGGTTGTCGTCGTACCGGCCGCAGGGACAGGTTTCCTGCGGTCGAGGGCTCTGTGAAAAGCGGAAGGTCTAAAGCAAGAATCTGGCGATTCTTGTTCAAGGCTGAATTGAAAGGTAAACCAGCGCTTAGGAAATTGGCTTAGCGCATATTGGTATTCCAATATGTGCGGACAAGCTACTAAGGGTACATGGTGGATGCCTTGGCTCCGAGAGGCGAAGAAGGACGCTGCGAGCTGCGATATGCCACGGGTAGCCGCTGAGCAGGCTTCGATCCGTGGATTTCCGAATGGGGAAACCCCTGGGGATTTAAATCCCTAGATCCTGGGGCAACTCAGGAAGCCAGACGCGCCGAAGTGAAACATCTCAGTAAGCGCGGGAAAAGAAAGAGCCATCGATTCCGTCAGTAGCGGCGAGCGAACGCGGAATAGCCTAAACCGATGCACGTGTCAAGCGAGTGGGCGTTGCGTGCGCGGTGTTGTGGGATGTCCTGTCCCTGCCACTCTGCGGGAGAGGATTTGACAAATCGCATTTCTAACCGAATGGTCTGGAAAGGCCGGCCAAAGAAGGTGACAGCCCCGTAGGTGAAAGAGATGCGGTTTCCTTTGGGAACATCCCAAGTAACGCCTGCCACGGGAAAACAGGCGTGAATCTGTGCGGACCATCGCATAAGGCTAAATACTCCTCGGAGACCGATAGTGAACTAAGTAGCGCGAGCGAACGGT
>Ga0134121_10000960_pt1 | contig 28969 bp, 29 predicted proteins | sample KB301_FD_96463 | JGI IMG/M metagenome (GOLD analysis project Ga0134121, IMG submission 96463) | Terrestrial soil microbial communities without Nitrogen fertilizer from Kellogg Biological Station, Michigan, USA - KB3-0-1 | ecosystem: Environmental > Terrestrial > Soil > Unclassified ... | reverse complement strand
GGGCAGCCCGTCTGGATCCAGCCGCCCTTGATGATGCGGTGGAAGTTCATGTTGTTGTAGAAGCCGCGATGGGCGAGCGACACGAAGCTCGAGACGTTGTTCGGCGCCTCTTCGGGGAGCAGGTCGATCTGGAAGTCGCCCTTCGACGTGCTGACCGCGGCGGCCAGCCGGGACGAGCCGTCGGCCTGCGCCGCGACCTTCAGCGACGCCGCGGCCGAGCGCACTTCCTTCTCGCCGCCCTTGTACACGGCGGTCACCGTGAGGGGGCCCGCCTTCAGGGTCGGGATCCGGAAGATGCCGGTCATCGACTTCTTGGACTTCAGCGTGACGCGCGCGGGGCCGATCCGGTCGACGAGATGCGGATCGGGCTTGATGATCGAGTACGTGAACTGCTTCGTCTTGCCGGGCGCCGCCTCGAACGAGACGTCGAAGCTGAGCGACCGCTCCTCGAAGACCAGTTCGGCCACGTCGAGGTTCTTGTCGCCCCCGTTGGTGAGCGTGACTTCCGCCTGGACCTCATCCCCGATGATGACCTCGCTCTTTTCCGCGGCGAGCGTGAGCGTGAGATCGGACGGGCCGGCGGCAGGCGGCTGCTGCCAGAGGAGAAGGCCCACGAGCGCCAAGGTCGCCTTCAGCATGACGAGCTCCTTCTGAGTTCAGAGGTTGATTATTTCTTTCGTTCGGTAACGGTGACTTTCTTGATGACCACTTCCTGTTCCGGCCGGTCCTCGTGATGGTTCCCGCAGCACGAGGTCGTGCCGGGGCTCCGCACCACCTTGCCGCACTTCTTGCACGGGCTGTGGTCGGTCTTCACCCGTTCGATCGACTTCACGACGTCCTCGCCCGACACGAGCTGGCCGAAGACCGTGTAGTTGCCGTCCAGCGTGGGCGCGCCGCCGAAGCAGATGAAGAACTGCGAGGTCGCGCTGTTCGGATTGCTCTGCCGGGCCATCGACACCGTGCCGAAGACGTGCTTCGTCGGGCTGAACTCCGCCGTCAGCGGCGTCTTGATCTCGTTGGCCGGATCCTTCGGCATGCCGCCCTGCATCATGAAGCCGGCGATGATCCGGTGGAACGTCGAGCCCTCGTAGAAGCCGCTCCGCGCGAGCTTCAGGAAGTTCTCGACGTGCTTCGGCGCGAGGTGGTGATAGAACTCGATCTCGAGGTCGCCGTGGTTGGTCTCGATCTTCGCGATCCAGTCCTTCATCACGTAGACGCGGATCTCGTTGGAGACGGCGTCGCCGAAGGACCAGCGGATCCGGTACCACCCTTCCCGGTCCTCGGGGACCGCGGGAAACACCGAGGCGATGTCCACCACGCGCCCGAAGTAGGCGCCGGGCTCCACCGACACGCTGCGCTTCGTGATGCCCTTCGTCTTTCCGGTCGGACGGACGACCTTGCCGTCGGCGTCCAGGACCTCGAGCCCCTCGAGCCAGCTTTCCGGCTCGTCGAGCTTCGCCTCCTGGTCGCCGCCGTTCTCGATCGTGAACCGGAGGGCCATTTTCTGGCCGGGCCGCAGGACCTTCTCCGTCGACTCGATCGCCAGGCGGACCGGCGCGGTCTCGGCGACGAGCGTCAGGACGAGGGCGAGCCCGGTCATTTCGTGTACTCGTAGAAGCCGCGGCCCGCCTTCTTCCCGTTGTGGCCGGCGGCGACCTTCTGGCGCAGGAGCTGGGGCGCGTCGTACTTCGGCTCCCTGAACTCGGACTTCAGCACGTCCATGATGTACAGGGTCGTGTCGAGCCCGACCATGTCGAGCAGCTTGAGCGGCCCCATCGGCATCCCGCAGCCCAGTTCCATGGCCGTATCGATGTCCTCCTTCGTCGCGAGCCCCTGTTCGAGCGCGCGCACCGCCTCACAGATATACGGGACAAGGAGGAGATTGACGATGAATCCCGGCGTGTCCTTCGCCGTGACGGTGATCTTGCCGAGCGACTCCGCGAAGGCCTTCGCCGTCGCGTAGGTCTCGGCGCTCGTGCCGTCGGGGCGAACGATCTCCACCAGCTTCATGATGGGGACCGGGTTCATGAAGTGGAGCCCGACGAACCGGTCGAGCCGCTTCGTCGCCGCCGCCTGGGCGGTGATCGAGATGCTCGACGTGTTGGACGCGAAGATCGTCGCCGGACCGCAGATCTTGTCGAGCTCGGCGAACACCTTGCGCTTCTCGTCGAGGTTCTCGACGACGGCCTCGATGACGAGGTCGCAGTCCTTGAGGTCGGCCAGCGCGGTCGTCCCCTTCAGGTTGGCCAGCGTCTGATCCATCTGGGCCTGAGCGACTTTCCCGCGTTTGACCCCTTCGGCCAGGAAGCCGCGGATGCGGTCGAGCCCCTTCTGCAGCGCCTGGTCGTTGATCTCGCGGACGACCGTGGGATGGCCCTTCTGGGCGCACACCTGGGCGATGCCGGAGCCCATGAGGCCGCAGCCAACGACGCCGACTTTCTGGATCGACATGGGGTCGCGATCATACAACTTTTGCGCGGGCGCGGGCAAGATTAACTCGGGCGACCGCCGCCTTGACTTTGCCGAGGAAGGCGGGGTACCCTTCCGCGGACGATGGTCGACTGGAAGCGATCGATCAGCCGACGGCAGGCCGCCGAAATCCTGACGGCCATCGCCCTGATCCTCTGGCGCATCTGGGAAATCCCGCTGGTCAACCTGTGGCGGGATTGGATCACGATCCTTGCGGTCTACTGGGGAATCCTGATCTTCGTCGAGAATCCCCGGCTCCGCGGCCGCGTGACCCTCGTCTCCGCGGCCGGGCTGGTGCTGCTCTACGGCTGGGGCCAGTTCCCCCATCTGCTGAACCAGTTCGGAGGCCCCCGATGATCGAGGGGCTGCTCTGGATGGCGCTCGCCCACGGCGCCCTCCTTCTCGCCTCCCATGCGGTCCTCCGGCGGATCCGGGCGGAGAGCCCGCTTCCGAACGGCGTGCTCTTCGTCCTCATCCACCTGCTCCTGGTTTCCGGCGTCGTGCTCGTCGCGGGGATGACCGGCCTGCTCCGGCCCCGTCCGCTCGGACTCTCCGGCGCCGTCCTCCTCGCGGTCCTCCTCCTTCTCCGCGAGCACCGCGCGATTCGCCTTCCTTCCCGGCCCGACGTCGGACGGGCCACCGCCGCGCTCGCCGCGCTGATCGGCCTCCGCCTGCTCCTGCAGGTGTGGTTCTTCGCTCCGTGCGACGGCGACGCGCTCTCCTACCATCTGCCCAAGATCGCGGAGTGGGTTCAGCGCGGGGCGTTCACCCGCGAGATGGGCGCGGATTACTGCGCCCCGTTCCCCGCGGGATTCGAGCTCGTGGAGACGTGGTGGGTCGTCTTCCTCCACCACGACGTGCTGATCGAGATGGCCGGCGTGGAGTTCGCGCTGCTGGCGTTCCTCGCGGTCCGCCTGCTGGCCGCAGGCCTCGGACTCTCGCCCCGCCCGGCGTTCCTCGCGGCGACGCTCTATGTCCTGACCCCGACCTTCACCCTCCAGAACGTCGCGTGCCTGAACGACGCGCCCGTCGCGGCGCTCGTGCTCACGATCGCCGCCTTCGTCGTCATCCGGGCCCATCCGGTCCTCCTCCTCCTCCCGCTGGGGCTCGTCGCGGGGATCAAGGGAACGGGGCTCTACGCGCTGCCGGGATGGGTCGTGCTGGCGATCCTGCTTCGTAAGGAGCCGTTCGCCCGACCGGCGTCCGTCCGCGCGGGGATGGCGCTGGGGGTCGCCGCTCTGGCCGTCGGCGGATATTGGTACGTCCGGAACTTCGTCTGGTACGGGAGCCCGGTCTATCCGGTGAAATCCGGGGAGCTGACCTTCCACCAGCAGGTCTACTACATCCAGGTCGGACCGAGCCTCGCGTCGCTCCGATACAGCCTCGACTCGCTCGTCTCGGACCTGATCTACGACCGGCAGAAAGGGTTCAGCACGCTCGGCACCGGCGTGTCCGGCTGGGGCATCCTTCCGTTCTCGATCGGGGCGGTGGCCGTCCTGCACGAGATCCGCGGAGATCGAAAGCTCCGGCAGGTCGCCCTCGCGTTCCTGATCTCCACGCTGACGGTCCTGCTGATGGTGAAGACGGACGCGTGGTTCGCCCGGTTCCTCCTCTTCACCCCCGCGCTGGCGTGCATCGCGGTCGCCCGGCTGGCCGGGACCCTGCGTCCGGTCGCCGCGATCGTGGCGCTCGGAGCCGCGATCCAGTTCGTCGGGACGATGCTGCCCCAGCAGTGGCCGCCCGGGGACGTGGCGGCCATGATGCGGAAGCCCTGGCGCACCCGGTCCGCGGCCTCGTTCGTCGACGTCGAGCCGACGAGCGAGCCGGTCGCCGTGGTCGCCGTCCGACGCTCGCCGACCTACCTCATGTACGGCCCGGACTACTCCCGGCGGGTCGAATACCTTCGGGACGTGAAGATCGCGGATCTCGCGGACGAGCTGGACCGCCGGGGGCTCCGGCTGCTCTACCTGAACATCTACCAGCGGCCGAAGTACGACTTCGAGGCGCTCGTCCGGAAGGGGACCTTCGGGCCGGTGCAGCGCAATTACTACCGGCGCCTCTGACGGAAGGCTCCCGCCCGCCGAGGTTTTCGGCCGATAAACGGTATAATGTTTTTCGTGACGACGGTGCCGCGTCCGCTGAGCGTGGTGATCCCGTGCTACAACGAGATCTCCACCATCGCGCAGATCCTCCGCCGCGTGTCGGATATCCCCGTCGTCCACGAGATCATCGTCGTCGACGACTGCTCGCGCGACGGAACCCGGGATGCCCTCCGCGAGATCTCCGCGTCGTGGCCCTCGACGCGGCCTCCGCTCAAGCTCCTCTTCCAGCCGGTCAACCGCGGCAAGGGCGCCGCGCTCCGCGCCGGGTTCGCCCATGCGACGGGCGACCTCACGATCGTCCAGGACGCCGACCTGGAGTACGATCCGCGCGAATACCCCAAGCTGATCGCGCCCATCCTCGAGGGCGACGCCGACGTCGTCTACGGGTCGAGGTTCGCGGGGTTCCCGAGGCGGGTCCTGTACTTCTGGCACGCTCTGGGCAACAACGCGCTCACGATGCTGTCCAACATGACGACGAACCTGAACCTCACGGACATGGAGACCTGCTACAAGGTCTTCAAGACCGAGATCCTCCAGTCCATCCCCATCCGCTCGAACCGCTTCGGCATCGAGCCGGAGATCACCGCCAAGATCGCCAAGCTCGGCTGCCGCGTCTACGAGGTTCCGATCTCCTACCACGGCCGGAGCTACGCCGAGGGCAAGAAGATCGGCTGGAAGGACGGCTTCCAGGCGCTCTGGATCATCCTGAAGTACTGGCTGATCAGCGACCTCGGCGTCGGGCGCGGCGAGATGACCCTCAAGCTGCTGCAGAAGGCGAGCAAGTACAACGGCTGGGTGTACCAGATGCTCCGGCCGTACATCGGCCGCGACATCCTCGAGATCGGCTCCGGCATCGGCAACATGACGAAGTACTTTGTCGGCCACGGTCGCGTGACCGCGTCCGACATCTCGCCCTTCTGCCTCCGCGAGCTCCAGCGGACCTACTCGGAGAACGAGAGCGTCAAGGTCCGGACGCTCGACATCAGCCGGAACTCCTATCCCGAGATCGAGATCTACGACACGATCGTCTGCCTCAACGTGCTGGAGCACATCGAGGACGACGTCGAGGCGCTCCGCAACATGCACAAGCTGCTGCGGCCGGGCGGCAAGCTGCTGCTCTACGTGCCGGCCAATCCGCGCCTCTACTGCGAGATCGACCGCGGCGTGGGCCATCACCGCCGCTACCTGATGGACGAGCTCACGGGCAAGATGTCGAAGGCCGGATTCAAGGTCTCCCACTCGCGCCATCACAACATCCTGGGCGCGGTGGGCTGGTGGGTGAACGGCAAGGTGCTCGGCAAGAAGGCGATCAACGCCACCGACGTCGGCGGCTTCGACCTGCTCATGCCGCTCGTGAAGCTGCAGGACCGGCTCGACTCGAGGTTCGCGCTCTCCATCCTCGCGATCGGGGAGAAAGCTCCCCGGCCGTGACGCTTCCCCCCGCGCCGCCGCCGGGCCCCTCCGTCCGGAGGGAAGTCGCCGCCGCGGCGCTGCTGCTCGGGTGGCGCATCTGGGTGCTGCCTCTCGTCTATCTCCGGTACGACTGGTTCGCGATCCTCTGCGCGTTCTGGATCTTCACCGCCCTCGGCTCGCGGTCGCGCGCCTGGCCGGCGGTCGCGGGCGCGACCATGAGCGGCCTGTTCCTGCTGTACGCGTGGCGCCAGCTTCCCCTGACCTGGGCCGCGCTGGGGATCGGGCCGTGATCGTGGGGCTCCTCGCGATGATCGTCGCCAACGCCGCGGCGATCCTGGGCGCTCGATCCCTGCTGGAACGGGTCAAGGTCGGGAAGCCCGCCGTCGACGTCCTGATCTTCCTGCTCCTCCGGCTGCTGCTGATTTCCGGCGTCGTTCTCGCGGCCGGAGCCGCCCGCATGCTGCGCCCCCTTCCGCTCGGGCTGGCCGGCGCGGCCGTCGGAGCGGCGCTGGCGGCCCGCGGGGTCCATCGCACGCTCCTCCCCGCCTCGCGCCCCCCATGGGACCGCTGGATCGTGGCGGTCTTCGCGATCCTCGGACTCCGCCTTCTGATCCAGGTCTGGATCCTGGCGCCCTACAACGGCGACGTGCTGTCCTACCACCTGCCCAAGATCGCCGAGTGGGTCCGCGCGGGCGCGCTCACGATGGATCTGGGCGCAGATCCGCGCGCGACGTTTCCCGCGGGGTTCGAGCTGATCGAGACCTGGTGGGTGGTGTTCCTTCACCACGACGTGCTGATCGAGATGGCCGGCGTGGAGTTCCTCGTGGTCGCCGGCGCCGCGGCGTACGCGATCGCCCGGGAGCTGGACTGGGACGAGAAGGTCGCCTCGATCTCGGCGCTCGCCTTCGTGCTGACGCCCGGGCTTCACCTTCAAGCCACGTCGTGCCTCAACGACGGCCCGGTTGCCGCGCTCGTCGCGGCAACGGCGGCGCTGATCGTCGCCCGGGCCGACCCTCTCCTGATCCTGATCCCCGTCGGTCTCGGGACGGGCATCAAGCCGACCTACGTCTACGCGCTGCCGGGCCTCGCCGCGATCGCGTGGTGGTCGAGACGCGACGCGGCGGCCGGGCCGCGGGATCGGCGACCTGCCGCGACGCTGGGCCTGGCGGCGATCGCCGTGGGCGCCACGTGGTATTTCCGCAACTGGGTCGTCTTCGGCAATCCCATCCATCCGATGGGGTCCGAAGGATACAAGAGCGTGTCCGGCGCCACCATGCAGCGGCTCGGGCCGAGTCTCCAGGCGCTCCGCGAGAACCTGACGTGCTTCCTGGACATCCGGGTGTTCGACCGCCATCAGGCGGCCGATCCGCTCGGCGCTGGAAACTTCAACTGGGGCGTCGCCGCCTTCGCGATCGGAGCTCCCGCGCTGGTCGCGCTGCTGCGGACGGAGCCGCGGCTGCGCCGGATCGCTTTGGGTCTCCCCCTCTCGGCGATGACGGTCTTCACGCTGGTGGAATTGGATGCCTGGTACGCCCGCTTCGTTCTCTACCTGCCGCTCCTGACGTCGCTCGCGCTCGCCCGGTTGTGGACGGCGCATCGGTTCGTCGCCGTCCTCGGCTCGCTGGCGCTGGCCATGGGATTCCTGTCGACCCTCCAGCCCTCGACGATTCCGAAGGCGGACCTGGCTCGGCTCCTTCGCCAGGACTGGTCCCATCGGACGACCCATCCTCCTCCCCGCCTTCCGGAGGGAGACCAGCCGGTCGGATGCCTGGGCGATGAGCTCGGCGGAAGCTACGCGCTGTACGGACCTGATTATTCGCGCCGGGTCGTCGTGCTGCGCGACGACACGGTCGACGGATTGATGGCCCATCTGGAGCGCGAGCGCGTCCGGATGTTCTACGGCACCGGCATGAGCCGGGCGAAACAGGATCTGCTCGACGACGCGATCCGCCGGGGGAAGCTGGAGCCCTTCGATGCGAACGGATGGAAGGGATACGCCGTCCGCGACGCCCACTGACCTACTTGTCCTTCTTGTAGGACTTGAGGACCGGGAGGACTTTCTCCGCCACGTCGGCGAGACGGGCAGCGTCGTCCTTGATCGCCTGGGGGTCCTGGGGAGTGACGCCTCCTGCCCACCGCACCAGCAGCGCGTCGCCGCGCGGGGCGATGTCGCCCGGGACGAGGCTCTTGGCGGCGGCGTCCTTGAAGATCTGACCGGGGCGGATCTGCTCCTTGCGGTCCTTGAGGAACGCGATGAGGACGTCCTTGAGGCCGACCGCGAACTCCTTCATGGCGGCGGCATCGCCCTTCTTCACGCCCGACGCCGACTTCTCCAGCTTGGCGACATTTTCCTGCAACTTGTCGAAGTCCATCGAATTCTCCTGCAGAAGGGCCGGAACTGGGGCATAATCTAGCACCGGGAACGGGCAGGGTCAACGGCGACAGGATCGGCGAGAGTGACAATTCACGTTCGAGCCGTAGGCTCGGAGTGACAATTCTTGTCAGAACGCCGAAGAATCGCCGGTTTTATGAGGGGGAAGCGCTGGCATCCCATTTGCTGCAAGGTTTATTCATTCTTTTCTGGAAGGTTTATGAAACACCGGGGGTTCACGCTGATCGAGCTGATGATCGTGATCGCGATCATCGCGATCATCGCCGCCATCGCGATCCCGGGCCTCCTGTCCAGCCAGCGCGCGTCCAACGAGCGCAACGCTTCGACGTCGCTCAAGACCCTCACCTCGGCCGAGGCGGACTTCCGCTCGAACGATCGGGACGGGAACAAGGTCAATGATTTCTGGACCGCCAACGTGGCCGGCTTCTTCACGATGACGAACGCCAACGTCACGGGCAACACGGTCAACAGCACGACCGATCCGGCGATCAAGCTGATCGATTTGTCCGTGGCCTCCGCGGACACCGACGGGAACACGCCCCCTGCGGGGGGCGAGAACATCTCGCTGACGGCGTTCGCGGTTCCCGCTTCGAAGGCCGGCTACTGGTACCAGGCGCTCATCACCGACAACAACACCACGGGCGGAGAGTCGACGTACAAGCAGGACACGGGCGGCACTCCCATCATGGGTAGCGTCCACAACTTGTGGAAGTTCGGGTTTACCGCGTTCCCCGATTCCAGCGCCGCCGGGAAGTACGTGTACGTCATCGACGAGCAGAACACGATCTTCCGCAGCGCAGTCACGACCGCGGTCAGGCCGTCCACCACCACGCCCCCGGGCACCCTGAGCACGCCCTACGATTCGTATCCGAACAGTGCAGATCTGAAGAGCTACTGGTCGAAATTGGACTAGGCCCCAGGATGACAAACTTTGTCAAGCCGAACGAATCTGGTAACAAAAATTGTCAAAACCGCCGTTTTCGGTTCACAATTACAGGAAGTAGATGCAAGTTGCTGGAGCCCAGCATGTTAAATTATGTCCTAAAGTACATTTGGCATGGGCTTTGCTCAGAAGGCCAGTGTCTAGAGGGGCGAAAGGAGGTGGCGACGCTCCACCGTAGGCTACACTAAGCTGAACTGAACGTAATTTGGGGAACTGGAATCTTTTTGGAAACGCTTTGGAGGGTTCGTATGCGCAAGGGTAAGAAGGGCTTTACGTTGATCGAACTGATGATCGTGATTGCGATCATCGCGATCATCGCGGCGATCGCGATCCCGGGTCTCCTGTCGAGCCAGCGTGCGTCCAACGAACGCAACGCGTCGACGTCGCTCAAGACGCTGTCGTCGGCCGAAGCCGACTTCCGCGCCAACGACCGCGACTGGAACCACGTGAACGACTTCTGGACGGCCAACGTGGCCGGCCTTTACACGATGACCAGCTCGGCGGTCGCCGGCAACACGGCGAACAGCACGACGGACCCCTCGATCAAGCTGATCGAGCTCTCGGTCGCGTCGGCGGACACCGATCCCGCCACTCCCGCGGCAGGCAACGAGAACGTCAGCCTGTCGACCTTCGCGGTTCCGTCCGCCAAGGCCGGTTACTGGTACCAGGCGCTGACCACGGACCAGACCCTCGGCACGAGCGCTGAGGCGACCTACAAGATCGACACCGGCGGCACGCCGATCATGGGCAGCGTCCACAACACGTCGAAGTTCGGTTTCCTCGCGTTCCCGGATTCGCAGTCTGCCGGCAAGTACGTGTTCATCGTGAACGAGAACAACACGATCTTCCGCAGCGCGACCTCGGGCTCCGTCAAGGGAACGTCCACGACGACGCCCCCGGGCACCCTGGCCGCCCCGTACGTCGATTGGCCGGATGACGCCAACCTGAAGCTGTACTGGGCGAAGCTGGACTAAGCCAGCCGACACAGTTCACTCGAACCCCCGGGCGGCAACGCCCGGGGGTTTTCTTTTTCCCCCCGGGAAGCCTCCAGCATCCCCCCTATCGCAGGGACACCGACGTCCACCGGTGGTAGAGCATCAGCCATGCCTCGCCCTCGCAGGCAACGCCAGGCTGATCCAGAGCGCCGCGGGACGGACGCAGACCGCGGCTCGATTCCTGGATGCTCGGTGCTGGATGCTCGGTGCTGGATGCTGGGTGCTGATTGCTACGGCTCGCGGCAGATGAGATCGCAGAGGCTACGGACGATGATCTCCTGGCCGGCCAGGGCGTGCTCCTGGGCGGGCGTCAGCTCGACGGCGGTCTCGCGCACGACCGCATAGTGGGCCAGCGCGAGCACATACCACTGGACCACGCCGTCCATCTCGGAGCGCGAGGCCTTCTCCCTCGTTCCCAGGTCCGCGGACCGGGTCCCTTCCTCGATGTGGCGCGAGGGCTCCGATTCGCAGAAGTTGCGGGCGTCCACCGACGGCTCGACCGGATCCGAGCTCGAGCCGAGCTCCAGGGCCCTGGCCGAGGCGGCCGCCGCGCGCGAGCGCCAGAGCTTCACCGCTTCGGGCGACAGCGCCTCGCGCTCGGCGAACTCCATCGACGCGGAGGACAGCTTCTCGAGGGACAGGGCCATTTCCCGGCGGGAGGCCGACTCGCCGAAGAAGGCGGACACGGTCAGGAGCACGATCCGCCGCATCGGCTCCCCGAGGTGGCCGGGGAACGACGACCGCGACAGGAGGGGATTCTCCGCCCGCTCGCGGAAGTGGGCCGCGAGCCGAGCGGCCGATTCGGCCTTCGCTCCCGCGCTGCCGCCGTGGGACAGCACGTCGACGTCCGACGCGTCGCCCATCGCCAGGAGCGTCGGCGAGATCGTCTTCTCCATCTCCCGAAGACGGTTGTAGATCCGCGCGCGGCCCATCATCGCCCCGACGTCGGTCCGCTCGCGGATCGACTCCAGAAGCTCGCGGAGCTGCTGCGGCGTGCTGGACGCCTCGATCTTCACCTCGGGGGCCACGCCGGGGCCGCCGGCGCACGACATCAGGATCGCCGCCGCGGGGACCAGGAGGCAGTAGTCGATTCTCACGACCACCCCTCTTCGCCCCAGAGCTTCACGAACAGGCAGGAGCAGATTCTCTCGCGGGTGACCCGCCCTTCTCCGCGGCGCACCAGCAGCAGTTCCTGCTCTTCCTCGCCGCCCACCGGGATCACCATCGATCCGCCCTCGCGGAGCTGCTCCACGAGCGAGACGGGCATCGTCGGCGCCCCCGCGGTCACGATCACGCGGTCGAACGGGGACTCTTCCGGCCAGCCGCGCGAGCCGTCGCCGACGCGGTAGTGGACGCCGGAGAATCCGGCCCGCTCCACGTTCCCGCGCGCCCGGTCCGACAGCTCCGGCAGCCGCTCGATCGAATAGACGTCGGCGTTGAGCGCCTTGAGCACCGCGGTCTGATAGCCCGAGCCGCTGCCGATCTCGAGCACCTTCTCGCCCCCGCGGAGCTGAAGCGCCTCGGTCATGCAGGCGACCATGTAGGGCTGGGAGATCGTCTGTCCCTGGCCGATGGCGACGGGATGATCCTCGTAGGCCTGATCGGCGACTTCATCGGGCACGAAGAGATGGCGGGGAACGACGCGCAGCGCGTCGAGCACCCGTTCGTCCCGGATGCCGTGGCCGGCCAGCTGCTCCTCCACCATGCGCCGGCGGAGCGAGTCGAACCGGTTTCCGCCCAGGAAGGCGAACATACCCCTGTACCCCACACTGCCCTTATTTAAAACGCGCCCCTCGCGGGGGGCCCGAGGGAATTCTACCCCGAAGGACGCCTAATTGGTCGTCTCCGCCTCTTCGACCCGCTTGATCTTGAGCTTCAGGATCTTCTTGGTCCCGTCGGTGATCTTGACCTCGTCGCCGATGCGGTACCCGACGACCCAGACGATGCGCTTGCCGTCCGTCAGGATCGGAACGCGGTCGCGGACGGCCTTCGGAACCTTGTTGTCGATGAAGAACTTCTTGAGCTTCGTGCTCCCGCGCGAGCCCAGCGGGATGAAGTGGTCGCCGAACTTCCGCAGCCGCACCACGAGCGGGCCGGCCAGCTTCTCGAAGTCGATGATCTCCTCGGTGTAGTCCTTGTTCTTGATGTAGTCCTTCAGGCCGACAATTTTGCCCTCCTGGACCTCCGCGTCGATCTCAAGGTTGAGCTTCTTGATGACCGTCCGGCCCGGGACCTTGATCTTCCGGTGGGCGAACTTGATCGGCGGCGGCGGCGCCTTCGGATGGGCGATCTTCAGGATGTATCCCTCGCGGCGCGCCTCGAGGCCGCGCGGCAGGCGGATCGCCTTCTGATACCCGTGTTCCCCGCAGAGGGAGATGATCTCGAGGTAATGCTCGAAGTTGAGCTGCGGCACGCGGCCCAGCACCGTCTTCACCGCCCGGTCGATGATCAGCGTCTGGATCGCCGGCGGCAGCTTCGAGAACTCCTCCACCGAGAGGCACACCTCGCCCTCGCCGGAGATCATCTTCGTGTTCTCGTACACCTCGTTCGCGATCTCCCGCAGGAGGAGGTAGAACGAGCCCGACGTCTGGCCCAGCTTCACCAGCGCCATCTTCACCCGCGGGTTGAACTCGCTCTCCAGCATCGGGAAGAGCTTGTGGCGGATCTTGTTGCGGGTGATCGACGTGTCGAAGTTCGACAGGTCGGTCTTGTACGCGATGCCCTTCTCCCGGAGGTAGGTCTCGATCTCGTACCGCTCGATCTCGATCATCGGGCGCACGACGAAGAGATCGGCCTTCTTCGAGATCACGCGGATCGGCGCCATCCCCTTGAGGCCCCGCAGGCCGGTGCCCCGGAGGATGCGGTGGAGGATCGTCTCCGCCTGGTCGTCGAGATTGTGGGCCAGCGCGATCTTCTGGGCGTTGACCTCCAGCGCGACCTTCTCGAGATAGCCGTGGCGGACTTCCCGGCCGGCCTCCTCGAGCGTCTTCTTCTCCCGCTGCTGGACCGCCTTGACGTCGACCTTGGTCGAGTGGTACGGGAGCTTGAACTTGTCCGCCAGGCCCTTGACGAACTCCTCATCCTCGTCGGACGCCTTCCCGCGGAGGCCGTGGTTGACGTGGGCGACGTGGATCTTCCAGCCCATCTGCTGGACGTCGTTGAGTTCCTTGAGGATGTGGAGCATCGCGACGGAGTCGGGTCCGCCGCTGACGGCGCACAGAAGGGTCTCATCCTGCCTGATCAGGTCGTACCCTTCGATGGTCAGGTACACCTTCTTGAGGATGTTCACGAGATCTCGCCTGAATCAATTATACCGCTTCCGCCGGGATTATATGAATGGGACGCGGGCGTGGGGCCAGAAAATCGTCATGGCGCATTACTTCAGGCGGCCCTCGATGGCCTGCCGAAGCGCCGGAGGCGGGTCGAGGGTCAGGGACATCTCGTAGTGGCGGCGGGCCTCGTCCCGGCGCCCCAGCCCGAGCTTCACCTCCCCGAGGTAGAAGTGGGCGAAGACGGCCAGCTCGGGGGTCGGCTTGAGCGCGAGGAGCGCCTCGAGGACCGGCAGCGCCTGGATCGGACGGCCCAGCGAGTAGAGCGCCACCGCGCGATGGTAGACCAGCCTCGCGTCCTGCGCGGCGTACGGGTTGGCCGCCAACACCCGCTCGTAGAGGCTCAGCGCCTGGGCGGGATTCGACGCCAGGAGCGCGTCCGCCAGCCGCGCCTTCGCCTGAAGCAGCGGAAGGAACATCCGGTCCTCGTACGGCTCCGACCTCATCTTCATCCCTTCGGCCGAGTCGTAACTCCAGTGGCCTCTCGCCCGATGGGACGTCCGGGGAATCGATTCCGGCTCGATCGGATAGTCCCAGTAGCGGAGATCGACCCCCGCCTCCTCCCGCATCACCACCTTCCAGAGCATGCCCGCGGGCACCACGACCACGTCGGTCCGAAGGAACTGCTGGTCGGGCCGGAGATCGACGAAGAGCGGCCGGCCCTGCCCGGCGTTTTCGTTCGCGAACGCCGTGATCGCCACCACTTCCCAGGCGCTGTCGGCCATCTTGCCGCGCAGGAAGTTGTACTGCGGAATGACGACGCCGTGCCGCGCCTGGATGCGGCGATCGAGCCAGGCCTGTCCCAGCATCGCGCTGCTGATCACCGCCACGTCCGGCCGCTCGCCCCGGACGACCTGGAGATACCGGGTGATGGCAACCGGATCGTCGCGCGAGAAGAGCACGACGGCATTCCGGTCGAGGTTCTTCAGGAGCATCCGCCCATACTGCTCGGCCCAGTCGTAGCCCCGCTGGTTCAGGAGCGGCACGTTCACCACGACGAGCCAGCCCAGCGTGACGGCCGCCGCCGTCCCGGCGACCGCGCGCCCCCGCTCGGCCGCCCACGAGAATCCGAGGGCGACGAGGAGGGCCAGCGGCACGAACGCGGCGACGAGCCACTGGTCGAACTGTCCCTCCGCCCGGAAGGCCATCGTGACCCCGATCACCGGCGCCACCCACGCGCCGAGAAATGCCAGGAACGATTTTTTGAGCCGGTAGAGGCGGACCGCGCCCGCGGCCAGGAGCAGCGAGCCGCCGCCCAGGTATTCCTCCCAGGTGTACTGCGCCCCCGCCGCCCATCGCCACCCTTCGAGCGCAAAAGAGGTCTTCTGGGACGTGTACCGCAGGCCCAGCAGGTAGCGGGCCAGCTCGCCCGCCGTCTTCGGGCTTCCAATGTCGAAGATCGATTCGCGGGCCGCGATCACGGGGAGCAGGAGCGACGGGAGGAACGCCGATGCGACGGCCACGCCCGCGACGCCTGCCGTGACCCCCCATCCCCATTCCCGGACCTTGTCCCGGCGCGCCCACGCAAAGACGAGCACCGCCGGTAGAAGCAGGCCGGCCGACGGATGGGCCGCCCAGGAGAGGCCCAGCGCCGCGCCCAGCGCCAGGAACTCGCCCTTCCGCTCCGCCCGGATCGCCAGCCAGAGCAGCGCCGCCAGGATCGCCGTGAACAGGGAGTAGCCCTTCGCGATGATCGCCGCGTGGCCGTAGCAGTAGCCGGCCGCGAGCACGCAACCCGCCAGCATCGCGGGGATCTCGGGGGCCTTCGAAGGCTCGACCCGCCGCAGGAAGTCCCGCGCCGCCAGCGCGGCAAAAGCCGCTCCCGCCGCGGCGCAGATCGCGGAGAACAGGTGGACCGAGAGCGCAAAGCCGAAGATCGGGGCCGCGACCAGGGTCCAGCCCTTGCACAGAACCTGGTAGAGGGCGAAGCCGTGCGGATAGAGCATCGACATCTCGTGGACGGCGACCAGGTAGAGGCCCGAGTCCTGCCAGAAGACGGTCGTACCGACGGTGAGGGCCGAGAGCAGCAGCGAAAAGACTGCGGGCACGGCGGGGACCAGGACCTGCTTGGTTCGATCGCGCATCCGGGACTATTTGCGGCCCTTGATGTGGGAGAAGTACGGCGACTTGGACTTCTCGTAGAGGAGCTTGCCGTTGACGAAGGTCATCTCCACGAACGTGCGATAGTCGAACGGATCGCCGTCCAGCACCACCACGTCGGCGTCCTTCCCCTCCTCGAGCGACCCCACGCGCGTCTCCACGCCGCAGATCTCCGCCGCCGTGATCGTGATCGCCTCGAGCGCCGTCTGCTCGTCCAGGCCGCCCCGGACCGCGAGCGCGCCCTCGAGCTGAAGGGTGATCAGGTTGCGACCGGCGATTCCGCCCGTGCCGGCGTTGCTGTCGGGAGGGATCAGCGCGAACTTCACGCCCGCCTTGCGGAGGATCGCCGCCTGCTCGATCGACGACCCGGCGGGCTTCGGCGAGTTCTTCGGCGCGTGCTCCTTCGTGCGGACGTCGAGCAGGACGTACGCGCGGGCGCGGCCGATCTCGTCGGCCATCGTCCACCCTTCGATCACGTCCGTCAGCACCGCCTTGAATTTGAACTCGTTGATGAGGTCGAGGGCCCGGCGCAGCTCGTCCACGCGGCCGGCCTGGATCCGAGCCGAGAGCTCCCCCCTGAGCAGCTTCACGTACGGCTCCAGCGGCGGGGCCGCGCGGGTGATCGTCTCCCCGGCCTTCAGCTTCCCCTCCGCGCGCCGCTTTTCGAAGTCGCGCTCCTTCTCCAGCTGCGCGCGCGCCTTCAGCAGGTTGTCCCGCACGTCGTACCGCTCCGACGGGCTGCCGTTCATCCACGGCATCAGCAGGGGCGTCGACGGCTCCGCGAGCAGCATGCCGTCGAGCGTGCCGTAGCTCATCTTGATCACCGCGCCCGGCGCCGGCGGGGCCGACCCGCCTCCGAACAGCCCGCCTCCGCCGCCGCCCGACTCGATGTAGATGCTGGTCACGCCTCCGGAAAGGGCGAGCTTCACCGACTCCGAAAACGGGTCGAGCGCGTCGGCGATCTTTCCCTGGCTCGTCGAGAGCCCGATGCCGTGGGCGACCGCGCCGATGAACCCGGGCAGGACCCGCTTTCCCGTCACGTCGATCTTCGTCGTCCCCTCCGGCAGGTCGACGCTCGTGCCGATCCGGAAGATCTTGTCGTCCTTGAGGAGGACGGTGCCGCCCTTCATGACGCCCTGGGTGACGGTGTGGACGTCGCCGCCGACCAGCGCCGTGTAGACGGCCTTCTTCTCCGGGGCCGGCGGCGGCGGAGGAGCCGGGGGCGTCGCCGGCTTGGGCGGCTCCTGGCTCAGGAGGATCGACAGGACGAGGGCGGCGATCATCTCATTCCCCCTGCAGGACCGGTTTTCCGTTGATGTAGATCTCGTGCAGGCGGGACTCCGGCGAGAGCGGATCGCCCGTGAAGAGCAGGAGGTCGGCATCCTTGCCCGCTTCCAGCGACCCGACCCGCGCGTCGAGCCCCGCGATCTCCGCCGGCACGATCGTCACCGCCCGGAGCGCCGCGTCCCGCGGGAGGCCGTACTTCACCAGCTCCGCGACCTTGAACAGCGTGGCCTGCAGGCCGTCGATCGTGTCGGAGGGCGGCGTCAGCGCGACCTGGGCCCCCGCCCGGGTGAGCTCGGCCGCGGCGTTGATCCGCTCGCGCGTGAACGGCGCCAGCGCGACCATCGGCCGCAGAAGGACCCGGGCCTTGCGCGATCCCAGCGCGTCCGCCGCCTTGTAGAGGTCGGCGGACCCGGCGAAAACCAGCCGCGGCTTGAAGTCCGCGTACGGCTCCATCACCTGCCAGAAGTGGAGCAGGTCCGCCGGGCCGTTCAGCTCGATGATGGCGGGCAGATCGCCCTTCAGGAACTTCGCGAGCACGGCGGTCCGCTCGTCCGGCTTGGCCGCCGGAGATTTCTTCTCCGCCTCGACCGCCTTCCGGGCGGCGTCCAGCGCCTGCTTGAGCGCCTCCTTGCCGGGCGTGCCGGACGGCAGGACGATGCGGAGCAGCGCCGACTTCTCGATCACGAGATCGTCGCGCGTCGACGCCCCCGGCTTGATCGCCGCGGCCTGGCCGGCGACGCCGGATCCCGTCGGCTGCAGCACGAACGTCGTGACGCCGGTCCTCGCGGCCAGCGTGTAGACGTCGAGCGACGGATTGAGCTCGTCGACCGCCAGGTTCTGCGGAGCGACGCCCACGGGGCCCGTCGGGCCGTCCGGGAATCCCAGGCGCGAGTACGGGTGGACGATGCCCGGGAACGCGACCAGCCCCTTCGCCTCCACGATGCGCGCGCCGGCGGGCGGCTTCACGTCGGCGCCGATCGCCGCGATCTTGCCTCCCTTGAGGACGATCGTTCCCGACGCGATCTCTCCCTTGGTGACCGTGAGGATCCGAAGATGGGTCAGCGCGACGGTGTCGTCTTCCTGAGCCGTGAGCGCCGCCAGGACGAAGGCCAGCGCGATCACCAGCCACCTCCGAACGTCACGCGACGGCCCTTCCGCTCGTCATAGACGACCTTCCCGCCGATGATCGTCAGCACGCACCGATTGCGAAGGTCGAGCGGATTCCCCGTCCAGATCGCGATGTCGGCGTCCTTCCCCGGCTCCAGCGAACCCAGCCGATGGTCGATCAGGATCGCCTTCGCCGGCTCGATCGTCACCGCGCGGAGCGCCACGTCCTCCGGCAGCCCGAGCCGCACCGACATCGACGCCTGGACGATCAGCTCCTCTTCGGGCACCACCGGAGAGTCGGTGTTCAGCGACAGCCGCTTCACGCCTGCTTCGAAGTATTTCGCCGCGATCCCGATGCAGCGGCCGTCCTGGACCATGATCGTCCAGTCGTACGTGCGCGGGCCGATGTTCGCCGGCAGGTTCCGCTTCGCGATCTCCGGCGCCGACTTGTAGCCGCCGAACTCGCCGTGCGAGACGATGCACGGAATCTTGTACTCGTCGTGGAAGATCCGCACCGTGGCCATCACGTCGCGCGCGTCGGCCGTGTGGATGATGACCGGCCACTTCCCCTGGAACAGGCCGCGCATCATCTCGAGATCGTCGCGCTTCTTCGGCTTCTCCGATCCCCGATCCTTCTCGTAGGCCGACCACGCGTCGTTGTACGCCTTCGCCTCGTCGAGGACCTTGCGCAGGCCCCACCACATGCCCATGCGCGACATGCCGAGGTCGCCGCCCATCCGCTCCGGGTTCCACGCCTGGGCGACCTTCATCGCTCCCGGGAAGCGGATCACCAGGTCGTCGATCGTCCTGCCGCCCGCCGTGTGCATCAGCGTGCCGAAGCCGGAGATGTTCGTGCCGCTGCCCGGGATGAAGTTCACCGTCGTCACGCCGCCGGCAACCGCGTCCTGGAGGAGATCGCTCTCCGGATCGATCGTCGCCCGCGTGGAGAGCTCGGGATTCGTGGGATGGACCATGTCGTTGATGTCGCGCAGCCCGGCGCCGGCGATGTGGCAGTGCAGGTCCACCAGCCCCGGCGTCGCCCACGCGGCGGGGAAATCCAGGATCTCGGCGCCGTCGGGGATCTCCACATTGCCGACCGCCTTGATCTTCCCCCCTTCCACCAGGATGACGCCGTTGTCGAACGTCTTCTCGGTCGCGGTGAAGATCTTCGCCGCGCGGATCGCCGTCACTTTCGCAGGGGGCTCCTGGCTGAGGAGAGGAGCCCCGAGTCCGACCGACAGGACGAGCGTCGCCAGCAGTCGCATCAGGGAGCCTCGTAGACGATCTTGCCGTCGACAATCACGACTTTCACGCGGCTCGAGGGCGAGAACGGATCGCCCGTGAAGAGCACCAGGTCGGCGTCGCGCCCCCGCTCGATCGCGCCGAGGCGCGCGTCGAGCTTGAGCATCCGCGACGGATTGACCGTGAGCGACTTGAGCGCGTCGAACGGCTCCAGCCCGTTCCGCACGGCATAGGCGGCCAGGAGCGGAAGCTGCGCGGACGCCGTCGCCCCGCCGGAGGCGAACGCGACCGTCACGCCCTGGGAGGCGAGCGCCTCGGCCGAGTTGATCCGGGCCCCGCGCCGCTCGCGCAGGAACTCCGGCCCGAGCGACAGCGAGGCGCCCTTCGTGAACGCGACGTCGCCCGCGAACGCGGCGTCGTCGGCGCCGGCGATGATCATCTCGAGCGCGTGGTCGACGCGGAACGCCCGCGCGGCATTCTCGATCGCCGGCAGGTCGCGGGCGACGACGATCGCCGGAATCTCCTTCGAGAAGAGCTTCCGGAACGGCTCCATCGCCTCGTCCTTCTTCGGCTCCTTGAGCTCCGGCTTGCTGGCGACGGGGAGCGGCTCGCGACGGCAGTCCAGCGTGCCCTTCCGGGCGGCCGACGCCCAGGTGCCCTTCAGGTGGTCCGGCCCCTGAACCTTGAGCGCGAACTCGACCTTCGCCGGACGCGTCTGCTCCAGCTTGAGGTCGCCCTGGTCGAACGTGCCTTCGACCGGCTCGGCGGTGCCGCCCGAGGCGGGCGCCTGCAGCGTGCCGGTGACTTTCATGGTCGCCGCGTCGAGCTTGAGCTCCGCAATGAACTCGACCTTCGCGGGGCTCTCGGGACTCTCGATCGTCCCCTTCCAGGTGCCCGTGATCGGATCGCGCGCGGAGCTGGGCTCGCGCTTCTGCCTCTCGTAGGCTTCCCAGTCGTCGTGGTACTTCCGCCCCGCGGCGAGCTGGTCCTTGAGCGCCTGGTAGCCGCCCGTTCCTCCCTGCACCGTGAACTTGAGCGCCGCCGTCTCGCGGGCGACGACCGCCTTGCCGACGCCCAGCTTGATCACGCTGCAGACGCCCGACGTCTCCGGCGCCAGCAGGATGGACGTGACGCCCGACGCCGCGACCGCGCGGAACGACGGATCGTCCAGCTGGATGAACTTCGACGGCGGGAGGGACGTCGTCGACGGAATGGCCGAGCTCCGGCCGCGCCGCAGGCCGAGGTCAGTCCGGTCCAGGTGGAATCCGAGGTGCGAGCCGAAGTCGATGAATCCCGGGACGACGGTGAGCCCGGTCGCGTCGATCGTCTTCGCTCCCGCCGGCAGCGGCCGTCCGCGGCCCACGTAGGAGATCTTCCCGCCCTCGCAGAAGAGCAGGCCGTCGGGCAGGATGCCCTGCGTGACCGTCAGCACCCGCCCGCCCTTGACCGCGAGCACCTCGCCGCGGCCTTTCCCGGACGAATCGCGGATCGCGCGGTAGGTCTGGACGTCCGCGTCCTTGCGCTCGAAGACGAATTCCCCGTTGATCATGACGCGACGCACCGCCGCGCCCGGCGAGAACGGCTCGGCGCCGAGGAACACGAGATCGGCATCCCGGCCCTTCGCGATCGAGCCGACGCGGTCCGCGACGCCGAGGATCTCGGCCGGCGCGAGCGTGACCGCAGCCAGCGCATCCTTCTCCGACATCCCGTTGCGGACGGCCGCCGCCGCCAGGAAGAGGAGATCCCGCGGCGCCGGATCCTCCGGCGGAATCAGCGCGAACTTCACGCCCGCCTTGGCGAGCGCCGCCGCGCCTTCGAGCGACCCCGTCGCCTCGAGCCCCGGCCGCGACGCGTCCCCCGAGTCCCGCCGTCCGGGCGCGTACGCGGCGTTGAAGAGCACCGGGATCTTCTTCTCGACGAGCAGGTCGGCGACCCGCGGAGCCTCCTCCGCGTCGATCAGGACCAGCTTCGCGCCGATCTCCTGGGCGAACATCGCGGCCTTGACGAGGTCGTCTTCGTTGTGGGCCTGGATGAAGAGCGGCTCCTTCTAAGCCCGGCGCGGCGGAGGGTCGCGAACTCTCCCATGCGCGACGACGGGTACTGCCGCTTCGCCGGCAGGAGCGGATGGTCCGCCGACGGAGGCACGGGAGGCGTGAAGATCGGCGGCGGATTCTTCGACTGCTCGCCCAGGGTCACGCGCAGGCCGAGCCGCGCGGCCAGGGTTCGAGCCTCGGGGCTCTTTCCCGCCGTCTTGACGACCGCGCCCTGCCCCGAGAGGAGACGCCGCGAGCCCGGAGAGAGATACGCCGTCGTGACGCCGCCCGAGAGCTGGCGCCAGTTCGAGGCATAGAAGTCGTAGCCGTCGATCGCCCGGACGTCGAGCGCGACCGTTTCGTCCGAGTCGCGTCCGGGCTCGGACACCGACGTCTGCGCGTCGACGAAGCCCGGGACGACGACCTCGTTGTCGGCTTCGATGAGCGTCGCCCCTCCGGGGATTTCCAGGCCCGGACGGACGTCGATGATCTTGCCGTTCTGGATCACGATGATGCCGTGATCGATCGCCGCGCCCGAGACGGTGTGGATCCGTCCCGCGCGGATGACCGTGATGCGCGACTCTTTCTCCTGAGCCAGGGCGACCGTCGCGAACGCGACAAGGAGGAACGACCAGCGCCTCACTTCTTCACCTCCATCACCCGCTTCAGCTTCTCGTCCTTGGCGCGCTCGTAGACGACCCGGCCTTCGATCAGCACGGTGTCGACCCACGCTTGGGCGTCCAGCGGATCGCCCGTGAGGACGACGAGGTTGGCGTCCTTTCCCTTCTCGATCGAGCCGATCCGGCTGCCGAGGCCGAGGATCTCGGCGGGCGCGAGCGTCACGGCGCGAATCGCTTCGGCGCGCGACAGCCCGTTCTTCACGGAGGTCGCCGCCTGGTACCACAGGTAGCCGGTGCCGTACGGCATCGCATCCGTCTGGAACGCGAACTTCACGCCGGCCTTCGCGAGTGAGGCGCCGCCGAACCGCCGGACCTCGTCGTGGCGCTCCTCGTCGGTCTCCCAGTACTCCAGCTCCGGGTCGAGGACGACGTCGACGCCCTTCTTCGCGATCTCGGCCGCGGCCTTCCAGCCGTCGCGACCCAGGACCAGCTTCGCCTTGAGCTTGTACGTCTCCGCCAGGTCGAGCGCCCGGTGGACGTCCGACGCCGTCGGGCAGTAGATATGGGCCGGCAGCAGCCCCTTCAGCAGGCGCGACATCGCCTCGCGCCGCGGATCGGCGTCGGCCTTCTTCTCCTTCACCAGCTCCGCCGCGTCGCCCAGCTCCTTGCGCAGCGCCGCGAGGTGGGCCATCCGGCTCACGCCGGGGCGCGGCCGGAGCGAAATCTTCATCGCGACGTTGCGGACGACCATCATCGATTCCGTCGTCACGCCCGTGGGCCGCACGACGCAGCCCTGCCCGCCGATCATCGTGTCGTTGCCCGGCATCACGCAGAGCGTCGTGATGCCCTGCCGCAGCGCGTCCTCGTAGAAGGGATCCACCGGGTTGATCGAGTCGAACGTCGAGACGAACGGCACGCTGGCGAGCCGCTCGTTCGGGCGGTCGGTGCCGCGCGACGTGTGGGCTTCGACGAAGCCCGGGACGACGACTTTCTTCGCGCCGTCGATGACCCGCGCGTCCCAGGGAATCTCGAGGTCCTTGCCGACCGCCTCGATCTTGCCGGCGCGGACGAGGATCGTCGCGTTCTCGATCTCGGGGCCGCTCACCGGGATGACGCGCGCGCCCTTGATCGCGACCGTCGCGTCGTCGGGACTCGCGCCGACCAGCAGAAGGGCCAGGAGGTACCTCATTTGTCCGTTTTCTCCCCGAATACCCATCGGCCGTCGATCATCACCTTCTCCACCCGGGTCGTGACGTCGTGGGGCTCGCCCGACAGGACGACCAGGTTCGCGTCCTTCCCCGCCTCGAGGCTGCCCATGCGGTCCGCCACGCCGAGGATCTCCGCGGGCGTGAGCGTGACGGCGCGCAGCGCCTCGGCCGGCGACGCGCCGCCGCGCACCGCGAACGAGACCGCGGGAAGCATCCCTTCGGAGCGCGGATCGCCCGTCGACAGCAGCGCCGTCTTGACCCCCGCCTTGATCAGCAGCGAGAACGCGTCGAGCCGGACCTCGTTCTGCTCGCCGAAATACATCGGCGCCGTGCCGTTCACGGACAGCCGGAGGAGGACCGGGATGTTCTTCTTCACGAGGAGGTCGGCGCGCTTGTAGGCTTCCTGCGCCTCCTCGAAGACGATCGTCAGGCCGAGCTCGTCGGCGATCTGCATCGCCGTCTCGAGATCGGTGATGCGGCTCGCGGCGATCCGGACCGGCAGCTTGCCGGCCAGCGCCTGGGCAAGGACCGCCTTGCCGGGATCGTCGCCCGCGCCGCGCCCCGCGTCGAAGAACGCCTTGCGAAGCTCCCACGCCACGCCCATCCGGGTCGTGGGCCGCCGCGCGAAGAACGAGGGCGCGCTTCCGCGCGGGGAGAAGTTGCCCTGCGCGGGCGTAGGCCCGATGACCGCCTTGAGCGCCGCCGACTCGCGGACCATCATCGCCGCGCGCGACGGGCCGGAGGTCCGGACGATGCTCGCCACGCCCCCGATGACGCCGCGATTCCCCGGCTCCACGAACGCCGCGGTCACGCCGCTCTGGCGCGCCCGGGCGAGATCGGGGCTCCGGGGATCGAGCGAGTCGACGATGCGGACCTGCGGCGCCACTTCTTCGCCATCCTCGTTCGCGGGACCGGCGACCCCCAGCATGCAGCCCGCGTCGATGAGCCCGGGGATGATCACCTTGCCCGAGAGGTCGATCACCTTCGCTTCCGGGAAGACGACGTTGTCGGCGACGGCGACGATCTTCCCGCCGCGGACGACGACGGCGCCCTTCGCGATCGGCTCGCCCGAAACCGAGAGGATCTTCGCGTTCGTCAGGACGATCTGGTCGTCCTGCGCGCACAGGGACGTGAGGAGCGCCGCCGCCAGGGCCATCATCACTTGTCGTCCCCCCGCCACGTGACCTGGCCGTCGACGAGAACGACTTCGACCCGGCTCGCGAGCGAGAGCGGGTCGCCGGTCCAGACGACCAGGTCGGCCGCCTTTCCTTCGGCGATCGAGCCGCACTCCTTCGAAAGGCCGAGGATATCCGCGGGAACGGTGGTCAGCGCCCGGAGCGCGGCGTCCCGGTCCATGCCGTACTTCACGGCGAACGCCGCCATGGCCCGGAGGTGCTCCTCGGACGTCGCCGGCGCGTCGGTGATGAAGGCCAGCGGCACGCCGGCCTTGGCGAGCCGACCCGGCGTCTCGAAGATCTCGCGCCGGTCGCTCACGAAGAGCGGACCGAACGCGACGGGCAGCTTCGACGCCGCCAGCCGGTCGACCGCGTCGCCCGCCTGGCGCGCGTGAACGATGGTCATCTTGAGCTTGAAGGCCGCCTGCAGTTCCAGCGCGCTTTCGATCTCGCCGGGCGTCGTCGCGTGGACGAACAGCGGGGACTGCAGAAGGTCGCTCTTCGGATCGCGGAGCCGGTCGCGGAGCATCGCGACGGCGCCCGTGCGCGACGTGGGCTCCCGATCGGGCCGCAGCGCTTCACCGCCGAGCGACGCCTTCGTTCCAGCGATCGTCCGGAGCAGCGCGCGGTCGTAGCGCTGGCCGTTCAGCTTGACGACGCCGACCCGGCCGCCGACGAGGTTGCCGTTGCCGGGCGCCAGCGCCACGGTGGTGACGCCCGAGCCGAGCGCGGCACGGACGTCGGGATGGCGGCTCGTGAACGCTTCGACGGCGCGCGCTTCGGGGGTGAGGGATTCGGTCGACTCCTCGACGTCGAACGCGCTCCCCAGATGGGAGTGGGCATCGATGAACCCGGGCAGCACCCAGGCGCCCTTCGGGACGTCGAGGACCTTCGCGCCGGCCGGAATCTCGATCGACGCGGCGATCTTCTGGATCTTGCCGTCGGCGATGAGGATCATGCCGTTCTCGATCTCCGGGCCGGAGATCGGCACGATGCGTCCGCCGCGGACGACGAGGACGTCGGGCTTGGACTGTGCCAGTAGGACGAGCGCGACGAGCGCCAGTCTCATGGCGCCCTCCGGGTATAGACGGCGGCGCCGTCCAGGAACGTCTGCTCGACGACGGTGCCGCTCTCGAACGGCTCCCCGTTCAGGAGGACGAGGTCGGCGGCCTTCCCCTTCTCGATCGAGCCGTGGGTCTTGTCGATGCCCAGGATCTTCGCCGCCTCGAGCGTGATCGACGCGAGCGCCTGGTCGCGGGTGAGCCCCCGCGATGCGGCCAGCGCCGCGGATTCGGCGAGGAACCGCGAGGCGCCCGGCCCCCACTGTCCGGCCTTTTCGTCGCCGAACGAGCCGATCGCGACGGGCACGCCCGCCTTGACCAGCGCGGCGGCGGTCGCGGTGGAATGGTTCAAGTAGTCCACCGAGTAGCCGCCGTAGCGGAAGACCGGACCGACGACGACCGGCGTCTTCGCCTTCGCGATGGCCTCGGCCGCGGGTCCGCCGTCCGTGGCGTGCTCCAGGATGACGCGAAGCTTGAAGTCCTCGGCGAGCTGGAGCGCCAGCGCGATGGCGTCGGCGGTGTGGACTTCGATGCGGACCCTGAGGGTGCCCTTCGGGTCGAGCGCGCGGGCCAGGACTTCCTGCCGCGGGTCGACCTTCGGCTTCGTGGGCTCCTTCGCCTCTTCCTTCTTCGCTTTCTTGGCTTCGACGTCCGCCAGGTCCTTGCGGTACTTCTCGCCCGCCTCGACGTACTGGCGGGCGGACTCGAACGCCTGCTTGAGCTGCGGGTACGACTGGTAGCGTTCGAGCGCGGTTGAGGATTCCCCGCCCGACGCGCCGAGGGTCAGCCGGAGCGCCGCCTCCTTGACGAGGATCGTGTGGGCCGCGTCGAGGCGGACGACGGCGCCGAGTCCGTTCACGATGCCCAGGCTCGCCGGTCCGACGTAGACCGTCGTCACGCCCTGCTCGACGGCTTCGCGGTAGTCGCGCTGGTAGAGATCCAGCGCGTCGAGAACGGTCTGCTCGGCGGATCCCGCGCTCCGCTCTCCCGGCGGAAGGAAGAGCCGCGACGCGGGGTCGATCAGACCGGGAATGATCGTCTTGCCCGCCGCCTCGATGACGCGGGCGTCGGGCGGAACGGGGATCTCCTTGCCGACGGCGGCGATCTTCCCGTTCTCGATGACGATGATGGCGTGTTCGAGGGGCGCGCCGGCCGCCGTGTAGACCTTGGCTCCCCGGAGGACGGTGACAGGGGACTTCTCGGAGGCTTGCAGCGACAGCGCGAGCACGAGGGCGAGGAGCCGCATGTTCCCTTATCCCCGAAGAACCCAGCAGCCCCCTCGCCTCCGCGACGGTGAATTGACTCTAGCACTCCCTGAGGGAGGGGTCAATTACACTATCGACTACGGCTCGATCAGGCCTTCAGTTTGATCTTCGGGACGGTTTTGGGGTCGAAAGGGGGCGGGGTTTCCTCGTTGAGGACCCGGTGCATGGCGCCGTTCATCCGCCGACGGAAGTTCTTGAGGTCGATGTCCCAGTAGGTTTCGGGGTACTTCTCCAGCTTGTCGACCGCCAGCCGGAACCGCGACCGGGCGCCGCGGAGGTTGCCCCGGGAGTAGTGGTGGAGCGCGACGGTCGACAGGATCAGCCCTTGGATGAAGTCCTTCTCCTCGCCGAACCGCTCCAGCCAGAGCGATTCCCAGGGGTCGTGGGCCTTGTAGAAGTTGCCGTTGTTGAACAGCTCGACCCCCTCCAGGAACCGCGGGTCATGGTCCATCGGACGCCTTCATCGTCGCGGCCGATCGGGCCAGGAGCCCTGCGCCGGCGAGAAGGCTGATCGACGCAAGCCAGACGGACCACTTGTGGAGGGAGTCGAACCGGGCCCGCCGCGGGATCCCGGCCGGCAGACTGTCGAAGTTGACGATGGAGTCCCGTTCGCGCTCGATGGCGGGACCGAGGACGAACTGGGCGTTGCACGCGATGAGGAGCATCAGGAGGAGGACCCCGAGCCGGAGCCGGCCGCTGCGCGGGCGCAGGTCGCCGCCTTTCATAAGGACCGCGACGGCCAGCGCGGCAAGGACGCCGAGCGCGATCTGCATCGGGCCGAAGGACTGGAGGACTGCCCCGAACGTCGATCCGGCCAGGGCGCGCGGCTTCACGGTCCGGAACACCGTGGGCGCGACGACGAACGCCAGCGTCGCCATCCCTCCGACCCAGAGGCCGAGGGCGGTGAAGTAGACGGCCCGCGCCGCTCGAATCATCGAAGCGCCTCCAGGATCTCGTCGTCGGTCGGCATGCCCGGCCGGTGGTAGACGATGTTGCCGTTAGGACCGATCACCACGACGGTCCTCGAGGTCCGGCCGCCCTTCTCCGCTCCGTAGGCTTTGGCGACCGCGAGGTCGGGGTCGGCCAGCAACGGGAAGGTGAACCCCTTCTTGCCGCAATACGCTTGATGAGCCTCGACCGTGTTGTTGTTCACGCCGAAGACCCTCGCGTTCGCCCGGTCGAACTTATCCTTGTCATCCTGCAAGGCCCCGAGCTGCTTGTTTCAACCCGGGGTATTGTTGATGACGTAGAAGACGAGGACAACGTTCCGGCCCGCCAACTCCTTGAGCGAGTGGATGTTGCCATCGCTCCCCTTCAGCGCGAAGTCGGGCGCGGCCTGGCCGATCATGGGAATGCGGCTTTCAGGGCGTCTTCCGCGACCACCGAGCACTTCTCCTTCCCTTCGGGCAGGCCCCCCAGGAACGAGACGACGTCGGTGTTCTTCAGGGTCCGGGCCTCGTCGACGCTCCGGCCGATCAGAAGCTCGGTCAAGGCGGAGCTGGACGCGATCGCGGCGGCGCAGCCGAACGTCTTGACCCGCGCGTCGGCGATCTTGCCCTCGCGGACCACGAGCGTCAGCTTGACCTGGTCGCCGCACACGGGGTTGCGGACGAACGCCGAGTGGGTCGGCTGGGCGATCTCCCCGGTGTTCCTCGGGTTGAGGAAGTGGTCCATGACGGTGGGGTTGTATTCTTCGAACGGCATCTTGCAAACCTAGCGCGCGAGCTCTTCCGCGGGGATGGGCTGCCGGCCCGGGAACCCGTCCTCGAGGTGGTGGTAGTACTCGATGGACTTCTCCCCGCGCTTCCAGCAGAGGAACACCAGCCGGCTCTCGATGACGCCGTAGAAGTCGATCAGGCCGTTCTCGACGCTCTTCACGGAGGCATCGAGCTCGACGAACTGCTTCATCGCGGCGTCGAAGTCCTTCTTCGACTGCTCGATCTCTTTAAGATAGTGAGCGTACTCCCGGTGGTCGGGGTTCGTCTCCGCGCGGACCTCATCGCCCCAGATCATCTCCAGGACGTCCACCTTTCCCTTGATGGTTTTCAGGCGCGACTTGATCTCGTCGATCTCGTCGAACGCGCGGCTGATCTTGGGAACGAGGGCGGAAGCTTCGCGGGGAGTGTAGATACGGGGGCCCATCGCCCCGAGTATAGCTGAAGTTGATTTAAAATAAAAGGAGCCAGGCCACCGCTTCGAGGTTTTACCCTTTCAAAGGCGGCCTGGCC
>Ga0134121_10000958_pt1 | contig 29025 bp, 16 predicted proteins | sample KB301_FD_96463 | JGI IMG/M metagenome (GOLD analysis project Ga0134121, IMG submission 96463) | Terrestrial soil microbial communities without Nitrogen fertilizer from Kellogg Biological Station, Michigan, USA - KB3-0-1 | ecosystem: Environmental > Terrestrial > Soil > Unclassified ... | reverse complement strand
GTCAGAATGACGAATCCGAGATAACTTTTACTGTGTTGATGAATAAGAAACTGCTTGCGGGCGCCGCGCTTGTTCTTGTCTTAAGCGCGGCGGTCCTGTTTTTAGTTGCCAAACCAAACTCTACGCCCAGCACACCGCGGGATCAGTTTGTACGGCAACGCGGCGGACGCTTCATGATCGGGCAGAAGCCGTTTCGGTTCGTCGGCGCGAATGTGGCGGTGATGTATCGCGACGAAGATCGTGCGCGCATGCCCGAAACGTTGCGGCAGGCGGCACAGACCGGGATCAAAGTCGTGCGCGTTTGGGCGTTTGGCGAAGGCGGGCCGAATGACGTCAAGCCGATGGCTGATTTTGAAGACTGGCCGAGAACCCACTACTTCCGGCAAGTTCCCGGCGAGTGGAACGAAGAAGCTTTCGTTTATCTCGACAAAGTCATCGCCGAAGCAGCAAAGAACAACATCTACGTGCAGCTTTGCCTGACGAACTGGTGGCGCGACACGGGCGGCGTCACTCAGTACCTGCGTTGGGCGGGCATCAACGATGCTGCCGACGATAGTTACAAATTCGGCATCAACAACGAAAAAGCGATCCTCTTCTACACGAATCCTGAGACACGTCGACTGTATCGCGAGCACCTCGAGAAACTCGCAACGCGACGGAACACTGTCACCGGTGTTCTTTATCGCGACGATCCGGCGATTTTCGGATGGGAGTTGATGAATGAAGCACAGGTGATCACGGGACGCTGGTCCGAACGGCGCGCGTGGTTCGAGGAGATGAGCGCGTATCTGAAGGCGCTCGATCCGAATCACCTGATCGCGCCGGGCGCGTGGGGCTATCGCTCGTCAGCCGAGCGCCGCGAGTGGCTTTTAGATCACGCGATCCCGACGATCGACTATTGCGATGTGCACAGTTACCCGCGTGACGATCACGATAGTTTTGTCGATTCGCCGAAAGCGTTAAGAGAGTTTATCGAGAATCGTGCCGCTGCTGCGTACTCATTGGGAAAACCGCTCGTGTTGGGTGAGTTTGGAATGGGCGTCGAAGGACACAACGGTGCTTCGCAGCTCGAGTGGTACCGCGCGCTATTCGAAGGGAATGCGCGTGCCGGTGCGGGTGGTGCCATGTTCTGGATACTTACGCCCGATGCGCGCAGAGGTTATGGCGTGACTTATTCGACGCCTCGCGATCAGCAGTTGCTTGCTGAAGTCGCCCGCGCGTCAAAGATGTTTGAGTCGTTGCAGTCGGCGGAGATGCCGTCTAACTTGCAGAAGAGTGAGCGACACCTGATTCCGAGGCAGTTTGCGTGGTCGCGTGATGAAGTTGATCCGGCGACGTTGCCGCAGATGATCGTCAGGGAAGACAAGACGATCCTTTATCAATTCAAGCCACAGATGGCGAGTGCTGAGCGTTTCGAGAAGATTGGCGAGGGGGTAGGCTATATCTGGGGATCCGGCTCCGGTTATCTCGAATATACCGTGCCCACTCGCGCTGATCGGCGAAAGGTCAGCGAGATCATCGTGCGTGCGCATCTTCAACCGGTGTTGCCGATCGATGCGTCAACTGATTTCGTCAAGACGCGTGTGACGCTCTTTGTTGAAGGTTGGGATGCCGGCTCACGTTTGATTCCCGTCGAGCTAAAGGGACAACCGATCATTCAGGAGTGGCGCTTGACCGGCCTCTTTCTCCGCCTCCGCGCCATGCGCGGCCTCCCCCTGCAGATTCGCTTCGAAGTGACACCCGAATCTGACTGGCTCTACGGCGTCAACATCTCAAACTGGCCCGAAGGCTACGACTCCAAAGACGCCCGCCCCGTCGAAGTTGAATTAAGACACGATTAGCCACCGCGGATTTCCGCGGATGAACGCTGATCCGCGTTTATCTGCGAAGATCCGCGGCAAAATTTTTCCCTACCGGAGCGTTAAGTGGCACTTCAAACGCAGAGGTACGCAGAGAACCGCTGAGAGATTTCAACTGTTGCTAGAAAGCGTCAACTTGCGGCATTATGACCTCGCCCCAGGCCCAGTTGGTCCTGCCCCAACGCAGATAAACCACTAACTGCGAAGTAAATCAATTATCGAGAGTTAACATGTCATTTACCCCAAAGTTGTGTCTACGCGTGCGATATTGCCTGCTTCTAATCCTCCTGCTCGGCTGTCAATTGACTGCTCGCGCTGCAACAACCTTTGTCGTGACCAACACGAACGACAGCGGCGCCGGATCGCTGCGTCAAGCCATCCTCGACGCGAATGCCAATCCCGGATCCGATGTCATTACATTCAACGTCGGCTCGGGACTGAAAACGATCATGCTCGCTTCCAAGCTCCCTGATATCTCAGATCCGGTGGTCATTGATGGGACCACGCAGCCGGGTTTTGCTGGTCCTCCGCTAATCGAGCTAAACGCAACCAATATCGGCTTTAACACGCTGATGTCCATCAGTGCGGGAAACACCACTATTCGCAGTCTGATACTCAATAATTTTCAGGATGGCGGCATTTTGATCAACGGCGACGGCAACCACATCGAGGGTTGTTATATAGGACTTGATGCCTCCGGCAGCGCTACTACGAATAGCAGAGGTAATGCAATTGGGATTGGCAGCTCCAACAACGTAATCGGAGGTACAACCCCCAACACACGTAATGTGATCCATAGCTTTTCCAACGGAATTTCCATCTTCAACTCCGGCAACGGAAATCAAATTCTCGGCAATTACATCGGACTCAACGCAGCCGGGAACGCGTCGTTCCCCACCTTTCAAGGCATATTCGTCGGCACATCCAACAATGTAATAGGCGGAACCACGCCTGGGGCGCGCAACGTGATCGTCGCCGAGGGCCAGGGCGGCATCGTTATCCAGCCGGGCGGATTTTTCCAAACCTCCGGTAATGTTGTTCAGGGAAACTACATCGGGACCGACGCCAGCGGCAATGTCCCCTTAGGTTTAGCAGATCACGGCATCGTGATCTTCAACTCGTCTAATAACAATCTAATTGGTGGCACGACTCCCGGAGCTGGAAATGTCATTGCATGGGCTGGGTTTGGTCTTCGCATCGATGGTTTTAGCGCTTCTGACGGACCTCCATCCGGAAACATTGTGCAGGGTAATTTCATCGGTGTGGGCGCCGATGGATCCACACCCGTGCCAAATCGCGTTCAAGGTGTTCGCATCTCCTCGGCTGTTAATACGACAATCGGTGGCGTCGCTCCAGGCGCCGGCAATGTAATCGCATTCAATGGTCGAAGCGAACAAATCGGCGTCAATGGTATTGAACTGATCGGCGACACGAACACTACAAATAATTCCATCCGCGGTAATTCTATTTATGCCAACGGTCGACTCGGAATTGATATCAATCCGAGCGGAGTGACGCCGAACGATGCGGGAGACGTCGACGGTGGTCCTAACAATCGGCAAAACTTTCCGCTGATTACGTCAGTGGTTTCGACAGCAAATCAGACAACGATCACGGGCACAATCAACAGTACACCGAACACCACCTTCGTACTCGACTTCTATGCAAACGCGGTGTGCGACGCAAGCGGTAATGGTGAAGGTGCAAAGCCTTTCGCGTTGAACCCTGCCCCTGTAACAACCGACGCAAATGGCAATGGAAGTTTCAACGTGATCGTGCCAATGTCGCTGCCGATCGGTCGGGTCCTTACGGCAACGGCCACAGATCCAACGGGCAATACTTCAGAGTTCTCTCCCTGTAGCTCGACGCAAACACTCGGCAGCGTTCACTTCGAGCCTGAGTTTCATGAAGTTATCGAAGACATCGGCACTATTCCGATTACAGTAAAACGAGACGGCGGCGTTGGAACGTTGACGGTCCAGTTCTCGACTTTGGATGGGGCCGCGAAGGCTGGCGAAGACTATGTTGCGACTTCGGGAACGCTCACCTTTCTTGAAGGCGAGACGACGAAGACATTCAACGTGACGATCTTGAATAACGCGGCTGTGGAACTTGGTGAATTATTCTTCGTCACGCTCAAGAATCCGGACCAGCCGGATGTGGTCGGCAATCCAGGCTTAGCATCCATCCTTATACATGACAACAGCACCACACCGGCGCTAAGCATCAATCACGTCAACATCATTGAGGGTAATTCCGCCACGCTCACAGTGAGCCTCGGCCCGGCAACCGGCCGCACCGTGACGGTAAATTATTCGACATCAGACGAGTCAACGACGAGCGGCAAAGATTATCAACCTGTTTCCGGAACGCTGACTTTCAATCCCGGTGTGACCACTCAGACAATCGTGGTTCAGTCACTCGAGGATACGATTGATGAATTCGTCGAGACGCTTAACGTCAATCTCAGCAATCCGGTAAATGCAAACCTCGTCAACGGCGGTGTGGGATCGGCAAATATCATCGACAATGACGCAAATGTCACCGTGTCGATCAGCGACGTGAGTGTGATTGAAGGAAATAGCGGCACCACTTCTGCCGTCTTTACGATCAGAGCGTCTGCACCGCATGAGAAGTTCATTTTTGTCCGTTACGCCACTGCTAACGGAACCGCTACGGCTCCGAGTGACTATGCGGCCAAAGATTCAAGCGTTTTATTTTTAGCCGGCGAGCTGGAAAAAACTTTTGCGATAACCGTCAATGGTGATACGGAGGCTGAGCCAAACGAAAACTTCCTGGTAAACCTCACCTTCTCCGATAACGCAGCGATCGTTCGCGCCCAGGCTACCGGAACGATTATCAACGACGAAGGGGCTACAGCGCCCTTACAACTATTGCTTGATGAGTCTGGACCAGATCTGATTCAAGCCGGCGCACTCGAGTCGATATTACTTATGCGGGATCCGTTTCCGGTCGTTACTCCGAACCTGATGGTTACGGGGCCGGATCGAAACACTCGAGTGGATCTCTTCGCGAGGAACCTGCAGCTTGGACAAGGCGAGACCGCAGCATCAGTTGTAGTAAGAGTGGTTGATAGTAACAACCAGAGTTATGACGTACCTGCTGAAGCTGTGTTGTTGGTCCAGGGTACCGATCTTACGCAGGTAACGTTCAGACTGCCGAATGGATTGCCGGACGGAAAGTGCATTGTCGAGCTACGAGCTCAGGGACGGTCCAGTAACTCGGGCACTTTCAGGATTCGCAATTAAAGTTCTTTAGCCACAAAAGGCACAAAGAAGAACACAAAAGGCACAAAAAGCATATTAGCTGATGCGAGTCGCTCGATGTATTGAGCGAGATCCCTTCACTAATGCTTTTTGTGCCTTTTGTGTTCTTCTTTGTGCCTTTTGTGGCTAGTATTCGGCTAATCGTCGATCGAGCTCGTAGATTTTGGCTGATGGAACAACGCCGAGTTTGAGCTCGGCAACCGGCGTGGCGTGGTCGCGAAGAGTGGAGATGAGCGCGTCGTTGCTGAAATAACGACGACCACGGGCGACGATTACGTAATCGCCAACCGCGAGTTGTTTTACTGCATCCGGATCTGAGAGCGAGACGCAAACAAGATCCGGTCGCTTCGCACGCTCCGCATAATATGTCGCCAGCGATGGACTCTCGCTCGCCACACGCGCGCCGGTTCGAGCGCGACTCGCAATCACCGTTATCGCGTCACGCATGCTCGCATCGTAAAACTCGTCGTGCGGGAAGTAATAACCGGCCCAGTTCGTGCCGCCCCCAATCGAGTTTGTAAACAGGCGAAAGTGCGGCGCGGCGTTTACGGAATCGATTACTGAACCCGCTATTACGATCACGGCGAGACTTGCCGGAACGTAATGCTTTAAGCTTCCGGCCCAGTTTGCGAGCCAGCGACCGGCGAATTGAATCCCGAGCGCGCTCGTAATCAACACCGCCGGCAAAATAGTCGTGTAGTAACGCGTAAACTTTCCACCTGGAAAACAGAACGCCACCACCCACAACAAGAACCAGAAGAGAATGAAGTAACGCCCGTCGCCGAGCTTGCGCCGGAAGAGCAACGGCAGGCCGGCAACGAATCCGAGCACAGTCAACAGCGGCAGTTTCACCGCCGTGAAGACGACGTAGAAGTAAACAGGAATCCCGTTCAGCCAGTCACTAAATCGCTGCGTGTAGAGCTGGTTCATGAACTCGTAACCGTCGTGACTGACGCGCTTGCCACCTGCAAACAATCCCATCTGCCGCCACGTTTCCGGCAGTAGAACTGTCGGACTCAGGACCAGAAACACGAGCCCCATGATCGTGAAGAAAATGAGTAAGCGTTTCTTGCCGAGACGCCAGCGCGTTTCCGGCAGGCTCTGAAACATCCAGTAGTAGCAGATGCTGATCGCGAAAAGGTGCGGCACATACTTCGACGCGACCATCGCGCCGTATGACGCGGCGGTGAGCCAGTAATATTTATTCGGGCTGCTGTCCGTGCTTTCAGCGGCGCGCTGCCCGCGTAACCAAAACACGTTCGCCAACAGGAAGAAGAACAACAGGAACGAGTCTTCTTTAGCGATGCGATTGAGGCCGATCGCTGATGGGTCGAAGGCCCACAAAGCGGCCGCGATCAGTGCGACTTCCAAGCCAAACAGTTCGGAAACGATCAGGAAAATGAGAATCGCGCTGAGCGCGCCGACGATTGCGGTGGGCAGTCGCAATGCTGTCTCGGGAGCGATTTGATTATTGACGAATGTGTTGTTCCATTTTTCGGCGAGGATGATTGTTGCTGTCTGACACGCCTTCATCAGCATCGGATGTTCGCCGTTCGCGCCTGTTAATCCATGAGCGCGGTAATCGGCGACGGCGTTGAGTTTGTTGAGCTCGTCCTCGCTGAGACCCTCGGCGCTGAGGCCGGTGACGCGAAAACCAAAACCAGCGACGACGAGGACGACGAGTGCGGCGAAAACGAGTGTTTTGCTGTTTGCCAGAACCCCACGTCCGGCGAAGAGATCAGGCCTCAAACCGGCAGTAATGATGGCTTCAGCGTGTACGGACAAGATTCAAACCTCTCAACAAAATCGATAAGGTTATCGAAAACCTTGGCTGGGTGTCAAAAATGCTTTATCCACAGATTACACAGATTTTAATAAATCGTTCTGTGTAATCTGTGTAATCTGTGGATAAAATGGTAAGCCTGTCCCCATGGACCAAACACAACTAGCGCGCAGACTCGGCCTGTTCGATGCCACCATGATCGTGATGGGAGGCATCATCGGCTCGGGCATCTTCATGAACCCATCGGTGGTCGCGCTCCAGGTCCACACGCCGTTTCTGATTCTCGGCGCGTGGGCGGTCGGCGGATTGTTTGCCCTCACAGCCGCCTTCATCTGGGCTGAGCTTGCTGCGTTACGACCGGATGTCGGTGGCCAATACGCGTACCTGCGCGAGGCGTTTCATCCCGGCGTGGCGTTTCTTTACGGATGGGTGCTGCTGCTCGTGATTCAAACCGGCGGGATGGCCGCGGTCGCAGTTACGTTCTCGCGCTACTTTGTCGAGCTGACAAATGTGCCGATCTCATCCGCGTATCTTGCGGCTATCGTGCTCGCAACACTTACAATCATTAACTGTCTCGGCGTGCGCGCGGGCAGTACCGTGCAAAGCATTCTGATGGTGTTGAAGATTGTGGCGATCGCGATGCTGGTCGTGTGCGGGTTCCTGTTCGCACACCGAAGCACAAACCCGTCAGGAATGCTTGATAGACCAGTATCAGCAGATCTCTTGACAGCATTCGGCGCCGCACTCGTGCCGGTGATCTTTGCTTACGGTGGCTGGCAAACCTCGACATTCATCGCCGGCGAGATCAAAGAGCCGCGCAAGAATCTTCCGCGCGGATTGATACTCGGTGTCACGGGCGTAGTCATACTCTACCTTGCTGCGAACGTGGTCTACACGAGTGTTTTAGGGACTGCCGCGCTCGCCGCCTCAAAAGCACCCGCATCCGACGTAATGCGCAGCGCCCTCGGCGACTTCGGTGCACGTCTCATCGCAGCGGGTATCGCGATCTCCACTGCCGGTTTTCTCAGCCAAAGCATGTTGACTGCGCCGCGAGTTTACTTCGCGATGGCAAAAGACCGTCTGTTCTTTGAGCGCGTCGGCATGGTTCATCCGACAACACGCGCGCCGATTGTCGCCATCGCGCTTCAGGGACTGCTGGCGATCGTGATCGCCCTCCTCGGAACTTACGAACGAATCCTGAACTACGTCGTCTCAATCGACATGATTTTCTTTGGACTCACGGCGTGCTGTATTTTTATCTTTCGCAAACGCGAAGGGCCGGCCGTGACGCGAGTTCCGGGTCATCCGTTTACGACGCTCGTCTTTATCGCAATTTGCTGGCTCGTGGTTATCAACACGGTCTATCGTTATCCGGAAAATACATTGATAGGAATCGCAATCATGATCGCAGGTATTCCCGCTTACTGGTTTTGGCGACAGAGGAGCAGCAGATGACGGCCGCACGCGAAGTGATAGGCTCGGCGTACATGAACTGGGCCAAGACGCGCTCCGTTGCGAAGTACAACCTCGCGACAAGTGGCCTCGGCAACGTGAAGCTAAGCGAGCTGCAGGTGTCGCTCGACGATCTCGAGATCACTGACGGTGGCTACGGTTACCAGCCTTTAATACAGGCAATTGCGACACGATATCGAGTCGCTCCTGAAGAAGTCGTGACGGCGGCGGGTACGACGTTCGCTAACCACCTCGCGATGGCGGCGTTGATCAAGCCCGGCGATGAAATCTTATTTGAACATCCGGCGTACGAACCGATGCTCGCGCTCGCTCGTTATCTCGGTGCGGACGTCAAACGCTTCGCGCGCCGGTTTGAGGATAACTTTCAGCCGGAAGATCTCTACGACCGGGTCACTCCTAAAACCCGACTGATCGTGATCACGAATCTTCACAATCCGAGCGGCGTGCTTATCGACGATTCGAGGATGAAGCAAATCGGCGAGATCGCACGACGCGTGGGTGCGCGTGTGCTGGTTGATGAAGTCTACATGGAAACGCTGTTTGAAAAGTCGCCGCCCACGAGTTTCCATCTCGGTGAAGAGTTTGTAGTGACGAGTAGTTTAACGAAAGCTTTCGGATTGAGCGGATTGCGATGTGGTTGGATCCTCGCGCAACGTGATCTCGCGAAACGCATGTGGCTGCTCAACGATCTCTTCGCAGCGACCGCGGTTCATGCGGGTGAGCGGCTGAGTGTTGTCGCGATGCAACAGCTCGAAGGAATTGGCGAACGCGCGAAGCAGTTGCTCGATCGAAACCGTCAGATACTGAACGACTTTCTCGATACGCGTGAAGATCTCGAAGTGGTCAGGCCGGAGTTTGGAACGGTGATGTTCCCGCGCGTGCGTCACGGGACATCGGAACGACTCTGCGATTTGTTACGTGAAAAATACGAGACGTCAGTCGTTCCGGGTATCTTCTTCGAAATGCCCGCACACTTCCGGATCGGAATGGCAGGTGATACGGACGTGTTGAAAGCCGGTCTGGAGCGATTAGAAAAGGCGCTTAATTCTTTTTGATATCCTGCACGAGCAGCCAGTCGCGCACTTGCTCGGCGGCCTCGATGCCAACGGCTTCGGTCGTGATCCGGATCGGCGTGCCCGTGGGCCAGTTGTCCTTCTTGAGCATCGGACCGCCGACCGCCTTGTAATAAACCTTCCCCTCAAACTTCTTCTGCCCCGTCTTCGGCTCAAACACGAGCACTTTAACGTCGAGGTCCGGTGAGTTCAGTATGACCGTCCCGCTCTGAAACTCATCAACGTCAAACTGTAACAACACAACCACCGCCTCTGTCTCAGTCTTCGCTCGCTTAACGGCGCGATCGCGTTTGATGTCGCCCATCGAAGTCGCCTTGACGTTCTTAAACTCGCCGAAGTGCTGTAGAAAGTTGGCGAAGATCGCGTCTTCACTGAGCAGGTGTTTCGACGAAGGCTCAATCCCAACCAGCAGCGACACCCGCTGTTTCAGTTCACGCGCGCTGCTTTTCGGAGTAACGTTGGCGTCGGTTTGTGGCGACGGAACAGGGGTTGGATCGGGTTTAGGGGCGCGCCTGCCTGACTGCGCCACCGTCTGCGTGGCGAGCAACAGCAGCAGGCTCGATGCTGCAAAAAGGCCTTTTTTATGGCGGTTTCGCTGAAAGCCGGGGAGCATTTTCATGCGCTATTCTCCAGCGGTGACCAGAATGTGACCTTAGAAGCGGGCTTAGTCTACAAGGTTGCAACAGAGCTGTCGAAGTTTCGGCGGCTTCGGCTCGGTCAGGTAAATTTGCACAGCCGACTCCTTCCGCAACTGCTCCGCATATGCCGCCTGCGCCTTTCGCCTTTCCAGCTCCAACAGATACTGCATGATCATCGGCTTCACGTCTGAGAAGTCGCCCTTGAGTTGCGCTTTGTTCGCGTTGTAGTAGGCGCGCGCCTGCTCCTCGGTGGCGATCTGAATCTTTGTGTTGACGTGGCTGTCGATGAGCGCTTGCGGTGTGGTCCCGAGTCGTGTCGCTTCCTGTCCGAGAAGCAGATCGTTGATGCGCAGATCGACATCGCGCTTGCGAAGGGCGTAGACCTGTTGTTGGACCTGGAAGATCAGCGGCAGCAGGGCAGTCTCGATGTCGCTGGAGGTGATGTTCACTCCGTTGACGTTTGCAAACACACGCGCGAGCTCCGCTTCGTTCGTTGGTGGCGTGACTAGTTGGTTTGCAACCGTGATCTTCGCTCCCGCACGCAGAGTGTTAGCGAACTCTCGTACACGCGCCGCTACGCGCTGAGCTCGCAACTGCGCCATGATGTTGTTTTTGACGCTATTGAAACTCTGATTGCGGTTAAAGTCTTTTTCGTAGATCGCTTTCGCTTCGGCTTCGGTTGGTGGTGTGACTTTCGACGTAACTCCCGTCTCGAGCAGTTCGGTCGTCGTGATGCCGCGACGCCTCGCTTCCATCTCGAGCAGCAGATCGTTGATTTTCAAATCGAGTTGACGGCTGCGTGCGACGATTACTGTGTCCTGCGCGATGCTGGTTTGTGTGAGCGTGTCGATGCTCAGATCTTTGCGTGTGATTTTTACGCCGTTGACTACGGCGAGGACGTTGATCTCGGGTTTCTGTTCGCAACCACAGTTCGGACCCTGGAAGAACAAGAGCCAGAGCAGGACAAGACTTAGAAGCATAAAGAGGGTTCTCACGCGGCGGCGCAACGGCGCAACGAAGAAGCTGATTTAGCTTTGCGCCGTTGCGCCGCTGCGGGAGAAATCCTTTTTCAACACGCGGATCGCTTCGCGCGCATAGTACGTCAGGATGATGTCGGCGCCGGCGCGTTTGATGCTCGTGAGTGTTTCCATCATCACGCGCTCTTCGTCGATCCAGCCTTTCTGCGCGGCCGCTTTTATCAGCGCGTATTCGCCGGAGACGTGATACGCCGCGCACGGAACATCAAACCGCTCACGCACCATCTTCAACACGTCGAGATAAACCGTGGCGGGCTTCACCATCAGGATGTCTGCGCCTTCAGCGTAGTCGAGCTCGGCCTCGCGCATCGCTTCGCGCACGTTCGGCGGATCCATCTGGTACGCGCGGCGGTCGCCAAATTCCGGCGCGCTCTGTGCCGCCTCGCGAAAGGGTCCATAGAACCCCGACGCATATTTCACCGCATACGCCATGATCGCCGTGTTCTCGAATCCTTCAGAGTCGAGCAGTCTGCGAATGGCTTCAACCTGGCCGTCCATCATCGCTGACGGTGCGACGATATCTGCGCCCGCTGCCGCCTGGCTCAACGCTGTGCGCGCGATTAGATCGAGTGATTCATCGTTGATAACCTCACCGCCGCGCACCACACCACAATGACCATGCGACGTGTACTCGCACAGGCACGTGTCAGCCATGATGATCATTTCCGGCGACGACTGCCTCACCGCACGAATCGCACGTTGCACGATTCCGTCTTCCGCGTAAGCTCCAGAGCCCACAGTGTCTTTCGATTCAGGCAGACCAAACAGAATGATGCTCCGCACGCCTGTGTCCTGTGCGGCAGCGACGTCTTTCGTTAGCTCATCGATCGAGAGATTGAAGACGCCCGGCATCGACGAGATCTCGCGACGCACGCCCGTTCCTGAACAGACAAACAACGGCAACACGAAATTTTCCGGCGCGAGTCGCGTCTCGCGTACGAGCGAACGGATCGCGTCAGTTCTGCGAAGTCGACGTGGACGATGAATCATGTACGACATTTTTATTTACCAACGGTGATACGCGGGATGGCCGGGTTTGACGGCGACGAAGGTGCCGCGACAAGTGGCGCAAACTTTGTCGTGCGCGATCAGCTCGCCTTCGACGACCGCTTTGTCGTCCGTTGACTCGACCACGCGCGCGACGAGTTTCACTGGACGATCGCTCGGCGTTGGGCGCAGGAGCTTGATCGAGTACTCAGCCGTGACTGTGCAGGGCGGTTTGTCAGCGCCGCTTTTCTGCATCAGGTGCCACGCTGCCGACCAGTTGCAGTGACAATCGAGGAGCGTGCCAATAATCCCACCGCTCAACATTCCCTCAAACGCTTCGTACTCCTTACTCGGCTGCCACTCAGCGACAACCTCTTCGCCATCTGCAAAACTCCGAACGTGCAGACCCTTCGGATTCGCCGGTCCGCAGCCGAAACACGCGAGATTCGGGGCATATGTTTCCTGGATACTTTTCATTGTTTTAAGTTTTGCCGCAGCTTGAACCGCTGAACCTTTCCCGTCGCCGTGTATGGCAGCTCAGCGACGAATACATACCGCCGAGGTTGCTTGTGACGCGGCAGCGACTGAGCCGTGAGCTTGCGCAGCTCGTGCTCCAGTTGCGCCGAGTCGGATTCTACATCCTGCTTCACAACAAACGCACACGCACACGGAAGCTGATTGGAGTCAAAATCTTCAACCACAGCCGCGCGCGCCACGCCGTCGTGCCGCAGCAACGCGCCCTCGACCTCGACCGGCGAGACCCAGCGCCCACTCGACTTAAAACAATCATCGCTGCGTCCCATGTGAAACCAGTAGCCGTCGCTGTCGCAGCGATACAGATCGCCGGTGCGCACCCAGCCATCGACGAACGTCTTCGCAGTAGCCTCCGGATTTTCCCAGTAACCGAGCGCCGCACTCTCGCCTTTGATCCAAAGATGTCCTTCTGTATTTACCGGCGTGGGCTCGCCATCGTCATCAACCAAACGTGCTTCGTAGCCTTTGATGAGACGCCCGCTGCTGCCGTAGCACACCTCGTTTTCAAAGTTTGACATGAACATGTGCAGCATCTCGGTCGATCCGATTCCGTCGAGCAGTTGCACGCCAAACTCCTTTTCCCACTCTTCACCGAGCTGAGCGGGCAGCGCTTCACCAGCCGAGACGCAGAGCCGCAGGCTCGAACAGTCGAGCTTCATTCCCGCGCGATGATGTTCGAGCAGGAGGTTGTAGACCACGGGAACCGCGAAAAAGATTGTCGGCCGGTGCTCGTTGAACATCCGCGAGATGATGTCGGGTGACGGCTTCTCGCGACAGAGAATCGCCGTTGCGCCGTTCAGTAGTGGAAACGTGAAGCTGTTGCCCAGTCCGTACGCGAACGGCAATCGCGACGACGAGAACAGCCGATCGTCAGTCGTCAGACACAACACTTCGCGACAGAAGGTTTCCTTTGTGTAGAAGATGTGATCCTGCGTGTGAACGGCGCCCTTCGGCTCGCCCGTGCTGCCCGATGTGTAAAGGATGAAGGCCGGATCAGATGGACCAGCAGCGGGGAACTCAACGGTTCCCGCTGCTTTCGCGCGCAAAAGATCGAGTGAATGAAGGGTTATCGGTCCGATGTTCTCATAACAAGCTCGCCCGGTTGGACGCTCCACAACGACCGCATTTTTCAGTGACTGCAACTTTTCTGGCGCATGTGTCAGCAACGTGCGGCAGGCCTCGGCCTCGATAAGGGCCAGACTGGCTCCGGAATTGTGAAGGATTGAACACTGCTCCCCGGCTCGCAGCACCATGTTGATGGGAACGGCGATTGCCCCAAGCGAGATCGTGGCGATGAACGCTGCGACGAACTCGGGTGAGTCGTGAAGCAGAAGCGCAACTCGATCGCCGCTTGCGACGCCGAGCGAGTTGATGACCTGGGCCATCGTCGACGTCTCGGCGCGCAATTCTCCATACGTGATCGTGCGGCCGTCGAAACGGATCGCTGGTGACGAAGAGTCATTCCGGAAGATGGCGTCAAAGAGATTCATGAGAGTCTTGTCAATCCTGAAATCCTGTCTATACATGTCATGGATATCACACATCATAAATCATTCTCTAACGTACTCAACTCCTTCATGGAAGAGAGCAACATCCGCTGGGGCGAGATCATCGGTGGCTTGCTCATCATCGGTTGCTCGACCGCGCTCGTCGTCAGTCTCTGGGCGCAGATCGCCGAGATTCCTGTTCTCAAGTTTCTGATCTTTACGACTGTCACGGCCGTGCTCTTCGGCATCGGCTTGTACACTCAGTATCGCTGGAAATTGAAAACAACAAGCCGCGGTATTTTAACGATCGCCACGTTGCTTGTGCCGCTGAACTTTCTCGCGATTGCTGCAGTCTCGGCGGGGAATACTTCTGGTCCACTCGTGATCGCGAGTGAGCTCGCCGCGCCCGCGATCTTTCTTTGTCTTGTCTATTTCGCCGGTCGTGTTATCACGCCCGGCTGCGCACAAATCCTGTCGGCGGGTGTGCTGGGGTCGTCTGTTGGTCAACTACTTGTTCGTCACTTCGCGTCGCTCGATGCTTCGCCGTGGCTTTTGATCTTTCTCGGTGCATTTCCAGTTGCGTGTTACGTCGCGACTGTCGGACTCGCGTTGCGTGTGATGCTGCACGATCGACAGATTGACGAAACCGAGACCACGACTGTTTTCACAGCACTCGGAACGATGAGCTTCGCGGCGCTGTTGCCGTTTGGATTGTTGCTGTACAAGTCAGGCCCGATCGGTATGTCGATGATGTACCTCGCGCCGCTCGTCACGCTTTGGGGACTGCCGATGCTCGCGACCGGCACCGTTCTCTGGCGCAAGATCTCGGATAAACAATTAGTCGCCGCGAGGACGGCAGGCACAGCGCTGGGAATTCTTGGATTGATGATTGTTCTCGCGGGGATGATCCTCGCGTGGCCCAATCCTGCGAGCATCGTTCCGGCTGCACTGATTAACTTCGCGGTACTTACAGTGCTTGCGATAGCGTTGGAGCTGCCGGTCGCGCACGTGATTGCGGCGCTCTGTTTTGCGCTTGCTTACGTCGTAACTTTTCACGTCTTCAGCGGAAACATTACGTGGCAAAACCTGCGGGTGATGTCGTTGCTTGAAGTCTGTCTTTCTGTTTCGAGTGGACAGGCGTTGGTGGGAGCGGTGGCGCTGTTCGTGATTGCATCCGAGTGGCTGAAGAATCGAACACGTCAATGCTACATCGTTGCGGCGTCGATCGTTGCGATTGTGAGTTTGATGCTCGTGACGGGTTGGGGCATCGCCGTGCTCGATCAGTATGCGGTGTGGATCGTTTACGGTTTGTATGCGCTCGGGGCTTTCTGGTTAGCGTGGCGACATCGCGCGGTGCAATTCACCTGGGTCGGATCTGCGTTGTTGTTGGGTGCGCTTGCGTTTAACTTCGCGCCGGCAGGGTTCGCGTTTCCGTGGCAGACAGCGTTTTTTGCGCACGCGACGATTTGCGCCGCGGCAGCAATCCTTAGCTCGAGGTATGAGCGCGGCAAGGTCTTCTCAGTGCTCAACTACAGCGCGCTGATCTCGATCGTGCTCGGCGTCGTGTGTCTCTTCCAGGCGAACACGTGGACCATCACGTGGATGCAGGCGCAGCGCGTGTTCTGGATCGCGGGAATTCTGTTACTGCTGCTGTGGCTCAACCGTCGCCGGCTCATCTTTAACCTGTTTCAGGTGGCATTGCTTTGCGCAATCGTGCTAACCGTGAAAGCGGCGCTACAGGGCTTCGACTGGTACTCGTATGTGCCACACGCGTTTCTCCGTCCGGCAGCGTTGCAGATCTACGGAACTGTCCTCGCGCTGTTTTGTCTGGCGTGGCTCGCGCTGCGACTTTTAGCCCGACGATCATTACCAAACACGGATGCGCCTTCGATTACCAGGTTGCTCGGCGGCAAATATGCGGTCGATCGGTTTTTGTTGTGGGCGTTGATGCCGGCGTTTTTGTTGTTCGCGGTTTATGGATCGGTTTCGGGTATCACGCAGGAACTGGCGGGCTATGGCGGTTTTGACATTGCCGGATTTCCGCACCAGGAAGCGTTTGGGCTCGGTTCGTGGATCGTGTTTGGACTGTTGCTCATCGCAATGATCGGGAGCTTTTGGGAACGACGGAGCAACGCTTATCTGCTCGGCGCCGTTGCTGTACTCGCTGGGGTGATTCCGCTGCTTGCGGGACAGTTCGAAACTCAGATGGCAACGGCGACTGCGTGGCGCTGGCTGGCGGCGATGTTTCTGCTTCTCGGGTCGATCGTGATCTGGTCGCGACACAAGATCTCAGAACGATTGGACAAAGGTTTCGTTGAAGAAGTACGAGCCGTGCTGTTCGCTTTGACGATCGTACCGCTGCTGATCCTCACGAGCTGTGCTGTCTTGCGAACCGTCTTTTACTTGCCACTGCTGGGACCGACGAGCGGTTTCATTTATGGCGTGCCGCTCGTGATTGTGGGCACGGTGTTGGTTGGTCATGCACTGCGCGAGCGTATGCCGAGCTTCGCCTTGTTTGCAGGCGCTTTCTTCAATGCAACGATCACCGTCGCGTTCCTGCTTGCAGTCTCTTCAGTGCAGGGCTCAATGGATCGCATCGTTCTCGTTCGTCTCGTACAACTGAATGTGATCACGCTCGCGGTTTATTTACTGCCGTGGCTAAGCACGCGAAGGCGTTGGCAGGCAGCTCTGGACCAGCGGGTCTCGCGCGTTGCTGACTCGTTGCTCGAGCTGCAACTGTGGTTGGCGATAAGTTTGAGTGCCGCTCTATTTCTTCCGGCGTTATTCATCATCGTGCTGTTGCCTGGCCAAGCCGGCAACGGCACGGGCATGGTGGGAAGCTATCTCGGTTGGTTGAGTCTTGCGTCAATAACAGTCGCTGCGTTTTGGTTGATCAAGCGGGTTTCGCCGTGGGCGCTTGCCTGTTCGTTGTTTGCAGTCAGTTGTCTGATCGCTTTCGATTTCGCAGAGATCAGCGGCTGGGCGAGTTTACACATACTAACGCTATGCATCGCGGGAACAGCGTGGTTAATGTTTGCCGCAGCCGAGCTGACCAGGGATAAATGGCAAGCCACAGCGCGGAACGTGTCGGCGATTGTTGGCAGTGTCGCTGTGTGTTTGAGCCTGCGCGGATTGATGCACGACGCGTGTGCGACTGCGTGGTGGTCCATCGGTCCGTTGTTCTCGATAACAGCTCTAGCGGTCGCATTGAACTTGAGGACCAAAGCGCGCGGTTACATCTATGCAGCAGGTTTACTGTTCAGCATCTCAACGTTACTGTGGTGGTTCCTCATCGGTCAGGAACGTTTTGAGCTCCGTGAGTTTCTGCTCGTTAACCTGATCGCGAACTCGCTTGCGGGTGTGATCTGGCTGCTGCTCGATCTTCGCTCACGAAAGCATGAATCATCACTCAGCTACTATTTTTCATTTCACAACATTGCCGCTCTTCTTTCGCTCTGCGTACTCGCGCTCGTAGCGTTTGTCATGCCGTATCCGGATTTCGACCCGCGCCTGACCTGGCTGGCCTTTGCCTCTGTTGTTATCTTGGTGACGGCGTGTTTGTGGGACCTTTCAGCGAAATATGCAGTCGCCGGTCTTTACACACTTGGTTTGATGGGCGGTGCAATAGCACTCCGGCAATTAGAGATGAGCGAAACGCGTTTCGCATGGTGCGCCGCCATTGTCCTGGCAGCGTACAGTGTCTGCACCGCGCTTTTATGGCACTGGCGCCACCGAATCATCGCTTTCACTCGGCGAATCGGAATTCCAGAGCGCATCAGCGCCGATGCGTCCGAGCTTCCGTGGTTTGCAAGCTTCACCGTATTTGCCGTGGCCGCACTCGCAATGCTCGCCTGCTGGATGACGCTTCGCTTCCTCGATTTGGACTTGCGTGCCTCTGCTGCTCTCGCCTTCGCCGCACAGTCTCTGACGCTGGGATTGCTTGCAGAGGGAAGGTCCGCGCCACGCTGGCGACGCGCTGCTATCGCAGTTTTTGTTCTCGGTATCGTTTTCTTCGGCTGGTCGTGGCTGACGCCACTCGTAGACGCTACGTGGCTAAATCGCAGCGTGATCTTGATGCTCGTCGTCTTCGGTCTAACGAGCGTCTACGCAATTCTTCTCAAGCAAGCGAACATACATTTTCCTGATTGGACTGGGGCGGCTCGCAATTGTGTGCCGTGGTTGCTCGGCGTAGGGGTCGTTGCCCTGTTCTTCTGTCTTGGAACTGAAGTCCGTTACCAGCTCGACTTCGGCGCTGTGTTCATCAATCCGCTCGCGCTCATCGCGATTGGCGTAGCGCTGCTCGCATCCGTCGTCACGTGTGTGCTCTTTGCCGTGTCGCCAAATCACGATCCGTTGTCGCTTTCAGAGCGTGGTCGCATGCGATACGTGTACGTCGCCGAGGTGATGCTGGCGCTGCTGTTTCTGCACGTGCGTTTGACGATGCCCTGGCTGTTCACAGGTTTTATCGAACGCTTCTGGCCGCTCGTCGTGATGTCGATCGCATTCTTCGGTGTGGTGATGAGTGAGGTTCTGCGACGACGCCAGGTAATCGTGCTGGCCCAACCTCTGCAACGCACTGGCGCGTTTCTGCCGTTGCTGCCGGTGCTTGGTTTCTGGATCGCGACGTCAGAAGTCGACTTCTCGGTGCTGCTGTTTATCGTCGGCGGGCTTTACGGATTGTTATCGATCCTGCGTCGCTCGTTTGGTTTCGGTTTGTTGGCGGCCGTGGCTGGAAATGGTGGGCTCTGGTACATGTTCCAGCGCACGGCGGATTATGGGTTCTTCCAGCATCCACAGTTGTGGCTGGTCCCGGCTGCGCTCTCCGTTCTCGCAGCGGCTTACCTGAACAAAGACAAGCTCGATGAAGATCAGTTGCTGGCGGTGCGATACCTGTCGCTTGTTACGATCTACAGCTCGTCAACCGCCGACATCTTTATCAACGGCGTCGCGAATTCGCCGTGGCTGCCGTTGATACTCGGCTCGTTCTCGCTCGCGGGCATCTTCGCGGGCATCATATTCCGCGTTCGCGGCATGACGCCGCTCGGCGCAGTCTTCCTGCTGCTGTCGATCGTGACGATGATCTGGTACGCGTCGGAAAACTTCGGCTGGACGTGGCTGTGGTATGTCTTCGGGATCTTAACCGGCGCCACGATCATTCTCACGTTCGCCGTCTTTGAAAAGAAAAAAAGCTTAGCCACAAAAGGCACATAAAAAGCTTAGCCACAAAAAGGCACAAAAGACACATAACAGTTAAATCCGAAAGGATCCTGTTTATGTGTCTTTTGTGCCTTTTTGTGGCTAACTCTTCTTCTGTGCTTCTTTGTGGCTACTTCTCCGCGAGCTTGCGGCCGGCGTTGAGGTTGTCCCAGTTCAGGATCGCGTTGAAGACGAGGAAGTAGCTGCCCCTTGTCTGCCCGCGCCAGAACGGATTTGTCGAGAACAGCAGAACGTGTCCATTGCCCGAAGGCACATCGATGATCGCCGCTCGTTGTGCAATCTCATCGCCGCCGTCCAACAACCCGGAAACAAACAGGTCGCGGCTGTCAGCGTAGCGCAGGATCACGCGCGGACGCTGGTTCGGCGGGATCAAACCAATCGCGTTGCGTAGCTGCTCGTCCGTCACGGGCGGCGCTTCCCACGGCTCAACTCGTGCCGGCGGGTCTGGAATTTCTGCCGGTGGTCTTCCCTGTGGCACGTCCGGATCGTCAGGAGTACCGCGACCCGTGGCGCGTGGCGCTGGGCGTCCGCCGCGTCCACCAACGCCGTTATTGATATTGAAGATTGGACCATTCATACAATACATCGCGAGCGAGTCGCCGTAGCCATAAGCGATCGGACTCGCCGCATCGACCGGCTTCGTTCGCAGTATCGCTCCGACCGCCCGCAGACGTTGCGAGCGATTCACGGAAACTCCCGCCGTAAACCCGTAATTCACAGCGAAGTCTGACGTGTCGTCGACCGTGATGAACAGCCCACCGTCTTTCACAAACTTCTGCAAGTTCTGCAAACCACTCCAACCAAGTCCCGGCCGCATGTCGTCCGTTTCATCAATGCCGCCGAGGTTGGGCGTAAGCGTCGTCTTCTTCCACGGCAGCGGATTGCCGTACATCGGCAGGCCGTTGATGATCGTCTGCGCGCCGCGTCCGACAGGGGCAAACAGAATCACGTCGTACTTGCTCTTGAGGTTCGGCTCGCGCGAAACGTCCTGCGTGCTGATGTAGGCAAACGGCACTTGCAACTGATCGAGACCGACGCGATACCAACCCTCGTCCTGCGTGCTTAGCCACGTATGCATCATCGCGATACGTGGCGCGCGCAGCGGGTGCGTCTTCACTGACGGCGCATCCGCAACCGCATACACCTGAATGCCAAGCTCGTTCGCAACGCGTCGCAGATCCCCATCGTTAGCTTTGCGAACGATGAACGAGCCGCGATTGAACTTGCGTCCAGCCGCTTCGAACGGCTCTTCCGCCGCTTCCATCTCGACGTCTTTCAAACGATAACGCAACGTTACGAGCGCGTTGTCGGCGTTGTGATTGATGACGTAGACCGCTCCGGCATTCGTGATCCCGCCGGGCGAGCGCACCTCACCCGTGACGCGATCCATCGGCGCGGTCAGCACTTTCGCATCGACCACCCGCACGACCTCGACGTTGCCAAGCTCACCCATGGTCCAGGCGGTATCGTCGTAGATGTCTGTTTGCGGATCGTTTGGCGCCCAGTATTGATAGTCGAGCAACGCATCGGCGATGCGGCTGTAGGGCTGGTCCATGCGGACGATGTAACTGCCCGCGGGAAACGTTCGATCCTCGGTCTTAGGTGCGGGACTCGGCGAAGCCGACGGCGACGCTGCAGGGCGCGCTGGAGCCGCAGAACCGGCTTTCTTTCTCAATGAAACTGTGAACGGCGCGGTTGCTTTGCTGAGCTCGACGCCCTGCGCTTGCAGCGTGCGCAGCAGCTCAGCCTGATTACCCGGTCGCGGATCGTCGCCGGGAAGAACATAAGCCGCCGGACCTTCCTGCTTCGGTTTGTCGATCGAGCGCTTACTCTTTAAATAGAAATTTTTGAGAAACAGCTTGCTGTTGTTGCCGAAATAGTAAAGCGACGTGAGCAGAGCGGTCTGCTGGTAGTTATTGTTGTTTCGCTGCGACCACTTTGCTTTCGGCAACGGCGGGTTTTGTCGATACCACGTGCGTTGATACTCGCTCGGCGACAGCGTTCGCTCAACAGTGTCCGCGCCCGCGTTGCCGAAGGTTTCGTAAAGACGACTGATGCCGTTGTGCGTCGCCGCGATGAACATCAAATAACCGGGCGACCACGTGTCGAAGTTGCCGTGCGCAAACACGCCGGGCATACCAAACTTGGTCATCTCCGAAACGTTGTTCCAACCGATCATCTGCCACTCGTCAGTCAGAATCGGATCGACCCACGCGTTGTATGGACCATCGCCAATCGTGTTGTCGTAAAGATACGGGACTGACTCGTGCAAGTCGTGAAGCACCTGCGGCTTCCACGCGAGGTACGTGTTCATCACGTTGCGCGTGAGTTTCAGCGACAGGCCAATTGCGTCGCGGTTGTTGTCGTGGGCGACGTAGTGGCCCCAGTAGACCAATCCCGGCCAGTTCTGATTCGGATGCGCGAGGTGCCAGTTGTAAACGTCGACCATGCGGTTGCGGCCGTCGACTTCAACCACTGGCGTGATCAACGTCAACACGCTGTCGCGGATCGACTTCACATACGGACTGTTATCGACGACGAGCCGGTAGGCCAGTTCCATCAAAGCGGTTGGCGAACCGGTTTCGGGCGAGTGGATCGTGCCCGTGATGTAATAGACTGGAAACGAAGCGTTGACCAGGGCGTCTGCTTCGGCTTCGTTCATGTTGATGGTTCGCGGATCGGCGAGCTTAGTGAGTCGCGCGCGATTCTCTTCCATTTTTGAGATCAATTGCTCGGAGGCGATCGCCACCGCGATCATCTCGCGTCCTTCTTCAGTCGTGCCGATCGAAAAGACTTTCACGCGTGGGCTGGCGCGCTCGAGCATGCGCATGTATTTGTAAACGTCTTCCGCGTAGGGCAACTTGCCTGGCGCGCCCGCGACGTCGCCGAGCACGGCCTTCGGCGTCGGTATGTCACTCGACGCGGGCAGGTAGTCGGTCAGAGGAGAGTTGAAGTACGGCGCGGTTGTATACTCGCGAATCTTGTTGGTGTACTCCTGATCGATTGGTTGATTGGGATCACGGCCCGGCTTGATCTGGGCGTTGGCGATAATTGCGAAAGTTGAAAGGGAGAGAACGAAGATAAAGAGCGACCTAAAGGGGCGCGAAAAGGTCATATAGGTTTTTCCTTGTCAGGCTTTGACATAGCGTGAGCAGATTATAATCTGTAGAACAGATGACAGAGCAAACGAAGACACCAAAAGCTGCCGGTGGGGTGCCGGCGATCATCACGGCGGTCAAGACTATCTCGGAAGAGATGGGGCTCGTGCGTGGTGTGCGCACGCTGCTGAAAGTGAATCAGACGGGCGGCGTTGATTGTCCCGGCTGTGCGTGGCCGGAGCCGGATCGCGAGCGCTCGCATTTTGAGTTTTGTGAAAACGGCGCGAAGCACGTCGCCGATGAAGCGACAACGAAACGCGTCACGCCCGAGTTCTTTCAACAGTGGAGCGTCGCCGAGCTTTTAGAGCAATCAGATCAATGGCTGAACGCACAGGGACGACTCACGCATCCGATGCTGCTTCATCGTGATGCGACTCACTACGAACCGATTAGCTGGGACGATGCTTTCGAGCTGCTCGCAGGCGAGTTGAACTCACTCAACTATCCCGACCAGGCAATCTTCTATACCTCGGGCCGCACCAGCAACGAAGCGGCGTTTCTTTATCAACTGTTCGTCCGCCAGTTTGGCACGAACAATCTCCCCGACTGCTCAAACATGTGTCACGAGTCGAGTGGCTCTGCGTTGAATGAAACGGTGGGCGTCGGGAAGGGAACAGTTACGCTTGAAGATTTCGAAGAGGCTCAGGCGATCTTCGTCGTCGGCCAGAATCCGGGCACGAATCACCCGCGTATGTTGACGTCGCTCGAGCGCGCCAAGCGACGCGGTTGCAAACTGGTTCACATCAATCCACTGCCGGAAGTCGGGATGACGCGTTTCAAACATCCGCAGGACGTTCTGGGACTCCTCGGCTCGGGAACAATCCTCGCGGATCTGTTTCTACAGGTGCGAATCAACGGCGACGTGGCGCTGTTGAAGGGAATCACGAAAGCCGTGCTCGCGCATGAAAACGCGCTCGATCGCGACTTCATTGCGCAACACACGACGGGTTTCGATGAGTTCGTCTCAGCGTTGCAAGTTGTTTCGTGGAGCGAGATCGTCGAGCAGAGCGGAGTCGCGAGAGAAAAGCTCGAACAGGCCGCGCAGATCTTCGTCGATTCGGAGCGTACGATCTTCTGTTGGGCGATGGGACTGACGCAGCATCGTAACGCAGTCGCGAACATTCAGGAGATCGTCAACTTGATGTTGCTGCGCGGGCAAGTCGGAAAGCCTGGCGCCGGGTTGTGTCCCGTGCGTGGTCACAGCAACGTGCAGGGCGATCGCACCGTCGGAATCTGGGAGCGACCGACTGAAGCGTTTCTCGATAAACTCGGCGAGGCCTTTGACTTCGAGCCGCCACGAAATCACGGCTTCGACACAGTGCGCGCGATCCACGCGATGCATGAAGGACAAGGCAAAGTGTTCTTCGCGCTCGGTGGCAACTTTCTTTCGGCAACGCCCGATACGGACTTCACTGCAGCGGCCTTACGTCGCTGTCGTCTAACGGCGCACGTCTCAACAAAACTGAATCGATCGCATTTGATCACCGGCGATCGCGCGCTAATTTTGCCGTGTCTCGGTCGCACGGAAACCGACGTCCAGGCAAGTGGTCTACAGTTTGTCACGACTGAGAACTCGATGGGCGTGGTGCAAGTCTCGCGCGGCTCGCTCCAGCCTGCTTCGGAGGAGCTTCTGAGTGAGCCACAGATCGTCGCACGACTCGCACGCGCAACACTCGAACATCGCACCACCGTGAACTGGGAAGAGCTCGCAAACGATTACGATCGTGTTCGCGATGCGATCGAGCGCGTCATTCCGGGATTCGACGATTACAATAGACGCGTGCGCGAGCGCGGCGGCTTCTATCTTCCGAACGCCGCGCGCAATCGAGTCTTCAACACAAAGTCTGGCAAGGCGCAGTTTACCGTCCATGAGTTGCCGAAACACGATCTGGGCCCAGATCAGTTTTTGATGATGACGATTCGCAGTCATGATCAGTTCAATACTTCCGTCTACACTGAAAACGATCGTTATCGCGGCATCAGCGACGGCCGGCGCGTCGTGTTTCTCAACGGAGAGGACATCGCCGCGGCGGGCCTGAAAGCGCAACAAGTTGTAGACTTGGTCAGCCATTTCGAAGGTGAGGAGCGAATCGCCAGGGCGTTTGTCGTTGTCCCCTACGACATTCCGCGTCGCTGCGCGGCGACTTACTTTCCCGAAGCGAATGTTTTGGTGCCGGTGCGTCACGTCGCGCTGAAGAGCAACACGCCAGTGTCGAAATCAGTCGTGATCAGTATCCGGCCCACAATGGAGGAGCCAGAGTAAATGTCCGTTCCAACAGTTAAAAAAAAGTCTGCTAAAAAGAAAGCGAAGAAGGTAGCCCCCGCCAAAAAAACCTCAAAGAAGCTAAAAGCCACGGCGCCGTCGAAGAACAACGTGAAGCCGAAGCTCTACGCGAGTCTCGTCGTGCAGTTGCTGAGCCTGCTGAAAGGTGAGCACGACTTTATCGCGAATGCCGCAAACTTCAGCGCGTTGCTTTTCAGCTCACTACCCAACGTGAACTGGGCCGGGTTCTATTTCCTGAAAGATGACGAGCTTGTGCTTGGTCCATTCCAGGGAAATCCCGCGTGCGCTCGCATTCCCATGGGTACGGGCGTGTGCGGCGTGGCAGCGCAGCGGCTCGAGACGATCATCGTGCCGAATGTTCATGAGTTTCCGGGACACATCGCGTGCGACGTCGCGTCGAATTCAGAGATCGTGGTGCCGTTGTTTGATGGTGAACGACTGCTCGGCGTGCTCGATCTCGATAGTCCGACGATCGGCCGGTTCGACGATCAGGATGCGGAAGGCTTGAACGAGCTCGTGACCGTGTTTGTCGCGCACGAAGAGCGTTTAGGACTGTAGCCTGGTCACAAAAAACCACAAAAAAGCACACGAATAAGAAAGCCACCGAGCCAGGGGCAGGGCGAATATGAGTCATGATAAGTATTAGAAGATCAAAAGAGCGTGGGCATTTCGATCACGGGTGGCTCAACACATACCACACGTTCTCGTTCGACCAGTATTACGATCCTCGTTACATGGGCTTTCGCACCTTGCGTGTGATCAATGAGGATTTTGTTGCGGCGGGTCGCGGGTTTCCGAGGCACGGGCATCGCGACATGGAGATCATCACGTACATCCTCGAAGGCGCGCTCAAACATGAAGACAGCATGGGTAACGGGTCTGTGATTCGTCCGGGCGACGTGCAGCGGATGAGCGCGGGCACGGGCGTGCGACACAGCGAGCAAAACGCGTCGCTCGCGGAGCGTGTACACCTGCTACAGATCTGGATCCTGCCGGATACGGTCGACTTGGAGCCGAGTTACGAGCAAAAGGCTTTTAGTGACGATGATCGACGCGGGCAACTGCGATTGATCGCGTCCGAAGATGGTCGTGATGGATCGGTGACTGTGCATCAGGATGTGAGTTTGTTTGCTTCGATACTTGATGCTGGTCAGGAAGTGATGCGCGACATGGATCCGCTTCGCTATGCGTGGATTCAGGTGGCACGCGGAGCGATCGCGATCAATGGTGAGAGCGCTTTGCAAGGTGACGGTGTGGTGATAACCGGAGAATCGGATCTGCGAATCAAAGCCGAAGAGCCATGTGAGATCTTGCTATTTGATCTTAAATGACCACTGAACCAAATAGAGCGCGCTGGCAAGCTCTGGCGCTTCTATCAATCGCGGAGCTGCTCGGCATGTCGCTGTGGTTCAGTGGCTCCGCTGTTGTCCCCGCACTCACGCGCGAGTGGCATCTATCTCCCTCACAAATAAGCTGGATCGCGATCGCCGTTCAGCTCGGCTTCGTCGCCGGCACGCTAATCAGCGCCACGCTCAATCTTCCTGACATCATCAGTGCGCGACGCCTTTTCGCCGTCTCATCATTTCTCGGCGCTGCTGTTAACTGGGCTTTCGGTCTCTACACACTCGATCCTTCCAGTGCGATCCTGCTGCGCTTTCTGACCGGCGTTTGTCTCGCTGGTGTTTACCCGCCTGGCATGAAGATCATGGCGACGTGGTTTCGTGAGCGGCGCGGCATGGCGCTCGGCGTTTTAGTGGGCGCACTCACGATGGGAAAAGCGACGCCCTATCTCGTCAACGCAATCGGCTCTGAAAGGTGGCGCGTCAACATCCTCTTCGTTTCGCTGCTCGCTGCAGTTGGCGGGCTCATCGTGTTGTTCTTTGTCGACGATGGTCCATACGCACTGCCGCCGGCGAAGTTTGACATGTCGCAGATTGTTCGTGTGTTCAGCAATCGCGGCGTGCGACTCGCGAGCTTTGGTTACTTCGGTCACATGTGGGAGCTCTACGGCATGTGGATCTGGATTCCGGTGATGATTCGCTCGAGCCTCGCGCTTCGAAATGCAAATCCGGAGCTCGCGGAGATTGGATCGTTCATCGTGATCGGTGCGGGCGCGATCGGATGTGTTGTAGCCGGGTTGCTTGCGGATCGTGTGGGCAGAACTCTCGTGACGTCGTGGGCGATGGCGATTAGTGGCACGTGTTGTCTGGTGATCGGATTGTTGTACGGGGGCAGTCCGGTGTTGCTGTTGATCGTGGCGGCGATTTGGGGCGCGACGGTTGTGGCTGATTCAGCGCAGTTTTCATCGTGTGTCACTGAGCTCGGAGATCCGCAGTACATCGGAACGGCATTGACGATTCAGATGTGCATTGGATTTTTGTTGACGAGCGTTTCGATCGAGTTAGTACCGAAGGTGGGGGACTGGCGGTATGCGTTTATGATTTTGGCGCCTGGGCCGTTGTTTGGGGTGATTTCGATGTTGCGATTGAGGCAACTTCCGGAAGCCGTGAAGATTGCGCATGGAAGACGGTAACGCGGATAAAGGCGGATTTGAGACGGATTTGATTGCGTAAATCCGAGAGTGTGTATTATTCTCTGCCTCACAGGTGATTAGATGAAAAATCTCTTCCTCGTCAAAACCCGGCTGATCCGAGCTTGATTCGGGCTCAGCGGCTCCTTTTTTAATTCCAACTACAACCGAAGTGTATCTACGAGTGGACGTTTTAGGACGATCCGCTTTCGAGGTTTTTGATCATGCAGCAACCAGCTATTCAGGTGCGCAACCTGCGCAAAAGTTTTCGCAAGCGAAACGGTTTCCGCAAAAAGTCCGAGCTCTGGGCCATCGACGACGTCTCGTTCAGCGTTGCGCCGGGTGAGACTTACGGACTTCTTGGACCAAACGGTTCTGGCAAGTCGTCTTTGATTCGCGTTCTTTCGACACTGCTGATCGCGGATAGCGGATACGTGCGGATGCTCGACTTCACGCTCCCGGAGCAGGCGGACGACGTGCGCCGGATCATCGGGCGTGTCAGCGTCGATGCGGCTTTCTACAAGAAACTGTCAGCCCGCGAAAACCTGCTCTACACCGCACTGCTCTACGGTCAGAACGCACGCGAGGCTGAGCGCCGCGTGATGGAGATTCTCGAGCAACTCGGAATGGAGAACGCGAAGTTCTCGACGCCGCTCGAGGAGATGAGCCGCGGTATGCAGCAGAAGATCAGCATCGCACGCGCACTGATGATCAACCCGCCGCTGTTGCTGCTCGATGAGCCGACGACGGGTCTCGATCCGAAGAGCCGTCGCGACGTGCAGTCGTTCCTTGAAGATCTGCAACGGCGCGAAGGCACGACGATCCTTTTGACGACGCACGATATGGCGGAAGCGGAGAGACTCTGCGCGCGCATCGGTTTTCTGGCGCACGGCAAATTAGTTGCGGAAGGAACGTCGGCGCAACTCATGCGGCGCGCGCACGCCGCGACACTCGACGACGCCTTCATTAAGTTAACTGGTGAACAAATCGTCGAAGAGGAAGAACTCGCATTAGTGGAGGACTGATCGATGGAAGCAACACTGCGACAAACGTGGGCCTTCCTGTTTCGCGGGTATCACATCACTCGTCGATACATCGGCTGGGTCGTCGTTTTCAACTTTTACGCGCTGGTGACGTCAGCGACAGTGGCGCTGATCGGTGTCGCGCAAGGAAACTACCAGTTAACACTGACGCTCGTCGTCGGCGCTTTGCTCTGGAACTATCTTTCGTGGCTCTACAACGAGATCGCGATGTCGATCGCGTACGAGCGTTGGGAAGGAACACTGGAATACACGTTCATGGCGCCGGTGTCGCGTGCGGTGCACCTGCTTGGCGTTAGCCTGTTCTCGTTGCTGAACAGCATTCTGACGAGCGTGATCGTGCTTGTTGGTCTGATGTTGTTTACGAACTTGAACCTGCGTGGCGCGAACCTGTTTGGTGTGTTCGTGGTGTTGGCAGTCAGCACGCTTGCGTTCGTTGGGCTCGGACTGTTTGCGGCGGTGTTTCCGGTGATGAGCGCCGAGCGTGGCGCCGAAGCGACGCACATCTTTCAGGGCTCGCTTCTGCTCGTTTCGGGAGTTTATTATCCCATCGATGTCCTGCCAGGTTGGCTGCAACCGCTGTCGGCAATCTCACCGGCGACTTACACTTTGTCTGCTTGCCGGAAGTTGTTCGGAGT
>Ga0134121_10000957_pt1 | contig 29035 bp, 20 predicted proteins | sample KB301_FD_96463 | JGI IMG/M metagenome (GOLD analysis project Ga0134121, IMG submission 96463) | Terrestrial soil microbial communities without Nitrogen fertilizer from Kellogg Biological Station, Michigan, USA - KB3-0-1 | ecosystem: Environmental > Terrestrial > Soil > Unclassified ... | reverse complement strand
GCCACCTATGACCGCAACTACGTGGTGATGCGGGCCACCGGGCTCGGCACCGCGGCCTTCAAGGTGGGCAAGCTCTCGCCGCCCAACGTCAACCAGGGCACCGACCTCGGCAACGCGACCGGTACCTTCTCGGCCGACGGCACCATCACCATCACCGTCACCACCGATCAGGTGGACAACGTCGGCACCGGTCAGGATCTACCGGCTATCGAGGTCCGCACCTTCGCGGTCAACGTCAGCGGCACACCGTCCTCGCAGACGTCGTCGGTCGATCACACCACGTCGTCGAGCTACACGCTGGTGGGCAGCGCCCAGTGCGGCGGGTGATCTCTGCCAACCCGAAAAACCTCAAGCCTGGCCGCGCGGGGGAGTCTCCTCTCCCCGCGCGGCTTCCGGATAGCTGCCCAGCACCCGCAGCTCCGTGGTGTGGGGCCGGATCTCCTCCAGGGCACCGCGCACGGGATCGCGGTCCGCATCGCCTTCGACGTCCAGGTAGAAGCGGTACTTCCAGGGGCTGCTGGGTATGGGGCGCGACTCCAGCTTGGCGAGGTTCACGCCCCGATGGCTGAGCAGGGAGAGAACCTCGGCCAGAGCGCCCGAGCAGTGGGCGACGGTGAGCAGCAGCGAGGTGCGGGCCGGCGTCCCGGGCGGGCAGGGCTCGGCGTGGAGCGACAGCTCGACGAAGCGGGTGAAGTTCCCCTCCTGCGTCTGAATGCCGCGGCGCAGGATCTCCAGACCGAAGACGCGGGCGGCGGACTCGCCGGCGATGGCGCCCACCGTGGGATCGTTGCGCTCCCGCACCTTGCGCGCGGAGCCGGCGGTGTCGAACTCGGCGCGCGCCTCGATCCAAGGCACGCCGTGCAGGAAGTCCTGGCACTGCAAAAGCCCTTGGGGATGGGAGATGACGGTGCGCAGGTCCTCGAGCTTGGTGCCGGGCAGCACGAGCAGGCAGTGCTCGATGTGGCTCACCGCTTCGGCGGTGATGGTGAGTCCGCCTTCGGCCAGAAGATCGTAGGTCTCGTTGATGCTGCCGGCCGTGGTGTTCTCGATCGGCAGCAGGGCGCGGTCGGCGGCGCCGCTGCGGACGGCCTCGGCAGCGCCGCGAAACGTCTCGAAGCCCTCCAGCAATACCCCCTCGGGCAGCCCCGCGTAGCGCCGCTGAGCGGTGAGATGGCTGTAGGAGCCCTCGACTCCCTGATAGGCCACGCGTAAAGGCGCCGCCGCGAGCGACCGCACGTGGGCCTGCTGGTGGGCGACGGACATCTCCAGCAGCACCCGGTACAACCGCTCCACCTCATGAGGATCGAGCCCGCGCTCCACGGCGGCGTGGCGCACCCGTTGGAAGACCTGGTCCTCCCGCAACGGATCGCGGAACGGCGAGGCCGCGCGCAGCTTGGCCGCCGCCACCTCCTCGACCAGGTCCATGCGGCGGCGAAGATGGTCGAGGATCTCGTGGTCGATCTCCTCGATCGACTCGCGGAGGCCTTGGAGGTCGGGGGAGGCGGGTGGCTCGGACATACAAGAGTATAGACATCCTGGAAACCCGCGGGGAAATCCGGCCTGTCGCCTGCGATCAGCTTTCACGATGAGCCGACCTCCGCCCGGGCATGAATGCCGGGGCTATTTAAAGACGCTGGATGAATCCAGCTTTAAGTCCCCTTCAGGGGGCGCAGTGACTAGCCCCGGCATTCATGCCCGGGCGGGTTCGCCGTGACGATGAAATCCACCCTCTCTGCGTTGAGTCAGATCCCGCCCCCCTACACCTCGCCCCCTCAACCGTGTAGGATCATCCCTGCCAGCTAGGGGGGCCGCCAAGGCTGAGAGTCCCGTTGCGGGACGACCCTCATCACCTGACCTGGGTAATGCCAGCGTAGGGAAGCGATGACGAGAAGCCTTAGCGCGGCCGCACCTCTCAAGGGTGCGGCCTTTCTCTTGCAGGGCGTTCTCGAAGAGGAGACCACGATGATCGAGCCGACGTTCAACCCGTCCGTCCCTGCCGGCGAACCCACGTTTGGTTCAACGGGCACCCCCACCATCACCACCGGGCCGCTGCCCGGCTCGACCAAGATCCATGTCGAGGGGAACCGGCCGGACGTGCGGGTGCCGATGCGCGAGATCCGCGTTTCTCCCACCCAGACCAGCGCCGGGATCACCATCCCGAATCCGCCGGTCACCTTCTACGATCCGTCCGGCCCCTATACCGATCCCGAAGCTGCGATCGACGTGCGCTTGGGGCTGGCTCCGCTTCGCCGGCCGTGGATTCTGGAGCGGGGCGACGTCGAGGAGCTGCCCAGCGTCTCCTCCGAGTACGGCCGTCGGCGCGCCACCGATCCTCATCTCGCGGGCCTGCGCTTTCCCCATCTGCGCAAGCCCCTGTGCGCCAGGCCCGGAGCCAACGTCTCGCAGATGCACTACGCGAAACGGGGGATCGTTACGCCCGAGATGGAGTTCATCGCCATCCGCGAGAATCAGCGCCGCGAGCTCTCCCGCGAGACGGCAGGGGGGAAAGCCTGGGGCGGCGGCGTCGCCCAGCATCCGGGCCAGTCGTTCGGCGCCGCCGTTCCCCCGATCGTCACGCCCGAGTTCGTGCGCGAGGAGGTGGCCCGCGGCCGGGCGATCATCCCCAACAACGTCAACCACCCGGAGAGCGAGCCGATGATCATCGGCCGCAACTTCCTGGTGAAGATCAACGCCAACATCGGCAACTCGGCCGTCACCTCCTCGATCGAGGAGGAGGTGGAGAAGCTGGTCTGGGCCATCCGCTGGGGCGCGGACACGGTGATGGACCTCTCGACGGGCAAGAACATCCACGAGACCCGCGAGTGGATCCTCCGCAACTCGCCCGTGCCCATCGGCACCGTGCCCATCTACCAGGCGCTCGAAAAGGTGGGTGGCAAGGCCGAGGACCTCACCTGGGAGATCTACCGCGACACGCTCATCGAGCAGGCCGAGCAGGGTGTCGACTACTTCACCATCCACGCCGGCGTACGCCTCGCCTACGTGCCGCTGACGGCGAACCGCATGACGGGCATCGTCTCCCGCGGCGGCTCGATCCACGCCAAGTGGTGCCTGGCCCACCACCGGGAGAACTTCACCTACGAGCACTTTCCAGAGATCTGCGAGATCATGCGCGCCTACGACGTCGCCTTCAGCCTCGGCGACGGCCTGCGCCCCGGCGCCATTGCCGACGCCAACGACGCCGCGCAGTTCGCCGAGCTCGACACCCTGGGCGAGCTGACTCAGATCGCCTGGAGGCACGACGTGCAGACGATGATCGAGGGGCCGGGCCATATCCCCATGCATCTCATCAAGGAGAACATGGACCGCCAACTCGCCGCCTGTGGGGAGGCGCCGTTCTACACCCTCGGCCCCCTCACCACGGACGTCGCCCCCGGCTACGACCACATTACCTCGGCCATCGGCGCCGCCATGATTGGCTGGTTCGGCACGGCCATGCTTTGCTACGTCACCCCCAAGGAGCACCTGGGGCTGCCCAACCGCGAGGACGTCAAACAGGGGGTGATCGCCTACAAGATCGCCGCCCACGCCGCCGACCTCGCCAAGGGGCATCCGGGCGCCCAGGTGCGCGACAACGCCCTCTCCAGGGCCCGCTTCGAGTTCCGCTGGGAGGACCAGTTCAACCTCGCGCTGGACCCGGAGACGGCCCGCGCCTACCACGACGAGACGCTGCCCCAGGAAGGCGCCAAGGTCGCCCACTTCTGCTCCATGTGTGGCCCCCACTTCTGCTCGATGAAGATCACCGAGGAGGTGCGGGACTATGCCGCCAGGCAGGGAGTGGAGGAGACGGCGGCGCTCGAAGCGGGGATGAAGGAGAAGGCCGAGGAGTTCAGGAAGAGCGGCGCGGAGATCTACGCCTAGATGTACGAAAGCCGCTCGGAGCCCCTGCTTCCCAGACGCGAGTTCTTCCTACGGCTTTCGCGGCACTGGGCGGTGGCGTTTGGCCTGCTCGCCGTCTCACTCGTTGTGGGGATGCTGGGCTACCACCTCTTCGAGAAGCTCCACTGGGTGGACGCTTTTCTCAACACCGCCATGCTCCTCGGCGGCATGGGGCCGGTCGATCCGCCGAAGACCGCCGCGGGCAAGATCTTCGCCGGCCTGTACGCCCTCTACGCGGGATTGGTGGTCATCACGGTCGCGGCGATCCTGGTGACGCCGATCTTCCATCGCGTGCTGCATCATTTCCATGCGGATGCGGAGGACAAGGAGGGGAAGGGGAAGAAGGTGGGGGCGAAGACGCGGAAGGCTTGACTCCACTTTGTCGGGGGAGTGTCCGAGCCGGCGAAAAACCCTCATCACCCCGGCCCTCTTCTCCCAGCCTCCCCCCCACCGGCCGCCGGGAGAAGAGGGAGAGGTTGGTCTAGAAGAAAGACGAAGAGGCTTGAGCCCCCTCTCTCCCGGCCGGTGGGGGGGAGGCTGGGAGAGAGGGGGTTGGGGGAGTGAGGGTTCGCCCCGAAGGGGCGCTGCCTCCTACTTCTTCTTGCTGCGCGAGAAGAAGTCCGCCATCGAGCCGAAGCCCGAGCCGGCCGCCGTCGAGGAGCCCGCCGAGGCGTACTCTTCCCGGCGGTCGTCGCGGCGGTTGTCCCGGTCGCCGCGAGGGGCGCGGTCACCGCCACGGTCTCCGCCGCGCTCGCTCCGCTCGCTACGGTCACCGCCGCCACCGCCCACCGCGGACATGGAGAGCGAGATCCGGCGCCGCGCCGTATCCACTCCCAGCACCCGTACCTGCACCTCCTGGCCGGGCTGCACCGCCTCGCGGGCGTGATTCAGCCGCCGGCCGCCGCCGATCTCGCTGATGTGGACCAGCCCCTCCAGGCCGGGCGCCAGCTCGACGAAGGCGCCGAAGGTCTCGGTGCGCGCCACCTTGCCGGTGGTTTCCGTGCCCTCGGGGAAGCGGGAGACGGCGTCGCGCCACGGATCCTTCTCCAGGGCGCGCCGGGAGAGGGAGATGCGCTCGGGCCGCTTCTCGTCCTTCCCCTTCTCGATCTTGATGACCTGGACCTCGACCTCCTGGCCGACCTGGAAGACGTCCTGCGGATGGGCCGTGCGGCTGTGGCCGATCTCGCTGACGTGGAGCATGCCCTCGATGCCGCCGAGATCGACGAACGCGCCGTAGGTGGTCAGCGACGTGATCTTGCCGGTGAGGGTGGCGCCGACCTGGAGCTTCTCGCGGGTCTCGGAAGCCTTGGCCTGCTGCTCGTCCTCGAGCAGGGCACGCCGGGAGAGCACGATGTTCGGGCCGCGGCCGCCGCGATTCCCCTCTTCGAGACGGGAGATCTTGAACTGCAGCTTCTGGCCCACGAAGCGCTGCGGGTCCTCGACGTAGCGCAGGTCGAGCTGCGACAGGGGACAGAACGCCCGCATGCCGTAGACCTGCACCTCGGCGCCGCCCTTGTTGAGGCCGGTGACCATGCCCTCGACCGGCAGACCGCTTTCGAAGGCCTGCTTGATCTCGGCCGAGACCTCCGTGCGCTTGCCCTTGCCGCCCGCCTTGCGCTTGAGCAGCAGGGCGCCCGACTCGGGGTCGGTGCCGGTGATGGTGGCCTCGAGGGTGTCGCCCTCCTTGACCGTGAAGTTGCCCTCGGCGTCCTTGAGCTCCGCCGCGGCGATCCGGCCTTCCGATTTGCCGCCGACGTCGACGAAGACCCACTCCTCACCGATCGACAGGATCTTGCCGCTGACCTTGCTGCCGGCTCCCTGCTCGTCGCGCTTCTTCTTCGGGGTGTCGTGCTCGAACTCGGCCAGGATCTCGCCGAAGCCCTTCTTCTCCTCAGTCGCCTCCTGAGGCTTCGCGGCGGCCTCCTGAGGCTTCTCAGCTTCCTGAGGGGCCTCGGCGGCCGGAGCGGCGTCCACCGGGGGCGCCTCGGAAGCCGCCTGGGGGGCGTCTGCCGGGGGAGCCTCCGCAACTGCCGCCTGGGTCTCCTGCGGGGTTGGGTTGTCCTGGGTATCGGCGACCGCCACGCTGTCCGAGGCTTCCTGGCCGAGCTCCTGCTTTTCCTGGGTGTCCTGATCGTTCATGTCTTCTCCACTGTTCTTGGGGATTCTGCGGCCCGGACGCGTTGCGATCCAGCGAGGCCCGGTCAGGTAGCCGGCGCCTCACATCAACGCATGAACAAAATTCATGCCTTCTATGTCTGGAATTGCAACGCTTGCGGGCCTTCCGGAATTTCCGGGCGATCCTCCCCGGGGGAGCAGGGTTCCGTTCCACCCTGCCTCGCTTTGAGTAAGCGAGCCGGCGCCACCGCCGGCCCGCGGTGCGGGGCTGAGACGGAGCCCCGCGTGAAGACCCCCTGTGCGGAGCCTCCGTTTTCGATGCAGAATAGCAGGCGCCCGGCATCCTGCCAAACTTTTGTCCGTTGAGAGGAAGAGAGACGATGCGCTCATTGCTTGTGCCAACCCTGCTGGCGGGCCTACTCGGCTCCGGTCCGGCGACCGCCGCCGAGCCCACATTCCACCCCTCGCAGGTGCCGCCTCTCGACCGCCGCGAGGTCCATCTGACCGATCTCGTGCAGCTCACCCACCGGGGTGAGAACGCCGAGGCCTACTGGTCGCCGGACGGCGTCGAGGTCATGATGCAGTCCAGCCGCCCCCCCTATGCCTGCGACCAGATCTTCCGCCAGCGGGCCGACGGCACCGGCACGCCCATCCTGGTCTCGACCGGCAAGGGGCGTACCACCTGCTCCTACTTCACGGCCGACGGCAAGCGCGTCCTCTTCTCCTCGACCCACGCCGCGAGCCCCGACTGCCCGCCGGTTCCGGACCATTCGCACGGCTACGTCTGGGCCATCTATCCCACCTACGAGATCTACAGCGCCAAGCCGGACGGCACCGACCTCGTGCGCCTGACCGACAACAACGCCTACGACGCCGAGTCCACCGTCTGCCCCAAAGACGGCACGGTGATCTTCACCTCCACCCGCGATGGCGACCTCGACCTCTACCGCATGGACCCCGACGGCAAGAACGTCAAGCGCCTGACGGACACCCCGGGCTACGACGGCGGCGCCTTCTTCTCGCCGGACTGCAAGAAGATCGTCTGGCGCGCCTCGCGACCCAAGCCCGGGACGGAGTTGGAGGAGTACAAGAGCCTCCTCGCCCAGGGGCTCATCCGCCCCAACAAGCTCGAAATCTGGACGGCCAACGCCGACGGCAGCGACGCCCGCCAGGTGACCTACCTGAACGCGGCCTCCTTCGCGCCGTCGTTCTTCCCCTCCGGCAACCGCCTCCTCTTCTCCTCCAACTACGGCGATCCCAAGGGGCGCGAGTTCGACATCTGGGCCATCAACACCGACGGCACCGGCCTGGAGCGCATCACCTGGACGGCCGGCTTCGACGGCTTCCCCCTCTTCTCGCCGGACGGCACCCACCTCGCCTTCTCCTCGAACCGTAACCAGAGCGAGGCGGGGGAGACGGACGTCTTCATCGCCCGCTGGGTGGACCACGCCTCGGCCGAGCTGACCCCCGCTCCCGCCACGGCGGCGGCCGACCGCTTCCGCGACGACGTGCGCTGGCTGGCCGACGACGCCCGGGAGGGCCGGGGGATCGGCACCGAAGGGCTCGCCGAGTCCTCGCGCTGGATCGCCCGCCGCTATCGCCAACTGAGCCTGGAGTCGCTGGGGCAGGACGGCTACTTCCAATCCTTCGAGGTGCCGATGGCGGTGGCGGCCAAGCCCGGGACGGCGGTGACCGTGGACGGCGCGGCGGTGGCCGCCGGTGGCTTCCAGCCCGCCTCGTTCTCCAGCAACGGCACCGTCTCGGGTCCCGTGGTGGCCGCCGGCTACGGCATCACCGCCACGGATCTGGGAGTGGACGATTACAAGGGGATCGACGCCAAGGGGAAGATCGTCGTCGTCCGCCGCTTCACGCCCGAAGGGGGCAAGTTCGCCCAGAAGGACGCCGAGCAGCGCTACGGCGACCTTCGCTACAAGGCCTTCAACGCCCGCGAGCACGGCGCCGCCGGCCTGATCATCGTCGACTCGCCCGCTGGGAGCCCGGGGGGCGGCACACCCGCGGCCGAGGCCCCTCTGCCGAGCCTCGCCATCGACCGTTCGGAGGCGGCGGGCGGCGACGCCGGCCTGCCCGTGGTGACGGTGAAGCGCGACACCGGAGCCCCGCTCTTCGCCGGCAGCCATCAGGCGAGCCTGAAGATCGACCTCGAGCGGCGCAACGAGAGCGCGGTCAACGTCGTGGGAGTCCTGCGGGCCACGGGGGAGGACCGCCTGCCGGGAGCGGTGCTGGTGGGCGCCCACTACGATCACCTGGGGCTCGGTGGCGGCGGCTCGCTGGCCCCCGACTCCCACGAGGTCCACAACGGAGCGGACGACAACGCCTCGGGCACGGCCGCCCTGCTGGAAGTGGCGAAGCAGCTCAGCGCTCCGGGGAACCACCTGCGGCGAGACATCTATTTCGTCGCCTTCTCCGGAGAGGAGGCCGGAGTCCTGGGCTCGACCGCCTTCACCCGCAAGCCGCCCGCGGGCCTCAAGCTCGGAGACCTCGTGGCAATGCTCAACATGGACATGGTGGGCCGTCTGCGGGGCGACCAGGTCAGCGTGCTGGGCGTCGAGTCCGCATCGGAATGGGGAAAGATCGTGCCGCCGCTCTGCGGGCAGAACGGAGTCCTCTGCACCCTCTCGGGAGACGGCTACGGTCCCTCGGACCACAGCCCTTTCTACGCCGCCGGAGTGCCCGTGCTCCACTTCTTCACGGGAGCCCACGACGACTACCACAAGCCCTCCGACGACTCGGACAAGATCAACGCCATCGGAGGCGCCCGCATCGCCAATCTGGTGGCGGACATCGCCGAATCGGTCGCCGACGAGCCCAACCGCCCCACCTACAAGAGCGCGCCCTCGCCCGCGCCGAGAGGCGACTCCCGCTCCTACGGTGCTTCGCTCGGCACCGTGCCCGACTACGCGGGAGATGGCCGGCCCGGAGTGCTGGTCGCCGGCGTGCGGCCCGGAGGAGCGGCGGAAGCCGCCGGCATTCAGAGGGGAGACCTGCTCGTGGAGCTCTCCGGCAAGGAGATTCGCGACATCCACGACTTCATGTACGTCCTCCAGAGCGCCAAGCCGGGGGAGAAGTCGACCGCCGTGGTGATTCGAGGCGGCAAGCGGGTGAAGGTGGAGTTGACGTTCGGGACGAGCCGGCGGTGATGGGGGCGTAGAGAAGGTTCGACGCCGATGCATCAAGGCGATGAGGGCCGAAGCTGCCACCGCGCCGCCGAAGACCCTCATCACCCCGGCCCTCTTCTCCCCGCCTCCCCCCCGCCGGCCGGGAGAAGAGGGAGAACAGCAAGAACGCTTCAGCCGGACCCCCCCTGGGAGCGCTGGCGTCCGCCGGCCAGCTAACTCCGCTGTTTTTCCGGGAGATCCGGTCTCTCTCCCGGCCGGTGGGGGGACCGCCAAGTCGTTGAAGTCCTTGACAGTCCCTTCACCCTCACGTTCCACATGCCCCGAAGGGGCAACGGCATGTAGCCGGGGGTGGAGCGATGCGGAACCCCCGGAATAGGGAGAACCTCAATTTCCCAGCCCCGAAGGGGCGGCAGCGGGGGGATGCCGCCCTCCCGCCCTCCCCCTGCAACCTCCGCCCAACTCTCCCGTAGAATCCCCAGGCCGAAGGTGTCTCCAGCCGTTTTCCGCGAGAAAGGTCGTCATGAAATATCTGTTCCTGATTTTCGCAGTCTGTCTCCTGGCCTCACTATCCATAAAGGCCGCCTCCGCCGCCATCGCTCCGGACCTCGTCGAATACGCGAAAAAGTTCGAGCAGTTCCCCGCCACCCAGGGGCAGGAGAGCGAGAGTGTGCGGCTTCAGAAGCTGTTCGACCTCTCCTGGGAGATGACGATGCACGCGTCCCCGGAGTTCGCCACCGCCGTGGGCTACCCGGGGCTCAACGACCGCTGGTCCGACTCGTCGTTCGAGGCCATCGAGTTCGGCCGCGCTCTCACCACCAAGATGCTGCAGGCTCTCGACTCCATCGACCGCTCGAAGCTCACGCCGGCCGAGCAGATCAACTACGATCTCGCGCACCGGCGGGTGGAGCAGGAGATCGAGGGCAAGAAGTTTCACCGCGAGTACATGCAGGTCAACCAGGTGGGCGGCGTGCAGCAGGGAATCCCCCAGCTCCTCTCCTACATGCCGGCCAATAACGTCAAGGATTACGAGAACATCATCGCTCGCCTGCGCGGCATCCCCCACGTGATCGATCAGACCATCGCCCTCCTGAACAAGGGGCTGCAAGAGGGAGTTACGCCGCCGAAGATCACTCTGCGCGAGGTGCCGGCCCAGGTCGGCAATCTGATCGTGGACAGTCCCATGAAGAGCCCCATGCTGAAGGCTTTTCAGAAGTTCCCCGACAGCATTCCGATCAACGAGCAGGCGCGGCTCAAGAGCGACGGCATCACGGCCTTCGAGAGCGCCGCCCTGCCGGCGTTCCGCAAGCTCCAGAGCTACCTCGTCAACACCTACCTGCCCGCATCCCGCGACACGATCGCCATGAGCGATCTGCCCGACGGCAAGGCGTGGTACGCCTTCAACGTCCGCAACAGCACCACCACCAATTTGACGCCGGAGCAGATCCATCAGATCGGCCTCTCCGAGGTGAAACGCATCCGCAAGCAGATGGACGATCTCATCGCGACCACCGGCTTCAAGGGCAGCTTCCCGGAGTTCCTCACCTTCCTGCGCACCGATCCGCGGTTTTTCTACGACAAGCCGGAGGATCTGCTGACGGGCTATCGGGACATCGCCAAGCGTATCGATCCCGGCCTCGTGAAGCTCTTCGGCAAGCTGCCGCGGATGACCTACGGCGTGATTCCCGTGCCGGCCTATGCCGAGAAGTCGCAGACCACCGCGTACTACGAGGACGGCTCGCGGGCGGCGGGCCGGCCAGGGTACGTCTACGCCAACACCTACGACCTCAAGTCGCGGCCGAAGTGGGAGATGGAGTCCCTCACCCTGCACGAGGCGGTGCCGGGCCATCATCTTCAGATCTCGCTCGCCAAGGAATTGGAGAACGTTCCCGAGTGGCGCCGGCACGACGATTACACGGCCTTCGTCGAGGGCTGGGGTCTCTACGCCGAAAGCCTTGGGGCCGATCTCGGCCTCTACGAGGATCCCTACTCGAAGTTCGGCCAGCTCACCTACGAGATGTGGCGGGCCATCCGCCTCGTGGTGGACACCGGCATGCACACCATGGGCTGGACCCGCCAGCAGGCGCTCGACTATTTCAAGGCCAACTCCGCCAAGGCCGAGCACGACATCGAGGTCGAGGTGGACCGCTACATCGTCTGGCCCGGCCAGGCTCTGGCCTATAAGATCGGCGAGCTGAAGATCAAGGAGATGCGCGCCTACGCCGAAAAGGAGCTGGGTCCCAAGTTCGACGTCCGCGCCTTCCACGATCGCGTGCTGGGCAACGGCGCCCTGCCGCTCGATCTGCTGGAGAAGAACATCAGGGCGTGGGTGGCGGAGGAGAAGGGGAAATAGCGCATCCATGAAGACAGCAATAATCGCTTTCCTCCTGACGGCTGCTGGTGTCGCGCCAACCCTCGCGGCCGTCCCTCCGGACCTCGCCGAATCGGCGCGGCAGATCGCGCGGTTTTCCGCTACGAAAGGGCAGGGGAGCGACAGCGATCGATTGAAGAAGTTTTTCGATCTCCATTGGCGGACCCAGCTTCTCGGGGGGCCGGAGTACTCCACCTACATCGGCCACTCGGAGCTCGACGACCGCCTGGGCGATCTCTCGCCCGAGACGATCGCGCTCTTCCTCCGAATCACCCACCAGGAGCTGGCGGCCCTCGATTCCATCGACCGCTCGCGCCTCGCGCCGGCCGAGCAGCTCAACTACGACCTTCTGCACTGGCGTCTGGAGCATGGGATCGAGGGAGAGAAATTTCCCGGGGACCTCATGCCGGTCCACCAGTTGAGCAGCCCGCACCAAAACGTCGTGGATCTCCTGGCCACGATGCCGACCCGCACGGTGAAGGACTATGAGAACCGGCTCGCCCGCCTGCGCGCGTTCCCCCTGCTGGTCGATCAGACGATCGCGCTGCTCGCGAAGGGGCTCGCCGGGGGGATCACGCCGCCGCGAGTGACGTTGCGCGACGTGCCCGCGCAGATCGACGCCCTGCTCACAGACGATCCCGCGAAGAGCGCCTTCCTGGCGTCCTTCCAGGAGATTCCCGAGACGATCCCCGCCACGGATCGCGAGCGGGTGCGCCGCGAGGCGGTCCGGGTCTATCAGGACGGGGTGGCGCCGGCCCTGCGCAAGCTGCGCGGCTATCTCGCCGAAACCTACATCCCGGGAGCCCGCGAGACGACGGCGATGAGCGATCTGCCGGACGGCAGGGCCTGGTATGCCCACATCGTGCGGACCAGCACGACGACCGATCTCACTCCCGATCAGATCCATCAGCTCGGCCTTTCCGAGGTGGCGCGCATCCGCAAGGAGATGGACGCGGTGATGGCCTCCACGGGATTCAAAGGGAGCTTCGAGGAGTTCTGCACGTTCCTGCGCACCGATCCGCGCTTCTTCTACGACAAGCCCGAGGATCTGATCGCCGGCTACCGCGACATCGCCAAACGGATCGATCCCGAGCTGATCAAGCTCTTTCACAAGCTGCCGCGGCTCCCCTACGGCGTCACGGCGATCCCGGACTACGACGCGAAGTCGCAGACCACGGCCTACTACGGCAACGGCTCGCTCGCCGCCGGCCGGCCGGGGTGGTTCAACGTCAACACCTACAACCTGAAGGCGCGCCCGAAGTGGGCGATGGAGTCCCTCGCCGCGCATGAAGCGGTGCCGGGCCACCACATCATGTACTCGCTCATCGAGGAGCTCGGCGAGCTGCCCGAGTGGCGCAAGTGGGACGTCTACCCCGCCATGTCGGAGGGCTGGGCGCTCTACGCCGAGAGCCTGGGGGGCGAGATCGGTCTCTACAAGGACCCCTACTCCAAGTTCGGCCAGCTCAGCGCCGAGATCCTGAGGGCCATCCGCCTAGTGGTCGACACCGGCCTGCACACCCGCGGGTGGACCCGCCAGCAGGCGATCGACTACATGAGAGTCAACTCCGCGAAGCCCGAGCACGACATCGAGGTCGAGATCGACCGATACATGGTCTGGCCCGGCGGTGCCGTGGTCTACAAGATCGGCGAGCTGAAGATCAAGGAGCTGCGCGCCTACGCCGAGAAGGAGCTCAGACCCAGGTTCGACCTCCGCGCCTTCCACGACCATCTCCTGGACCACGGCCAACTGCCGCTCGCCCTGCTGGAAAAGCAGATCAAGGAGTGGGTGGCGTCGGAGAAGGCGAAGGAACCGGCGGCAGCGGGGTCGCCGGCACAGGGGGAGGCGGCGCCAGCCCCGGCCCCTTGAGGTAGGGACCCAGCAGCGCGTCCCAGGTCTTCGCCATCTGCTCGAACTCGGCCGTGCACTGAGCGGCGCGGTCGGAAGGCAGCGTGCCATCTTCCACCAGATATTGGAACTCCGCCGGGTTCTTGCCGTAGACCCAGCAGATGACGTTGGCGAAACGCTGCTGATTCAGGGCGTGGGCATTCCAGAAAGGCATCCTGGTGAGGGCGGCCTGGCTCTTGGCGTCCTTCTCCCTCGCGAGGAACGTGGTGGCGCCGTCGAGCGCCGCCTTCTCGCCCTGCCTGCCGCTTTCGAGCAGGAGGAGGGTGGCGAGCTGATCCACCGCATCCTCCTCCTTTCCGGTGATGGGCAGGGAGTCGAGCCGGATGAGCGCGTGCCCTGCCTCGTGGAAGAAGATGAACAGCGTCGCCCCGGCCACGGCGATCCCCGCCTGCTGAATGCCCTCCTCGCTGGTGACGTCCGCCGTGAACAGGTCGGAGAGCGAGTCGATCAGCTCGTAGCAGATCGAGATGCGGCGCTTGTCGGCGTCGTACGGAGCGTCCGCGGTGCCGCACTCGCGAAGCGCCGCGGTGACGTCGGCCGGCATCGCCAGCGTGTCGTTGAGGGCCCGCACCGTCTCCTGAAGGAGCTGGGTCTCCTTGAAGATCTGCTGGAGGCCCAGATAGTCGGGATTCTTCGTTTTTTCGTAGACCAGCTTGAAGTCGCCGCGGTCGGGGATGCGGACGACGGGCGGCGGCAGCGCGGGTACCGGCGGGGCTTCCGGCAGGACCGTCGTCGGCGGTGTCAGCGCCGGTACGTCAGTGTTGGGCTTGGGAGTTTCCCCCTGGCCCCAGGCGGCGGCCGTGGCCAGGATCAACGAGAGAGCGAGGAGCGCGGCGCGGCGCGCGAGGGACGCTGGGATCAAGTTTGGAACCTCCGGTCCGCACGATAAACTGAAGCGCCTATGAACGTCCAGCCGGTGCGCCTCGAAGGTCCCAGCCTCATCCTCGAACCCCTGACGCCGGAGCACGCTCCCGCGCTGTGGCCCAGGACCGATCCGGACCTCTTTCTCCATGTCCTGGAATGGCCGCGGGACGCCAGCCTGGAGGCCTTCGCGGACTGGGTGCGCGACTCTCTCGCCAAGCCCGCCTCCCTGTTCTTCGCCATCCTCGTCAAGCCGGAGCTGGAGCCCGTGGGGATGACGGGCTACCTCGAAATCCGTCCGCCCCACCTCGGTCTGGAGATCGGCCGCACCTGGATCGGCAAGTCCCACCAGGGCACGAAAGTGAATCCGGAGAGCAAGTACCTGCTGCTGCGCCACGCCTTCGAGGAGCTGGGAGCGGCGCGCGTCCAGTTCAAGACCGACGTCAACAACCTCCAGAGCCAGCGGGCGATCGAGAAGCTGGGAGCCCGGCGCGAGGGTGTGCTGCGCCGTTTCCAGATGCGCTCCAACGGCTCCCTCCGCGACACCATGGTCTTCAGCCTCATCGCCGAGGAGTGGCCGCAGGCGAAGGCGCGGCTGGAGGAGCGGCTGGAGGAGCGGCTGGCATTCACATCCTGAGCCTCTACTTCAATACCACGTCCACGGCTCTTCCCGGCGTCACCGCCACCGTGCCGGTGAAGGTGCGGCCGTCCGCGGCCTTGGCGGTCACCTGCCAGGTTCCGGCCGGAATGCGGCTGAAGGTCTGGGAACCGCGGTAGAGATCGAACTGGCTGGTGACCTGTCCGCTGAAATCGAACGTCCGGTAGCCGCCGCCGGGCCCGGTGAGGCCGACGGTGGCGGTGGTGTCCTCCTGGGTCAGGGCGGGTACCTTCACGCGCACGACGCCGGCCGGGGCCAGCGCCACGCGCACGACCGGTCCCGGCGCGGTCGCCGCGACGCTGCCGGGCGCACCGAAGTCGGAATCCACGAAGATCTGCCAGCTTCCCGGCGGCACGTTGCTCAAGCGCACCCGGCCGTTCTCTCCCACCGGATAAGAGCCCGAGGCCACCATCTTGCCGGCGGTGTCGAGCACGCCGGCCCGGATGCGTTCCGGCGCCTGGCCCGAAGGCAGGACCACCTCCAGCGTCAGCCCCTCGGTGGGGGAGAGCGGGATTTCGAGATCGCCCGCGTCCGCACCGTCCACCCGCAGGTCCTTCACCGCCGGCGAATAGCCATCGTGGCTGACCCGCAGCCTCCAGGCGCCATCTGCCACCTCGGCCAGGTGGAAGGCGCCGTGAGAATCGGTCTCCGCCGAGCCCACCGGGAAATCGGCCTTGCCCTCCGCCGGCTCGAGGTTCAGCTTGGCGCCGGCCACCGGCGTGGAGTCCGCGGCGTCGATCACCCGGCCGGCGAGGCTCGCAGTATGCAGGTCCACCCGCACCTCGCGGTCGCCGGAGATCTCCACCGACTCCTTGTGGAGCGCTCCTCCCGCCGTGCGCACCGTGAGCTCGTAGATGCCGGCATCGAGGCCCCCGAACTGAAACGCTCCCTGGTGATCGGAGCTCGCTTCGCTGCCGGAAAAGGTATCTTTGCGAATCAGCTCCAGGCCGGCGCCGGCGAGCGGGGCGCCATTGCGCAGCACGACGCCGCTGAGGGTAAAACCCTTGCCAAACTGGAGATCGACTTTCGCTTCCGCCATGCCGGGCTCCAGCGTCACCTTTCCCTCGGCGTGCAGCGCCGTGTCCGGCACGGAGGCGCTCACCACGTAGTCGCCCGGCGGCACGTTGAGGATGCGGTAGATGCCGTCGGCGTCCAACTGGCCGGGCCTCACGCCGTTGGCGACGACGTGGACCCGCGACAGTTGGCTGAAGTCCACGCCCGTGATCTTGCCGGTGAGCGAGCCACCGGCCGCGAGCTTGATCTCCAGGCCGCTCACCGAGGCGTTGGAAACCGTTACCGTGTCGCCCTGGGGATTGGACGCGTAACCGATCTTGCGAGCCGTGAGGCGGAACGTTCCGGCCTGGACGCCGTCGAAGTGGAACGCGCCGTCGGCGCCGCTCAAGGCGGTCAGCACGTCCGTAAAGCTGCGGCCGGCCACCATCAGGAGTTGGGCGCTGGCCACCGGGTTGCCGGCCTCGTCCACCACCCGGCCGGCCACCTGGAATCCGCTTTCCAGGGTGAAGTCGACGGTGGTGTCCCCTTCCTTCACCTCCAGATCGCGCACTCCCCGGCGATATCCCTCGGCCCGGGCCTCCAGGGTCCGCGAACCGGGAGGCACGCCATCGAGAACGTAGCGGCCGTCGCCGTCGGTCTGGGCAAAGAGGTCCGGGAAGGCGAAGCCCCCGGCGGAGTCGGCGCTCACCACGGTCACCTCGGCGCCCGGAACCGGCCGGCCATCGGGGGCTACGACGCGGCCTTCCACGGAAGCGGCGGCCGGGAGGACGAGCTCGATTCCCGTCAGCTCCTGTCCGGGCTTCGCTTCCAGCCCCTTGAGCTCCGCGGCCTGATGGCGAACGGCATCGGCCCGCACCTCCACCCCTCCGGGGGCGACGTCGGAGAAGGAGAAGGCGCCCTCCTCATCGGTCACCGCCGATTTCCAGTTGCCGGGGCGCATCATCGACCGGCTGCCCATGCTCATCGAAACCATTTCGCTCAACGTCACGCGCGCTCCGGCGAGGCCTTTGCCGTCCTTGCCCAAGGCGCGGCCCGAGACGCGGGACGTGGGCTGCAGCACGATGCGTACGGGCTCGGCCGTGGGCACCACCACCCCCTGGGCGGCGCCCGGCCCATAGCTGGGATGGAGGACGGCGAGATCGAGCGACTCGCCCGGCGCGCGGTCCTCAAGGCGGAACCCGCCGTCCCCCGCGGTGTAGGCGTCGGCGGGCCTCGGAGCGCGCGACGGAACGCGGAACGGCAGCCGCTGCGAGCTTCGGGAAGCGGCTCTCACCTCGGCGCCCTCGACGGGCTTGCCCTCCGGGTCGACCACCCGTCCTTCCACAAAGGCGCCGGGCGAAAGCACCACCGTTCCAAGATCGGAAGCGCCCTGGCCCTCGGGCACCGCGAGGCCGGGCACGGTGAGCGGCGCGAAGCCCTTCGCGTTCACGACCAGGTCGAAGCTGCCGGAAGGAAGATGACTGAAGGCGAAGCGTCCCTTCGCGTCGCTCGTGGCCTCGAAGCGGTCCGTCACGCCTTTGAGAGCCTCCCGAATCCGTGCTCCCAACTCGTTTCCGGCCACAGGGCGCAATTTCGCCCGGGCGCCGGGCACGGCCGCATGGTTGGCGTCGAGAACCATGCCGAAGGCCTCCCGGCCGGTCCGCATCACGATGCGCAGCTCCGGCGCCGGCTGGCCTTCCTCGCGGGCGGGGAGATCCGTCTGCGACGGCGCGAAGCCCGGCAGCTCGATGCGTACGCCGTAGGGAGCGCCCGCCGCCAGGTTGGCGAGGCGGAATCGCCCGCCGGGGCCGCTGCGAGTGAAGCCGCCGCTGCGGTAGAGGCTGAAATCCATGGTCATCGACATTCTTCCCGGCAACAGCGTGGCGGTGAGAACCGCACCTGGCAAGCCTTTGCCGGCCTCGTCCACCACCACGCCGGTGACGGCAAGGCGCGGCTTGAGAGCCAGGCTGGGCGACCGGCGATTGCTGCCCGCGGCCATCCGGTTCTCGAAAAAACCGGTGGCGGCGGCCCCTACGCTCGTCGACGCAGGCGCGGCGGGAAAGTTGAAGGACCCGTCGGCGCCCGTGCGCACGGCCGTGCCGGGATCGGTGGTGATCCAGGCGACGGCCCCGCCGAGCGGGCGGCCGTCGCGGGCGGAGACGACCTTGCCGGCCAGGGCCACGGCCGCCGGGAGCGTCGCGGCGTCGGGCATCTCCGGAGCCTGGGGCGCGGCGGGGTCGGGTTTCGCGGCGGGCTTCAGCCGGAAGTCGAGGGACCGGCCGTCCTCGGCCGCCAGCCGCAACTCGGTGCCGCCGCCATCGGGCAGAAGGAGATCGACGGCACCAGTCTCCGCGGTCTTCCCCGCGACCCAGTCATCCCGCCAGACGATCACGCCCGGCACACCCTTGCCTCGGGCGTCCCGAACCTGGAGATGGCGGAGGTGCCCGGCGGCGAGCCGGAAGGTGACGGCGGCGCCGCGCACGTTCTTGCGCTCCGCAATGAGAAAGCCGGCGATCCCCACCCTCACCGTGAGGTTCTCCTCCGTGGCCCGAGGCAGAGTTACCGTGCCGTCGACGCCTGTCGTGGCGAGTCGAACGGGAACGAACCAGCCGTCGCCGTCGCCTTTTTCGCGTCGCGTGTCCACGAGCCGCACCCGGGCGCCGGCCGCCGGCTTGCCCGCCGGATCAGTCGCCGTCACCTTGATCCCGGTGTCGGCGAGCAGCTTCGCGTCGGTCAGCTCGGCCTCGTCGACCAGGGGAGCCAGCGACGTTTCGAGAGGCACGAAGCCCCGGGCCTCAATCCGCACCCGCCACATTCCGGCGTCCGGAGCCGCGAGCTGAAAACCGCCGGCCGCATCCGTGGCCGCCGTGACGACCGGCTCGGGATTGGCCTTGCCGGCCAGCTCCAGCTTGGCGCTCTCCACCGCCGTGGGAGCAGGAATCAGGAGAACCTTGACGCCCGCCGCGGCCTTGCCTCCGGGATCGACGACCCGGCCGGAAACCGGGATCTTCGCGGCATGAAGCGGGGAGGAAACAAGGAAGGCGAGGACGAGCGGGGCCAGGGCTCTCTGCACGATGATCCTCCTTGAAGAGACTCTTCAATGATATCAGGACTGGGAGAGCGGGCCATCCTGAGCCCGGGATTGACGGGCGAGGCGGGTCAGTTGGTTTTGGGGCGGGCGAAAATACTCTTCGGCAGCTTCACATGGACGCCGACGTTCGGTTTGTCGACGAGCTGCGTCACCGCGACGTTGCCGGCGATGCTCACGAGCTGATAGGCCTCGTGCTTCGTCTTCTTCCTGGTTGAGGCGAGGAAATCCACCATCTCCTGAATCGCGACCTTCGTGGCGACGGCGAGATCGGGATCGGTCGCCATGCTGATGTAGTCGGTGGCGGTCTCGGCGCGAGGCCAGGTGAGCTTCATGTCCTTGCGGACGGTGAGCTGGATCCGCCCGCGAAGCGAGGTCTCGATCGCCGTCTGATCGACCTCGCCGTCGCCCTGGGCGGCATGGCCGTCGCCCACCTCGAACAGCGCGCCGGGCGCGAAGACGGGAATGAACAGCGTCGAGCCGAGGCCCAGCTCCTTGTTGTCGAGATTCCCCGCGTGTTTCCCCGGCGGATTGCTGCTGACCCGGCCGAGCTCCGGCGCGGGCGCGACGCCCATGCTGCCGAAGAACGGATGCAGGGGGATCACGATGCCCGGCGCGAACTCCGCGGTCATTGTCTTGGCGTTGATGTGAAGGATTCGTGAGGCGAGGGAACGGTCGCAGTTCTCCGGCAGGAAACCGTTGCAACCGTTGTAGCCATAATCGATGGGAAAATCGATCGCCAGGATCTTCACCTCCAGCACGTCGCCCGGCTGTGCGCCTTCAACGTACACCGGACCGGTGAGGATGTGCCCGCCCGGGCCCTTGCGATCGCCCGTGACCTCGGCGACGATCGCCTTCAGCGAGCCCTGGATCTTGTCGTCGGCGACGCCAGCCTTCTGAAGTCCGGTGGGATTGTTCGTCAACAGCGTGTCGACGTCGACGATGTCGCCTGACGCGATTCGCAGCACGGGCTTCGCCTCGGCCCAGTAGTATCCATAGGCGACGGTGGCCGGCGTCGCTTCGAGGCGGTGGGTTTTCGGACCTTCCGCGGAGAGGGCGGTTGCACCGGCAACGGTGAACAAGAGGACGGACGTAGCGGCGATGGCATGTGTGCGCATGGCAAGGGACCCTACCATAGGGTTATGGGTGAGTAACTCCGGTATTTTTATTGTCCCTATCGTCCTTGTCGTCCCTGATGTCCCTGCCCGGCTTTCAGAATCCGAGAGAGCAATCCGGCAAAGTAGAACTAGACTCAAGCCCATGGCCACCGATCCGCGCGCGATTTCGAGACGGGGGGCCGCGGCCTGGGTGGCCCTCCCCTTCGCCGCCGCCCTCGTCACCCTCCTGGCTCGCTTCGCCGAGGCCAATGCCACCACCGCCGGCTTCGCCTACCTGCTGCTCGTCCTGGGGCTCGCCACCTGGGGTGGCTGGGCGGTGGGGGCCGCCGCTTCGGTGGTGGCCATGGCGTGCTTCAACTTCTTTTTCCTTCCGCCCTTCGGCACGCTGACGATTCAGGACCCCGCGAACTGGGCGGCGCTCGTCACTTTCCTCATCGCCTCGACGGTGGCCAGCCGGCTGGTGGCGACGGCGCAGCGGCGGGCGGAGGAGGCCCAGAGCCGCCAGAGGGAGGTCGAAATCCTCTATGACCTCTGCTTTAGCCTGTTCGCCGCCAGCCAGCGGCCCGGCGTCCTGGGCGAGGCCGCGGCGCGGACGCTACGGGCCATCGGCGCCGAATCCGGGGGGCTTTATCTGGCGGGCCAGGAAGCGCCAGCGAGCACCTTCGGCCCGGAGCTTCCGCCGATCGACCGGGATCTCCGGCAGCGGGCTCTGGAGACGCAAGAGATCGTCGAGGCGGACGGCGCGGTCCTCCTTCCCCTGCACGTAGGAGGCATGACCAACGGCGTTCTCGTGGCCCGGGGACCCTCGGCGCCGCGAGCCGTGCTGGAGTCCGCCGGCCGCCTCCTCGCCCTCGCCATCGAGCGCGAGCGCCTGCTCGGCGAGGCTGCTCACCTGGAGGCGGTGCGCGAGAGCGACACCCTGAAGACGTCTCTTCTACGGGCCGTCTCCCACGATCTGCGCACGCCGCTCACCGCCATGCGGCTGGAGATCGAAAGCCTGGAAGGCCGTCTCGCGGGCCAGCCGGAGGCGCTCGCCAGCCTAGGCGGGTTGTCGTTGGAACAGGGACGCCTCTCGCGCCGCATCGACAATCTGTTGTCCCTGGCGCGCCTGGAGGGTGGAGTGGCCCGCCCCCATCCCGAGCCCGTGCCGCCGGCCGCCCTCTTTCGTTCTGCCCGCGAGAGCCTGTCGCTCATCCTCGCGGACCGGGCTGTCGAGATCCGGGTCGCGCCGCACTGTCCGGACGTCTGGGCCGATCCGTCTCTGGCCTTGGAAACCCTGGTCAATCTGCTGGAGAACGCGGCGCGGGCGGCACCGGCCAGCCAGCCTCTGGAGCTCGCCGCCGGCCCCGATCCGGAGGCCCACGACAAGGTCCGGCTGGAGGTGCTGGATCGCGGCCCCGGTCTCCCGCCCGGCGTGAAGCGGATGCTTCAGGGGACCCGCGACCTGCGGCGGACCGAGGACGACGCGGCGGGCGACAGCGCCGCGGGAGGACTCGGCCTCCGCATCGCCAGAGGCCTGGCCGATGCCAATGGCGGCGTCCTGACGCTCCTCGACCGGCCCGGAGGGGGTACCATCGCGAGGTTGATCCTGCCGGCGGCTCCGGAGCCGCCCGATCCCGAGGAGGGAGCATGAGTCGCGCAACCCCGCTGGTGCTGGTCGTCGACGACGATCCTTCGATTCGCCAGACCTTGAGCCGCGAGCTGGAGGCGGCCGGCTACGAGACGATCTCGGCCGGCGACGGCGTGGAGGGGAAGGCCAAGTTCGAGGAGAGCCGGCCGGACCTGGTGATCACCGACCTCGCCATGCCGCGGGCCGACGGAATGGCCGTGATCACCGCCGTGCGCCGTATCGACCGCACGCCGGTGATCGTCCTCTCGGTGCGCGGCGAGGAGGAGGACAAGGTGCGCGCCCTCGACCGTGGGGCGGACGACTACATCACCAAACCCTTCTCCCTGCGCGAGCTGCTGGCCCGCGTCCGTACGCAGATCCGCCGCGCCGAGGCCGGGCCGGTGGCCGAGGTGCTCCGCTTCCCGGGCCTCGAGATCGACCGCGCCCGCCGCACCGTCGTCCGCGACGGTCAGGACGTGCGGCTCACCCCCACCGAGCTCGCCATCCTCGAATTGCTGGCCGGTCACGCCGGCCGTCCCGTCACCCTGCGCCAGATCATCGCCAAGGTCTGGAAAGGCGCCCCGGCCACCACCGTCGACACCGTGCGCGTCCACGTCGGCTCGCTGCGCCGCAAGCTGGAGCCGGACGCCGCGAACCCCCGCTATATCGGGACGGAACCGTGGGTGGGATATAGGTTTCTTGCGGAGCTGGTGGAGTAGGAGGATAGCTCCATGGTACCCTCTAAAAGGAGCGGAGGTGCCGAGGACATGTTCGAAAGAGAGATCGCCGTCTATTCCAAGCTCAAGAGCACGCTGCCACTTGGTCAATTTGCCCTGATCCGGGGCGACGAATTGATAGGAGTCTTCGCCAACGACGCCGAAGCCGTGACCGAAGGTGTCCGCAGGTTCGGTTTGGAGTCTTTCCTGGTGCGGCAGGTTCGTACTGAAGAGCCGGTCGTTTCCATTCCCTCGTTGAGTCTGGGGATCTTGCGTGCCCCTTCTTCATATTGAACCGAGAGCCGAGATCATCGGCCCTGATGGCAAGCCAAGGGTGTTGCCGCCCTCGCACGCCCTCCAGTGGCAAGGTCCAACCGCTCAGATCGCCTTACACTTTCCCGCATCTGTAGCTCAGGAATTGGTTAATCAGGGAAAGAAGCTGGCCAATCCCATCGTCGGAGAAGCTCTGATCGATACCGGGGCCAGCTCTTCGTGCATCGACATGGAAGCGGCGGCCGAGCTTGGGCTCAAAGCTATTGATTTTACAAAAATGAACTCGGCCTCCCATTCGGATCATGATGTACCCGTCTATTTCGCCTCGCTGGAGATCTTGGGCATGGGAGCGCGGTTCGAGCTTAGGGTAATGGGTGGATCGTTCAGGTCGCAGAATCTGATCGCCTTGATTGGCCGGGATGCCCTTGCCAGCTCGGTGCTTTTCTACGACGGACCGACCGGCCAGGCTACGCTGGTCCTCGTGTAGCAAGGCACCTATCGGCGCGGTGTGGTGACGTTCGTTCCGAACTTTTGGAACGGGACGATTCTCTCTTCGAACCGACAGCGATCCGAAACCGTTTCCTGCCTGGCCAAACAGTCCTACGATCCGCCGCCGTACATCCCTCTTGTTCGGATCTTCGTCGCCGATCCGGAGACGCCCCACGGGGTACCCCGTGGGGCGTCTCTACATTGGCTGGCGTCGGTGTCCCGGCCCTCCGCATCTCCGATCTTTAGGAACTCTTTAGGACTTCTTGCGGACTTCCTTGACTGATCCATCCGACACTGGCTTCCATGGACACGAACGGATCGATTCAACCCTCCGGCCTCGGGCTGCGCACCAAGCTAACCCTCGGATTCGTGCTGCTGCTCGCGCTCCTGATCGCCGTGGGAGTGCAGAGCATCTCGTTGCTTGCCGACCTCGGCGGCTCGATCGACGTCATCCTGCGCGAGAACTACAAAAGCGTCATCGCCAGCGAGCAGATGAAGGAGGCCCTGGAGAGGATGGACAGCGGCGCCCTCTTCGCCCTGGCCGGCGAACCGCAGCAGGGGCGCACGATCGCCGAGCAAAACCGCCCCCGTTTCAACGAGGCCCTGAAGACGGAACTCGGCAACATCACCCTGCCCGGCGAGGGGGAGCGGGCGCAGCGCCTGAAGCAGCTTTACACCTCCTACGAGCCCGTGCTGGAGCGGGTGCTGGACCCGAATCTCTCTCTGGAGGAGAGGCGCGGCCTCTATTTCCGCCAGCTCTTTCCGATCTTCCAGCAGATCAAAGGGACGGCCGACGAGGTCTTGAATCTCAACCAGCAGAATATGGTGGACGCCAACGATCGCGCCCGCAAGCTGGCGAAGGACGCCAGCCGCGAGATGGCCCTGCTGCTTCTCGCCGGCACCGCCGTCGCGGGCTTGGCGATTCTCTTCCTCTCTCACTCCATCCTGGGCCCGCTGGAGCGGCTCACCGTGGCGGCCGGGGAGATCGAGAAGGGTCATCTCGACCTCACGGTTCCGGTCACCTCGCAGGACGAGTTGGGCGAGCTTGCGGCCGCCTTCAATTCCATGGCCGCCGGCCTGCGGGAGCTGCGGGAAACCGATCAGTCCCGCCTGCTGCGCTCCCGGCGGATCTCGCAGGCCGCCATCGACAAGCTCCACGACGCGGTGGCCGTAATTTCGGCGGACCGCAAAGTGGAGCTTGCCAACCAGGCTGCGTCCTCCCAACTCGCTCTCCGGCCGGGCGAGCCGCTCCCCGAGCCGCATCGCGAGTGGCTCCTGCCGCTGCTCGCGAGGATCGAGGCCGGGCGCCCGCCCAAGACGGGCATGGAGACGGCCCTCCGGCTCTCGGTGGAAGGGCGCGAGCACTTCTTCTTGCCGCACGGCGCGGTCCTCAGCAGCGGTCAAGGCAGTCCCGAGGCCCTGGTCCTGGTGCTCGAGGACATCACGGACCGGCTCCGCGGCAAGGAGGTGAATGCCGTGTTGCTGGCCAATGCGGCTCACGATATTGAAAGGGCGCTGGCCGGTGCCCAGGCCGACACCGAACGCCTCGCTACGGTCGCCGTGAGCCTCCAGGCCATGTCGCGGATGGAAGAGAGCCGCCAGCAGCTCCATCTGGAGCCCATTCCGGCGGGCGATCTGGTCGAGGACTCGGTGCGCGACCTCGCGTCCCGCTACGGGGAAAAGCAGGTGAAGCTCCTGACGGCCGTGAGCTCGGAAGCCCCGCGAGTGCTGGCCGATCGCGAGCGGGTCAAGCTGCTGCTGCCGGCCCTGTTGCGCAACGCCCTCGCCCACACGCCAGCCGGCGGCGCGGTGACGGTGCGGGTCGAGCCCTGGGAAGGCCGTGCGCGTTTTACCGTGACCGATACCGGCAGCGGCGTGCCAGAGGCTTTCCGCGAAGCCATCTTCGAGCCTCTCTACCAAGTGCCGGGAACCCAGGATCAGGGGACCGCCGGCCTTGGCCTCGCCGTCTCCCGGAACATCGTCCAGGCGCACGGCGGCGAGATCCATTGCGAGAGCGAGGAGGGCCAGGGAGCGACCTTCTGGTTCACGCTCCCGGCATTGGCTGGCGTCGGTCCTTTAGAAACTCTTTAGCCTTTCTTCCGCAAAGCTTTCGGTCTCCCTACGGACTTCTTTCGCCGTGCGGGGCGATGCTGTCTTCCATGAGAGAGCTTCCTATTACAACCCTATTCATTCTTTTCCTGATGGTGGCGAGCACTGCCCGCGCTCAGGCACCCGCAACCCCGGACCCCATCAGCACCGACCGCCCGGGTATCCTGTTCAGCATTCCGACCGTCAAGCCTCACGTTCTCCAAGTCGAGCTCGGCATTCCTTCGGTGACGATCGATAACGGCGGTGGCATGGATTTTCGTTCCACCAGTCTTGTGGCCCTGGTCCGGTACGGTCTTACCGACAAGCTTGAGCTGCGGCTCGGCAGCCCTGTCTATACCGAGACGCGCGTCACGTCCGGCGGCTCCCGTTTCACGGACCATGGGTTCGGCGACGTCGAGGTGGGAGCCAAGTGGCGCCCCGTCGACAATGTGGGCGCTCGGCCTTCCCTGGCGCTGATTCCTTCGGTGATCGTGCCGGTGGGGGAGAAGGGTTTTTCGGCCGGGCGGCCCGTCTACCAGCTCAACACGATGGCGGAATGGGCGCTCACCAAAGACTGGAGCGCCGACGCCCTGGCCGGCTACCTGAATGGACCGGAAGATCGCGGCCGCTACGGTCAGGAGACCTTTGCGGTATCGCTCGGCCGCTCCCTGCCGTCTCCGAAATGGAGCGCGTACGGGGAGGCCGCCTACATTGCCACCAACCTCGATGGCGCGAGCGACAGCTCGTTCCTGGGCGGGGGCGTCAAAGTTCTCGTCTCCAACGATTTCCAACTCGATCTGAGCTTTGACCGCGGTCTCACCAGCGACTCGCCGGACTGGCTTTTCGGGCTTGGCCTCTCGGCCCGCTTCTAAGGAGGACGCCCCCATGGACTTCGTCTTCATCGTTCTGACTCTCGGCTTCTTCGCCCTTTCCTGGGGCTTCGTGCGCCTGTGCTCCGCCCTGGAGCCGGTGCAGGAGGAACGGAAATGAGCTGGCTCTATGTCCTTGGGCTCGTGGTGACGGTGCTTTTGACCGTCTACCTCTTTGTGGCCTTGCTGAAACCGGAGCGCTTCTGATGACTACCAACGGATTGCTGCAAATCGCTCTTTTCGCCGTCATCCTGGTGGCGCTCGCCAAGCCGCTCGGCGCCTACATGGCCCGGGTGTACGAGGGAAAGCCTTTCGGGCTCGACCGCATCCTCGGTCCTTTCGAAAGGCTGATCTACCGCCTGACCGGCGTGCGGCCCGAGGAGGAGATGGAGTGGAAGACCTACGCCCTCGCCGTCCTCCTGTTCAGCGCCGTCAGCGTGATCGTCCTCTACATCCAGCAACGGGTGCAGGGTTGGCTGCCCTTCAACCCGCAGAAGCTGGGCGCGGTTTCCACGGACTCCTCGTTCAACACCGCTGTGAGCTTCGCCACCAATACCAACTGGCAGGCCTACGTGGGCGAGACCACGATGAGCTACCTGACACAAATGGCAGGGCTCGCCGTGCACAACTTCACTTCCGCCGCGACCGGCATGGCAATCCTCGTCGCCTTCATCCGCGGTCTCGTGCGGCGCAAGGCGAAAACGATCGGCAATTTCTGGGTCGACCTGACGCGGACGACGCTTTATATCCTGCTGCCGCTGGCGCTCATTCTGGCTCTCGTCCTGGTGTCGCAGGGCGTGGTGCAGACGCTCTCGCCCTACAAGACCGCGACCCTCGTCGAGGCCACCAAGGACGCGGACGGCAAGCCGGTCACCCAGCAGGTGATCGCCGTCGGGCCGGTCGCTTCCCAGATGGCGATCAAGCACCTGGGGACGAACGGCGGTGGCTTCTTCAACGTCAACGCCGCGCATCCGTTCGAAAGCTCGACGCCGCTGACCGATCTGTTGCTCATCATTTCCGAGACCATGATTGCCGCGGCGCTCTGCTACACCTTCGGCAAGATGGTGGGGGACACCCGCCAGGGCTGGGCCATCCTGGCGGCGATGCTGCTCGTGCTCGTCACGTTCCAGGTTTTCGGCTACTGGGCCGAGGCCCAGGGAAACCCGAAGTGGGGTCCGGGCGTCGACCAGACGGCCACGGCCCTCAACCCCGGCGGCAACATGGAAGGCAAGGAAGTGCGCTTCGGCGTCGCCCGCTCGGCCCTCTTCGCCGCCGCCACCACCGCCACCTCCTGCGGCGCCGTCAACGCGATGCACGACTCCTTCACGCCGCTGGGCGGTCTGGTGCCGCTCTTCCTCATGCAGTTTTCAGAAACCATTCTCGGCGGCGTGGGCTCGGGGCTCTACGGCATGCTGATCTTCGTCATCGTCGCCGTATTCATCGCCGGCCTCATGGTCGGGCGAACGCCGGAGTACCTGGGCAAGAAGATCGAATCGTACGAGATCAAGATGGCCTCGCTGGTGGTGCTCATCATGCCGCTCGCCGTGCTGCTCTTCACGGCGATCGCCGTGGTGGTCGAGCCCGGTACGAAAGCGATCGCGAACCCCGGCGCCCATGGCTTCAGCGAGATCCTCTACGCCTTCACCTCGCAGGGGAACAACAACGGCAGCGCGTTCGGAGGAATCAGCGCCAACACTCCCTTCTACAACGTCACCGGCGCCATCGACATGCTCGTTTCCCGCTTCTGGCTGGCCATTCCGACCCTTGCCATTGCCGGATCGCTGGCGCGCAAGAAGCTGGTGCCCTCAGGTTCTGGCACACTGCCGACGCACACCCCTCTGTTCGTCGTCCTGCTGATCGGCGTCATCGTGCTGGTCGGCTCCCTGACCTTCTTCCCGGCGCTGGCGCTCGGCCCCATCGTCGAGCACCTGCAGATGCTGGCCGGAGGAAACTGAAAATGTCCAGACGTAAGACCTCTCTATTCGATCCCAAGATCGTCCGTCCGGCGATCAAGGACTCCTTCCGCAAGCTCGACCCGCGGTTGATGCTGCGTAATCCCGTGATGTTCGTGGTGTACGTCGGCAGCTTTCTGACCACGGGTCTGTTCATCCAGGCGCTCGCCGGCAAGGGTGAGGCGCCCGCCGGGTTCATCCTCGGCGTCAGCGTGTGGCTCTGGTTCACGGTGCTGTTCGCCAACTTCGCGGAAGCCATGGCCGAGGGCCGCGGCAAGGCCCAGGCCGCCGCCTTGCGCAATACCCGCAAAACCACCGTCGCCAAGCGGTTGGAAGAGCCGCGGCGCGATGCCAAGTATCTTCAGGTCGCCTCCACCGATCTGCGCAAAGGGGACGTCGTGCTCGTCGAGGCCGACTTCATGATCCCCGGCGACGGCGAGGTGATCGACGGCGTCGCCTCGGTCAACGAGGCCGCGGTGACGGGGGAGAGCGCGCCGGTGATCCGCGAGGGCGGCGGCGACCGCAGCTCGGTGACGGGCGGCACGCAGGTGCTCTCCGACTGGCTGGTGATCCGCATCACGGCGAACCCGGGAGAAACCTTTCTCGACCGCATGATCTCTCTGGTCGAAGGCGCGAAGCGCCAGAAGACGCCGAACGAAATCGCCCTCTTCATTCTTCTCGCCGGCCTGACGCTGGTGTTCCTGATGGCCACGGTGACCCTGTTGCCGTTCTCGATCTACAGCATCAAGGCGGCCGGCGCGGGCACAGCGGTGACGGTGACGGTGCTCACGGCGCTCCTCGTCTGCCTGATTCCCACCACCATCGGCGGCCTGCTCTCGGCCATCGGCATCGCGGGCATGGACCGCATGATCCAGGCCAACGTCATCGCCACCTCGGG
>Ga0134121_10000956_pt1 | contig 29036 bp, 22 predicted proteins | sample KB301_FD_96463 | JGI IMG/M metagenome (GOLD analysis project Ga0134121, IMG submission 96463) | Terrestrial soil microbial communities without Nitrogen fertilizer from Kellogg Biological Station, Michigan, USA - KB3-0-1 | ecosystem: Environmental > Terrestrial > Soil > Unclassified ... | reverse complement strand
TCCTCAACGATTCGTTCCTCGAAGACCTCGGCAGCACCAACGGCACCGTGGTCAACGGCAACCCGATCAAGAAGCACTTCCTGCAGAACAACGACGTCGTCGAGCTCGGCAAATACAAGCTGAAGTTCATCGGCGAGGCCGCGCCCGCTGGCGCGGGCGGCGACAAGGCCGACTTCGAGAAGACCATGGTGCTGCGCCCGTCGCAGATCAAGGCCGCCGCCGAGCAGATCAAGGCTGGGGGCGGCGGTGCACAGGCCGCCGTCGCGCAGCGCCAGGCCGCGGTGCAGCAGGCCGCCGCCAGCGCCGCTGCTACCGGCATCGCCGACAAGGACGCCGCCAAGCCCGTCCCGGCAGCCAAGCAGGCCGATACCGCCCCCGCCGTCAAGCCTGCCGACCTGACCCAACCGGCCCCGGCCGCCGCCCCGAAGGCAGCCCCGGCCGCAGCCCCCGCGGCAGCGCCCGCGGGCGCGACCGCCGGCCGGCCGCTCGGCGCGATCCAGCTGCTGTCCGGCGGCAATGCCGGCAAGGAGCTCGAGCTCAACAAGCCTCTCACCACGCTCGGCAAGCCCGGCGTGCAGGTCGCGGTGCTCACGCGGCGCCCGGCCGGCTACTTCATTACCCACGTCGAGGGCGCCAACCGCCCGACCGTCAACGGCCAGCAGATCGGCGCCGCGCCGCATGCGCTCAAGGATCACGACGTGATCGAGCTCGCGGGCGTCAAGATGGAGTTTTTCCTCAAGGCTTGATCTGAGGGTCGCGCTCGGCCTCGCGATCACGCTTTTCTTCGTAGCGCACGCCGCGGGCTGGTTTCCCACCGCGGACGGCAAGCTGCGCTTCGTTTCCCAGCTCGACAACATCATCTACGACACGCGCCTGCGCATGACCATGCAGCGCGGCGTCGACGAGCGCCTGGTAATTCTCGACATCGACGAGAGGAGCCTGGGCGAGATCGGCCGCTGGCCGTGGAGCCGCCGGCTGATGGCCGAGCTCGTCGACAAGCTGTTCGATCGCTACGGCGTCGCGGTGCTCGGCTTCGACGTGGTGTGGGCCGAGCGCGATCCGAGTTCCGGCATGGACGCGCTCGACGCGCTCGCCGGGGCCGACCTGAAGGCCGACGCCCGGTTTCAGAGCGCGTACTCGCGCTTGCGGCCGACGCTCGACTTCGACCGCCGCTTCGCCGCCAGCATGAAGGGGCGGCCGGTGGTGCTGGGCTACTACTTCAACTTCGACGAGCGCGCGGTGAAGGCCAACGCGCTTCCGCCGCCAGTCCTGCCCGGCGGCACATTCGACGGACGGCGCGTGTTTTTCCCGATGATTTTCGGTTACACCGGCAATCTGCCGGTGCTGCTGCAGAACGCGGCGGGCGCAGGGCACATCAACCCGGTGGTCGATTTCGACGGCGTGCTGCGCCGGGTGCCGCTGCTCGTCGAGTACGGCGGTGAGTATTACGAAGCCCTGTCGCTCGCGGTGGTCCGCGCGCTGCTCGCCGGGCCGGGCAACGCTCCGCCGCCGGTCGAGCCCGGCTTCCCGCCCGACGATCCGAACCTGGAATGGCTGCGGACCGGCGGCGTGCAGATTCCAGTCGACGCCGGCGCCGCGGCACTGGTGCCTTACCGCCCGCGCGGCGGCTTCCGCTACGTGTCGCTCGCCGACGTGGTCAAGGATCGCGTCGCACCGGAGGCGCTCAAGGGAAAGGTGGTCCTGATCGGCACCACCGCGCCGACGCTGCAGGACATGCGCGCCACGCCGATCGCCGCTACCTTTCCCGGCGTCGAGATCCACGCCAACATGATCGCCGGCATCCTGGATGGCGACGTGAAGCAGAAGCCGCTCTACGTGATCGGCGCCGAGGTGGTGCTGCTTCTGATCGGCGGCGTCGCCTTCGCCTTCCTCATCCCGCGCTTGTCCGCGCTGTGGGCGACGCTCGCTACGGCGCTCGGCATCGCGCTCATCACCGGGTTCAACTTCTTCGTCTGGCAAGGCGGCCTGGTGCTGCCGCTCGCCGCCTCGGTACTGATCGCGGCGACCATCTATGTGCTCAACATGGCGTACGGCTATTTCGTCGAATCGCGCTCGAAGCGCCAGCTCGCCGGGCGCTTCGGCGAGTACGTGCCGCCCGAGCTGGTCGACCAGATGGCGCGCGACCCCGGGCGCTACAGCATGGCGCCGAAGAGCGCCGAGCTCACCATCCTGTTCTCCGACATCCGCGGCTTCACCGGCATTTCCGAATCGCTCGAGCCCGACGCGCTGCGCGAGTACATCGACGCCTATCTCACCGAGATGAGCATGATCATCCGCAGCCGCTACCGCGGCACGCTCGACAAGTACATCGGCGACGCGATCATGGCGTTCTGGGGCGCGCCGGTGGAGGACGCCCAGCACGCGCGCAACGCGGTGCTGGCGGCGATGGCGATGTATCGCCAATGCGCGCCACTCAATGCACGCTTCGCGCAGCGCGGCTGGCCGGCGTTAAAAGTCGGCATCGGTGTGAATTCCGGCACAGTGCGCGTCGGCGACATGGGGTCGCGCCTGCGCCGCGCCTATACTGCGATGGGAGACGCGGTCAACGTCGCCTCGCGGCTGGAGGGCCGGACAAAAGCCTATGGCGTGGGAATCCTCGTCGGCGAGGCTACGCGCAGCCGGGTCCAAGATGTGGTATTCAGGGAAATCGACCGCGTCAAGGTCAAGGGAAAAGATGAGGCCATCACCATCTATGAGCCTCTCGGGGTTGAAGGGGAAATCTCGCAGGACGAGCTGCACCTCTGGAGCGAGGTGCTGCACGCCTATCGCGCGCGCGACTGGGATGCCGCGGACATGAGCCTCGGACATCTGCTCGCCGTGAACCCGGGCTGCGCCTTGTACGCGATCACTTTGCAGAAGGTGCAGGACAAGCGCCGCAACCCGCCGCCCTCCGACTGGGACGGCGTAACCGTGTTCGACGAGAAATAGGGAAGCGCCTCGCGCCATGCGCTTGCGCGTGCTCGGATGCTCGGGCGGGATCGGGGGGCGGCACCTGCGCACCACCTCGTTCCTGCTCGACAGCGACGTGCTGATCGATGCCGGAACCGGCGTCGGCGATCTCACGCTCGCCGAGCTCTCGCAGATCGACCATATCTTCATCACCCACTCGCACCTCGACCACGTGGCCTCGATCCCGTTTCTGGTCGATACCGTCGGCGGCATGCGCTCGAAGCCCCTGACCGTCTACAGCACGAGCGCCACGATCGAGATTCTGAAAAACCATCTGTTCAACTGGGCGATCTGGCCCGACTTCACCGAGATCCCGACGCCCCAGGCGCCGTTCCTGCGTTACCAGGAGATCGAGGTCGGCCAGACCACTACGCTCGGTGCGCGCAAGGTCACGGCGATTCCTGCGCGGCACACCGTGCCGGCGGTGGGCTATCACCTCGACAGCGGCGCCGCGAGCCTGGTGTTCACCGGCGACACAGGCCAGAACGACGCGCTGTGGCGCGTAGTGAACCGCATCTCCAACCTCAAGTTCCTCATCATCGAGACCGCGTTCTCCAACAAGGAGCGCCAGCTGGCCGAGGTGTCGCGCCACCTCTGCCCGCAAACGCTCGCCGAGGAGCTCGCCAAGCTCGAGCGCAACGCCGAGATCTACATCACGCACCTCAAGCCCGGCGAGATCGAGCCCACCATGCTCGAGATCGAGGAATGCGCGGGCAATTTCCGGCCGCGCATGCTGCAAAACAATCTGGTCCTGGAATTCTGAGCGGCCGGCCATGGCCTCGGCCCAGCGCGCCACGCCTCAGCAGCTCGCGGCCCTGGCGCCGCTTGCCGGCCTGTCGGCCGAGCGCCTGGCGGAGCTGGCCGAGGTCGCGCAGACCGAGCGGGTGCAGCGCGGCAGCGACCCGCTTGCCGGACGCCTGCAGGGCGGCCACTCCGTGTTCCTGCTCGCGGGCGAGGTGCTGCTGGGACTGCAGGGTGGCGGCACGCTGGTCGTGGTCGGCGGCAGCGAGGACACGCGTCACGCTCTCAACCGACGCAAGGAGAAGCTGGCGCGCGCCAAGGCGATTACCGACGTCGAGCTGCTGATCATCGACGACGACCTGCTCGACATCCTCGCCACCTGGGACCAGGTCGCGGCGTCGGATCCCGAAGGCACCATCGCGCGGCTGCGCGGCGACCCGATGCGCTCGAGCGGGCCGTTTTCCCTCGGCAGCCTGCGTGCCGGGATCTTCGCCCAGCTGCCGGCGGCCCGCATCGATGACCTGCTGCGGCGCTTCGAGCGTGTAAAAGTTGCGCGCGGCGATACCGTGATCCGCGAGGGCGATGAGGGCGACTTCTACTACCTGATCGAATCCGGCCGCTTTCAGGTCGGTCGCCTGGTGGGCGGCGCCGAAGTCACGCTTGCCGAGCTGAAGGCCGGCGACGCCTTCGGCGAGGAGGCGCTGGTGTCCGAAGCCAAGCGCAACGCGAGCGTCACCGCGCTCGGTGCAGGCTACCTGCTGCGCCTGAATCGCAACCACTTCAACGAGATGCTGCGCGAGCCGCTGCTGCGGCGCATCGGCTACGACGACGCGTCGGAGCGCGTGCGGCGCGGCGCGCTCTGGCTGGATGTGCGCTACCCCTCGGAGTACCAGTACGACAAGCTGCCCGGCGCGATCAACGTGCCTCTTGCCGAAGTGAGGAACATGTTCGCGGTGCTCGATCGTAGTAAGGATTACATTGCCTACTGCCAGAGCGGCCGGCGCAGCGCCGCGGCGGCTTTCCTGTTCGCGCAAAGGGGCTTCAAAGTGTGGCTCCTGGAGGGCGGGTTAAAAGCTGTGGAGCGGCCGGAAATTCGTTGAAAATCAGGGGGCCTAGGCTTAACATATGAAGTCTAGCAATAAGCAGTTCGCAGGGAGGGGTCAGTAAATGAGCGCAGTCCTGAGCCAGCAGTCGCCGGCGCAGACCGATGTCGCCGCGCGGCTCGCGTTCCAGAAACAGCTGCAGGCGGTCACGAACAAGATCCACGCCACCAACAATATCGACGAAATCATGTTGGAGGTCAGCGCGGACGTCTGCGCGCTGTTCAACGCCGACCGGCTGACCATTTACTCCATGGGCGAGGACAAGCAGTCCATCGTCTCCAAGGTCAAGACCGGCCTCAACTCGTTCAAGGACCTGAAGCTGCCGATCGCCGAGCATTCGATCGCCGGCTATGTCGCGCTCTCCAAGAAGACCGCGAACATCAAGGACGTCTACGACGAGAACGAGCTGCGCGCGCTGAACGGCAACCTGCGCTTCCTGCAGGAGGTCGACAAGCGCACCGGCTACCGCACCAAGCAGATGCTGGTGGCGCCGATTCTGGAAGCCGGCTCGAACGAGCTGATCGGCGTGATCCAGATCATCAACAACAAGGCCGGCATCCCGTTCGGCGCGCTGGCCGACGACGGCGTGAGCGAGCTGTCGCAGACGCTCGCCATTGCCTTCAAGCAGCGCCAGAAGCCGCAGGTCGCGAAGACCAAGTACGACTACCTGATCGCCGACGCGGTGCTGTCCGCCGGCGAGTTCGAGCTCGCCGCGCGCCAGGCGCGCAAGAAGGCGATCGAGATCGAGCAGGTGCTGACCGACGAATTCCAGGTCAAGATCCCGGCGATCGGCGCCGCGCTCTCCAAGTTCTTCGGCGTGCCTTACGAAGCGTTCAAGAGCGACCGCATCAAGCCGGCCGAGCTGCTGAAGAACCTGAAGCGCGAGTACGTCGAGGCCAACCAGTGGGTGCCGATCGACGACGCCAAGGAAGGCCTGACCGTGCTGTGCCTCGACCCCGAGCGCATCCGCTCCTCGCGCATCGCGGCCAACGTATTCCCGAAGGCGCGCCTGCTCTACAAGGTCACCACGCAGAAGGACTTCAAGGAGACCGTCAACCAGTTCTACGGCCAGGAGGCCGGTCCGGCGGGCGGCGACCTGGGCAACGTCGAGGACCTGCTCGGCGCGATGGGCGACGACACTCCCGGCGACGTGGTGGAGGGCTCCACCGACGAGGTATCCGCCGCCGCGGACAACGAGCTGGTGAAGCTGGTCAACAAGGTCATCGTCGACGCCTACAACCAGGGGGCGTCGGACATCCACATCGAGCCCTATCCGGGCAAGGCCAAGACCGAGATCCGCTTCCGCAAGGACGGCTCGCTCGGGCCGTACATCGAGATTCCGGCGACCTACCGCGCGGCGCTCGCGGCGCGCCTGAAGATCATGTGCGACCTGGACATCTCGGAGAAGAGAAGGCCCCAGGACGGCAAGATCAAGTTCAAGAAGTTCGGCCCCCTCGACATCGAGCTGCGCGTCGCCACCATCCCGACCGCGGGCGGGGTCGAGGACATCGTGATGCGGATTCTCGCCGCGGGCGAGCCGATTCCGCTCGAGAAAATGGGCTTCACCACGCGCAATCTGAACGAGCTGCAGAACACCGTGAGCAAGCCCTACGGCCTGTTCTTCGTCTGCGGCCCGACCGGCTCGGGCAAGACCACCACCCTGCACTCGGTGATGAAGTACCTGAATACGCCGGACACCAAGATCTGGACCGCCGAGGATCCGGTCGAAATCACGCAGAAGGGCCTGCGCCAGGTGCAGGTGAACAAGAAGGCGGGACTCGACTTCGCGGTGGTGATGAAAGCGTTCCTGCGCGCCGACCCGGACATCATCATGGTCGGCGAGATGCGCGACAAGGAGACCACCAGCACCGGCATCGAGGCTTCGCTCACCGGCCACCTGGTGTTCGCCACCCTGCACACCAACTCGGCGCCGGAGTCGATCACCCGCCTGCTCGACATGGGCATGGACCCCTTCAACTTCTCCGATGCGCTGCTCGGCATCCTGGCGCAGCGCCTGGCGAAGCGCATCTGCAGCTGCAAGCAGCCCTACACCCCCGAGGGCGCCGAGCTCACCGCGTTCCTGCGCGAGTACTGCGAGGAGCTGATGGCCACCTCGCGCTTCAAGGCCGACCCGAAGGGCTCGATGGAGGCGGTGTACAAGGACTGGATCAAGCAGTACGGCAACGACAAGGGTCAGCTCACGTTCTACAAGCCGGTGGGCTGCGACAAGTGCGGCGGCTCGGGCTTCAAGGGACGCTGCGGCCTGCACGAGCTCTTGATCGCCACCGACAAGCTGAAGAAGCTGATCCAGGAGCACGCGCGCGTCGCCGACATGCTCGCCCAGTGCCTCGAGGACGGCATGCGCACCCTCAAGCAGGACGGCATGGAGAAATGCCTCATGGGGGTGACCCACATGAAAGAAGTTCGCGCCGTCTGCGTCAAATAGCATCGCCGTGAACCTCATCGACACCAGCGCCAGCCTCCGCCTCGGGGCGCTGGGTGCCGACGACCTCGGCCAGCGCCTGGAGCAGCTCAACGCGATCGGCGCCTCGCTTTCCGCCGAGCGCGACATCAACCGGCTGCTGGAGTCGATCCTCGCCGCCGCCAAGACCATCACCCGCGCCGACGGCGGCACGCTCTACCGCGTGGCCGAGGACAAGACGCTGCGCTTCGAGATCGTGAGAACCACGTCGCTCAAGTATTACCTGGGCGGCACCAGCGGCAACCCGGTGCCGTTCTACCCGATCCAGCTCTACAAGGACGGCATGCCCAACCACAGCATGGTCGCGGCGCACGCCGCGCTCACCGGCAAGACGGTCAACATCCCGGACGCCTACACCGCCGAGGGCTTCGACTTCTCCGGAACGCGCGCCTTCGACTCGAAGACCGGCTACCGCTCGCAGTCGTTCCTCACCGTGCCGATGCGCAACCACGAGCACGAGACCATCGGCGTGCTGCAGCTGATCAACGCGCGCGACCCGCGCACCGGCCAGATCTCCGCGTTCTCCGCCTCCGACCAGCGCCTCGCCGAGTCGCTCGCCTCGCAGGCCGCGGTGGCGCTCACCAACCGCATGTTGATCAACCAGCTCGAGCAGCTGTTCGAGTCGTTCATCAATCTGATCAACTCGGCGATCGACGAGAAATCGCCCTACACCGGCGGCCACTGCCAGCGCGTGCCGCAGCTCACCATGATGCTGGCCGAGGCTGTGAACGACACGCGGGAGGGCCCGCTGCGCGACTTCCAGATGACCGAGAAGGACCGCTACGAGCTGAAAATCGCCGGCCTGCTGCACGACTGCGGCAAGGTGACGACCCCGGTGCACGTGGTGGACAAGGCCACCAAGCTCGAGACCATCTACGACCGGATCCACCTGATCGACACGCGCTTCGAGGTGCTGAAGCGGGATCTCGAAATCCTCGCCCTGAAGAAGGAAATTTCCGCCGACGAGGCACGCGCGCGCCTGGTCCGGCTGGAGGAGGACCGCAAGTTCCTGCAGTGCTGCAACGTCGGCGGCGAGCGCATGAAGGACGAGGACATCGAGCGCGTGAAGCGCATCGCCGCCTACCGCTGGCGCGACGTTGAGGGCCGCGACGCGCCGTTCCTGTCCGACGAGGAGGTGAAGAACCTCACCATCCGCGCCGGCACGCTCACCGACGACGAGCGCAAGGTCATCAACCACCACATCGTCGCCACCATCAAGATGCTGGAGGCGCTGCCCTGGCCTCGCCACCTGACCAAGGTGCCTGAGTACGCCGGCGGCCACCACGAGCGCATGGACGGCAAGGGCTACCCCAAGGGGCTGAAGCGCGAGCAGATGTCGGTGCAGGCGCGTTGCATGGGCATCGCCGACATTTTCGAGGCGCTCACCGCCAAGGATCGGCCCTACAAGAAGGGCAAGACGCTATCCGAGTCGCTCGAGATCCTCGGCCGCATGAAGCTCAACAACCACGTCGACCCCGACCTGTTCGACATCTTCGTGCGCCGCAAGGTGTACCGGCGCTACGCCGAGATGTTCCTCGACCGGGAGCAGATCGACGACGTGGACGAGACGCGCATCCCGGGCTATCAGCCCTGAGCGCAGTAGGTCCGCCAGATCTGGCGATAGAGCGTTTCCAGATTCTTCGTAAACCCGGCTTCGTCCATCAGCGGGCTCGCCTGGAGCCGTGCGCGCAGCGTGGCTCGCAAATTGGCGAGTCGTTGCGTGTCGCCGGCGAACTCCGCGGCTCGTTCCAGGTAGTCCTCAGCGCTCGAGGCGATCCACTCGCCCATGCCGGCGGTGGTGAGAACGCTGGCCGCGCTGCGCGAGCTCGGGCGCTCGCCCGGGGCGGTCAGGACCGGCACGCCCATCCACAGCGCGTCGCACGTCGTGGTACCGCCGCTGTAGGGCGTAGTATCGAGCGCAATATCTACTTGGTTGTACCAGGCGAAGTAGTCCTGCAGCGAGACATAGGGCACGACCTTGGCCTCCGGGATGTCCTTCCGCAGATCGTCGTGCGCGCGGCCGGGCGGCACGCCGAGCACGACCAGGCGCGCCCCGGGGACCGTGCGCAGGAGCTCGGCCCACAGGCGACGGCTCGCCTGGGAAACCTTGAGCACCTGGTTGAACGAGCCGAAGGTGACGTACCCGTTGCGCACGCAGGGAGGCGCGGCCGCCGCGGTTGACGATATGAACGGCCGGTAGCACCACTGGCTGTGCGGCAGGCGCACGAGCTTCTCCGTGTGCCGCGCCTCCGTCAGGCCCAGTGGATCGGCGTGCGCATCGGTGAGGCGATAGTCGATGCGGGTGAGACCGGTCGTATTGAGATAGCCGAGCCAGGTGGCCTGGACCGGCGCCGGCTTTTGCGCGAATACGCGCAGCTGCGGCTCCCCCGAGTGGCCGGCGAGATCGACCAGGATGTCGATGCCATCGGCGTGGATCGCATCGGCGAGCTGGGTATCCGACATCCCGGCGCACGGGCGCCAGACGTCGCTCGCTTTCGCGAGCTGCCGCGTGTACTGGTCGACGCGCTCGGCGCTCGAGTAGCAGAAAACCTCGAACGCCCGGCGCTCGTGGCGCTCGAGCACCGGCTGCATGAAGAGCGCCACCACGTGGTAGGAAAAGTCCCCCGAGACGTAGCCGATGCGCAGCCGGCGTGCCGGGTCTTGCGGTTTCGCAAAGGAGAAGCGCGCCGGGACCGCCTGTTCCAGGTTGCGGCCGAACCCGGCGTGGCGGGCGAACAGCTCGTCTTCCGAAATCCTCTCGGAAGCGTTGAGCGCGAACAGCTCCGCCGAGCCGAGGTCGAGGTCGCGCGGCGCGCGGCGGTAGAGCTCGAGCGCTTCGTCGATGCGGCACTGGCCGAGCAGCACGCCGCCGAGCAGCCGGATGGCGCGCACGAAGCCGGGCTCGGCGGCGAGCGCGCGGCGCAGTGCGACCTCGGCCTCGGCGGGACGCATCAACTTCTTCAGCACGACGCCGTAGTTGTAGAGCGCGTCGGCCCAATCCGGGCGCTGCTCCAGCACGGCCTCGAGTTCGCGCGCCGCCCCCGCCGGGTCGCCCTGCGCTTCGAGCAGGTGGAACAGCGCCGAGCGCGCATCGAGGTTCTGCGGCTCGAGGGCGAGCGCGCGCCGCAGCGCCTCGGCTGCGGCATCGAGGCGGCCGAGCTTGCGCAGCATTCCGGCAAGGATGAAGTGCGCGCCGAAATCGCGCTTTTCCGGCGCTAACGCCTCCAGTTCAACCACCGCAGCCTCCGCCTGGGCCTGGGCGTCCAGCGCGCAGGCGAGCATGACGCGCGCCTGCGGAAAATCGGGCCGGGCGCGCAGCGCCTGGCGCAGCAGCCGCTCGGCCTCGGCATGTGCGCCGCGCTCATGACGCAGCTTGCCGAGGTTGTAATACGCGTACGGATTGGCGGCGTCGATGGCGAGCGCCTGCTGGTAGCCGGCGACGGCGCCGGCCTCGTCGCCGAGCGCCTGCAGCGCGATGCCGAGATTCAGATGCGCCTTGGCCGATTGGGGCGCGAGGCGCACCGCCTCGCGATAGAGGGCGCAGGCCTGCTCGAGCTCGCCCGCGTCCTCGGCGCGGTTGCCCTCGGCAATTAGGCGCTCGGCCGCGTCGGTCGGTCCGGACACGCGCGGATTTTACGCCGCGGTCGGGCGCACCCCGTCCCCGTATAATCCGCCCGCGCATGCTGCTGAGCTGGTTCTCGAAAAAGCACATCGACGAGTTCGCCGACTCGATCATCGCCGAGCTGCTGCAGCGCTTCCCGCAGTCGGGGGTCGACCTGTCGACGACCAAGGACGCGGAAAAAGCAATGCGCACGCTGGATCGGATCTTTTCCCGCATCAGCGCTTTTGCCGCCGAGCGGCGGCCGAACCTCTATCAGAAGGCCTGCTTCGGCAACCGCATCAAGTGGGCGCTAAAGGAAGCCGGATACCCGGCGCCCTTCGTCGAAGCCGCCACCCAGAAATTAACGACCTACATGGCCTTCGCTTCCAACGCCCGGCCGGCGTCCTGAGGTGACGGAAATTGGCAGCCCGAGGGCGGAAATGGGCAGCTAAAGGCCCGATTGGGTGACTTTTTTAACGCCATTGGCCCGTCCGGCGGGTGGCATGCGGTTTGCGTAGAGAGGGCGGGTCCGGTATAAAACGACCGGCCGAGTTGTCCACCAATCGAAGGGAGTACCAAATGAAAACGCTTCAGAAGGGCTTCACCCTGATCGAACTGATGATCGTGGTCGCGATCATCGGCATTCTGGCGGCGGTTGCACTGCCGGCCTATCAGGACTACACGATCCGCGCCAAGATGTCGGAAGTGATTCTGGCGATGAGCTCCTGCCGTACCTCGATTACCGAGGTGTTTCAGTCGGGCCCGGCCACTATCCCGGTTGCCGACAGCTGGGGCTGCGAGATCCTGACCGCGTCGCAACAGACCAAGTACGTGGCTGCCGTGCATACCACCGCGAACGGCGCCGTGGCTGCAACTGTGCAAGCCATCTCCACCGTGGTGAACGGTTCGGTCGTGACCCTGGTGCCGCTGGCTTCGGCCGGTACGCCTGCCACGGCCAGCACCGGCAGCCAGACCCTGTTCGGCTGGCAGTGCGGCTCGACGGCCTCCACGCCGCCGACCACCGTGCCGGCGAAGTACCTGCCCGGCTCCTGCCGCGGCTAATAGCCAAGCCTAGCTTCAACAAAAGGTACCCTTCGGGGTACCTTTTTTTTTGGGGGGCGCGGGGGCGCCGATGACCGAGCTGACGATTCTGATGCCCTGCCTGAACGAGGCGGTGACCGTCGGCGGCTGCGTTGCCAAGGCGCGCGGCTTCCTGGAGCGCGCGGGAATCGATGGCGAAGTGCTGGTCGCCGACAATGGCTCCAACGACGGCTCTCGCCAGCTGGCGGAGCGCGCCGGCGCGCGGGTGATCGACGTGACCAGGCGCGGCTATGGCGCGGCGCTGGCCGGAGGGATCGCCGCGGCGCGCGGCCGCTACGTCATCATGGGCGACGCCGACGACAGCTATGACTTCGCGGGCCTCGACGGCTTCGTGGCCAGGCTGCGCGAAGGCTATCCGCTGGTCATGGGCAACCGCTTTCGCGGCGAGATCCGCGAAGGGGCCATGCCCTTTCTGCACCGCTACCTCGGCAACCCGGTGCTGAGCTTCGTCGGCCGCTTGCTGTTTCGCACGCGGGTCGGCGACTTCCATTGCGGCCTGCGCGGCTTCGACCGCGAAGCCGTGCGCTCGCTCCACCTGCGGACCACCGGCATGGAGTTCGCGAGCGAGCTGGTAGTGAAGGCGGCGCTGGCGGGATGGCGCATCGCCGAAGTCCCGACCACGCTCTCGCCGGACGGGCGCGGACGGCCGCCGCACCTGCGCACCTGGCGCGACGGCTGGCGGCATTTGCGCTTTCTGCTCCTCTTCAGCCCGCGCTGGCTGTTTCTCTACCCGGGGCTCGCGCTGCTGGTCGCCGGCATCGCCTTGACCGCGGCGCTGTACTTCACGCCGCTGCATTTCATGGGCGCGGGGCTCGATATTCACAGCATGCTGTATGCCTCGGCAGCCGCTCTGCTCGGCATGCAGCTGTGTCTGTTCGCGTTGTTCGCCCGGGTCTCGGCGCAAAACGCCGGCCTGCTGCCGAGGCACGCTGGTCTGCAGCGGCTGCTGCGCACCCTTACGCTCGAGCGCGGCCTGCTGCTCGGCTTGACCGTCGCCGCGTGCGGGTTGGCGTGGAGCGGTGCGGCTTTCTGGGAATGGCGCGAGGCCGGCTTCGGCGCGCTCGATCCGCGGGTCGTGATGCGCGACACGATCCCGGCTGCGACCTTGATGGTCGGCGGCATGGAAATCATGCTCGCCGCGTTCCTGCTGAGCTTGCTCAACTGGGACGTCGATGCCTGAGCTTTCCATCGTGGTGCCGGCGTTTCGCGAGCGCGAGAACCTGCCGCGGTTGCTGGATGCGCTCGAGCAGGCGCTCGCCGGCCTCGACTGGGAAGCCATCGTCGTGGTCGACGATGCCGACGACGGCAGCGAAGACCTGGTGCGCGAGCGCGCGCAGCGCGATCCCAGGGTGCGCTGCATCCAGCGCATCGGCCGGCGCGGCCTCGCCTCCGCGTGCATCGAAGGCATGCTGGCGAGCTCCGCGCCGTACCTCGCCGTGATGGACGCGGACCTGCAACACGATGAGACGCTGGTTCCCCAGCTGCTCGAGACGGCGCGTCGCCGCGAAGCCGATCTGGCGGTGGCGAGCCGCTACATGAGCGGCGGCAGCACCGGCGAGCTGGCTCCCTCGCGGGTGCGGGTGAGCAAGGCCGCCAGCGCTCTGAGCGCGAGCCTTTGCGAGGGCCTGACCGATCCGATGAGCGGCTTTTTCGTGGTGCGCCGCTCGTTCCTCGACCGGGTGGTGCGCAACCTCTACGGCCGCGGCTTCAAGATCCTGCTCGACCTGATCGCCGCCGCGCGCGGCGACATCCGGCTGGTCGAGCTGCCCTACCGCATGCGAAGCCGCGCGCACGGCGAGAGCAAGCTCGGCGCACGCGTGGTCGCCGAGTTCTTCATGCTGCTGCTCTATCACATGATGGGCCGCCTGCTGCCGGCACGGTTCTTCCTGTTCGCGGCGGTGGGCGTGAGCGGCGTGGGCGTGCATCTGTGCACGCTCTGGCTGCTGTTCGCCGCTTCCGGCCATTTCCTGCTCAGCCAGGCGCTGGCGACCTGGGTCGCGATGACGAGCAATTTCATCTTGAACAACGTGATCACCTACGGCGACCAGCGGCTGCGGGGGCGCGCGATGTGGCGCGGCCTGCTCAGCTTCTACGCCGCCTGCGGCATCGGCGCGCTCATCAATCTCGCGATTGCCGACTGGCTCTTCCTCAAGTCCACGCCGTACTGGATCGCGGGGCTCGGCGGCGCGGTGATCGCCGCGCTGTGGAACTTCTTCACTACCGCCTCCTTCACCTGGGGCGCCCGGGCGACCGTCCGGCGATGACGCTGCCCGCGGAACCTTTCCGGCCGCGGCGGGCGGACTGGCTGCAGGCCGGCGCCGTCGCGCTCGCGCTCTTTGTCCTCTATGCGGCCACCTCGTCCCGCACCGTGGCGCTGGAGGACGACGGGTTGTTCATCCTGTCGAGCTATTTCCTCGGCGTCGAGCATCCTCCGGGCTATCCGCTGTTCACGGTGATCGGCCACCTCTTCACCTACCTGCCGTTCGGCTCGGTGGCGTATCGCGTGCATCTGGCGAGCGCGCTGTTCGGCGCGCTGACCGGCGGCGCCGCCTGGCTGTGCGCGCGCGCGCTGATCGCCGGACGCCTGCCGGCTTATCTCGCGGCCTTCGCGCTGGGCGTGTCCCCGGTGTTCTGGTCGCAGGCGATCATCGCCGAGGTCTACACGCTCAATACTTTCTTCCTACTGGTGCTGGTGTTCATGGGCTTGCGGGCGTGTCCGCCGCAGGGTACGGCGAGCCCCGGCGGCAGCCGCCTGCTCCCCTGGATGGCGCTGATTTTCGGGCTGAGCCTGAGCAATCACTACCCGCTGATGCTGCTCGCCGCGCCCGCGTTCGTCGTCCTGCTGTGGCCGCTGCGGCGCGAGCTGCTGCTGCGTTCAGGCAATCTTGCCTGGCTGGTGGTCCTCGGTCTGCTTCCCTACGCCTGGATGGTGCGCCACTCATGGGCGCCGCTGCCGATCAGCTTCGACGGCCGGCTGGAAACGATTCCGGAAATTCTCTTCTTCCTGAGCCGCGCGGGATACGCCGAAGTCGATCACTCCCTGTCGGCCGGGTTGCTGGATCGCATCAAGTTCTTTCAATTTCTCGGCGGCCAGCTGTTCGTGCAGTTCGCGTTCGTGGGCACACTGCTCGCCGCGGTGGGCTTCACGGTGCAGTGGCGCATCCTGGGGCGGCGCACGGCGGCGTTTCTCACCATCGCTTTCCTGATGACTTCGGTCGTCCTGCTGCTGCTCCTGGGCTTCGACTACGATTCGCTTCGCGCCCACATTTTCCATGTGTTCCCGCTTCCGGCCTACGCGGTCGGCGCACTGTGGATGGGGCTCGGATTCGCGTGGGCGGCGCAGCGTCTCGCGCGGCGTCCCTCGCACGCAGCGGCCGGCGCCGCCCTGTTGCTTGCCCTGATCTTCGCGGTCGGGGCCCGGATCAACCTGGTCGCCAGTGATTGGGGCGCGCGCTACGCGCAAGCGGTGCTGAAGACCCTGCCGCCGGACGCGGTGGTGCTGGTCCAGGGAGATCCGGATCTGGCGCCGATCGCCTATTTCCACATGATCGAGAACCAGCGGCCGGACATCACCCTGATTCAGCCCAAGGGCCTGATTCTCGGCAACCGGCTGTTTCATCCGCTGAAGACCGACGCGGAGACCGCGAAGCGCCTGCTGGACGAGATGATCGACGAGCAGACCGCCCCGGTGGTGTACACGCTGGATACCTATCCGCGCTACGCGAAACGCGACCGCTGGCTGTTTGTCGAAATCGACAAGTCGTCGACCGACGCGCAGCAAATCGCGATCGACATCCCGGAGGAGGCGGTGCGCTTCTTCGAGCAGTCGATGCTCCAGCCCGACGACGGCAATGCCTGGGTCGCGTTCATTCAGGGCGGGTTGCGTCGGCGCTATGCGGTGCTTCTGGCGCGCTCGCTGTCGCGCGGCCGGCCGCCAGACGAACGCCAGCAACGCGATCTCGCTCTCCTCGAGAAGGACTTTTATGGCGCGCTGGGGATTGCGGAAGGCCTGGCGATGCACAGCGAGGGTTACTCGACGGGCGTCGTTGCCGGCTTCCTGAACAAGGCGAGGGACGCGATGCCTTCGGATGTGCCGAAGGAGCATCTTTCGCATTTTTTCTATATCCGCGGCGTGTTGCGGGAGAACCTGCACGACCTCCCGGGCGCGGCAGGGGACCTCGGGACGGCGGTGTCGGTGTGGCCGGCGCCCGAGAATCCGGCATTCAAGGCGCTCGAGGAGCACTATCGCAACGCCGGGGACGAGGCGGCCGCGCGCGCCGTCGAGGAGCGCGTGAAGCAGCTCCAGAGCCGCAAGCCAGGGTAGCGGGTGCTGCGCATGGCACGCACCTCGCCCTGGCTGGTCTTCGGCCTGCCGGCGGCGATTTGCGCGCTGTGGAGCTTGCACGCCGGCAAGGACGTCAACTGGGATCTGCTCAACTACCACTATTACCTGCCTTACGAGCTGCTCGACGGCAGGCTGCGCCAGGACTTTTTCGCCGCCAGCGCCCAGAGTTACCTGAATCCGCTCGGCTACCTGCCGTTCTACCTGATGGTCGCGGGCGGCTGGCACAGCGTCGTGGTGTCGATCGTGCTGGCCGCGGCGCACAGCACAAGCGTCGGTCTTCTTTACTTGATCGCGCGGCGGCTCTTTGCGCACCTGCCGCCGCGCCAGCAGACCGAGTTCTCGCTGCTCGCGACCGCGCTCGGCGCGGCTACGGGCGTGTACTGGATGACCGTCGGCGGGACCTTCCTCGACCCGCTTCTCGTGCCCCTGATGCTCGCCGGGCTGCTCCTTCTGCTACCTCACCAGCCGGGCGAAGCGCAGGCCCCCGCGCGCCGCGCGGCACCGGCCGGGCTCCTGTTCGGCATCGCCGCCGCGCTCAAGTATTCGAATGCGGTCTATGCCCTGGCGGCATTGCCGCTGGCGATCGCGATGCGCGGCGGCTTTGCCTATGCGATCGGCGGAGTGGCGGCGGTCGGCGTACTCGCCGGACCGTGGCTGGCGCTGATGTGGCGCGAGTTCGGCAACCCGGTATTTCCGTTGTTCAACGGCTGGTTTCGCTCGCCGCACATCCTCGAATACAACATGGTCAGCGAGCGCTTCGCGCTGCACGATCCGCTGGCGATCCTCGCCTTTCCGTTCCGCATGGCGACGCTCGACCCGCGAATCTATTCCGAGAACTTCGCCCCGGACCTTCGCTTTGCAGCTCTCGTCCTGACGCTGGCGGGCATTGCGCTGCTGGCGGCGAGGAGGGGCGCGCGCGCCGCCGCCCTGCGCGGGGCCGGCTGGCGCGTGCTGACGTTCTTCGGCAGCGCGCTCGCCCTATGGCTCGTCAGCTCGGCCAATGCCCGCTACGGCATGATCGTGCTGCTGCTTGCGGGGGTTTGCCTTGCGCGCCTGGTGGAGCTGTTGCTGCCGGCGCGCGCCGCCGCCGTGACGCTGGCCCTGCTTCTCGCGGTACAGGTGGGCATCAGCCTGGTGGCATCGCCGCCGCGCTGGTTCGTTGCCGCGGAATGGTCGGGCCGCTGGCTACCCTACGAGGTGCCCGAGCGCGTCGCGCGCGAGCCCGCGCTTTATCTCAGCGTCGAAATTCTGCCGATGGCGGTGGTCGCGCCGTTCCTGCACCCGGCGTCTTCCCTGATGAATGTTCGGGGGCAACACAGCCTTCCCACGGAGTCGCCCCGGCTGAAGCAGCTGCTCGACCAGCATCGCGGCCACGTGCGCACCATTGGCCGCCTTCTCGAGCTGGAGAATGGCAGACCCGCTCCGCAGCAGGTAAAGGCCTACGATGCGAGACTTCTTCGCTTCGGCTTGCGTGTCGATGCGTCCGACTGCTTCGCCATTCCGTGGCGGCCCGATGACCAGGACGCGCTGTCGCGCGCGGCGAACTGGCTCGCGGGCGGGCGCAAGTCGATCGAGCCGCTTTCGGTGGTGAGCTGCGGCCTGAGCCGCGTGGAGCGCGACCCGGCCGACGTCGAGCGGGAGCGGCGCGCTTCCGCGCTATTCGACCGCATCGAGAAGAGCTGCAGCGGCCTGTTCCGCGGGCAAACAGCCGTGACCGAGCCTTTCGGCAGCGGCTGGTCGAGAAATTACAACGGCCTGGACGCCCGGCTGGAGGCGTTCGGCGATCAGCTGATCCTGCATCGCTACCGCGCAGGGAGCGTCCTGGAGCTCGGGCGGATTTCCGACTGGCAGCGCGGCGACGCGCCGATCCCTGCGTCGTGCCGATGAGCTGGCTACTATCACGCGCATGATTCCCGCTGGCCTGATCGGATACGGATACTGGGGGCCGAACCTGCTGCGCAATCTGCAGCTGTCCGGCCGATTCGAGGTGAAGGGCGTGGCCGAGCTGGAGCGCGAGCGCCTCGACCTCGCGCGGCGCGCGGCTCCCGGGGCCCGCTGTTACGCGGACGCGCTCGAGTTGATCGAGCGGCCTGACATCGCCGCGCTCGTCATCGCCTCGCCGGTCGCCACGCACTACCCGCTGGCGCGCGCGGCCCTCGAGCGCGGCAAGCACGTGCTGATCGAGAAGCCGATGTGCCGCCTCGCCGAGGAATGCCAGGAGCTGATCGCGCTCGCCGCCGCGCGCCGCCTGGCGCTCATGGTGGACCACACCTTCCTCTTCACCGGCGCGGTGCAGAAGCTGAAGGAGCTCTGCTCGAGCGGCGCGCTGGGCAAGGTCTCGTACTACGACTCGCTGCGCGTCAACCTGGGCCTGTTCCAGCCCGACGTGAACGTGCTGTGGGACCTCGCACCGCACGACTTCTCGATCCTGGACTTCGTGCTCGGCGCCAAGCCGGTGCACGTCGAGGCCACCGGGCACTGCCACGTCAACTCCAACCTGCCCGACATCGCCTACGTCACGCTGCACTGCGCCGGCGGCCTGATCGCGCACTTCAACCTGAGCTGGATGTCGCCCGCCAAGGTGCGGCGCGTGGCGATCGGCGGCGACCGGCAGATGGTGGTGTGGGACGACCTCGACCGCGACGAGAAGATCCGCATCTACGACAGCGGCATCCGCCTGCACGCGCCCGACGAGCGCTTCGCCATCGTGCCGGGCTACCGCATTGGCGACATCCACTCGCCGCGCATTCCGAACACCGAGGCGCTCGCCGGCGTGGTGGCGCACTTCGCAGATGTGATCGAGGGTCGCGCGAAGCCGATCATGGGCGGCGAGCACGGGCTGCGCGTGGTGCGCATGCTGGAGGCGGCGCAGGCGGCGCTCGATGCGAGCCTCGCGCGGGTGCGTGGGCTATCATGAAAACGATGGCGAGCGCTCCCACCATCGATCCCACTGCGCGCGTCGCGCCCGACGTCAAGCTCGGGCGCGGCGTGAAGCTCGCGCCGTTCACCAACCTCTACGGCTGCGAGATCGGTGACGAGTCGCGCATCGGGCCGTTCGTCGAGATCCAGAAGGGCGTGCGCGTCGGCCGGCGCGTCAAGATCCAGAGCCACAGCTTCCTGTGCGAGGGCGTGCACGTCGACGACGAGGCGTTCATCGGCCACGGCGTGATGTTCATCAACGACCGCCTGCCGCGCTCGACGCGCGACGACGGCGCGCTGAAGGGTGATCAGGACTGGACCTGCGAGCCGACCCACATCGGCCGGCGCGCCTCGATCGGCAGCAACGCCACCATCCTGTGCGGCGTGCGCGTCGGCGCCGAGGCGATGGTCGGCGCCGGCGCCGTGGTGACCAAGGACGTGCCGGCGCGTGCGGTGGTCGCCGGCAACCCGGCGCGCATCGTGCGCTACCTTGATGCGCGTTGAGGTCCCGTTCCTCGACCTGGTCGCGCCGCACCGAGCCCTGCGGGAGGAGCTGCTCGAAGTCTTTTCCGCCGCCCTCGATCAGGCGGCGTTCGTCGGCGGTCCGGCGGTGGAGGCGTTCGAGTCCGAGTTCGCGGCGTTCGGCGGATTCCGGCATGTGATCGCGGTCAGCAACGGCACCGACGCGCTGCGCATCGCGCTTCAAGCGATGGGCATCGGTGCGGGGGCGCGCGTGGTCACTGTGCCGAACACGTTCATTGCGACCACCGAGGCGATCTCGCACGCCGGCGCAACCTTCGAATTTGTCGACGTCGAGCGCGCGACCTGCCTCATGGACCCGAATCGCCTCGAGGAGCGCCTGAAGAAAGCGCCGCGCGCCGCCTGCGTGATCCCGGTGCACCTCTACGGCCAGCCCTGCGACATGGAGGCCATCGGCGCCCTCGCCCGGCGCTACGAGCTGAAGGTGCTGGAGGACGCTGCCCAGGCGCACGGCGCGAGCTACAAGGGGCGCAGCGCCGGCAGCCTCGGCGATGCCGCCGCGTTCAGCTTCTACCCGGGCAAGAACCTCGGCGCCTGCGGCGAGGCCGGCGCCATTGTCACCGCGGATCCCGCCATCGCCGAGCGAGCGCGCATGCTGCGCGACCACGGGCAGTCGGAGAAATACCGCCACCAGCTCGAGGGGAGTAACGGCCGGATGGATGCCATCCAGGCCGGCTTCCTGCGCGTGAAGCTGCGCCGCCTGGCCGGCTGGAATGCGGCGCGGCGGGAGATCGCCAAGCGCTACGACGCGGCTTTGCGCGGCACCGAGGGTATCCAGGTGCTCGAGCAACCGCCGCACAGCATCTCCTCGCGCCACCTGTATGTCGTCCATGCCGAACGACGCGACGCACTGCGGGCGTTCCTGCGCGATCGCGGCATCCAGAGCGGGCTCCACTATCCCGAGCCGCTGCACCTGCAGGAGTGCTACCGCCCGCTCGGCATCGCTGCCGGAAGCTTCCCCCGGGCGGAATGGTCTGCCGCGCGCGTGTTGAGCCTGCCGATTTTCGCGGAGATGACGCCGGCCCAGGTGGACGCCGTGATCCGCGGTGTCCGGGAGTTCGCAGCGGCGTGAAGACTTTGTCGGGCGCCAGGGTGGGGGTAACGGGCGGCGCCGGTTTCATCGGCAGCCACCTTGTCGACCAGCTGCTGGCCGCGGGGAACGAAGTGACCGTCATCGACGACCTGTCGAGCGGCAGCCGGGAGAACCTCGCGCGCGGCGCGCGTCTCCAGGTTGGCAGCGTGCTCGATGCCGCCGCGCTCGAGCGTGCGTTCGAGGGCGTGCAGTACGTCTTCCACCTCGCGACGCGCAATGTGCGTCTCAGCCTGCGGCAGCCCAGCCTGGTGCACGAGGTGAACACCGTGGGCACCTACAACGTGCTGAAAGCAGCGGCCGCTGCCGGTGCGCGCCGCCTGCTCTACTGCTCGAGCTCGGAGGTCTACGGCACGGCGCTCGAGGTGCCGCTGCCCGAGGAATGCGCGTTCCGGCCGCAGACCATCTACGGCGCCTCCAAGCTCGCCGGCGAGTACTACGCGCAGGTGTTCCACCGTTCGGGCTGGCTGGAGACCGTGGTGGCGCGGCCGCACAACACCTACGGTCCGCGGGCGCATTACGCGGCCGACCGCGGCGAGCTGATTCCGCGGCTCATCGTGCGCGGCCTCGCCGGCCTGCCGCCGGTGCTCTTCGGCGACGGCTCGCAGACGCGCGACTTCACCTACGTCGAGGAGACCGCGCAGTACCTGGCGGCGCTGATGACCACCCCGGCGGCGGCGGGCGGAACCTTCAATATCTGCCGCGGCGAAGAGGTCGCGATCCGCGACGTCGCGCAGCAGGTGGCAAAGCTGGTCGGTCTGAAAAGCGCGCCCGTGTTCCTGCCGCCGCGCCCGCAGGACGTGCTGCGCCTGCTCGGCGATCCGTCCCGGCTCAAGCGGCTCCTCGGCCGCTCGCCCGCCATCGACATCGCCGAGGGCCTCGGCCCCACGGTCGACTGGTACCGCCGCAACGTGAAAATCACCGAGCCGGTGCTCGCCGCGATGCGGCCCGAGAACTGGGCCGAGGCGCCGGCCGAAAGCTGGATCCGGCGATGAGCGCGATCCCGCTCGCCGAGCCGTGGATGGGCGAGGAGGAGGCGCGTGCCGCGCGCGAGGCCATCCTGTCGGGCTGGGTGACGCAGGGCCCGCGCGTGCAGGCCTTCGAGCAGGCGTTTGCCGCCCGGCTCGGCGCCCCGCACGCCTGCGCCACCTCGAGCTGCACCACGGCGCTGCACCTCGCGCTGCTCGCGGTCGGTGTGGGACCCGGCGACGTGGTGCTGACCGTCAGCCATTCCTTCATCGCCTCGGCGAACGCGGTGCGCCATTGCGGCGCCGAGCCGTTCTTCGTCGACATCGACCCGGCGACGCTCAACATGAGCCCGGCCGCGCTCGAGCGCGCGCTGACCGAGGATTTCGAGCGCCGCGACGGCGGCGTTTACCTGCGCGGCGGCGGACGGCTCGCCGCCATCGAGCTCGTCCACCAGGTGGGCATGCCGGCGGATCTCGCGGCGATCCTGCCGCTCGCGCGGCGCTACGGCGTGCCGGTGGTCGAGGACGCCGCGTGCGCCATCGGGTCGGAAGTGAGCCTGGACGGCGGCCACAGCTTCGAGCCGGTCGGCCGCCCGCACGGCGCCGTGGCGTGCTTCAGCTTCCATCCGCGCAAGCTGGTCACGACCGGCGACGGCGGCATGATCGTGGCGAACGACGCGGCGCTGGTCGGGCTCGCGCGCGAGCTGCGCCACCACGGCATGAGCGTCTCGGACCTCGCGCGCCACAAGGCCGACGCCCCGGTGTTCGAGAGCTACGGCCGCACCGGCTTCAACTACCGCCTCACCGACGTGCAGGCGGCGATCGGCGTGGAGCAGCTGAAGCGCCTGCCGGCGATGCTGGAGCGCCGGCGGGAGCAGGCCGCGCGCTACGCCGAGCTGCTCGCGCCGCTCGACGGCGTCGAGGCGCCGGCCGCGCCCGCCTATGCGCGCACCAACTGGCAGAGCTACGTGGTGCGCCTCGCTCGCGCGGAATGGCAGCGGCCGGTGATGGCCGCGATGCGCACTGCGGGCATCGCGACGGGACGCGGGATCATGTGCGCGCACCTCGAAGCGCCGTACCGCGATGCCTGGCCGCCGGGCTGCCTGCCGCACAGCGAGGCGATGCGTGCGCGTGGCCTCATCCTGCCGCTTTATCATCGCCTGAGCGCCGATGACCAGGCGCGGGTGGTCGCTGCGCTAGGAAAAGCGATTGCGGCTGCCTGACTTCCTGATCGCCGGCGCGCCGCGCTCGGGAACCACCTGGTTGTATCACCTGCTTGCCCGCCATCCCGGCGTGCACATGGCGAGCCCGCCTCGGCCGGAGCCGAAGTTCTTCCTCGCCGACGAGCTCTACGCACGAGGGCTCGACTGGTATTCGCGCACCTGGTTCGAACGCGCGCCGGTGCACGCGGTCTGCGGCGAGAAGAGCACCAACTACCTCGAGAGCGCGGCCGCGGCGCGGCGCATCGCCCGGGATCTGCCCGCCGTCAAGCTGGTGTTCATCCTGCGCGAGCCGGCCGAGCGCGCTTGGTCGAACTACCTGTGGTCCCGGATGAACGGGATGGAAAGCGAGACCTTCGAGCGCGCGCTCGCCCTCGAGGAGAGCCGCGAACGCGAGCTTGCGCCCGAGCGGCGGTTTTCCCGCCCGCACGCCTACTTCTCGCGCGGCCTGTACGCCGATCTGCTGCAGCCGTGGTTCGAGCGGTTCCCGCGGCACAACGTCCTCTGCCTGCGCTGCGAAGATCTCGCGCTGCAACCGCGCCAGCTCGCCGAGCGCCTGCATCGCTTCCTTGGCGTGCCGCCGCGCCCGAACGACGCCGACGGGCTGGGCGTGATCAACCCGGCGGACCGGGCGGGCGCGCAACAACCGGCCGCGCAAACGCTTGGGCTGCTGCGCGCGCGCTACGCGGAGCCGAACCGCCGGCTGGCCCGGCTGGTCGGACCCGATTTCGACATCTGGTCATGACGGTTATAGTTCGAGCATGAGCAGCCGCGTCACGGTGATCACGCCGGTGTTCAACGAGCAGGACAGCCTTCCGCTTTACGTGGAGGAGGTGCGCCGCGTCCTCTTTGCCCGCGGCGACGTCGAGTTCGACGTGCTGTTCGTGGACGACGGCAGCACGGACGGCAGCTGGCCGCTGATCGAGCGCATTTGCGCGGCCGACGAGCGCTTCCGCGGCCTGCGCTTGTCGCGCAATTTCGGCGCGCATATCGCGATCTGCGCCGGCTTCGACGCGGTGCGCGCCGGCGCGGTGGCGATCCTCGCCTGCGACCTGCAGGATCCACCCGAGGCGCTGCTCGAGTTCGTGGCGCATTGGAAGGCCGGGGCGGACATCGTCTGGGGGCACCGGCGCCAGCGCGACGATGCGCTCTGGCGCCGGCTGGTGAGCCGCCTGTTCGCCGCGGCCCTGCGGCGCTATGCGATGCCGCGCGGCTCGCGTTTCACCACCGGCAGCTTCCTGCTCGCCGACCGCAAAGTCGTGGAAGCGGTGCAGAGCATGCGCGAGCACAGCCGCATCACCTTCGCCCTGGTGGCGTGGACCGGGTTTCGCCAGGAGATCGTTCCCTACGACCGGCAGCGCCGCCGCGCCGGAAAATCCGGCTGGACGTTCTGGCGCATGGTCCTCGCCATGTACGACGCGTTCGTCGGATTCTCGGTCCTGCCGATCCGGCTGACGACCGCGCTCGGCATCGCGATCTCCCTGCTCAACGTTCCGCTGGCGATTTTCCTGCTGGTGAACTGGTGGACGGGCCAGCCGCTTCCGGGCTACACGCCGGTGATGCTCGTCCTGACGGTGTTCTTCGGCATCCAGTTCCTGCTCATGGGGCTGATCGGAGAATATCTGTACCGCATTTACCTCGAGGCAATGCAGCGCCCGTTGTATATCGTGGCGGATCGTTGCGGAGCGAGCGCAAGCGCGTGACGGCGCTTTGAGCAATCGAGTCGGACTCCTGCTGAGGGTGGGGGTTTCGGCGTCGATCCTGGCGGTGATTCTGTCGCGCATCCCGGCCGGGAACCTCCTCGGTCGCGTGAAAGAAGGGCAACCCGTCTATCTGGCGGCGGCACTGCTGCTCGCGCTGCTGGTCATGGTGCTGGTCGCGGTGCGATGGCGGCTGCTCGCGCGCTGGCTGGGGCTCGCCGTGCCGATCGGCCTGGCGGTGCGTGCCGTGTTCCTCGGCGCTTTCGGCAGCCAGTTGCTACCCTCCACGGTCGGCGCGGACCTGGTGCGCGGCTACATGCTGGTGCGACACAGCGCGTCGGTCCATCGCGTCGCCGCGAGCGTCATCGCCGACCGCCTGGTCGGGCTGTTCGCGCTGTGCCTTCTGCTGGTGATCTTCAATTCAGTGCTGCCCCAGTTGCCGGCGCCGTATGCCGGGCTTGTGGCCCCCGGGGCGCTGCTCGCCTCCGGCGCGGTGCTGCTCGCATTTCTTCTCGCCTGCACCGGCATCCAGGCCGGCGCCGGCGTGCGCCGGTTGCGCTGGCTGCGCGAACTGGGCGCCATCGACGGCGTCAGGCTGGAAGCGCGGCCGATTGCCGGCGCGGTGGCCGTCGGGCTTGCGATCCACGCGCTCGCCGTGGTCGCCGCTTCGCTGGTGGCGCGGGCTTACGGCGTCGAGCCCTCACTCGGCGTCTGGGTGTCGATTATTCCGTTGTCGTTCCTCGCCAGCGCCATGCCCGTCTCGATCGGGGGGTGGGGCGTTCGAGAAGGCGCCATCATCCTGCTGGCCGCGCCGCTCGGCGTGCCGCCGGCGGAAGCCTTGCTCGTGTCGCTCACCATCGGCGTACTGAACGTCGTTGCGAGCCTGCCCGGCGCCCTCGTGCTGCTGCGCTCGCACCGGGCCGACCCGGCGTGATGGCGGCGCGATCGCTCGCCGCAACGCTCGCCGTAGCGCCGGCGCTGGCGGCCCTGTTCTGGATGAGCGGAGCGGTCACGATGCCGGCGGCAGCGGGTTCCATGGCGCTCTTCGTGTTCGTCGTCATGTCGGCGGGTTTCCTGCTGTTGCGCGCGGTGGATGCGGCCGACATGCCGGCGCCCGCGGCCTGGGTTCTCGGCATCTTCGCCACCGCCTTCGCGATCTACGCGCTGGTCGCGGTCTTTCAGATGCTGGCCGCCACCGCGTTTGCGATCTGGACCGCCTTGGTGGCGGGATACGGGTTTTTTTCCTCCCGCCGCGCGACCGGTGCTCGGCGCGTGGATTGGACCGAATGGGTCGGGCTTGCGCTGTGCGCCGTGGTAACCCTGATGTGGTGCCGTGAGATTGCCGAAGCCCCGGCCATCCTGGACGCACAACGGAATTTCCCGGCGTGGACCGATCATTTCATCCATGGCGGCGTGATCTCCCAGTTCGGCGATGCGCGCGCCGTGGGCAGGGGCTCGATCCAGATGGCGGATTTTCCGCCGCCGCTCTATCACTACGCGTCCTATGTGCTGCCGGCGGTGTTCGCGGCGCCGCTCGACCTGCCGGGACTGCCGCTGTCGACCTCGGTATGGCTGCCGCTGGGCTTTTTCACCATGTGCGCCGGCGCCTATTCGCTCGGCACGGTGCTCGGCCGTCCTGCGGGAGGGATTGCGGCCGTCGCCGCCCTCACTCTGCTGCCGGACGCCGCGAACTATGGGCTGCGCAACGGCTTGTTCGCCTTTCACTGGAACGTGCTCACGACGCCTGGCGCGCCGTATGCCATCGGCATCTGCTTGCTCGCCGTCGCGCTGCTGCAGCAATGGCACGGCACGGGTCGCCGGCGCCCGCTGGCGGCGGCGCTAGGTCTCTCGGCGGGATTGCTATCGGTGCGGTTGAACCTATTCGTGCTCGGCTTGCCGGCCTTGCTCGCCGCCACGGCTGCGTTCTCCGGCACCCTGCGGCGCAGGGTCGTCTTGCTAGCGATCGCGGTCCTGGCTTTCGTCCTTTTCGTGTTCGGGTTTTACGCACTCACGGGTTACGAGCGTGCGCTCGACCCTTTCCTTGCCAACGTGCATACGCTCCAGACGCCCACTGCTTACGAGGGCTGGTACCAGAACCTGCTGGAATCGAGCGGTCGCGGCGTGGCCGTTCCGGCCGGGATCCTTGCTGTGTATGTCGCCAGCCTGGGCGCGCTGCTCGTCGCCTGGCCGGTCGTGCTGGCGCTGACGCTGCGCCACCGGGCGCTCGCCGCGGGCGACGGCGTGGCGATCGCGATGGCGGGTTGCTACGTTCTGTTGATGGTCACCGCGCCCGTTCCCCAGCACGGAGACACGACCGAGCTTACGCAGCGGCCGTTCGTGCTTCTCTACGCGCTGGTCGCCGCCTGGACGGCGGCGGCGCTCGTGGAATGGGTCGCGCACCGCGTGCAGCCCGGCTCGCGACGCCCTTGGATCGTGCTGCTTGCCACTACCGTGCTGGCATTGCCGCTCCTCTGGCCGCAGACGGGGGCGCTCGGCCTGCCGAAGGTCGGTTGGGGCTGGCGACACCTGACGCTTTCGGTGGAGGACGGCATGCCGGAGGCGGCCAGGTTCCTGCGCCGCAACTTCCGCCCCGGGGAGGTGTTCGCGGCGCCGGGCGGCCTCACGCTCGAGTGGGTCATGACCGACGTTGCCACCGAGATGACCTCGCTCACCGGCGCGCCCGCGTACCTGGCCCGGCCGTTCGTTCAGCTCAGCAAAGGGGGTCGCCGGCGGGAAGTCGCGCTCGAGCGCTACGCTGCCCTCGAGCAAGTGGCCGACGAGCTAAGCGCGGCGGCTGCGCTCGCGCGCCTGCGCGAGATGGGCATCCAGTGGTATGTCGTGACCGGCAGCGCCGGTCCGCGCTGGGACCGGGAGCGGCGGCATGCCGTCTTCGCGGCTGGCGCAGTGGCGATCTACCGCAGCACGAGCCGGTAGAAGAAGAGTTTGGCGAGGGTCGTCAGACGCGCCATCAGCCGCCCGCGCGCGATATCGAAAGCGCTCAGGCCGAAGGCCGGATTGGCGCCCACTTTTTCGATGAAGGCCAGAAGCTCCGCGGCCTGTGCGGCGCCGATCGCCACGCTCCAGGCGCCGCCGGAAACGCGAAATGACGCCAGCTTCTCCGGCAGGTAGTAGGCATCGCCGTGGAGCAGAAGGCGAACCCAGTAGTCGAGGTCGGTGACGATGCGCAGGCTCGCATCGAAGGCGCCCACGCGCTGGGCGAGCGCGGTGCGAAACAGCACGCCGCCCGGCTCGCCGAGCAGGTTGGCCCCGCTCCGGATGCAGCTGCGGACCGCGGCGCGCGCCGGGATCACGCCGCCGCTGCGGCGGGGATAGCCGCGCGTCATGACGGCGCGCGAGCGGCTGTCGATGATGCGGCGCGCGCAGAACACGAGCGCCAGACGCTGGTCGCGATCCGACTCGAGCACCGCCACCTCGCGCGCCAGGCAATCCGGCGCGATCAGGTCGTCGTGCGGCAGGAGCTTGAAATAGCGCCCGCGCGCGAGCCGGAGACAGCGGTTCCAGTTCTCTTCCACCCCGGCGTTGCGCTCCCGCACGTACCGCACGCGCGGGTCGCGATAGCGTGCCACCACCTCGCGGGTCTCGTCCGGCGAAGCGTCATCGACGATGACGAGCTCGAAATCCGCGAACGTCTGCGCCAGCGCCGACTCGATCGTCTCGGCGATGTGCGCTGCGCCGCGGTAGGTCGGGATGCAGACCGAGACGGCGGGTGCGGCGCTCAAGGCTGGCCGGGCTTGCCGTCGAAGCCTTTGGTGGACTTGACGACGTACTGCGGTTTCGCCGTCATGTGCAGGTAGGCGCGCCCGAGATACTCGCCGATCGCGCCGAGCGCGAGCAGCTGCACCCCGCCCACGATCAGGATCGCGACGGCCAGCGACGCCCATCCCGGCACGTCGATGCGCTCGAGAAACAGCTGCTGCACGATCAGCCAGACGGCGTACAGGAAGCCGACCGCGGCGAAAGCGAGGCCCAGCCAGGAGGCGACGCGCAGCGGCACCACCGAGAAGTTCATCGCCACCTTGGCCCACAGCGAGAGCGACTGGCGCAGGCTGTAGTGGCCGGTGCCATCGAGGCGCGGATGGTGCGTGAGCTCGACGTTCGCCACGTTGCGCGTCACCATCAGCGCGAGCCCGTCGACGTAGGGGAAGGGGCCATCGTAGCGCGTGATCTCGCGCGCGATGTCGGCCGTCATCGCCTTGAAGGAGGAGATGCGGATGCCGCTCGGCACGCCGAGCAGG
>Ga0134121_10000955_pt1 | contig 29039 bp, 22 predicted proteins | sample KB301_FD_96463 | JGI IMG/M metagenome (GOLD analysis project Ga0134121, IMG submission 96463) | Terrestrial soil microbial communities without Nitrogen fertilizer from Kellogg Biological Station, Michigan, USA - KB3-0-1 | ecosystem: Environmental > Terrestrial > Soil > Unclassified ... | reverse complement strand
TTGACCAAAATGGACAACCTTCTTATCAAGGGAAAGGACAACCTAGAATAGATGATGCTATGTTGTCTATTAAAACAAAAGTTAAACCTGCTGAGAAAATATTGGCTAATTTTTACGATAGTCTTAACGAAAATGATCAAAGACAATTAGGTATAGACTCATGGTATCATTATAGAAATGCTGGTCCTGAGTTATTTAAGAGAGATATTATTAATGGGTATAATGATACTAAAAAGACTCTATCAGATAAGATGGTAAATCTTTCAGTATCTCTTAAAAACCCTAATCTCTCTAGTACAGAGAAATCTGTTATTCAAGCTCAATTATCTGATGTAAATAATACTCTCAGAGATGGTTCTTTAGATAGGGCTATGCAGGGACAACTAGATCAACTATCCTCAGGAAAAGGAATAGATGATTTCAAGTATAAACTCTATACCCAAAAATATCTTACTAATTTAGCAAAAGATTTAGCATATCAGAGCTATGAACAAGCATACAAAGAAAATCCTTATTTTCAAGCTGATATGAAAAGAAAAGACTTACAGTTTAAGTATCTGGAAGAAAACAATCGTAATATTAGATTTGCTCAAGATCAACAATTAAAATATGCAGAATTAAGTCTAAAACAACAAGAATTCAATAAAAAATATAAAGGAGGTCAAGATTATGTTACTTCTGGGGCATTAGCTACAGGGGAATCAGCTCCAACAATCAATACTTTACAGAAAGACTTTAATTCGTCAATAGATAATTTTAACACTCTTGGTGCAGAATATGCAAATATTTTATTTCCTAAAGAATCCAATCCTTCAATGACAGGGGAGGATAAGCTAAAAGCAATGGGAAAACTAGTATCTGAATATAGGGAAAATCCTAAGAAAAACCTTACTAGCGATCAAATAGAATACCTTGAGCATTATAGAGTGTTGGAAAATGATCTTACTACACACCTTAATCTTATAAACTCTACAAAGAAGAAATCTGAGGAATTCTTACAGGAACATGGAAAAAGCGAAATTAATTCTAAAATTAAGGGAGTTAACGTAGGAGGAGTAAATTATAGTCCTGAAGATATATACAATGTTAATAAGGAAATTCAAAAATTCGTAGGGACCGCCACCTCAGTAGGAGGTGTAGGAGCTATCCCTGTAAAAACCTTTGATAGGGAAGGAGTTATAGATCACCTATCTAAATATGAAGGTGGTAAATATTTTCCTTTATTACAATCTTATTTAAATGGAAATAGAGAAATAGGTAGTAGATTAGATGATGCTGAAAATGTCTCTAAAAATATAAGAGAAGGACAAAGTAAATTTGAATCTGACTATATATCTAAATTTAGCCCTAAATATCAAGTACAAAGGGCGCCTATTAATCTTGAGAATGATGCGGATAAAGAAAGACTAAATGCTCTTCTAACAACTAAACAATCTCAATTTGGAGAATTAGGAGCATTAGATACGGAGAAGAAAGGTAATTATGATCCTGCTACAGTGGCTGATATTATTAACGGGAAATATGCTAAAGGTACACAAGCTGTTATAGAAAAGAAACAAGATGGTAGTGGGCAAGTAGTTCTTTTTGGACAAAAAGGTGATAGACAAATTATCCCTGTAACTTCTGATGAACTTAGAAAGTTTTTCCCAGATGCAGGTAAATCTAGTCCTGTATCAGGAATTGTAGATATGATAAGACATTCTCCAGGGTTTACAACTAATTCTGCAAATATAAGAGTAGATGGAGCTAATAATCCTGCTGCTGCTGTAAATGCTTATTTTAGTGGATATATGTTAGGAGGATTGAATGACAGTCCTTATGCATCCACTACTAGAATAGATATACAAGGAAGTCCTAGAAACACAGGTAATTCTGATACTGATAAATACGATGTAATATTATATGTAAAAGATCCTTCTTCCAACAGCTGGAAAGCTGGTGTTATTAATGATGGAGGATATACAACTGAAGCTGGTGTAGCAAATATTCTAACTAATATAAATCCTCAAGCTGTTGAGGAAGCAATAAAAACCTTTAAATAATGGCAATTTTCGATAATGAGCTTGTAGATAATACTATTGGTAACACTGATTTAGAGTCACCTGCTCCTGCTTTAGGTAGTCCTTCTCTTTCTCAACTTAATCCAAATACAACATTTCCTGCTTTAGGAGTTGGTAGTAGTTTGAAAAGAGGACTTTCTTTGAAAGAACTTGCAGATAGTGCCAAAAGTGCTAAATCTACAGGATTTAGTATTTCTTCTTCTTCTATTCCTCAAAAAGAACTTCTTGAAAATCAACGCTATACAACCTATCAAAGAGGTGTAGACTTAGAAAATATTAATGCTCTTCAACAACCTTGGTATAATAGACTTGCTAATGGCACTATTAAAATGGGAGCCACAGCAATAGGTACATTTGCTCAAGGATTTGCCACAATTCCTAATACAATATCTGCCATTAAGAATGGAGAGGCTTCTAAACTTTCAGGAGAACCTGATGGTTATGAAGCATCTATTGATAATTGGTTAAAGAATATAGAAGATGTACTTCCTAACTATTATTCCAGATATGAAAAAGAACACCCCTTCACATCTATTATACCTGGATTTACAGGTAGTGCTAATTTCTGGGGAGACAAGATTATTAAAAACCTTGGATTTACAGCTGGAGCTATAGGAAGTGCTTTAGTTCAAGATGCTGTTATAGGAGCTGCTACAGAAGGATTAGGGGAAATTCCATTAGTAGCTAACCAAATTGGTAAAGCTTCTCTTTATCTAAATAAGATATTTAGTGGTACTAACAAACTAGAAGAAACGTTAACTTTAGCTAAATCTTTAGGAAAAACAGAAAAAAGCCTATTAAATATAGAAAAACTGGCACAAATGTCAGCAGCTACAAATATTTCTGATGGCTTTAGATGGGCAACCTCTATATATGGATCTGCTAGGACAGAAGCTGCTATTGAATCCAGAGATGGTTATAAACAAGTAAAAGATACCCTTACTAAACAATATCAATTAGAACATGGAGGAGATGCTCCTACAGGAGAAGATCAAAAACAAATAGATGATTATGCAGAAGATGCTATGAATACCAGATTTGGTATTAATATGGCTCTTTTAACAGTTAGTAATGCTGTTCAATTTGGTAATTTATTTAAAGCTTTCACTTCTTCTGAAAAAGCAATTCAAGGAACTTTAACAAAAGAAATAGAAGATGCTGGTAAAATAGGACTTCAGAAAGGATCATTAGATGTATTTGAAAGAAAAGCTCCTAGTAATATAGCAGATAGAATATGGTCTTCAGTTAGACCTTCTATCCCTAATATTCTATCAGAAGGTGTATATGAAGAAGGTGGACAATATGCTGCTGAAAAAGGAATATATGACTATTATACAAGAAAATATAAAAATCCTGCTACTTGGGATAGTTTAAATGAAACTATAGACTCCACTGTAAAAGGATTAAAGGATCAATTTGGTACTACAGAAGGTATAGAAAATATGGTGGTTGGAGCCATTTCTGCTCTTATATCTGGAGGAGTAATGGGAAAAATTGATAATGTACGAGGAGAAGGTAAAGATACTAGATTACAATCATCTATTAATATATTAAATAACCATGCTCTAACTTCTACTCTGGAGAAGCAATATACAGATACTCTGAATTCTATAGGGATTGCTAATGAAATGAAAGAAGCGGTAGCTAAAAATGATATATTTAGATATAAGAACCTGAAAGATGATATGTTCTTCAGTTTTGTAATGTCAAGAGTTCCTTCTGGAATGCATGATGTTACAATGGAACAATTAAGCATGTTAAAAGGTCTATCTAAAGAAGATTTTGAAAAGACTTTTGGAATGGATTTTAATTCGTCTAATAAGTCTACAGTAGCTTCTTATGTTGATAGCCTTATAGATCAATCTAACAAAATAAAGAAGAGTTATGATAGTATAGATGGGACATTTAAAAATCCATTCAAATTTATTACCAATCCAGAAACTGAAGAGCAATCAAAAGAATCTGAAAATTATAAAACATTTAATAATTATAAAGTAGAGTTAACATATTTAGCTTCCAAATCTCCTATTATTAATGATAGACTTGAATCTATTCAACAATCTGTGTTTAAATTAGATCCTTCAGTTACATTGGGTGTATTGGAAGAAGTTAGTAGTAAAGAAGGATTGAAAAGGTTAAGTGAGTCTTATGAAGAAAGAGCTAAACAAATTAGTGAATCTATTATAGAATCTGCTCCTATTAAAGATAAAAGAATTCTAAAAAATCAAGTAAAGAATCTAAGGACTCTTTCTGAAAGAATTAACCTTTCTTTGAATAGTGGACAATATGACAGTAAATTATTTGATAAATTATTGAATTTTGAACTTAATGGACAAGATGACACTAGAGATAGAATCACTTCTCCAGAACAAGCTATAGATTTATTGAAATTAGGTCATGATGCTGATAGATTAACTCATCTTAAAGAAAAGACTAGTGAATTATTTGATAGTCTTTCATCCAAAGAAGGATTTATAAAGTATTTCGATCAACAGGAAAAGTTGAAAGAACAACCTATTTCTCCTACTCAAGAAATAAAAGAAAATAAGGATATTTCTGATGAGTTTGAGAATAAAGCTGGAGAAAAGAAAAAAATAGAAGTTGGTAGAGAATATCAAATTCCCTCCCTTAAGAAGGCTAAATATAGAAAAGTAGCAGAAGATAGATGGAAAGTGATTGATGGTGCTGGAAATGTTACTTTCCACTCTACTAAAGAAGAAGCTATACAGGCTACTAAAGACTTAAACTCAGAATTCACTGATTTAACATCTGTTAAAGTGTTAGCCATCAATCCTGATGGAACAGTGAAAGTGGAAGATTTATCAGAGAATATTCAAAATATTCCTCTATCACAATTAAAAGGGTATGAAAAAGTATTAACAGATCAAGAAAGGTTACAAAAACATAAAGAGGAATTAGATAGGCAACAAGAAGAACTTCAAAAGAAATCAGGAACTACTCCCACTCCAGGAGATATTAAAGACATTGAAACTGAAGATAAGAAGAAACCTGCAAGTGAATTATTTCCTTCTACAACTTCAGAGTCTCAAGAAAAAGAGGTATTAAAACCTCAAACTATTAGACAGAATGCTCTTCTTAATAATGTTAAAAATTTCCCAAATAAGGAAAAAATAAGAGTTATTTTAATTACACCTAATCAGGAGAAATCTATTGGTGTAGAAGGACTCACTGTTCTTTCTTTTGAGAATAGTGGTGTAAATCCATTAGAATATACTAATGTAGATAATGGATTGGTGGCTGCTATTTATGTAGAACAAGATGGAAAGAATTTACATTTCATTGATGAAAATGGTAAAAGAACAGGAAAAGTAGGAGATAAGATAGACTTGAATAAAGTGGTATTCTCCACTATGCCCACAACATCTCTTATATGGAGTAATGGTAAGGAAAGATATAGAAGTGATGAAAAGGATGAAGCTATAGAACAATCTAAAAGATGGAAAGCTAAAAGGGAACAATTGTTCTCTCTTCCTGAGAATAAGTATGAAATTTATAAGTTCTCCATTTCTAGGGGTATTCCTATTATATCAGATAATAATGATAGATTTGCTATAGGAAACAATCTAATTCCTGAGGATAAAATAGCTACACAGAAAGGTCTTATTATAACAGCCACTACAGATACAATTACACACCAAGGACAAAACTTAAAGTTTCCTAAAGGGGTGGCTGTATTACAGTATGATGACACTTTACAGTTTATTAATAATAATAAGTTTAATAAACAACAAGCTGTTTCTATATTTGGAGTGATGAAGAGTCTTTCTGAATATGTTAAAAAACAAGCTAATAAAGGGGAACCTATTAAATTAGACAAATTAGGAGCTAAGTTCCTACAGAACGTCCTTTTTTGGAGAAAAACATCTGACACTTCAGGTAATCAGATATTCATTGATACTAACACTATGGAATTCTTCTTTAGTGGTAAGAAATATGATTTAACTAATCTAGCTGCCCATGAAGAAGAAATTGTTAATCAACTTCAAGAAGTATACCATCAAATAAATGATACTACATTAAAGAAAGAGTTTGATGAACCTTTCTTAGAACCTTATTCTACAGATAAAGGATTCTCTTCTCGTACATGGAAAAACTATCAATCCTACCTATTATCGACTAAATATCCAGATGGGTCTAATAGGAACATCAATGATATTCCTATGTCTACTGCTGTAAATAAACCAACAGAAGCTGTTCCATATAACTTTAAACAGAAATATGCTACTTTACAAGGAATAGATCTTCCTGTTGTAGAGGTAAAGCAATAACCTGCTAAAATAGAGGTAAAGGAAGAAGAAAAAGCTCCTAAATTAGGGGATTATGTTATTGATAATAAGACACAAAATACATTCATAGCTAAAGCTGGCCCTGTTATATTTACAGCTAAAAAGGGTGACAAAGATCAAATATATGTCACTGTTTACCCGAATGAAACCACAGCTAAAGTAGCTGAAAATGAAGAGCTGGTAAATGGAACAATTATTCCCATTTTGAGACAAACAGGGATATTTGATGAAAATGCTGAAAAAGAAAAGCTAGTTACACAATTTTTTGCTACAAGAATTTCTTTTGATTTACAGAAACAATTAGAAACTAAACCACAAGCTCCTGCCAAAATAGAAACAAAACCAACAGCAGTGTCTGGTAAAAAGTTTACTTCTGCTAATTCTCCTGAAAAAAGTGAATATAGAAGAATTGGAGAAAATACTCCTAAAATAACAGAAGAAGAACTTCAGTTATTTAAAGAATGGCACAAGGAAAATGTTCCAAATATTCCTTATGAGATATTAGAAAACATTCTTATTACTCATGACAATGAAAGAGCATGGGGAGCTTTTGAAAATGGTGTAGCTAAGTTCTATAGAGGAGCTATAAAGGGAACAGAATACCATGAAGCATTTGAAGGTGTGTGGAAAGCCTTTTTAAGAGAAGATGAAAAACAAGCTATTTTGGATGAATTCAAAGCTAAAAAGGGACAATTTACAGATAGAGCTTCTGGTAAGAAAATCAACTATGATGAGGCTACAGACTTACAAGCTAAAGAAAGAATAGCTGATGATTTTGCTGATTATAGACTTGGTAAGATTTCTGCTAAATCAATAGGGGAAAAAATTCGTCAATTCTTTAAGAATATAATTGACTTCTTCAAACAATTCATTAGTAAACCTTCTAAAAAACAAGAGTTATTTAAAGCTATTGATACAGGGAAATTCAAAGAATATATATTTCCAGAGAGGAGTAAAAATGAATTCTCTGAATATAGGAAAATAGGGGATTTATCAGAACAACAAACTAATGAGTTTGTACAGGATATTACTGCTAGAGCTTTTCAGATTATATTTAAAGACAACATTTCTTTATTTTCTCCAGAGAAGATTACAGCTGATGATATATTTGGACAAATAAAGGATATGTACACTGAGGAAGGTAAATTAAATCCTTCTGAACCAGATAAACTTAATAATGAAGAATTTGAAGGATTGGTTAAAAGAACTAAGGATTTCTTACGCACTTTCAAAATAGAATTTGATGAAGATAATGTTCTTACAATAAATGATGAAGATAAGGAGAATAGAAGTTATGCTCCTGAACCTTTTTCTACTAATTGGAAGAAATCTTCTCCATATCCTGTAAAGTTATTATTAGGAACTTTAACGGAAGCTGTTGCTCAAAATCAAGAAGGAGCTTCAAATATAGAACTACCAGAATTGAAACAATCTTCTGTATTTGGATATAAACTTCTTAATTTTAGTAGAGCCTTTGCTACAGTGTTGGACAAATTAGCTAATACTAACAAAGTGAGTGAAATGACAGATAAGCTTCTTAATTTGGCTAAGTATGATGCTAATTATGTAAGACTCTTCACTCGATTAAAAGGAAATAGGAATATAATGGAGATTGATTTCTCTAAATTCGAACCTCAAGATTGGAGACTTTTTATCAATTTCTATCAGACTTTTACAAAGCAAAAACCTGATGCTTTTATTCAATATGTAAAAGATGGGGAAGTATATACATCTTCTGCCAATTTATTCACTAATATTAAGAGCATTAAGGATGGTTGGATAGCTAATATTAGACAATTGGCTAAAACCCCTGAGGGAATAGTTAAGTATAATAAGTCTACAAAAACCTTTCAAGTAGAGGATTTGAAGGATGTTAGGATTAAAACTCCCAAACAACAAATAGAATTCCTATCTAAGATAGGTGTAGAGTTTCCTATGGAAGTGTATTTAAGACTTAAAACTGAAGAAGTAAAAAGCTTTGGGAATGCAGTTTCTTCCATATATACATACATTAATAGTAATAAAGATGTAATGTCCGTAACAGGGAAAACTTTACAAATAAACACTCCTTTAAATAATTTAGCTGAACTTCTAGTAAAAGTTACCAATCCTAACCAAGATCCTTCATTTATAGGAATTGATGGTAAAAGAATGCAATCTTTTGCAGATAATAATGCTGCTTCTGTATTTGAAAACACATTCAATTCTTCTGATACTCTTGATGATTTATTAAAAGACAGATCTGAACTACAGGATGTTTTCTCACAAAGTAGCCAAGTTCTTAAAAAAGGAGGAATCTTCTTCAATGAAGAAGGTAGAAGAATCAAAAAGATTAAAGTGGGATATGTACAAGGAACAATCAATTTAGATAATAATAAAGAAATTGCTACTAATAAGATGTCTCTTGGAGACAGGCTTGTACAGGAAATCAATCAAAATCTAAATGGTAGATATTATATTCTCATACCAGCAGATGGTTCTACAGAATGGATGATGGATATGGGGAATAATGTCCCTTTTGATGATGGAAATAATTTTTCAAAGATTTATGATATATTCAAAGGGTATTTGAAAGATGATGTGGCTCTTGCTAAAGAAAATAGAGAATATCTAAAAAATGTAGGAAATAAAGGAAAAGAACTTAGAATATTTAAAGATATTCTCTCTCCTAGTGTACTAAAGAAACTTAATACTCTTCTAAAAGAGGATGCTACAGATGAGGAAATTTTTGCTATCATTAATGAAAATATAGCAGAAATCAACGATTCTATAAAAGAATGGATTGATAGTACAGTGGAGGAAACAAAGCAATTACTTCTAAAAGATAACGAAATCACACAATTAGGAGAAAACGAATATTCATTCTCGTTTCTGGATGATAATTTTGCAAAGAGTTCAAAAATTAATAAGTATTCTCTTTCTACATCTCAGTTATATGATGTATTGAAATTTGCTAATTCAAACTATATTATCAATAATATAGAATTTCACAAAATATTATTTGGTGATCCTTATCAATTCAAAATAAAGAATAACCAATTAGATGAAACAAAACGTATTAAACCCTTCCTATCTCCTAGAAGAACAACATTTGATACAGATGAATTGAATACTTATTTGAATCAAAACTTCAATGAAGGTATTGATGAAAAGGAAATTGGTTATCATGACTTTAAATCCTATACTAATTCTGTCACTATTTCTGATGTAGAAATAGATGGACCTTTAATGGGTAAAACTAATGAAGCTGATGCTGCCTCTTGGATGATGGATAATACTTATAGGGAAGTTAAAATAAAAAATGGTCAATGGAGTGAAGAAGCTGAAAAATGGCATCAATGGCAATTAGCTTATACAAGACTCAATATTCCTAATTACATCTATCAAACTAAAGGATTGAAAGAAAAGGATGAGAAAATTGTTGCTACACCAGAGCCAAATTATACTATAGAAGTATTAAAACCTATTGTTTCTGGTAGCATCCAGAATAACAATAAGATTGAAACAGTATTGCATAAGTTCTCACAAATGCCTGTATACTACAAGGCTGTACAGGGAACTAATCTTGAAAAGCTCTATGTTAAAATGTGGAGACAGAATGTGGGATATGTAATAACTGAGAGTGGGGAAAAAGTAGGAACTCAAGGTCTTCATAGTTTATATAATGAAAATGGGTCATTTAACACAGAACCATTTAATAATACCAAACAAATCCCTTGGAATATATACGGAATTCAAGTGGAAAACTCTTATGATGGTCCAAAAGAACAGACTAGAGGATCTCAGCTTACTAAGCTTTCTAGCTTGGATATGTTTGATAGGGGGGTAGCTATTAGTGAAACTGCTAAAAAGGAATATGAAAGAAATAAGGATATTCTTAATAGAATGCACAAAAATGCATATAATAACCTTTTAGAAGAATTAGGTATTGAGGACTTAGGTGGTATATTCAAATTAGTTGATAAAACTGCTGTTTCTCAAACTCTTAAAAGAGAACTTTTAAAAAGAGAAATGTCTGAAAATGCTAAAGATGTATTAGAACCAGATGAAAATGGAGAATTCAGAATCCCTTTTGAAGCATCTACTCACTATGTTCAAATAAGAGATGTGTTATTCTCTATGGTGGATAAGGCTATTGTTTCTCCTAAGATGAATGGAGGATCACATGTCCAAGTACCTGTAACTCTGTGGGAATCTATCAATTCTAACAAAAGTACTACTTCTCCTAAACTTAAGTTTTATGAAGATGAGGATGGAAAAAGATATTGTGAAGTATTGCTTCCTGCATGGTTTAAAGACAAACTATCTAAAGGAAAATTCAAGACAGATGAACAAATTCTTAATTATTTGAACAATTCCAAGGAAGGACAATCTATCCTTACAGGTGTAGGTTTCCGTATTCCTACACAATCATCAAGTTCAATAGAAGTATTTAGAGTAAAAGGATTCCTACCTTCCTTCATGGGAAGAACAGTAGTGGTTTCTTCAGAAATCACTACAAAAGCTGGTTCTGACTTTGATATAGATAAACTTAATATGTACCTTAAATCTGTATATATAGATGAAAAAGGGAACATTAAACTTGTTAAATTACAAGGAAATGAGCAAGAAACTAAGGAATTCTATGGTGGATTATTTGACAGAAAACTTGAAGGAAAAAAGCTTACAAAGGCTAATTTATTAGAAGCTTTACAAATTCTTAGTGAAGGACTTGAAGACCCTAAAAACTTAGTGGAGAAATATAGTGATATTCTGAACTCTATTGTAGAAAGTACTAATGATATATATGAAGCCCAGGAAGAACTTATACAGAAAATAGAGGAATTAGGGGATGAAAGTATTCAAAATGGATTTAAAGATAAGTTTGTAAAAGATATGTATAAACGTTCTTTAGAGAACGAATACTATGATAGTCTTGAAAAACTTATTACTCTTCCTGAAAACTTCAAAAGACTAACATCTCCTGTAGACGATGCTGGATTAAAGAAAATAGCTGAATCCCTAGATACTCTTAGAAAAGAAGATGAATCTACTATTAAGAATCGTATCCTTAATAGAAATTATATGACATCTCTGAGAAATGCCTTCTTAACAGGTAAGAAATGGGTGGGAATTGCTGCTGTAAACATTACAGGACAATCTCTTACACAGAAAGCAGATGTATTTATTGATAGTGATAAATTCTTATTATTGTCAGAAACTGAGCAAAAGTTTCTTGGAGATGGCTCTATAACACTTCCTCATAATACTAATGAAAAAGGTAATATATCTATATCTGGAGTGAAAACAGCAGATGGTAAAGAATATATATCTGACAGATTATCTGGATATGCAACATCTTTTGTGGATGTAGCCAAAGATCCATATATCCTTAAAATCATCAAAAGTGACTTAGCTATAGGAGCTTTCATGTTTCTTGAAAGAATAGGAGTGGGTAAGAATACTGCTTATTTCATGAACCAGCCTATTATTACAGAATATTTGAATTATTTGGATAGCATTGGTTCTAAGAATTTGTACAATATAAAGAATATTAAAGAGATTAAGTCTAGATTTGTAACTAATGAGAAAAATATTAAAGAATCTGAAATACAGATAAATCTTAAGGACACTATTTCAGAATACTATAAAAAGGGTAAGTTTGAAAGAAGTATAGATAATGCTGTACAACATAAAATATTAGATGAATTCTTGAAATATGCTAAAATGGCTGAATATAGCTTCAAATTAACACAAGCATCTAACTATGACACTACAGCTTTTAGAAGCACTAACTCCTTATATAGGAAACAAGCTAGAACTATATTAGCTAGAGAAAAGAACATATTCTCATCTGTTGATAAACTTCTTGATAATTCTTTTATTGGGGAGCAAAGCTTCTTATTAGCTTATTCTTCTGAAGCATTAGGAGAAATCCTTAAATTGGATAAATATGACTTCAGAAAGTTTATCGATAGGGTATTGAAACCATATGCTGAGAGGGAGTTCTTTAGCGATGATAAATATAACACAGTGGGAAATAAGGTGGTGGCATCATTATTAGATTATATTATACAAACTAAGTCTGAATTAAATCAAGAAATAAAGGATTTATTAGTAGAGACTTCTAAGTCTGTAGCTACAAAACTAGCAGAGTCTAAGAAAAACCATCCAGAAATAGCAATATTAAAGGATTTACAACAAACTTCTTCTGGAAGAATAGAGGGAGCCATATCTGTAAAATTAAAAGTTAATCTTAAGGAAGCTTATGATGAGAACCTTTATACAGATATGATGAGAGAATTGAGAGATACTCCTACTACAAACTCCTTATATAAGGACTTGGTGAAGTTGGCTATTCTACAAGGGACTTATCAATCTGCTATTTCTATAAAGAATATAATTCCTGTAGAAGACTATAGTGAAATAGTAGCACCTATTATAGAAAAGGTGATTATTGACCCAGAATTAGATGGTTTCTTAAATGGAGCTTTCCAAAGAAATAACTGGAAAGATAAGGATGTATTTGCAACAGTTAGTCCTAAATTCTTCTCTACAACAGAAGCTCCCATAGCTGAAGATCAATTTGGTAATGAACTATATCAGTATTTCTCACCAGCTTTCCCTAATATTTCTCCTTTAAATATTAAATCTAGAGATAGAAGAATTCTTATATTAGGAGAAAAATACAATTTCCTTGATGTTCAAAATGACTACTTATTAGTTCCTAGAGTTGTGGTGGATAAGAAAACAGGAGAAAGAGTGAATATGATAGGAGGTAAAACTGTAACTAATGCAGATTTTGCTAGGAGAAAAGCAAAAGGTGATTTATCTTTGAAGGATGTATTTGGTTACCAAAAGGTAAAGAATCTAGATGGAACTCCTCTTACAATATATGATAAGGATGGAAATAAACAATATGTGTATAAAATGATTAATCTATGGGGAGATGGACAATACTCTTCTGAATACTATTCTACACCAAAACCTTCTGTTTTGAACAATGGAACAGTAAAGATAGATAATGAAATTCCTGATAATGATATAATTAATTACTATATTCCTAAAGTTGTAATTAAGTCAAAGGAAGAAAGTAGTAATTCAGACGAACCTAAATGCTCATAAAATGGAAACAAAACAATTAATTTCAGAAAAAGCAGCTAATATTATAATGGCTGTAGGTTTATCTATTCTTATAATATCAATAAACGTAGCTATTTTCACTAGTTTATTTCCTTATTATCATGTAAAACTAGCTGAAAAAGATATTCCTATAAAACAAATTATTACAGGATTAACAGTAGCACCTTTTGGGGAGGAGTTAATTTTTAGATTTATTCCTATTTCTCTTTTGAAGAATACAGAGTTATTCAAAGAAAATAAATGGTATATTATAGCCATTATAGCTTGTATATTTGGATATATGCATGGTGATTTTTATCATATATATATACAAGGAGTAGCAGGATTTGCATTTGGATGGGTATATGTCAAAAACGGAATGTCATACTGGTCTGCTGTTCTTGCACATTTTCTTTACAATTTTATGATTTATATCGTAATTCCTATAATTATTTAAACCATTTTAAATGTCTTGTTCTATAAATTATATTCAAAAACAACCTTTAAGTGAATCTGAAAAAGATAGACTTCAAACTATCCATATAGAAATATTCAAAAAAGCTAAAGAAAGTGGAAATTTCAGGCAATTTGAAGGGAAATTGTTCTCATTAAAAAATGGATATGGGAAGGCTGTGAATTTTGTTAATTCTGTTAACAAAGAATATAATTCATCTGTAGCTAAATTAAATACTAAATCCCCTGGACAGGTATATTTAAGTGTAGATGTTCTTCCTTTGTCATCTGAGAAACAAGAGGTGTTATTTCAAAAAAATGTAGATAATTTATCAAAGGAACAGGTTGATTTTTTCAAAACTGTGTCTGAAAATCCTTTATCTGAAGATATTATATATAATTTATCTTCAAAAGATATAATTTTAACAGGTAGCTTAGCTCTATCAGCACAAGGGACAATATATAGAGATAAGGAATATGGACCTCATGATTTAGATTTTATTTCTCCAAGAATGGATGAGAATGAGGTTAATTCTATAATTTTGAAGAAATACCCAAATGCTAAGAAAATATATTCTTTTCCTAAAAAAGAATTCAAAGTGATGACTTACATAATTCCTCCAGAGAATACTATTGTAAATTCCATAAAAAGAGATAATAAAACAAAAGTTGTTTTTTATAATCTTAAAAATAACAAAGGAGATATAGTTGGGGACTATAATAGTAATACAGATGGATCAGAAGAATCTTTTGGTGAAAAGGCTATAATAGTTGATATTTTCTTAGATAAAAGAGATAAGAAAATAATAAATTATGACTTTAAAACAAAAGATGGAAGAAATAAGTCCATATCTTTAGTAGGAAGCAAGTCAATTTTTGATGCTAAAGACAAGTTAAATAGAGAAAAAGATAAATTTGACAAATCAAATTTTATTAAAATATCACCAAAAACAACGTCCTTAATAAAGGAATTTCTTAAGAAAATAGGAGTAAATATCCAAATATTAGAATCTATATCAGTAAATGGTGTAAAACAGGATGCTAATGGAGTGGCTCTTATTTCTCAATCCCTTATACAAGTAGTGCAAGGTAAAGAAGACGTAGCTCTTACAGAAGAAGCTATGCACTTTGCTGTAGAAATCATCGAACAGAAAGATCCTAAGTTATTTAATACCCTTCTAAGGGATATAAATACATATAAGACTTTTAAACAAGTGTTAGTAGATTATGGAAAAGATTCTAATTATCAAACTCCACAAGGATCTCCTGATATAAGAAAGCTTAAAAAGGAAGCTATTGGGAAGGTATTAGCTGAAGTGGTAGTTAATAAATCTGAAGATTTAGACGAATCTCCTGAATTAATAGCTAAAACACAAAGCTGGTGGAAAGATATTATTGATTTCTTAAAAGGATTATTCCTAAAATCAGGATTTGATATAGCTGCCATGAAAATCATTTCTGGTGAGGAAATAGGTACAGTAGAGGATATTAGGAACAAAGAAGGAATATTCCTTCAAAAGGAATCACAGGATGAATTATATAACAAACTGAAAGATATAAATTCCCAAATTGAGAAAAAGAATGAGGAATACTATATAAATGGAAAGAAAGTAGCTAGAAGAGTAACTTCTTTAGTAAAAGATTGGTATGAGAGGAGATTTAAGTCCAATGAACTTACTAAGTCTGAATTTGCTAAAGCTGTAGATGATTTAAAGGCAGAAAAAGGAACCGCTGGACATAGTGATTTAGAACATGCTTTTCATGTATTTGTAGCAGATGATGGAAGTCTTAGAGAAACCTCTTTAGATGATGATAGTTATATTTCTCAATTAAATCCTGATGATAAAGATATGTACATCCTTCTAAGGAATAACTTACAAGAAAGACTTAAATCCTTTGCTCAAGGAACTAAGTTCCTATCAGAAATTGCTGTTCATGATCCTAAAAGAGATTTAGCTGGAACTATAGACTTTTTAGCTATAACTCCTGATGGAAAAGTGAGTATTCTCGATTGGAAGTTTATGGACTTAAATATTGATAAATACGAAGATGTTCCTTGGTATAAGGTGAATGCTTGGAGGCAGCAAATGGAGCAATACAAGATTATTCTTGAAAAGGTATATAATGTAAAACCTAAGGATTTTGATCAAACAAGGATGATCCCTATTAAGGCTGTTTATTCTGAAGGAAATAAGAAAGAAAATATCTTACCTTCTTTATTAAGTATTAAAATAGGAGATGTTGTTGTAAAAAACATTACAGAAGATTATTTAATTCCTGTAGGATTGGAGGAGGAAAAAACAGGATATGAGGAAATTGATGCTTTATTAGAGAAATTGAATGCTTTGTATAGAAAACTCTCTGATAAAAAGGTTCTTCCTAACGAAAAAGTAAGTAAAGCAGAGCAATTAAATAGCTTATTTAAGGCTATTAGACAACTTCAAATGAAGCAAAATATTACTCCTTTATTGAAACAAGCAAAGCTCCTTAATAAGGAAATACAAAATCTTATAAAAAGATATGATGAAAATTGGAAAGGAAAGGAAGCTAATTCCTTTACAGATGAGCAAATAAACGATTTCTATGAAGAAATAGAAACTGCTGAAAATGCTCTTGAATTCTACACAACATTAGATACAGAACTTTCTTTCTTATTCCAAGGAGAACTTTCTCCTGAAGACAAAGCTACAAAAGAGGAATTAAGAGATGCTGCTGACAATGCTCGTTATCTATCTAAGAAACTTAACTCCTCTGGAGAGAAATTTATAGAAGACTTTGTAGCTGGAAAAGAAGGTGTTCAAAATATACTTACTCCTGAGAAGGTAATAAAGGGTGTTTCTAGATGGTTTTCTTCCACCTCTAATTTACAGATTAAAGCTCTGGAAACACTTTATAAAAAAGCGAATAGAATATTTGCATATTCTTCTATGGATACTTTAGATGAAACTAAAAAGCTAAAAAACATCAAAGAAGGATATGATAAATGGGCTAGTTCTAAGGGATTAACAAGTAAGAATTATTTTGATATTATAAAGAAGTCTAATAGTAATGAACTCATAGATGAATTTAATCCTAAGTTTTTTGACGAATTACAGTCTAAAATCAATGATAAGGATTTTAAATGGATAAAGGAAAACATTGATAAGGAAGCTCATAAAATAGCAATAAAAGAGGCTTTAGAAGAAGAAATTCAAAGAATTAAGAATAAAGCCAGAATTGGTACAGAAGAGGAAGTTGATAGAGAAATTAACATAGAAATTTCTAAAGCTAAGCAGTTATTTAATATTTCTACAGTCACTTCTCCTGGATGGCTTCTATATGATATTGTTAAAAAACACCCCAATAGAGAGAAATGGGAAACCAGTGAATGGAAAGAACTTAATAAAGCTGAAAATTTACCAGCTTTTGAGTTTTATAAATATATAAGAGAAAGAAATGAATATTATAGATCAATAGGTTACTTAAGTAAGCAAGATTCTTCTAGAATATTTCTTCCATATATAAGGAAGGGACTTCTTGAAAAACTTGTGATGGGAGGTAATGTAAGTTTAGGAGAACAATTTCTTAGAAGTGTATCTATTGATGAAGGTGATGTTGGTTATGGAAAAATAGATCCTTTAACAGGTAGACCTATTGATACAATTCCTGTATATTTTACTAGAAAAATAGAGGGAGAAATTAGTGAAGATTTGTTCAGAAATATGGCTCTATATAATGAAATGGCTATTAGATACAAATATTTAAATACAATAGAATCTCAAGCCAGAGCACTTGTAAATGTAGAAAGGAATAAAAAAGCCATAGCTACATCATTATTTGGAAAAACTGTGTATAAAGATGGTAAACTTCAATACACTCCAGATAATAACGAAAATGCTAAACTTGTGGATGACATGGTAAAAGCCATCATATATGGTCAAAAATACATACAAAGTGAGACTTTCGATCAATTATTAGGAACCTTAGGAGATTTTGGTGAAAGAGCTAATAAGAAAATGGGAATCAAAATCCTTCCAGAAAATCTATCAGGAAGACAAATTAGTGTAAATAAAGTGATTACCAACCTAAATAACGCATTCCAATTGAATGCTTTAGGACTTAATCCTCTATCTGCTCTATCTAACTTCTTAGGAGGTAGTTTTCAATCTATTATCAACGCTGAAACATATTTCACAAAATCTGACTTTACAGCTACAGAATTATGGCTTGCAGGTGCTAAAATGACTGGTCAAGATGGTAAGAAAATGATAGCTTCTTTAGAATACTTTCTTCCTTTAACAGACAATTACAATAAGGAAATAGCTAAAACTCTTTCCATTAATAAATTAAGTCAAGAGAATATACAGGAATTCTTGATGATATTGATGAGAAAATCAGACTGGTTTGTACAAACAACCAATTTCTATACATTCCTTAAAAATTCCATAATACAGGATGGAAAAGTGATGAATGTTAGAGAATATCTTAGAAATCAACCTGAATTCAAAGATATGTATTCTGGAACTTCAGAAGAAAGAAAACAAAGAAAGGAAAAATTCGAATCTGAGGTAAAAAGACTCTTGGAAGAAAAAGGAGTAAATAAACTCTCTAAACTTGAGAATGGAGAACTTGTTATTCCAGGTGTGGATAGAAAGTCTGATAGTGTTATAGAACTTAGAAGAAAAGTCCAACAATTAAACAAAGATGCTCTAGGAAACCTATCAGAAGATGACTTAAGAACTATCAATTTGAACATATTTGGTAAATCCTTCATGTTATTCAAGAATTGGATACCAAGATTGGTAGATGTTCGTACAGGGAACCTCAAATATAACTCTGCTTCAGATGCTTATGAATGGGGCAGAATGAGAATGTTATTTAGAGTTATTAGTGAAAATGTACTAGGAAGTCTAGGAAATCTTACAAATTCCTTGCAAGCTAATGATAAAGGTGTAGATTTTCTTAGACAATTATATGAAAAGAAAAAATCTGACTATCAGATAGATACAGGGAAAGATTTAAATATGTCAGAAAGTCAATTTATAGATTTAGTAAGAAAGAACTTAAAAGCTCAAATTACAGACGTTGTTTTCATGCTCACTCTACTGTCTCTTTATTTGGCATTAAAAGCTAATGCTCCAGATGATGATGAAGATGAACATGTGAAAAACAGTTATAAATACATGTTAAGGGCTACTGATAAGATAAAAGATGAATTAGCTTATTTCTATGACCCTACATCATTCACCTCCCTTGTATCTACAGGGATATTTCCTTCTGTGGCTCTGATTACTAATTTCAAGAAACTTTTAGTCAATTTCGGTATAGAAAACTATGCTCTAGCTACAGGAAATGAGGAATTAGCTGAAAAAACACATGTTATTAAGTATGTTATGAAAACCTTCCCTGTAGCCAACCAAGCTCTAGGAATTCTACCTATATTTTATCCAGAATTAGCAAAAGATTTAGGAATTAAGCCACAATCACAAGCAAGACCTCTAAGCTTGTAGATTGCTATATTAAGCTCAAAACTATCAATTATCTCTTTATTTTTCCATTAATTTAACTATTTTTGTATTCTATGAGAACTGCTGCAATTTGTCCTACATGTGCAATATATTATAACGCTGCATGTATATTATATGATGGAACTTTCCTAGCTGCTTTAGGAGTGGCTCCTCTAGACCCATTAGATGTAATTCTAGGGAAGATTAACACAGCTGTACAACCATTAACAGGTACTACAGCCCCTTCATCCATTCCTTTATATATAGGGCAATTCTATATAAATACCACTATCCCTGAACTTTATGTGGGATTATCTACTACTAGTCCTGATTGGGGAGTAATAGGTGTTATAATCACTACAACGACCACCTCCACTACCTCGACTACAACTTCACATCCTTAGTTATATGTCAACACAAACTAAATCCCTACCTATGGTATCCTTCTTTCCTGGATGGCTTAAATTAGTTACTGTATTTATTTATACATTAGCTATTAAATGGCTTCCCTTATTTTTTATAACATTTAGCTCTAAAAACGTACTTTTTGGATTTTTTATATTAATGATATTTCTTCCAGAAATGGGAGTGCTTTTTTCTAAAAATTTTAGAGGATGGCTTAAGTCTGGAATAGAAGATGGAGACGGTAAGTTCAATTCTATCGATCTTTCTAACTTAATAAGACATTATGCCACTCTTTGTTGTGCTAGACTTTATGTACTATTTGGTCTTCTAGAAGCATTTTATCAAATACAAGTAAGAGAACTTTATGTAATGGGTAGTTTAGCTGGCATGTTTGGTGTAGAAGCTATCGGGTTCTTTATAAGTAAAAGAAAAGAATCTTAAAAATAACTTGCTTTATTATATATAATTACGTATTTTTACCCCAAAATTTACAATAAAACCAATTAAATTATGGAAAAAGTATTAACAGTAGACGAAATTTATCAATGTTTAGGTCTTTTAAGTGGGTTGTCTCAAACAAATAAAGATACTAATAAACAAGAAACAATTGTTTTAGGATTTGTTAATGAGAAGGGAATTAGCGAAGGAATGCGCAGAATAGTTAATAAAACAACTAAAAAACTTAATGAAAATTATCCTTTAGATCAACTTAAACAAATTCAATCCTTAGACTTTACTGATCTATATGAGGGTATTCTACCTGAAGGATATGAAGAAAATGATCAAGATAACATTAAATTAGCTGCTTTGAAACAATCTAAACTAAACGAATTAGCAACTAATCCTGTAACTATTGTTTTTGAAGAACTCCCTGATTTTAAAATATTAGATAGTCGTTTAGAAGAAAGAAAAGAACAATTAAGTCATAATTATACTTTCCTATTTGAAAAATTATTTTTAAATTACTAATGAACGAATCTCAAAATAGTAAAGGAGAATATGCTTTATATGAGAATGGTAAATTTCTCGAATATTCTCCTATTACTATTGTTCAGGGAATTAAAGTAGTAAATAAATATCTTCCTTTCTTAAATGCTCTTATTTCAGCAGCAAATAAAGACAAAATAACATTAAAACTAAATTCTGGATTTCGTACTTGGGATGAACAATTTGCTATTAGAAAGCAAAATGTTACTGATAAAACCAAGATAAACGATAGTAATTATATAGCGACTGCTAATAATGGACTATTTTCCCCTAGAACAGCTATGCCAGGATGGAGTAATCACCAAAATGGTGATGCTTACGATTTTAATGTAGTTCCTGATGTGTATAAATGGATGGTTCATAATGCCATCCAATATGGATGGATAAGAACAGTAAATGAGGAGAGATGGCACTGGCAATATCTCCCTAAAATGGGAAAATTCTCATTTGTACATCAAGATCACCCTACATGGGATGGATTAGTATGAAAATAATTAATAATATACAACAAAATTGGTCAGCAAAATCCTCTAAAATAGGGGTTATATTTCATAAGTGGATTGCTAGTATCCTATTACTATGTTCTGTAGTAGGAGGATTAAATGAGTTAACTTCTACATTTCCTGTTGATTGGATACCTCAATGGGTTAAATATGTTATATTGGGAGCAGCAATTATTAGTTATGTAGGAGGAAAACTTACAAAAGAACAACCAAAACAATGATAGTTTCATTAAGAACAAAGATAGAAATTGCTATTTTTCTATTATTTTCAATAGTTTCTGTATCTGCTTATGTATTTTATAACAAATACAAAGAAGAAAAAGAGCAAAAAGAAGGAGTGGAACAACTCTTTAGTAAACAACAAACAGAAACTCAATATTACAAAAATAGATACGGAGAAACTGTTAGTAGAACTCAGGGACTTGTTTTAGAAAATAAGACAATTAAACAGCTTGTAAAAGATGGAAATCTAGGTTTTCTAAAGGAATTTCAAGATTTAAAGAAGAACTTTAAGAATCTCGAATTTGCATTTCAGGCTCAATCTAAATCTATAGATTCTTTACGTATTCATCTGAATGATAGTTCTATTTCATATATAGATAATAAAGGAGATACTATCAAATTTATAGCTCATAATTGGAAAAAACAGGATAAATGGTCAAAATTTTATTACAAACAGTTTTCTCCAGATAGTGCAGTATTAAAATATGAAGTGGATGTTCCTCTGGATGGGGTGTTTTATTGGAAAAGAAAATGGTTTTTAGGTAAAAAACACTACTTTTCTGAAATAACTTCTTCTAATCCTCATGTAAAAATTCCTCAACTATTAGAATTAAAGGTAGGTAGAAAATAAACAAAAATATTATGGCAGTAAGATCTAGAGAAATAGGATGGAGTAATAGTGATATTCTTAAATGGGAATTAACTAAGGAAGTAGAACAGGTTGGAAGAATAGCTTCTAAAAGCAATACTACGAGCACAACCACTACAGCATCTCCTTCAGATGTACGACTTAAGAAATCTATCACTCTCACGGGTGAAAAGATTGGTATTCTTAATGAATATACATGGGAATGGAATGATAAAGCTATTGCTTTAGGTTTGAACACTTTCCCTACAAAAGGAGTCTTGGCTCAAGAAGTATTAGGTGTTTATCCAGAAGCTATTTCTATAGCAGAAGATGGTTATTTAAGAGTAGATTATAATTTAATAAAATAAAAATATGTCATATTTCATAAAAGCAGGAGGATGGAGACAAGAAAATAAAGGTCATAAAGGAGAATTAGATTTAACCAATCTAATTACCTCTTTAATTCCTCCAGGAGCTGCTGTTTGGGGATCTATTCAAGGAACATTATCAAATCAAACTGATTTGAATACAGTGCTTGTTGGAAAGCAAGATTCAATATCTCTCACTACTTCTGGCTCTAGTGGCCCTGCCACTTTTATAGGAAACACATTGAATATTCCTAATTATGTTGCTATTGGTTATAATGCGGGAACAGGACTTTCTTTAAATTCAGGGACTTTTTCTGTTAATACCTCTCAAAATATTGCCACTCTTTCAAATCTCACCTCAAATGGAGTAATCACTACAACGGGAGCAGCAGGAACTTTAGCAATAGTTCAAACTTCTGGTACAGGAAATGTAGCATTAACTACCTCTCCAGTATTTACAACTCCAAATTTAGGAATTCCATCAGTATTAATATTAACCAATGCAACAGGACTTCCTCTATCTTCTGGAGTTACGGGTAATCTTCCTGTAACAAATCTAAATTCTGGTACAAGCGCATCCTCTTCCACTTTCTGGAGAGGAGATGGTACATGGGGAACTCCAGCAGGAGCTGCTTACACAGCAGATGAAACAACTTTACATTTAACAGGAACAGTTTTTAGTATAAAATCATCATATATAGCACCTGTAGCTAATGGGGGAACTAATGCAAGTTCTCCTAGTATAACAGCTTTTAACAATATAACAGGCTATAGCTCTACAGGAGCCACAGGAACTACATCTACAAATCTTGTATTTTCAACATCTCCTACACTAGTAACTCCTATATTAGGTACTCCTCAGTCAGTAACTTTAACTAATGGAACTGGATTACCATTAACTACTGGTGTTAGTGGAATTCTTCCAGTTGCAAACGGAGGAACAGGAAGCGCTACTCCATCAATTGTTGCTGGAGCTAATATTTCAGTTACCGGAAGCTGGCCTAATCAAACAATTGCAGCAGGAACAGCATTAGTAAGCAATACTCAAACGTCAGGCTATACAACAGTTTTAAGTGATGCTGGTTTAATAATATACATGAATAGTTCAAGTGCATTAAACTTGACTATTCCGTTAAACTCAACTGTTGCTTATCCTATTGGTACTGTTATTTATGCTCAAAGAATCGGTACTGGGACTTTGACAATAGTAGCTACTGGAGGAGTGACGATAAACTCTACATCAGGAACATTAACTGATCCTGGACAGTATGTTACTATGACATTGATTAAAACAGGAACAGATACATGGACACTTCAAAATGGTGCTCCGTTTGTTTTAACCGATTGGAGTAGTAGTGTAGTTGTAACCGGATTTGTTAGTATCACCCCAAAATTTCATTATTTAGTTTTAGGAAAATTTGTCTATTGTATTATTGGCTTCAATGGAACAAGTAATGCAACTACAACAACTTTTACATTACCCTTTACTCCGGCAAGTACATTTACTGTAAACTATGCTCCTATTGTGGTAGATAACAGTACTGGTAAAAATGGGTTTTTTCAAATTATAGCTGGTAACTCAACCGTATCTGCATTTACTAGTGCGGCAGCAGCAGCATGGGTTAATTCAGGAGCTAAACAAATAAACTATACATTCTTTTACGAAATGCAATAAACTATGTTATCTTCTCTTTTACCATGCCCTATTGCAAAGAAAGGTACTCCTGATCATATACCTATTTATCCAGAACAAGGAACTCAAAAATATATTGGATTAATCGGTCAATCGAATGCCGCGGGACAAGTGGCTAATGTAAATTCTCCTTATTCCGGCGTTATCGCTAATGCATATATTTATTCTTTGGGCAGTAAGGTTTTTCAACCTCTTGAATTAGCAGTAAATAATAAGCAAGAACTAGAAGATATTTCATCTAACGGAAGTTACGGTATTGAAATTCAATTAATGCATGATTTAGGTGTTCATTATGGGCAACCTCAGTACATGTTTAAATACGCTTATAATGGTACTTATCTGAATAATACCAACACACCTAACTGGAATGTTTCTGAATCAAATGTTGTAGTGCCTTCACCTCCACGTCAATATTACTTTGAAGCCCCTGGACTTTATACAACATGTACGACTTGGTATGGTATTGCAACTCAACAAATCCCTATCATTAATAAGAAGCTAGAATGGGTTATATGGATGCAAGGAGAGAATGATGCAAATGGTGGGGCAGCAATATATAATGCTTATCAAACAAACTTAACTAATTTTATAAATAACTTTAGAGTTGCTACTCAATTAGGCACAAATGTGAAATTTTTATTGGTACAATTATCAACTTTTCAAACTGGTGTAAACGCCACTGGACTAGCTGCGGTGAATACTGCTATGCAAAACATCGCTGGTTCGTTAACAAATGTATTTACGATAGCACCAAACGGTACAATACAAGTTGATGGATTTCACTATGATGCGGCAGGTTTAGCTACAGTATCTACGTCTGTTTATAATACAATTATTGCAAACTAAAATTATGTTATATTGGTTAATATATATATTATTAGAAGCTTTTATACAAGGAAAACTAATTAAAAAAGGTGAAAAACCCATATATTTAGTAGTTTTCCTAATAAGAGGAGCTATATCAATTATACATGGGGTTATTTTAAATGTTGAATATAATACATGGCAATATCCTATATTATTAGCTTTTCAGGTGTGTAGTTTTGAGATAATATTTGATTTTTTTCTAAATCTCCTTAGACTAGAAAAATGGAACTATAAAGGTAAAAGTAGTGGATGGATAGATAAACTCCCCTATCCATACTGGTACACCTTAAAAGGACTTGCTTTAATAGGAATGGTATTTTTCTATATATTAGGGCTTAAATATTGGCATTATTAGTGTATATTTGTATTTTTAAAAACCAATAAACTACATGAGAGATTTAATTTTTATACAGGCGTGTACAGATGATACCTATTATATTTGGCAAACTCATTTATGGCTAGAAAGCTTAAGAAATATAGGAAAATCAAACAAAGCCATATCTTTGATATTTACTCCTAATTATAGAGAATTTAACAAGAAATGGAAGGAATTAGAAAAATTATATCCAGAATCTGAGTTTTTCTACTGTAAAGATGTTGATAATGTAAGTGCATTACTTGGAATATATATATCTATCCATCGTCCTTATTCCTTGATGAAATATTTTGAACTTCATCCAGAATTAGAGCAAAAAGCTGTATTTTATTGTGATTGTGATATTCTATTCACTGAAAAATTCAATATTGATAAATTTCTAGATGATGATATTTGTTATTTATCAAATACACTTAGTTATATAAATGCTGATTATTTTGATAGTAAAATTAAGGATGTAAAACCTGACAAACTTGAAGAATACAAGAAAATAGATGTATTAAACGAAGCTTGTGAAATAGTTGGAGTTTCCAGGGAAACTGCAATTAAGTATAATAAAGATAGTGGAGGTGCTCAATATTTATTAAAAAATATAGACTCTAAATTTTGGAATAAAGGAATTAGTGATTGTATAAATATAAGACAATACTTACAACAGATAAATAGACAATATTTTGAAAGCGAAAATAAAGGTTTTCAAAGTTTTTGCTCAGATATGTGGATGGTTCTTTGGGGACTATGGGCTAGAAATCAAGAAACTAAAGTAGTTCCAGAAATGGAATTCTCATGGAGTAGTGATGGTATTTCTAAGTTAGAAAATACATCCATTTTCCATAATGCAGGAATAGTGGCACAAAATCAAGGAGATATACCTGTTTTTTATAAAGGAATTTATCATGTAGGTAAAAACCCATTTAATGACCCTCATTTAGAACTGGTATATAATAATGAAAAATCTAAATCTCTCTGTAATTGGTACTACGTATCGAAAATGATGGAACTCAAGAATAAGTATAATATGAACTATTTAAACAATTAATAAATAAATGGCAACAACAAGTAAAAAGAGCCTTAAAGCATTTGTAAGGGTGGATGGTAGCGGCAGAGATGTAGCTGGAAGCTTACAACTTCTTAGGAAGAAACCTAAAGTTGGTAAATGGAGAGAAATTCAAGCATATCAATGCTGCGATTCATTTTTCTTTACCACTACCACTACCTCATCAACTTCTACTACAAGTACCACAACTACTGCTCCTTCTGATGTGAGATTGAAAAAATCTATCACATTGACAGGCGGTAAGATTGGTAGCTTAAATGAGTACGCTTGGGAGTGGAATTCTACAGCTATTGCTCTAGGATTATCTCACTATCCTACAAAAGGTATTTTAGCTCATGAAGCTCTTGAAAACTATCCAAATGCTGTTATGATGGCAGCAGACGGATATATGAGAGTAGATTATAGCAAAATAGTCTAATTTATGGCTAGTGGAATATTTCCAGAGGAGATGTTAAAATCATCTTCCTCTGGTTCATCGTTTACATTAGAATCTATAGCAGGAAAATTGCATTATTTTCAGGCCCAGATAAAGTTTATTCATTGGAGAACTAAAAATAATTCAGAACATGTTGCTCTTGGTAATCTTTTTGATTATTTGGTAGAAAAAACTGATGTTATTATAGAACAATTAATGGGGTATGAAGGAAAAACTGTTACAGGTTTTAAAATAGATCAAATAGATAATAAAATGGGACATATGGAAGCTGTGAGAGCTTTAGAAAAATATGCCCATGAAATATATGAATTTGGGGAAGATAAGATGTATTGTGGAGTGGAACTAAATAGTCAGAAGCTATCGGCAATGTGTGCTAAAACTCTATATTTGTTAACACAAGAATGAAAGTAGAAAGGGTAGGAATGTTGGAAATTCTTCCAGATAATGAGGAAATATACTTTTCTCATCTCAAGGGAATAATTGAATCGATTGATGAAATATCCTGTTTACAGGTAACAAAAAAAGGAAATAGCTACACATTTAGAATCGCTACCTCCCTTCCTAAATATAATGAATTGCTTCTTCAGGAAATATTAAAACTACATAACATATTTGGAATTAAAGTAGACCTTTCTAAATCTATTAAATCCACAGCTACGCTTGCTTTTAACATAAACTTATAATATCTTTGCGTAAATTAAAACCAATAAATATGACAAAAGAAAATAAACCAAAATTTGATCCTAATAAAGGATACCAATGGGAACCAGAAGATACTTTTATAATTTCAGGGGAAGAATATAGCGTAATCCTAGGTACTCTTAGAAGTATATTAGGAACAAAAGAAGCTAATACTATATTTTTAGCACAAAGAGCTTCAGAAGCTTTACAAAGAGCACTTGTTACATCTGTAGAAAATGGTATAGCTAAAGAGATGAAAGAGGATATTAAAGATGAAAAAACAAGCTAACAAATTTCATGGTAATCAGGTTGCTAAATCTATTAATCTCACCTCTCTACAATCAACAAATAATGCTTGGAGAAAGGTGAGTAAAGCAGGTAATTTTAGTAATTGGATGGATTATCAGAAATGGGTGTTAGCTCAAGTAAAACCAGTGGAAAAATATAAAAAAGACATAATTAAATAAGTTATGAATATTCAAATTAATACATCAGAAAAAACAATTAAACTATCAGAAACTGTTAGTTTAAAAGAATTAGAAGATGTTCTTTTTAAGTTATTCCCTAATAATGAATGGAGGGAATATAAGTTGGAAACCAATACAGTGATATATAATTGGTCTTCTCCTATTATCATAGAACGCGATAATTACCCATTTTACCCTTATTGGTATAATAAACCCAGTATACAATTATGTGGTAGTGGAGGAATTAGTACATGTAGTGCAGGAAGTAATACATTGAATCATATCCCAACTTTTACATCAAGTCAATCAGAAGGACTATATAACTTTTCAATAAATTAATATGACATACGGAAAAACCAATAAAAAGAATAAGGCTCCAAAAGTAAACAATCCCCATCCCAAATCCAACTATATGAAGGAAAGTGGTAAGGATACTAAAAAAGGAGGAGCAATTCCAATGAAGCAAAAGAGACTCTCTAAATAACTAAAAAGCCCTAGAACAGGGCTTTTTTTAATTTCATTAATATGGCAGTATTAGCATTTCTTATTTCCTGCTGGACTGTATATCTTCTTTTTAAATTGATTATAGCTGTTGTTAATTTCTTTGATGATTCACAATCCTAAGAATCTCTTATAAGAAGAAGAGTCAGTAGCATGTTCTATATAATAACGAAATTCATCATTCTTATTATATTCTTCCTGGGTTAATTCCCAAGGATAGTGACGAGCTATATATGGATCTGTTGTACTCCCTCCTCCAATAAAATAATGGTTGACACTATAAAGTGCAAAAGTAGTATCAATTGGTACATCTACTGCCACATCACTCACAATCTTGGTTTTAAGCCATCTTTTAAGCTCATAGTTCTGCATATGTCCGTAATATGGACTATCTTTCTTCACTCTCATCCAATCTAGTCCTAATCCTACCTTCCCTAATTT
>Ga0134121_10000954_pt1 | contig 29064 bp, 5 predicted proteins | sample KB301_FD_96463 | JGI IMG/M metagenome (GOLD analysis project Ga0134121, IMG submission 96463) | Terrestrial soil microbial communities without Nitrogen fertilizer from Kellogg Biological Station, Michigan, USA - KB3-0-1 | ecosystem: Environmental > Terrestrial > Soil > Unclassified ... | reverse complement strand
GCGTTCTTGCGGGCTTGCACCTCGGCGCCGGACGCGCGCAACCCCGCAAGAACGCCCTCGGCAGATTTCGAGGGAGCACGGCGTCCAATTAGCATCAAGTGCCGCGCTCCGGAATCGACTAGCCATCGCGCGACGCGTAACCCGAGGACGCCGAATCCCCCGGTGATCAGGTAGGTGCGGCCCGCGCGAATCGGAGGCATTTCGGCGGAGGAGAAAGAAAGCGGCGCAAGACGCGGTACAAATCGATCCCTCCCCCGCAAGGCGACTTCGGGATCCAGAGATTCGGATTGAATCTCGCACAACAGCATCGAAGCCTCGTTCGAAAGCGGCTTCGAATCGAGATCGATGCGGGTACATCGAAGTTCGGGCTGCTCCAGTGCGAGTACGCGGCCCAGTCCCCACAGCGGAGCGGCGCGCAATCCGGTCACCGGCGATGACCCTGCAGGCTGTGTCCCTCGCGTTACAAACCACAACCTCGGAACTTCGGCGAAACGCATCCTGGAAATCGCTTGCAGCAGACGCAAGACACTCCCGCATGAAACCGGAGGGGCTTCCCCACTCCAAAGATGAATGATTCCCTTCAAACTGCGCCGGCCGGCTTCCGTTACGTCGCGGATCGCCTGATCGAAACAATTCGGTTCGCGTAAATGGATTTCGTTTGCGAAAAGAACAACGCAACGGTCGCCTTGCGCCTCAAGCAGATTTGAAAGGGAGCAACCAATCCCGTTGTTGTCCGCCCGATTACCCTCAGCAAGGACGAGCCACCGTCCGTCTGGCACCCTTTGGCCGGCCGGCGGTACGGCCGCCGGTATCCACTCCGGCGAATAAACAATCGGGTCAGGCTCAGGCCTTGAGAGGTGAATCAAGAGATCTCGCGGAGCTCTCTTTAGCCGGGCTCCCTTAATGGCGACGACGACTTTGCCGGTATCGTCCACGAGATTGGCGTCTGCAACGAATACGTCGAGACTGTCACCGTCACTCTGTCTTTCGGCGTGCCACCACAGCCTGCCGCTCACTGGGCCACAAACGGTCACGCGCTCCACGCTAATCGGAACGTAAAGGTCGTCACCGGGCTTCAGCCCCGAAACTCCACCGCCCGAGTAGCTCAAAGACATGACCTGGAAGCAGGAGTCGAGAAGTCCGGGATGCGGCTTAAAGCTGTCTTCGGATTCCTCCGGCATCCTTAACCGGCAAAGAGATTCCTTCTCACCGCGCCATATGTGTTCGATCCAACGATAACCGGAGCCGAGGTGATATCCGGCGTCTCGAAGTGGACCGAAAAACTCCGCCGCCGACATTTCATTTGGGCATCGTGCCCGAATCTCGTCCAGAGAAAGCGACTCCGGGGGAATTCGTACACTCACGCTGTCGAGGCTCCCCACGGCATGCGTGATCCAATCTTCTTCTCCGTTGACGCCTTTAAGCGTGCTTTGCAGTTCCAGCGAGTATTGCCCTGGAAGCGGCTTCTGAAGTTTCAGAACAACGCTCCGAGTCTCGTCGTTTCCAAGAGCCATAGCTTGAGGGAAGTAGATTTGTCGAAGGTCTGGCGGCGCGGACGGCTCGATCGTTGAGGCCGCCGCCATGATCATCGAAAGATGACAAGCTCCGGGCACGATAATGATTTCGAAGATGCGGTGATCGTCCAGCACGGAAAGCGCTGCGGTGAATTCTGTTTCAAAAACGATCGCATCTTCGTCATCCTGAGTCTTTGACTGCAGCAACGCGTGCGTCTTTTCCGAGACGTCCGCACCTGGCGAGGCCGCCCTACCAGCCTTCAACCAATAACTGTCGCGTGCGAACGGATAATTCGGGCCCGTTGTCTTACGCCGCGCGTAAGGCTGGTCATAGCTTTCCCAGTGCACTTCGGCGCCGCATACATACATTGAAGCGAGACTCTCGAGCATCTGGCGCCACTCGTCACGTCCTTGTCGAAGCGAAGGCAGCCACGTTGCTTCACGGCTCACCGCGTTGCGGCCGAGCGACAGCAATGTAGGACTTGGACCGATTTCCAGAAACACATCGAACCCGGCCGCCTCGAGCGTCTCCATCCCCTGATAGAACCGAACGGGTTTCAGGATGTGTTCGAGCCAATACTTGCCGGACGCAATCTCGGAGTCCACCCACGTGCCGGTAACGCTCGATACCATCGGCATGTGCGGTTCGAAGCAACTCAAGTTGGGTACAATCCGATGGAGACCGTCCACGACGGGTTGCATCAGCGGAGAGTGCGCAGCAACACTGCCTGGAACAACCTGGCAATAAATGCTGTTGGCACGGAGAGCTTCGATTGCCTTCTCTACAGGTCCCGTTGCGCCGGAAATCAACGTCTCATTCGGGCTGTTGTAAGCGGCGAGCGATACCTGATTTTCACCTGGTGTGATGAGGGCATCCACTATGCTTGCGGGAGCCATGACCGCGGCCATAATTCCCGGCGAAGTCTTCGCCATGAGCTGGCCCCGCGCGGTAACTATTTTCAGCGCATCCTTGACGTCAAAGACCCCTGCGGCGCACGCGGCGGCATACTCACCGGTCGAATGTCCCAGCACCGCATTGGGGCGGATTCCCCAGGATTCCCAGAGTCGGAAGAGAGCGACCTGAAGAATAAAAAGTGCGGGCTGCGCCCAGTCCATTTCCCGAAGACCGGACTGATTCCCGGCATGCGAAAACAGGACGGGCAGGATGGAGCTTCCGGTGTTGTCACGATAGTGCGCATCGCATTCATCGAGAGCGCTTCGAAACACCGGTTCTGTCTTGTAAAGCAGTTCACCCATACCGGGGTACTGCGAACCGTGCCCGGTGAACAGGAATGCGATCTTCGGCGGACGCAGGTTCTTGACCTGTCCCGTCCGGACTTCGACAGGGCCTGCTCCGGATCGCCAGGCGCCGAGGAACTCGCGCGCTTCAACATTGTCCGCAACCACTGCAGCCCAGCGATGTCCGAAATGAGACCGGCCGGCGCCGGCGGTGTAGCACGTGTCGCCGATGGGAGTGTTCGGACTGGACTCGATGTTTGAATCCCAACGTTCGACGACCTTTTGCAAAACCGTCTCCGTCTTCGCGGACAGAGCCAGAATGTGTAATGGCCGCTCTGCATACTCCATACCGTGCACAGGAACCGGCGCTTCCTGCAGGATCACGTGACCGTTCGTACCTGTGATCCCAAAGGCGCTGACCCCGGCGAAACGTGGCGTGCCGGATCGGGGCCATGGAGTAAGTTCGCTGGAGACCACGGCGCAAAGCTCACTCCATGGAATGTGAGGGTTGGGCGTCTTGAAGTGAACTTGTGGTGGAATTTCCTCGTGCTGCAGGGCAAGCGCCGTTTTGATGATCGATCCCACTCCCGCAGCGGACTCCATGTGACCCAGATTCGCTTTGATCGAACCTAGCCGCAGCGGGTTGTCCCTCGACCGGCCCGGCGAATACACAGCGTCCAGCGCTTCAACCTCGATGGGATCGCCAAGCAGCGTCCCCGTGCCGTGCGCCTCGACGTATTGAACCTGATTCGGTTCCACGCGCCCGTTGGCCAGCGCCTTGCGAATCACGGCTTGCTGGGCCAGGCCGTTCGGTACGGTGAGACCGCTGCTCGCTCCGTCTTGATTGACGGCGGTTCCACGTACCAGCGCCACAATCCGGTCGCGATCTGCCAGGGCATCCCGGAGCCGCTTGAGAACCAGGACACCGCAACCCTCCGCACGGCCATATCCGTGCCCCGCCGCGTCGAACGTCCGGCATCGCCCGTCCGGCGTAACGACACGCGCTCTGGACAGAGCGATGGAAATTTCCGGAGAGAGAATTAGATTCACGCCGCCCGCGAGGGCCGTTTCACATTCCCGGTTCCGCAAACTCTGGCATGCAAGGTGGAAAGCAACCATCGAAGACGAGCACGCCGTGTCTACAGCGATACTCGGGCCCTGCAATCCGAGAACGTACGAAATCCGGCCCGCGTTCGCGTTCAGCGAGTTCCCAGTGATGTAGTAGGCGTCCATCCGTGCGGGATCGCCGGCTTCGACGCGCCGGCCATACGTGTTGTACGTGACTCCGACAAAAACTCCGGTATCGCTTCCGAACAGCTTATGGGGGGCGATGGAGGCGTCCTCCAGAGCGTTCCAGCTGACCTCAAGAAGGAGCCGTTGCTGGGGATCGAGAGTAAGCGCCTCGCGTGGAGAGATGCCGAAGAACGACGCGTCGAAACGATCGATGTCCTCGAGAAATCCTCCATGACGGGTATACATGGTGCCCGGGACTTCCGCATTGGCGTTGTAATAGTCGTCGATATTCCAGCGGTTCGCCGGCATCTCACGAACCGCGTCACCACCATTTCGCAGAAACTGCCAGAATGCGGCGGACGTGTTGCCGCCTCCCGGAAATCGGCAACCGATACCGACAATGGCGAGCGCCTCGAACCGCTCTTCCTCCAACCGGTCGAGTTTGGCCCTCATCTCTTTTAATGCAAGAGTAGCTCCCTGCAAGGGAGTGAGGTGCTCGAGCGGATTGTTCCTTGAACTCATGTCGTCCTTTCACGCGAGAATCTTACCAGTTCGTCATCGATGATACGGCGCATGTCGTCTTCCGAAAGATCCGCTACGTCCTGCGCACTCAGACGAGCTTCATTTGCTTTGTCGTCTCTTCGGGAGTTCGACTTCTGGAGGAAAGGCAGTGTGCTCGCGAGAAAGCCGGTGATCGCTTCAATCGTCGGATAGTTCAACGTCAGCGTTGCCGGAAGCGTACATCCGAGATCGGATTGAAGCCTGTTTCTCAGTTCGATCGCGCGGAGGGAATCGAGACCACCCTCAAACAATCTTTTCCCGGAATCCATGCCTGTCGCAGGATCGATGCCGAGCGTCGTCAGTACTTGGTTGCGAACGTATCGCTCGAGCAGGTCATGCTGCTGCGAGGGCGCCGCAGAGCGCAACCGCACCATCTCGAGCGTGCCGGAGCTCGCTGGGCGCGGCGCTGACGCTGGCAGTTCTTCCAAAAACGCGGAGGCACCGCGGGATTCATAGAGAGGCCGGAAAACAGACCAGTCCAGATTGGCGACGACAGCCTGTGAAGTGTCTGTGTTGAGAAGCGACGAAAGACACTCCAGCGCTGAAGCCGGGTCCAGCAGAGTCACACCGCTTCGAAGGCGTTCCGACCCTTTAGCCAGACCCATTCCGCGTCCGCTCCATGGTCCCCAGTTGACGGACAGGGCGGGAAGGCCAACCCCACGCCGATAGTGCGCAAGACTATCGAGGAAGGCGTTCGCCGCCGCGTACGCACTCATTTCCATTCCGGCGAGCACGGACGCCATGGAGGAAAACAGGACAAAGCAATCCAGAGTCATCCCCTGGGTCAGCTCGTGCAAAATCCAGGCTCCCATTGCCTTGGGTTGGAGAACGTCCTTCACGGCGATCGCTTCCGTCTCCCTGAGGCGTTGATAGCGCATAATTCCTGCCGCATGAAACACGCCCCGCAGCGGGCAACCCGTGGATTCGATGGAAAGGAGCAACCCCTGCATTCCAACCCTGTCCGTGACGTCGACTTGCTCGACACGCACATTGGCGGCACTGCTGCGTAGCGTTTCCATGAAATCCGAAGAGGCGCCGGTCCGTGATACGAGGACCAGATGCCGGGCCCCTCGATCAATCAACCATTGAGCGACGGCTTGTCCCACTCCACCGGTCCCGCCTGTAATCAGGTACGTTCCGTCGGCATGGATGGAGAAGGGTTTTGCGGCACAAGGCGCACCACCCTTGACGAGCCGCGAAGTCCACCGATCGGCGCCGCGATAGGCGATCTGCTCGCCACCTTCCTTGCCCGAAAGTATTTCCCGTGCCAGCATGTCGGCCTCACCGGCACCGCCGTCGACTTCGAGATCCGCGATGCCGCCCCAGATGTCCGGATGCTCGACCTCGACACCTCGCGCCAAACCCCAAAGAGTGGCTTGAGACACTCCGGCTTCTGAAATCGCACCCCGCACGGGCTGGGCTCCTCGAGTCACAATCCAGAGACGTGCGCGTCCGCCGCATTCCACCAGATCGGCTGCCACGCGTGCCGCCTCGCAAGTGACTCGCTCGGCGTGTGCCAGGTCTGCACCCACAATATCCAGACCCGAGAGGTAAACCAAAGCTGTGCTGGATTCTGCGTCTGAGGCGAGAATCTGTCTGCGGTAAGGACTTGAAGGCGAGGCGGGGTAAACCTGGACTTCGACGCTGCGCGAGCGCAATGCAGAACGCAACGCATTTCCGACTTGCGACGCTTCGCCGTTACCGTCAGCCATGATCACGACTCTGACCACGGCGTTTATTGAGTTCGGGACGCGGGACTCCTTCTGCTTTACCTGCCACTGAATCGAGTACAGCCACGATTCCCAAATCGCATTCTGGGGGGATTTCCCGGCCGGCTCGAGAATCTCCGATGGCCAGTAACGCTTTCGTTCAAACGGATACGTCGGAAGAGGCACTCGCCGGCGGGCGCGGCCATGGTAAAAACTGCTCCATTCCACAGCGACGCCGCGAGAGTAGCAACCGCCGAGACTCTCAAGGATGGTTCGTTCGTCAATAGAGTCCTTGCGAATCGATGGGTACCACTCCGCGTCCTGCGCCAGACAGCTCGCACCGAGTCCGAGAAGAACGGAGCCGGGCCCGGCTTCGACAAATAAACGGCATCCTTCCCGATACATCGTCTGCATTCCGTCGTCGAAGCGGACCGGTTGACGAGCCTGGTTGCGCCAGTAGGCAGGGTCCGTCATTTCCTGTCCAACCAGCCGACCCGTCAGGTTGGAGACAATCGGCAGTCGGGGCGCGGAAAGTTGGATTGTGGATGCCGCCCGTTGCAGACGATCGAGCATGGGGTCCATGAGAATGGAGTGGAAGGCATGTGAAACCGGTAGAAGCTTGTAGGTTAAGCCCTGCGTTTCCAGTCGGCGTGCAGCCTCCAGCACCACGTCTCGTCTCCCGGAGATCACCACTTCGTCGGGGGCATTCAAGGCGGCTATTGCCAACTCCGGCACTTCGTGTGCGAGCGCGACGGTCCGTTCCGCAGGCCCGCGAACCGCCACCATCGCGCCATCACCAGACAATTCCTGCATCAGCCGAGCACGCTCGCAGACGAGAGGAAAGACGTCCTCGCGCCGAAACACTCCGGCAGCAGCGGCAGCAGCGTATTCGCCCAGACTGTGCCCCATCACCATTGCAGGAACGACACCCCAACTCCGCCACAGATCGTAAAGCGCCAGATCGATCGCAAGAAGTGCCGGTTGTGTGTAGATCGTTTGATTGAGAGTGCCGGTAGCCGACGATCGAAAAATGACATCCAGCAAGGGTTCATCAAGGAGCGGTCGCACAAGCTCCTGAGCGGTCTCCATGGATTCGCGAAAGACCGGATATTCGTCATGCAGGCGGCGCGCCATACCTGGATATTGAGAGCCCTGACCGCTGAACAGAAAGGCTACGAGCGGCGGCCCCGCTGTCTGTGATGCGGGTACAAAGACTCTCCCAAGTTTCTCCGCCGCCTCCCTTGTCGTTCCGGCAACGATAGCGACCCGCTGATCGAAATGATGGCGGCCGTTTGCAGCGGTATAACAAATGTCGCCGAGCGACGCCTGAGGGTTACTCAACAGGTGAGAGCGATATCTTGAAGCCTGTGCTTGTAATGCTGTGGTTGTCCGCGCCGATAGAACAAGCACGTGGGCTTTGTTCCCCGATTCTTCGATTATCGGCAAATGCGGAGGCTGCTCCAGAATGGCATGAGCGTTTGTTCCGCCGACGCCAAGAGAGCTCACACCGGCTCGCCGCGGCACACCGGCCGGTTTCCAGGAAACGTTTGATGTGTTGACGTAAAACGGGCTGGCCGCCAGATCGATTTTTGGGTTAGCCCTTTCGAAGTGAAGCGTCGGTGGGATGGCCCCCTGTTCGACGGCGAGAACCGCTTTGATGAGCCCCGCTACACCGGCAGCCGCATCGAGATGGCCGATGTTGCTCTTGACGGAACCGACGGCGCAGAATTGCTTTCTTCCAGTCGAATGCCTGAACGCTTGCGTGAGCGCGGCAATCTCGACGGGATCGCCAAGATCCGTTGCTGTTCCATGCGCCTCTACGTAGCCGATCGTGTCAGGATCGACGCCCGCCACGGCAAGGGCCTCAACAACAACCTCGGCATGACCATTGATGCTTGGAGCGGTGTAGCTCATCTTCGACGAGCCATCATTATTTATGGCGGTTCCCCGAATCACCGCACGGATGGAGTCCCGATCCGCAATCGCGTCTTCGAGTCGCTTCAGGACCACGATCCCGACACCGTTCCCAAAGACAGTTCCTTGCGATCGATCACTGAATGGACGGCAGTGTCCATCCGGAGAAACCATCCCACCTTCGCGATACAAATATCCGGCGCGGTGCGGAAATCGAATCGAAACCGCTCCAGCCAGCGCCGTCTCGCACTCTCCATTCAAGAGGCTCTGACACGCAAGGTGGACGGCCACGAGCCCCGTGGAACAAGCGGTCTGGACCGTAAGGCTCGGGCCTCTCAAATTCAATTTGTAGGACGCGCGGGTCGCGAGAAAGTCCTTGTCGCTGGAGATCAGCGTCTCCAGAAAGTTGCTGAAATCGAGCGACAGGGGCATCCTGCCGACGGTCAGACGGTAAAGTAGGTACGTATTGACGAGAGCTCCCGCATAAACCCCAACCCGCTTCGGGACATTGCCAGGATCGTAGCCGGCGTTTTCAAGAGCTTCCCAGGCGCATTCAAGAAAGAAGCGCTGCTGAGGATCCATGTCCGTGGCTTCTTTCGGTGAACATCTGAAGAATTCGGCGTCGAACATATCGACGCCATCCAAAACGGGAGCCGCTTTGACGTACCCAGGAGCCGTCAAGAGGGCCTGATCCACGCCTGCGGCAACCAGTTCCCCGTCGCTGAAGAACGAGATCGATTCCTTGCCGTTCTGGAGGTTCTGCCAGAATTCGGCCGGCGTCACGGCGCCAGGAAATCTGCACGCCATCCCGATGACCGCAACACCCTCTGTTCTTGTTTCAGTCGGTCGGTCCATAGGTGTTGCCTGCTCGGGTTAATTCGATTTCAGCCAATGCGGGCGCCCGGCGGTTTTTCATTCTTGACTTACGAGTTGCCGCGCGCTCGCTCGCTCGCGCCATCCCGGCCTCTTCGGCTCTTTCATCAACTGTTCCATCAGGGGTCCCAAGGTACTCTGAAAGCTTTGCAATCGTAGGATGCCGAAACATCTCCACAGCGCTGGTCTTCTTGCCAAACTCCAGATCAATGCGCGCCTCCATCTTCGCCAGCAGCAGCGAGTTTCCACCCAGTTCGAAGAAGTTGTCATGGACGCCGACGGAATCGATCTGCAGGACTTCCTTCCACAACGTCACAATGCGGCGCTCGACGTTGCTGAGCGGCGCAGGAATGACCTTCGCTTCCTTATCCTTCGGGGTAGCTGCGCGGATGTCGCAAACGATGCGGTGTCGAAACACATCGGTTGTTTCAATGGACTCTGGGAAAATCGTCCCCGAGACACCAGGTTCAGCGGACTCGACAAGGGCAACCAGACGTCGGAATTGCAACGGTTGCGACTCGGAATATCGCCGCAGGAAGGCGCGACGGTCGTCGAGCCCTACAATCAGATTCCCCGGAGCCCGGCAAATCCCGGCAAGAAGAGATTGAATGCCCTGCCGAACCGAAATCGCTTCGTAGCCGCGCGCTCGGAGCGTTTCGAGAGCCGGATAATTTCGTGACAATCCAATCTCATCCCACGTGCTCCAGTCAAAACAATAGCTTCGTACTTTCGTTTCCCGCCGTTGCTGGTGCGAAAAGCCGTCGAGAAACCGGTTGGCAGCCGAATATGCGCCAATCATCGCGCCACCAAATAGATGTGTCACGGATGAAAAATGGACGAAGATCCCATCCTCCTCCTTCAACAACGAATGGAGAGCGGCAGCGCCATGTAACTTTGGACGAAATACTGAGGCGAGGCTTTCCCGGGTCTCGTCGACGAGTGAGCGTTCGTGATACTTCGCCGCCAGGTGAAAGATTCCATCGAGCCGGCATCCCCATTCCTGTCTGACTCGAGCCACCATTTTGGAGAGGCTCTCCAAAGAACTGACATCGACGGACTCATAGCGAAAGAAATCCGGCCGGAGTTTCAAGAAGTCCGGAAGTAACGGGTCACTTTCTGGCCGCCGGCCGATCGCCAGCACACGCATACCGAGATGCCTGATGAGGTACGAAGCTAATTCGGCGCCGATCCCTCCAGCGCCTCCGCTGATCAGGACCATGCCGCCCGGTCGCAACGAGGTACTCTCCGGCGATGTCCGGTCCGGAAGAGCGCGCATCAGTCTGGGGATCCATCGGCCTCCGTTGCGATACGCGACTTCAGCCTCAGTCCCTCCGCTATCGATTTCCTTCAGAATGAGCCGGGCTGCGTCGACGGAGTCGTCCTGTAGGTCGACGTGGCTGCAGACGAGGGACGGAAACTCCTGACCGATCGTCCGGACCAAACCGGCGGCCATAGCCTTTTCGCTCACAATGGAATCTTCAAGCCCCAGAGCCTGAGCCTGCGTGGAGGCGACGACCAGCAGCTTCGACACATTGCTCCGGCCGTCCGCAGCGAGCGCCTGAACAAGACTCACAAGGCTATAGACACCGCGGTCCAACACATCTTCGCGAATCTGGAATTCGGCCGTGGACACACCGGAGCACGTCCAGAGGTGCGCGATAACGAACGGATCTATCGCATCGGAAGACAACGATTGGATCAAACGACCGTAGTCGGAGGCAGTCGCAGGATCGATGAAGTACTCCAGGGTCGTTACCTTGCGAAACGGAGAGCCGCAAAGGACTCGAATGACGGGCTGCCCACGATGGCCAAACATTCGGCGCAATTCATCTGCGATCGTGGAACCATCATCGAATAGAAGCACAGCCTTTCCTGAAGGCACCGGTTCAGGTCCAACACCGGCGATTTCTTTCCGCCGCCAGACCCTGTGAAAGAACCAATTTGGCAGAGTGTTTGCGTTGGCCAGGTCGATATCTATTTCCGCGAGCCGCTCGTCATAGCGTCTCTCTGCCAGAAACTGCTTCAATCGGCCACGCTGGATCTTTCCGCTGGTGGTCTTCGGGAATTCTTCCCTGCTCAGAGGCACGATACACGCGGGAGTCACGCCGAGATCCGAGGCGACGCGGCTGCGAATCGCTCGGACGATCGCGGTTTGGCTGAGGCTGGAGTTGGCGCGCATCACAAAGAAAACGGCCAGACCTTCACTGCCGGAGTTGTCCTCCACGGCGCAGGCCGCGCTGAAGGTCGATTCAACACCCTCCACGCGATTCACGACATCTTCGATTTCATAACAGTAGAAGTTGGCGCCGCGAATGATGATCGTTTCCTTCTCGCGGCCGGTCAGCGTGAGGCGCCCGTTGACGATGAAACCCAGATCGCCGCTGTTGAACCACTCATTCCCAACGAAGGCGGCTTTGTTCGCCTCTGTGTTGCGCAGATAGCCCGGTGTAATAACCGCCCCCTTGATCTGAAAGCGGCCGATAAATCCTTCGGGGAGCAGATTGTTTTCGCGATCGGCAATTCGAATCTGGACCCCAGCTATCGGCGGTCCCAGATCGACAAAGCAGATGCTATTGCTGTCGTCATCGCCGCTCTTCATGAGGGGCCCGGCAAGAGAGGATTTCAGAATCGAATGCGTACCCGACTCCACGCTGAAATCGTTCTGATAGGTCATGCAGGTGCACGCTTCCGCCATGCCGAATGAAGGTTGCATCGCCTGCGGGCGAACCCCGAACGGATGCACGTACTTCAGAAAGTCTTTGACTACCGGTAGAGTGACCTGCTCGCCGGCATTCATAAAGCGCTTCACGCAGGAGAGATCGAAACGTTTCGGACCATTCGCGTATAGAGAGTCCGAAACGATTTTGAATCCAAAATTGGGAGCCCAGGTATGGGTTACGCGATGCCGTTCGATCAATTCGAGCCACAACAGCGGATCTCCGACGATGGCGTCGGTTCTCACCTGGATCTCATCGCAACCGAGACACACATCCTTGAGATGAACCGTCAGTGTCGGGACAACGTGGTCCATGGGAAGCCAGTTCAAAACAATATCGTCCGCTCCGTAGCCGATGGACTCGGCCGAACCATAGACATGGTGGAGAATGCCGCGGTGCGTTTCCTGAATACACTTGGGGGTGCCCGTACTTCCCGAAGTCAATTGATAGAAGACCACGTCTTCCGGATTCGGATGATGAACTTCGATGGCCTCGGGCTCCTGTTCCAGATTCTCAATGGCAAGGATCCTGAAAGCTGCCGCGCCAAAGAGGGCGGCGACACGGTTGATTGAATCCTGTATCGAAGCGCTGGCGAGAACCGGCGGGTGGCCCAGCAGTTCCCACGTGTTGTACAGCTTCATCACAACAGGGTTCGGCTGTTCATATGAAGGAGCGACCGCCACAATAACGGGATGAATTCCGCCAAGGATACATGCCCAGAATGCAGCGAAATGCTCCCGGAGCGTATGGACCTGCAGAATGACGGAGTCGCCGGGACAGAGTCCATGAATGCGGAGACCCGTCAGGATTCGCTTGGCGCGGCCCAGAATCGTGGCATAGGTCTCAAATGTTTCGTTTCCTTTGGACGTGACATAGGTCAGGCCTTTGCCGGGATGATCTCGTGCGGTCTGGATAAAAGCTTCCGTCACGGTTGATGCCGCCGCTGCGGGCATTCGCAGCGGACCGCCGTCGCTAAAAGCCATCGCTCCTGGAGCCGCCAGAGGAATGCCCACACTGGAGGAAGTCGACGCGTCGCAACTTCCCGGAGAATCGGGCTTCCACGCCGGAAGCAGATTGGAAAGATGAAGTGGCCTGGAATAGAGAACATTATCCTCAGTGGAGATACGCGCGCGACCCGGAAGGACTTTCGCGTTGACCAGTTCTTCGCAGCGGCGAAGGACATCGGCATCGACAATCGCAAGTTCACTCAACGCATCGTCATCGGGACGGCCGTCAACCGTGAGAGGCATACGAGCGATCTGAACCCACGCGGATGGCAGAAGGGACTGGGGAAGACGGGACTTCATATAGGTCCCCAACGCCTCGGGAGCCCACGGTCCCCGAGACTGGACGTAGGCGACCAAATGCGGCTGGCCATCTTCAGCATGTCGAAGGCGCACCGCGCAATCTTCGACAGACTGATCCGTTCGGATTACGGATTCGACAAGGGCGTAGTCGATCATTGTTCTAGCGCACCCTCAAGTTTTTCTTCCCAAACAAGCTTCGCAGGTATTCCACGCAGCAGCGCGGATATGCGGTCATCCGGCCGATCGGCGATGCGTCCGAGGAGTACCGTAAAGTCGTCCATCATCCGGCGCGGAATGGACGGGCCGAACAAACCCCGTTTACACCACAGTGCGCAATACATTCCCGCCGGGACATACCTGATGTAAAGCTCCAAATCGTGACGCATCCGTTCGCGATCTGTCGGGAAGTACGCCGCGTTCTCCAGACCCTTGAGTTGGATTGCCGGAATGTCCGGAAGCGAATCGAAGAATACCTGGGACAGGACGCCGGACCCCTTCTGTTCATTCATTCCAAAACTCTCCATCAGTCGCTGTACCGGCAGAGGGTGGGAGAGGGCGCCCATGAATGAGGCACGAACCTGTTCGAGAAGCTCGCTGAATGGAGGATCGGAAGAAAAGTTCGCACGCACCAGCAACGGGGCTGCGAACATCCCTATCAAGCCTTCCGTCTCACGCATGGTCCGGCCCGCGCCGGCCGACAGCAGCACAATATCGTCCTGCGCAGAGTAGTGGTGAATCAGGGTTCCAAAGGCCGTGAACATTGAGGTAAACAACGTTTGGTTGGCCTCGCCTCCCGCCTGCTTGAGACGATCGACAAGAGCCGAAGGCAAAATATCTCTGCACTTCTCGCCCCTTGAGACCTCAGGTTCGTCGCTCGACTCCATGTTTGGGAAAGGAAGCCGTGGGAGTGTGCCACCAAACTGCTGCCGCCAGTACGCGAGAGGATCTTCAATTCCCGGCCTGGTTCTCTGCCACTCTGCAAAGTCAACGTACTGAATTTCAAGTGACGGCAGCGGCGAGGGCTGCTCCGAGACGAAAGCGCTGTAGAGCGCCTCGAGTTCCCGCATCAGCACCTTCATCGACCAGGCGTCGAAGATCATGTGATGGGCCACGAACAGCAGGACGCAGTCTTCGTCGCCCGCTTTAAGCAACCAGGCTTTGAGCAGCGGCCCGGTGTTCAGATCAAACGTCGTTTCGCTGTGCCGCGCCACCAGGCGCTGCAACTCCATTTCGCGCTGCTTCTCGGGAAGATCGGACAAATCTTCCTGCACCAATTCGACGCGCACGTCGCCAGAAACGATCTGAACAGGCATTCCCTTTTCCGTGTCAAACGTCGTCCGCACGGCCTCGTGCCTGCGTACGATTTCGGCAAGAACCGATTCGAGAGCGGGAAGATTCAAGCGTCCCTTGAGCCGATACGGCAGCGGGACGTTAAAGGCGACGTTATCCCTGTAGAGGTACCAGAAATTTTCCTGCGGCAACGATAGCGGGAACGCCGACCGTTGGACAGTCCGGAGGACCCGGTCGATGTGAGCGGCGGACGCATCCTCAGCCGACTGCAAGCTGGATTCCAGCCGCGCCTTCAGGTAGTCCGACAGATCTCCAATCGTCGGGTAGTCATAGCTGAGTGTGTTCGGCAGCGCGACGCCTGCCTCCGACTGCAAACTGTTTCTCATGTCGGACGCCATCAACGAATCCATCCCCATCTCGGTGAACTTCAGCTCTCGCGGAACGGAGCGCTCCTGCATTCCGAGAACGCGGGCCACAGCGCCAATGACGGTTTCTTCGACAACCGCATTTCGATCTTCCGGCCGGGCGGCTTCAAAACGAGACCGGAGCCCGGATCGCCCACTCGGCGCATGGGCGATTTCAATCCTTTCGAGAAAGGGTTTTCTTTTCCTGGTTTCGTAGAGGGGCTTCAATATCGTCCAATCGATGGAAGCTACCGTCTTCTGAGTCTCCCCGGTGCTCAGCAGGTAGTTCAGAGCGGAGAGCGCGTCTGCCGATTCCATGGGTCGATTCCCGGACTGACGAAAAGCGTTTTCGCTTTCCATGTCGCCGCCAGTTTCATCCCACATCCCCCAATTAATCGCGAGCGCGTGTTTTCCACTGCGTCGTCGGTACGCTGCGAACGCGTCCTGGAACTGGCAGGCGGCGGCATAGTGTGCAAGATGCCGGGTACCCAACAGCGACGTGATCGATGAAAACAGAACGAAAATGTCCGGGTCGAGTTCCTGCGCCATTTCGTTCAAGAGCCAGGTTCCGGCCACTTTCGAGCGAAACATCGGCGCAAAGGAGTCGAACTCGGTGGAGTCCAGTGGAGCGCGACTGAAAGCTCCGGCCGCGGCAATGATTCCCGCAAGGGGACGCGCGCGCCGGAGGCGCCCGGTCAGGCTTCGCATTTGCGTTTCGTCGCCGGTATCCACCGCGAGGGCTTCGACTTCAACCCCCGACGCCCGCATCGCCTCGATGGCGGCAACGACTGCAGGAGAAGCATTCGCCATTCCGCGGCGCCCGGTGAGCACGAGATGTTTGGCGCCGAGATCCACGAACCACTGGGCAACCTTGAGGCCAAGCCGCCCCATTCCGCCGGTAATCACATAGGTGGAATCCGGTTTGATAGAGAGGGCTGGGGCCGATAACGCCCCGGCGGCCGCGCGCACCATTCGAGGCACGTAGCGCCCATCCTTCCGAAGAGCGACCTGATCTTCAGATCCCGGCCTTCGGATCTCTTCAAGAATTAGTCTGGCCTGAGTATCGGCTGAAGCGTCCCGATCGAGGTCAATCAAGCCACCCCACAGCTCCGGATACTCAAGAACTATCGTTCTGCCGAAACCCCAGGTGAGCGCCTGCGCCGGGCTCAGGCTATCGGTCGGCGAAATCCGTTGCGCACCGGCGGTAACGGCCCAGATCTTGGGAGACGGAGGTTTCCGTCCGAGCAGAGCTTGTAAAATATTCAGCAGGGTCTCGCAGGTCAGGTTCTGAGCCTGCTCAAGGTTCGAAAGGCTCAAATCGCTTCCCTCACCCGCGTCCAGAGTCCACAGGTGAACGATGCCCTGACAATTGCCCGTGGCCCAGAGGCGCACCGCTTCCCGCAGTGCCGCCACTGAAGGCGGCCCTTCTAACAATTCGACACGCTCGCCCTTCGCGGTCAACAGCTGGGCCAGGCGCAAACCAACTCCGGCACCGTCCGCCAGAATTAACCATTTCGCTGAATTGACAGTCGTCAGGGGTTCATTGCCTGTCGAATCGCCTTTTGAAGGCTCCCCGGCGCGGACCCACTGAACGTCATACAACCAGTCCCGCCACTCATTATCCGTCAAAGGCTTCACAGGGACATCCGGCCTGGACTGCGCGTTTCGGACGCGAGCAGTCGCGCCCTTTTCTTCGAACCAGCAACGCGATCTCTCGAATGGATAGTTCGGCAGTTCTACCTTGGAACGCGAACGGCCGCGGTCAAAGGCCTTCCAATCGATGGGAACGCCACGCACATAAAATGTTGCGACACTCTCGAGCACCTGTTCCCAATCGTCCCGATTCGAGCGCAAGGACGGAAGCCAGACGTAATTCCCTTCCGGCAGGCATTTCCTGGCCATGCCCAGAAGGGTTGTTCCGGGGCCGAGTTCCAGGAATGAACTGCAGCCTTTTTCCATCAGCGCCTGCACACCGGAATCGAACCGCACCGGCGATCTCAAATGAAGGCGCCAGTACGGCGCGTCCAGGATTTCGTTGGATCCAATCGTTCGTCCCGTCACGTTTGAAACAAGCGGTATCCTGGCGGGGCTATAAGAAATGCGCTGGGCGGCCCTCTCGAATGCGTCGAGGATCGGATCCATCAAGGGAGAATGAAACGCCGTCTGGACCTGGAGCCTCTGAACGCGAACGCCAGCCGACTTCAACTGGCTTCCAATCGCGGTGACGTCATCTACCGGTCCGGATAGGACGATGTTTCCCGGGCCATTTAGAGCGGCAATCGAAACAGTGCTGCTGTACGGTGATATGAAAGCCGTGACTTGAGATTCTGTTGCTGAAACCGCGATCATCTCGCCGCGGCGATCAATCGACTGCATGAGCCGGCCTCGCTCGACGATAAGCTGGAGTCCGTCTGCCAGAGGGAATACCCCCGAAACGCAGGCGGCAACATACTCGCCCAGGCTGTGCCCCATGACCGCCGACGGTTGGATTCCCCAGGACATCCACATCTGCGCCAAGGCGTATTCGAACGAGAACAGCACGGGTTGAGTAAAGAGAGTTTGATCGAGGCTCGCAGTGGCGCCGACTCCCCCATACAGAAGCGACAGAATGGATTCAGCCATCACGGGCTTTAGTAACGCGTCGCATTCCTGGAGCGTCCGTCGAAAAACAGGTTCCGTCTCGTACAGGCGGCGCCCCATGTCCCGGTATTGCGATCCCTGCCCGGTAAAAAGAAATGCCGTCTTGTGGCGCGCCGATGCGGAGACCGTACCCCGACGCGTTCCCGCCACTTCCTTTCCGTCTGAAAAGGCCGTGAGCTTTGCCTTCAGATCCTCGGTCGATCCGGCAACGATCGCGACACGATGTAAGAAATGTGAACGGCCTGCGGACGCTGTGAAGCAAACATCCGGCAGCGGGTCTGCGCTAGCGTCCAGGTAGCGCGAGAACCGCCCGGCAAGCTCTCGCAGCGCGGCTTCACTCTTTGCCGAAAGCGGTAACACATGCATCGGTCTTTCGGGATCGCCGGAAATCTCAACCGGAACGGGCGCCTCTTGAACAATGAGATGAACATTGGTCCCGCTGAAACCGAAGGCGCTGATTCCTGCAATGCAGGTGCCGCCCTTTGGCGACCAGGGCGTTGGCTTCGTTGGAACGTCAATCGGCAGCTCTGCCCAGGGGATGTGAGGGTTTGGCGTTTTGAAGTGAATGTTTGGAAGAATTTCCCGATGTTCCAACACCAGCACCGTCTTGATCAGGGCTGCGACCCTGGCTCCCTTTTCCAGATGCCCCAGGTTCGCTTTGACTGCCCCCAGACTCACGGGATAATTCGCATCGTGCGTCGTGCAGAACACGGAACCGATCGCATTCACTTCGACGGGATCACCAAAAGGTGTGCCGGTTCCGTGAGTCTCGATATAAGTCACCTGGCCCGGCTCGACGCCGCTATTGACCAGCGCTTCGCGTATGAGCGCCTGTTGTGATGCCCCGTTTGGAACCGTCAATCCGCTGCTGCGTCCGTCCTGATTGACAGCTCCGCCGCGAATCAACGCGCGGATGTGGTCCCCATCCCGCAAAGCGTCGGACTGCCGCTTGAGAATGACGATTCCACAACCGTCGCTTCGCGTATATCCGTTGGCGGATGCGTCAAACGTTTTGCAGCGGCCGTCTGGAGCCAGCATTCTCATTTTCGAGAACACGATCATCAACTCCGGAGACAGCACCAGGTTGACGCCGCCGACGATCGCCAGGTTGCACTCCCGGCGCTTGAGACTCTGAAATCCCATTTGAACTGCGGCGAGAGACGAGGAACACGCCGTGTCGACCGTCAGGCATGGACCCTGAAGGCCCAGGAAATAAGACAACCGGCCCGCAGCAATACTGTGAGCGCTTCCCGAAGCCATGTAACCGGTCAGCCGATCGTGGCCGGCCGACAGCATGATCTGGGAGTAGTCGTTTCCGCACATGCCGATGAAAACCGCGGTGCGGCTGCCGGACAATTCCTCAGCAGACTGACCTGCATTCTCGAGCGCTTCCCACGTGACCTCCAGCAGGAGACGCTGTTGCGGATCCATCGTGTTCGCTTCTTTCGGGGTGATGCCGAAAAACTGCGGATCGAAAAGATCGACGTCCTTAATGAAGCCGCCGCTACGGATGTAGGCCTTGCCGGGCTCGTCAGGATCCGGGGAGTAGAACTCGGCGACGTTCCATCGATCGGCGGGAACCTCTTCAATGGTGTCGACACCGTCGTGAAGCACCTTCCAGAACGCTTCAGGCGTATTCGCCGCGCCGGGCAATCGGCAGCCCATGCCGATAATCGCAATCGGCTCGGCGGCGCGTTTCCGCAGTTCCTGCAAATCGGTATTCGTGCGGTCAGCCATCAACCATCACCTACCGCTGGGAAGTTGAGACAGTCTTTGCGATGAGCGAACGCTTGAGTTCTTCCACGCGTCTGGATCCGAGAAGGCCTTGAATCAGCGGTGTGTAAAAGACGCCGTCTCCAACCAGTGAAATCCGGTCGTCGGTGATGCGCGCCCAATCGCGTTCAGCCAGGGCCTGCCAGATCGGCCGGTGCTCTTCGAATAAATCGACGCCATAGGCCGCGAGATACTGCTTCCGATCCGCCTCCATGCCCTGGACGTTTCTAAAAAGCCCTGAAAGCTTACGGTCCTGGGGAGCGAAATGAAAACCGCGCTCCACCGGAAATTCACCACGATCGAGGGCGCCGTAATAGTTTTTGAGAACCGAGGGATTCATAAAGGACCATCCGGGCGATGGTTCGGTCCCCGGAAATTCCGAAACGCCGGCAAAGCCCCACCCGAACATTTCAAATTCATCGAATCCGCGAATGCATTCCTGGTACAGCGCATCGTTTGCTGACGCCCGTGGTATTTCCCAGTCGTACACCGTCAATTGCCGGAAACCGTAACTTTCAAACAACTGCCTCGACGCCCGGTACATTTCGAGGTTCTCGTCCTCGCTCGGCAGCTCGTCGCGATGATTCAAGGCAAAGTCGCTTTGGCCTCCCACATTAAGTTCGTAATGCGTCACGTGGCGAATCCCCGTCTTGAGAAGTTGCTCCAGCTCGCGCGACATCCGGTCCACGGTCTGGCGAGGCCATCCGAAAATCAGGTCGACATTGCATTCGAGCCCCATCTGCTGACACCACTCGACGGCCTGCAAGACCTGCTTCACGGTCTGCTGACGGCCGCTCAACTTATTCAGGTCGTCGTTGAGCTGCTGGGCGCCCATGCTGATACGGTTAACGCCGGACTCCTTGATCCGCTGGAGTTTGTCCTTAGTGAACAACTGTGGAAGCCCTTCGAGGGTAATTACCGCGTCGCCCCTGAATTTGGGAAAGACCTGGCGGACGATCGACATGAGTCGTGGATAGTGTTCCGCTTTATACAAATTGGAAGTGCCGCCGCCGAAATAGATCGTAGCAATCTCGTCTTCGGCAAACAGGCCGGCATACATCTGACCTTCGCGTTCCAGATACGTCAGATAGGTCTCCAGCTGTCCCATCCCGGAAAACACTTCGATCGGAAACAGGCAGTAGCCGCATCTTTCAGGATCCGTCTTGGGGCAATAGGGCGTGGCGACATAGAGATTCAGACCGCCGGCTTTTTGCTCGCCGCGGTCTCGTCTTTCCGTCAGGAATTGCTTGACTGGAACGTTCTTGTCCTGCCACAGACGCACCGAGGGAAATCCATGAAGGACTTTGTTGACCTGTCTCTCGTGCATCTGCTTGTCGAGATAGACGTGAACCTGTTTAACCTGAGCTCTATCGGTTGAACTGATCGAACCGGACGGTGTCATGAATTCTCCCTCGGGACTGTACTGATCTGCTCCGGATACTCGTCGGCGAGAAATGCAAGGATCTGATCCTCTGAAAGCTCGTCCTGTGTTCCGGAATTCTCGGGCTGCGCCGGCGTTTCGAAAACCAACAGGGTCTCCAGCAAGAATCGGGCGAGAGCGGTGATATTCGGTTGATCGAAAGCAGTGGTTGCCGGGATCGAAACACCCAATCCCGTTTGGATGCGGCTCTGCAGTTCGACGGCCATCATGGAGTCCAAGCCGATCTCAAAGAAGCCTACCGACAGATCCACTTCCTCCCTGGACTTGAATCCCAGGACCTCCATCACTTGTTGCGCAATAAAATCTTCAACGATTTCCTGGCGCTCGGATGCCGTAGCCTTTTCAAGCCGCTCCAGGAGTTGAATTCTGTCCTTCTGGACCTGTTCATCTTCGACATGGCCGCGGATTTCAACGGCCAGCTTGGAAAGCAGCATCGGCTCGGCGCCCTCTCGATAATGGGAAAAATACTTTCTCCAATCGAGAGGTAACACCGCGATCTGCGCGTCTTCTCCGTTGAACATGACGTCCAGCGCCCGGAGTCCTTGATCGGAATCGATTCTGCCCACGCCATGCGCGGCGAGCCTGTTCTGATCCTGCTTTCCCGTTCCGTCAGCCAGCCCGGGTCCCTGCCATCTTCCCCAGTTGACGGAAAGTGCAGCAAGGCCCTGCCCTTTACGAACGCCCGCAAGACTGTCGAGGAAAGCATTGGCGGCGGAATAACTTGCCTGACCGGCGTTTGGCATGAAAGCGGCGGCGGACGAAAACAGCAGAAAGAAATCAAGAGGGGCATCCAGGGTCTGGACGTGTAGATTCCACGCACCCTGCACCTTTGGCCTCATGACGGCCGCGAAAGCGTCCCAGTCCTGCTGGGCGATAAGACCATCATTAAGGACACCGGCTGCATGTGCGACGCCACGCAAAGGCGGCATGTTTTTCCTTATGTGTTCAAGCAAGTCCTCAACCTGCGACGGATCGCCGACATCAACCTGGCTGACGACGATCTCTGCTCCGTCCTTTCGCAACGCCTCGATTGTCCCAAGGACACCAGGGGCACCACGAGCGGACTCCGCAGCTTTCCTTCTACCGGCGAGCACAACGTGCCTCGCGCCACGGTCGACCATCCACTTCGCGATTTTCAACCCAATCGCGCCTAAGCCGCCGGATACCAGATACGTGAATTCCGCATTGAACGCCGGCCGCGGCGGCGCTGCGTTGGGAGGTCGAATGCGGGCCAGCCGCTGAACATGGCGCAGACGTTTTCGCATCGCAATGCGCGTTTCACGATCGTTCGTCAACGCTTCTTCAAGGATGAAACGGGCCTCGTCGGCTTCGGGTTGAGGATCGAGATCGATAACCACGGTGCGCAGATCGGGATGCTCTGCGGCCAACACGTTCGCTAGACCCCAAAGCGTCGCCCCTGACGGCGAGTTGGCCGGTGCCAGCGAATCAACGGACTGCGTGCCCCTGGTAACGAGGCAGAAGCGCGGAGCCGGGGAAAGGCGGGCCGCAGACGCAGCTTTAACAATTTGATGTGCGCTCCCGCAAATACGAAGCTGGTCGTCCGTTGCATCGAGCGCCCACAGGTGAATGACCCCGCGAAGCGGCTGTTCGGGTGTCGACTGAAGAATCGCCTCGTCATCGGTATGGGCGCAGACACAACGTTGTCCCTGCGATTCCAGAATGGCGCGAATCGACTCCCCGATTCCGCCTCGGTCTGCAAGGATCAGCCACTGGCCGTCGTCCATCTGGCCGTCGATATAGTCGCTTTCCTTCGTCTGCCATTCAAGCCGGTACAGCCAATCCCTGTAATCGTCCTTCGCGGCTGCTCCAAGAAGTTTCTCGCGCCCGACGCGCCTGCATGTCAGATTCGTCAATTCCGCGAAGGGTTTGCCTTCGTCGTCGAACAGGTAAAGGTCCGCAGTGACCACGCCGGAGTTTCGCGGTCCGCTCGCACGAACCACCGCGCGCACCCAGAACTCTTCCGGGACTCGGTCGAAGACGTCCAGCGTGCCAATGCGAACCGGCACAAAGGCTTCATCTCCGCCCTCATACTCGTAGGCTGCGACAATCACGTGGAAGCAGGAATCCAGCAGGACGGGATGGAGAAAGTATGCGTTCGCTTCTTTTGTCGCGTCGTTTGACGCCTCATTCAAGGGAGACGGCCGCCGAATTCGCCCCAGCGCTTCGCCCTTTCGTCGCCACACTTCTGTGACGCCCTGGAAGCCAGGACCGTAAGACAAACTCAATTGCTTCAGAAAAGAGTAAAGGTCCGTGCTGGACAGCCTTTCTCTGCAACGTGCCTGAATGTCCTCGACCCTTATCGCTTCTTTCGAAATGACGGCGGGCTGCTTTCGAATTTTTCCCGAGGCGTGTACTTGCCAGGAATCGCCATCGTCCTTGAGGCTAACGATCTGGAAGGAGTCCGCGGTGGGATCGTCGTGCGCCAATATTGTTTGAAGCGTGGTGGGATTCCCATTCGAAGGCAGCACCAGTGCTTCGACAATATCGCAATCCCTGATCGACAGGGTTGATTGTGCGGGCAAGCCGGTCTTGATTGCGGCAAGCGCCATTTCAAGATAGGCCGACGCAGGCAGGATCAATCGATCATAGACCGTGTGATCGCGAAGAATCGGCGGATACAAGGCACTCACTTCCGCTTGAAAGACAATGTCCTTGATCGCCGGGGAGCGAAGCCGCCGCCCGAGCAACGGATGCTCCTGACCCTCGACTCTCGGAGGCTGCAAAGTATCCTGGGTCTTTTGGGCAGCCCCGATCCAGTATCGTCGCCGCTGAAAAGCGTAAGTGGGCAAGCTCACTTTTCGCGATTCGAAGTCCTTGCCTAATGCGGCCCAGTCCACCGCCGCCCCGTGAACGTAGAGTTCGGCGGCCCTCTCCAGAAGTTGCTGCCAATCGTCGCGACTCTCGTTCCCAACCAGAGCCGGATCGGTCCCGACGCCGATTGTTTGAACTACTCCTTCGTAAAATGACGCGGGAGTTTCCCCGGACAGGAAGGCCGCCAGTTTCTGCCGGGCCTCTTCTGAAGTTCCGGCAACGATTGCGATGCGGTGGGCGAAGTGTGAGCGGCCGGTATTCGAGGTGTATGCGATCTCGGGAAATCGATCGTGATCGCGAAGAAACTTCTCGTACTGTGTCAGGAGATCCTGAAGCGACGCCGGAGTCTTCGCCGAAATCGTCAGCACATGGAGCGGCCGTATCGGAATCGACGGACTAAACGAAATCGATGGAGCCTCTTCGAGAATCGCATGCGTATTGGTGCCGCCGACTCCGAAGGAACTCACACCGGCCAGCCGGGGCTTGTGATTGCGAGCCCATGGCACGAGCGTGGTCGCTATCTGAAGTCCGCTTCCAGCAATTTTGATGTAGGGATTGATTTCCTTTAAACCGCGGTGAGGAGGGATCTGTTCGTGCGCCAGAGAAAGGGCAACCTTAATCAAGCCCGCTATTCCCGCGGCCGCTTCCAGGTGACCGATATTGGTCTTCACCGAACCGATCAGGCACGGGTGTCCGGAATCGCGACCCTGGCCGAGAGTCGACGAAAGCGCCTGAAACTCAATCGGATCACCCAGCGACGTACCGGTTCCATGAGCCTCGACGTAATGGATATCGTGAGGCGACACGCCGGCATCCCGCAACGCGAGTTGGATGACCTGCTGTTGCTGTGCAGGATTCGGCGCCGTCAGGCCATTGCTTCGACCATCCTGGTTGACTGCCGTTCCTCGAATTACCGCGACGATCGGATCACGATCCCGGACCGCATCCGACAAACGTTTCAGGACGACCAATCCGCAACCTTCACCCCGCACGTATCCATTGGCCCTGGAGTCGAAGGTCATGCACCTGCCGTCCTCCGACATCATGCGAGCCTGGGATGCGGCAATTGTCCATTCCGGAATCAGGATCAAATTGACGCCGCCTGCCAGCGCCACCGTCGATTGCCCTCGACGCAGGCTTTCACAGGCCTGATGCACTGCTGTCAGAGATGACGAACAGGCAGTATCAACGGCAACGCTCGGTCCGCGAAAATCGAAAGCGTAGGACAGGCGGTTCGCCGCAATGCTCAGCGCACTGCCTGTTTCCGAATAAGTGTCGAGTGAGGAAGAATCGCAGAGCTGCAGCCACCCGTAATCGGAGGCGCAAATACCAATGAAGACGCCGGTTTGTGTTCCCGCCAACCGCTCAGGAACCACGCCCGCATCTTCAAGCGCTTCCCACGCCACTTCCATCAGGATTCTCTGCTGAGGATCCATATGGATGGCCTCGCGCGGCGAGATCCCAAAGAACTGCGGATCGAAATGACCGACGTCCTTCACGAAGGCTCCCCAACGCGTGTTCATCTTGCCGGGAGTTGCCGGCTCCGGAGCGTAGAAGGCGTCGATGTCCCACCGATCGGGCGGAACTTCCGAGACGGCATCGACGCCATCGCAAATCAGTTTCCAGAAAGACTCGGGATTGTTGGCTCCCGGAAAACGGCAGCCGATTCCGATGATGGCGATCGGCTCCTGAACGGCAGGCGGAATCCCAGGCAGGATTGCAGTCGGCGATCCCGCCTCCTGCGACGCTCCGGAAAGTCGCGCCGACAATGCCTCGATCGTTGGGTACTGATAAAGAAGCGTCGGTGAAAGATCCTGGTGCAGCCAGTCTTCAAGATCGGCCACGGCGCTGACCGCTTCGATCGATGTCATTCCGTATTGAGCCAGGGGCTGAGTTACATCGACCAGATCCGGATCGATTCCAGCCACTGCAGCGAACCGTTGTCTCAACCAGTCGCGAATTCCGTCCCTCGAAGGCGCAGCCTGGCTTGATGCCGAGATGGTCGATGAACGAATATCGGACGAGAGTATGTCGAGAGTGCCGCTCAGGAAACCGGTGCGGCACGCCGACCGTTGGATTTTGCCGCTGGAAGTCTTGCAAATGCTGCCGGGCCGAAGAATGGCGACGGCATACACCTCCAACTCGTGAGACTCCGCGATCGCGCGTCGAATGCTGTCGTGTATGCGTCCGAATTCCTCTTCCCGAGTCTTCGCTTCCGCGACAACTACCAGACGTTCCTGGTTGTCCACGGTTACGGAAAAGGCTGCGGAGCTCAGCGGGCGCAAATCCGTGTGTGAGGCCTCGGCCGTCCACTCCAGGTCCTGCGGATAATGGTTGGCACCGGCAATGACGATAAGATCCTTCAATCTCCCCGTCACAAAAAGCTGTTCCCTGGCGATAAATCCGAGGTCACCGGTTCGAAGGTACGTTCGGTCACCGCCGTTCGCGATTCTCGCGCGAAACGTCTTCTCCGTTTCCTCGGGCTTGTTCCAGTAGCCCAATCCGACACTATTCCCGCCGCACCAGATCTCTCCCACGCGATCCGGTGGGCATTCCTCGCAGGTTTCCGGATCGACAATCCTGATTGGGGCTTCATGGTGCAGGCGCCCTGAGGCGGAGAGAGCCCGCCCACCTGGAAAACCCTCCGGGGCTTCGACAACCCGATTTTGTTCGAGTGCCTGCGGGTCCAGCGTCAGGTGAATCGGAATGCATCCGGGAGAGTCCGTCGACACGACCAGCGTGGCTTCGGCCAGTCCATAGCCAGGACAAAAAGCATCGGTCCGGAAGCCGAAGGGCTGAAACATCGCTTCGAACTGCTGCATCGTTTCCAGGTGGATGGGTTCGGCCCCGATCGCCGCGCCGCGCCAACTACTGAGATCAAGACCGGCGCATTGATCGATCCGAATCTTGCGCACACAATAGTCGTAACCAAACGTCGGCGCCTGGCTATGCATCGCTTTGTACCGCGATATTGCCTGCAACCACCGCACCGGCCTCTTCAGAAACGCCAGCGGCGAAATCACATAACAGGTTCCACCATTGCAAAACGAGGCCAGCAATCCATGGACAAGGCCGTAATCATGAAAGTGAGGTAACCACGTCACGGATGCGGCTCCGGGAATGTATTTTCCCCAGTCGAGCAGCCAGGACACGTTATGAAGAACGTTCGCGTGACTGATCATGATTCCCTTGGGCGTGGATGTCGAGCCCGAGGAGTACTGCAGATATGCGAGATCATCGCCGCCAATCACCGGACGGCTCCAGTCCTTTGCCTCAGTATCGGGAATATCTTCCACGGCCAGCCATTCGGTGGAGGCCAGTGCGGGGATTTGCGAACAGATCTCGTTGCGCACTGCCAGAATCGAGCGCGTGGTGAGCACGAACGCGGCCTCGGTGTCTGCAGCTACCGCCAACAATCGGGGAAGCGTGCGCTTGAGGCGCGCCACGTCGGGAGCCGGTAACGGTACTGCAATGTTGCCGCCATAGGCACAACCGAAAAATGCTTCGAGGAATCCAAGCCCTGGAGGAAACAACAACAGCGCTCTTTCGCCTTTGCCGCCTCTCTTCATCAGTACGGCAGCAATCGCCCTGGCGCGGAGATCCAGTTGTGCGCAAGTCAATCGAGCGTTCTCGTTGGCTCCGTCGGCGAGAAAGACGTAGGCAACCGAGTCGGGCTGCGCTTCGGCCTTGTCAAGAAGCACGTCAATGAGAGTTGAAACCATGGAATTGCCTCTGATTTTGCGCAATGACCGAGCCGTAGGGCGTTGTCATCGGTAGTCGCTTACTCTACTTGAAGGATAATTTTGAAAAAAGGCTTTTCCGGGCGAGAGAGCGGGCGCTGCCATTAACGCGGCCTCAATCATCTCCTCCACTTGCGAGCGTTGAATAACCTTGCAGTGACTCCGGATGTCGGCCCTAAAATGACGGCCATGAAACTCCTTCTCGTCGCCTTGATGTGCGCCGTAATGTGCGCAACTTTGACGCTCTCTGGGACATTACAAACTCCCCAACCTGCGGTTATTGCGCCCTCGATGCTGAATTTCGAAATGGAGCATAGCGGGAGCATGCCCACCGGCTGGGGAGGGGGTCCGGCCGGTACGATTTTCGTCGATAACGAGATCGTACACGGCGGGCGATCCGCCGCGCGTTTGGAGCGCACCGCGGAGAGCCCGAACCCCTTCTCAACCCTGACGAAAGGAATCCCCATCGATTTCAGTGGCACGCGAATCGAGTGGCGCGGTTTCCTTCGGATGGAAAACGTCAGTGAATTCGTCGGACTCTGGATGCGTGAAGACGGCGACACGCCAGGCCTCGCATTCGACAACATGCAGCAGCGCCAGGTAAAGGGCACGCGCGATTGGACCCAGTACTCCATTACGCTTCCCGTCCATCCGGACGCGAAGCAGCTGACCTTTGGCGTTCTGATCGCAGGCACCGGGAAAGTATGGGTCGACGATCTGCAGCTCCTCGTGGACGGCAAGCCTGTATGGGAGGCGCCAAGGGCTGAAAGAAAGAAGACCCCTTTGGATACCGATCGTGAATTCGATGCGGGCTCCGGTATCACGATCAGCGAATTGACAAAGAATCAGATCGAGAACCTGACCCTTCTGGGGAGGGTGTGGGGATTTCTGAAGTATCACCATCCGGTAGTCGTGGGTGGCCAACGGAATTGGGACTCCGAACTGTTCCGAGTTTTGCCGAAGGTGCTCGCCGCCGACAAACGTGAAACCGCTCAGAACACACTGCGCGATTGGATTCGGGGCCTGGGAGATGTGCCGCCATGCAGCAACTGCATCACACTCGATAGCAAGGATCTTCAGCAAACACCGCCTCTCACGTGGATCGGTCAGGAATCCGAAGTGGGACGCGACCTCGCCGACCTCCTGAACAGAATCTACCGAACTCGATCCCGGCAGCAGCAGTTCTATGTGTCGGTGGCTCCAGACATTGGCAATCCTGTTTTCGAACACGAGCTGCCCTACGTTGCATTGAGATTTCCGGATGCCGGTTATCAACTGCTTTCCTTGTACCGCTACTGGAACATGATCGAATACTGGTACCCGAACCGCGACATCCTGGATCAGGACTGGAACCTTGTGCTGACGGAGTTCATTCCGCGGATCGTGCTGGCGAAATCCAAAGACGCCTATCAACTCGAGACCATCGAGTTGATAGGCAGGATCACGGATACCCACGCGAATCTATGGAATGCTCCGCAGACTCTGCGCCCGCCGGCCGGGATGTGCCAGGTTCCCGTAACGACACGCTTCATCGAGAACCGAGCCGTGGTGACGGCGTACCTGGACGCAACTGCAGGACCGGCAACAGGCCTGAAGATTGGCGATGTCGTGGAAACACTGGATGGGATTGCCGTGGATATGCTCGTAGAACGGTGGAGGCCGTACTATCCGGCTTCAAATCGGCCCACTCAACTGCGCGATATCTCTCGAACGCTCACGCGCGGCAATTGCGGAGACATTCGATTGGGAATTCGGCGCGATGGCCAGCCGCAGACGGTGAGTACGCAGCGAGTACAGGCTGGGAATCTCAATCGCGCCCCCGAAGCGACTCATGATCTCCCCGGCGATACGTTCCGTCTGCTATCGCCGGATGTCGC
>Ga0134121_10000953_pt1 | contig 29080 bp, 25 predicted proteins | sample KB301_FD_96463 | JGI IMG/M metagenome (GOLD analysis project Ga0134121, IMG submission 96463) | Terrestrial soil microbial communities without Nitrogen fertilizer from Kellogg Biological Station, Michigan, USA - KB3-0-1 | ecosystem: Environmental > Terrestrial > Soil > Unclassified ... | reverse complement strand
TCCGACCCGGCGTGCGACCCCGTGCTGAGCAGCACGTCGCTGGGATCCTTGAGCGTGGAACGGTGCGTGACGGTCCCTTCGCGCCAATCGCGCGTGGGAAAATTCCGGTTGAGGTCGACACCGCGCGCATTGCCGCGCGTTCCGCGAATCAGTCCATCGGGGTTCGCGGCGAGCACGACGGCGCAGCGAGTAGGGCGCGTCACGAGCTGGCGGAGCGCTCGAGAGAGCGCGTATGTGGTTTCCGGCTCCTCGCCGTGAATACCGGCGAAGATGAGCAGCGCACAGTCTCCCGTCGGACGCCACACTTCGAGCGGAATGCCCAGCACCGACAGACCGTACGTGTCGGGCTTCCACTGGTGGGTTCCCCACTCGGGGCGGGAGCGGAGCGAACCGGTCATGCCGGCGCCTTCGCGACGTTGACGACAAAGCGCGCATGGATCTCGTCCAGCGAGTCGAGTATGGTGCTCTTGAGCTCGATATCGCTCGCGGCGATCGTGGCGCGCAGAAGATCCGGCGTCATGAGCTGTCCGAATACCGCTGCGACGGGGGCGAAGCTCAGGTGCCAGCGCTCGGGTGCGACGCCGCCGCGATCGCGATCGTACGGGCGGAAGAATCCGCGCGCGGTGCCGGCGGCGATGTGCGCGTCGAGCCACTCATGCAAGGGCGCGAACATCCCGCCCGGATCGACCTCAGCGGGAATCAGCTCGACTTCGTAGGCGGCAGGTTTCGCGGCGGCGTCGTACACGTCGATATCGGTACCCCAGTGGTGGCGCGATGCCCCGGGGAGCGCGGACCAGCGCAGAATGGCGAACACCAGCTCGGCCGGCGACATCGCCCGGGCGTCGAGGGGCCGGGCCTGCGAGTCGAGCAGCGCGAGCTCGCCGCGCGCCTTGCGATTCCAGATGGACAGCTGCCGCTCGAAGCTGCGAAAACCGCTCAGAACATGCAGGGTGAATCCGGCGGCCGCGGCGTCGGCACGCAATGCAAGGAACGGCTCGACGGCATCAATGTGAACGCGCGCACCTATTCGCGCCTCGTCATCGGCGGAGCAGAGATGCGCCTCGCTTTGTCCGACAGCAACGCGGTCGTCGAGTCTCACGCACACATCCTCATGGACCGCGCGCCCGGGCTACTTGCGCGTGCCCTCGATGGTCTGGCCCGCCTGCTGGAGCAGAAGCTTCGTCGCCTTCCCATTCTCGACCGTGAAGGTGATGCGCAGCGTCCCGTCGAACGCGGCGCCGAACGTGTGATTCCCGTACGGGATCAGCGCGTTCGCACCCTGGCCTTCGAGCTGGGCGAAGATCGTTCCGCCGCGATCGGTGAACGTGAAATCACGCGCGCCCGACGGGAGCTTGAGCGAAAACACTCCCGTGTACTGATTGCGCTCAGCCTCGGTGAGCTTCACCACCGGCGGAGCGGGGCGAGGGGCGGGAATCAGCGGTATGCCGAGCGCGGCACGCGCGGATTGCTGCAGCAATCGTTCCGCGGGAGCGTTCGCTGCGTTCGTGAGAACCGTAACCGACAGTTCCGCGTCCGGAACCCACGCGTTCGCGGTGATGAACCCGTGCACCGCTCCGCCGTGCGTGATCACCGTGTGACTGCCAAGCGATTGTCGCATCAGCCCAAAGCCGTAATTCGACGACGACGCTGCGCCGACCGGGGTGGTCATGGCCGCATACGACGCCGCTGAAACAACCTTCCCCGTTCCCAGCGCGCGGTTCCATGCCGCAAGGTCCCGCACGGTCGAGCACATGGAGCCGGCGGCGTACGGCTGGGTCATCGAGAGGTACGGCGCGGCGCTCCACGATGTGTTCTGCGGATTGTAGCCCTTCGCTGCGCGTGGGTCGTTCGGCTTCGAATCGCACGCGCGCGTATCCGCGAGCCCGAGCGGTTTCGACAAGCGCTCCACGACCTCGGTACTCCATGGCCGGCCGGTCATTTTCTCGATGAGCATGCCGAGCACCACGTACCCGCTGTTGTCGTATTTCCAGTTCGTGCCGGGCTCGAACCACATGGTGTCCTTCGCCGTGAGCTCGACGAGTGTTGCGGGCGTCATGTCTTCGCCCCATCGCGACACCCAGCGCTGGCCGACGTCGGTGTAACTCGGAATGCCTGACGTGTGATTGAGCAGCTGCGTGACCGTCGCCCGGCGCCACTTCTCGGGGAGCGCGGGCAGGTACACGCCGATGGCGCTATCGAGCGACACTTTCTTCTGCTCGACGAGCTGCATCACAAGGACCGACGTAAATTGCTTGGTGACCGATCCCACGCGGTAGATGCTCTGCATGGTCGCGGCGATGTTCTTCTCGCGGTCCGCCGTGCCCCAAGCGCCCATGGCGATCGTGTCGCTGCCGCGCACCACTGCAAGCACCATGCTCGGCGCGCCGTTCTGCGTCATGAAATCCTTCGCGAGCGAATCAATGAGTCGCGCCGCGACATCCTTCGGCGGAAGCGACTGCCCGTGCGCAACCGTCCCGAAGGCGAGTGCCAGTCCAACAATGCGTGCAGTGCGCATGAGGTGCACCTCGATCACAGTTTGTACAGCCGAGCGGCGTTGCCGCCGAAAATGGCCGCCTTGTCGGCGTCGGAAATAGCGAGCGAATTGAGGGCCGCTTTCATTTTCGGAATACTGCCGATCGCATGCGGGTAGTCACTGCCCGCGAGGATATGGCTTGCGCCGCAGAACGTGATCGCGAACTCCAGCGCATTCTTGTCGAAGTTCACCGTGTCGTAGTACCACGTCTTCAGATACTCGCTCGGTGGACGCTGAATGTTTGCACGACACTCCTTGAACGCCTCGAAGCCGCGATCAAATCGCTCGGCCAGGTACGGTACGCCGCCGCCAAGATGTCCGAGCACCCACTTGATGTTCGGAAAGCGCTCGGCGACGCCGGCGAACACGAGGTGCGCGGCGGCCACGGTCGTGTCGAACAGGAAGCCGACGAGCGGCATGAGCCAGTAGTCTTCCATCTGGCTCACGTCGACGGGATTCGTCGGGTGAATGTGGAGCACCGCACCCTTGTCGTTCGCGATTTCGTAGAGCGGCCAGAATCGCTGGTCGGCGAGTGCGACGCCGTTGACATTGGAAAACAGCATGGCGCCGGGGAAACCGAGCTGCTCCGTGGCGCGGCGAAACTCCTTCACCGACGCCGCGGGATCATTGAGGGGCAGCGTCGCCAGCGAGGCGAACCGCGGACGTCGCTCGGCGACGATCTTCGCGAAGGCGTCGTTCACGAGCGACGCGAGGCGGGCGGCGGTCGCGGGCGATTCCACGTGCGTGCCCGGCGTGGTGAGCGTGATGACCTGCGTATCGACGCCTTCGCGTTCGAGCACGCCCTGCCGGTAGTCGATATCGCGATGCCCGGGTACGGCGACGTTGTAATCACCCGGATAGTGAATTTCGGGGTTGCCCTCGGCGTCCATCTTGACGGTGACGACGCTCTCGCCGGATTTGAGCGCGTCGATGTATTCCGGAGGATAGAAATGATTGTGGACGTCGATGATGCGCACGCTAGCTCCTGAAGGTCAGTCGTTTCCGCGACCAGAAATAGTAAACCGGGAGCCCGCTCAGAACGAGCAGCAGACCGGTCCCCGTTTCCTGCGGCTTGGTGACGATTTCGGTGATGACGATCGTCGCGCTTGACGCCACGAAGATCGCGCACCACACGCGGAAGCCGGGAAACCGGTACGCCGGCGCGTAGCCGGCGCGCCGCCTGAGAAAATAGAGCGCGCCGGCCAGCATCGCGAAGAAGATCCACTCCGTATAAACCACGCGCGTGAACAGCGTGCGATAGCTGTTCGTCGCGATGAGCACCGCCGCCCAGATTCCCTGCAGCACGACGGCGCGGGACGGCGTGCGGAACACCGGATGAATATGCGCGATCTGCTTGAAGAGCATTCCGTCCTGCGCCATGGCCAGGTAAACACGCGGGCCGGCGAGGATCACGCCGTTGGCCGCACCGAGCGTCGAGAGGATCACGAAGAACGACACGATCCGGGCCCAGTTGCCGCCGTGAAACACCGCGTCAGCGAGATCCGCGGCCACGCGCGTTGACTTGCTGACCTGGTCGACCGAGAGTACGTGCAGGTACGACGCATTCAGTGCGACATACAAAACCGTGACCGTGAGCGTGCCGAGGACGAGGGCCCGAGGAATGGTCTTCGTTGGATTGATCGTCTCCTCGGCGGAGTAGGAAACCATGTGCCAGCCGCCGAACGCAAACAGGCCGGCAATCATGGCGGTCACGATTCGCGGCAGGGTGACGTTGGGCATTGCCGTACCGGCGGCGGCCGCCGGCGAGCCTCCGGCGAGAAACGCCATGCCGACGATGAGGATGCACGCCGCGACCTTGATCAGTGTCAGGGTTGCCTGTACCGCGCTGGCCTGTTTGACGCCGACGTAGTTCACCGCGGAGAGCACGGCGACGGCGACGATCGCGACCACACGAATGCCCGTGTCGCTGAGCTCGATGAACGAGCCAACGTAACGCGCACACACCATCGCGATGATCGCGACGATGCCGGTGTGCATCGTCCAGAACATCGCCCAACCCCAGAGAAACCCGACAACCGGCGAATAAGCGTTCTTGAGGAACACATACACGCCGCCGGTCTGTGGCCATGCCGACGACAGCTCGGCGATCACGAGCGCGCCGATGAGCGTGAGCAGGCCCGCCATGAGCCACACGCCCAGGACACCGGTCTCGGAGCTGATCGCGCCGGTGACCTGCGAGGGCTGCACGAAGATCGACGCGCCGATGATGATGCCGACAACGATCGCGGTCGCGCGCACGAGGCCGATGGAGCGACGAAGCTCGTTCATCGGCGGGGACGATACTACATTGCCCGAGTACCCGACAGGCGATTCGCCGATTGACGATTGATGTCCGAGGCCGATAAAGCCGAACGCGCCGTGCGCGTTCTCCGCGAAGTAGCACGTGCCGCGCTGTCTGCCGAACGAGCCGATGAAGCGCTTCGCGTTGCGCTGGAGCGGGTCACGCCGCTGGTCGGTGCGGCATTTGCCGCGGTGTTCCTCCTGGACGAAGCCGACGGATTGTTACGCGTCTCGGTCTCGCACAACTGGCCCGGCCGCTGGCACAAGTGGCTCAACGACATGCGCGTCCAGCCGGGGTCGGGACCGACAGGACTCGCCGCCGTGGAACGTCGCGTGATCGAGGTGGCCGACATCCACTCCGATCCTTCGCTTGGCGACTGGCGCGAGGCGGCGGAGGAGCTCGGCGTTGGTGCGCTTGTTGCGCTGCCACTCGCGGCTGGCACACACGTGTTCGGCGCGGTCACCTTTTACTTTTCCGGCGCGGGCGGATTCAGTGCCGTCGAGCGTGACCTTCTCCGCGCCGTCACTGATCAAATGGCGCTGACGGTTGCGATGACGAAGCTCGCGGACCGGACCTTCCGCGCCGAATCACGCACGGTGACGGCGAGCGCCGAAGTCGACCGGCAACGGGTCGCGGCCATCGAAGCGGCGCGGTCGCGCGACGAGTTTCTTGCGAACGTGTCGCACGAGCTTCGCACGCCGCTGACGGTGGTACTCGCGACGATCGACCTTCTGGCCGAGGAGCTCGGCGGTCCGCTCACGGACGCGCAGCGAGAGGACCTCTCGCATGCCCGGGATGCAAGCGAGCGCCTCCTCGATCTGGTCGAAACGCTGCTCGCCCTGTCGGCATTGCGGCGCGGCACACTCGAGCTTGCGGTGACGGAATTCGACGCGCGCGATCCGCTGCGCGACGCACTCAAGGCCGCGGGCAAGCCGGGGGAGAGCGTGAAGCTGGTCGTGGAAGAACCACGCACGTTCCTCCCGCCCATGCGCGGCGATCGCGAGAAAGCGACGCGCGTGATTGGCAGTCTTCTCTCCAACGCCTACAAGTTCACGCCGAGCGGCAAAGTGACGGCATCCGTTGACGCGGCGAAAGGGCGGGTCAGGTACCGCATCGCCGACACCGGAATTGGCATCCCGCTGGCGGCTCAGCCGACCGTATTCGAGGAGTTTCGCCAGGCAGATTCGAGCGCGACTCGTCGTTACGGCGGGAGCGGCCTCGGTCTCGCGCTCGCTCGAGGACTCGCTCGCCTCATGGGCGGCGAAGTTGAGATGGTGTCCGAGGACGGTACCGGAAGTATTTTTACGCTCGAGCTTCCACTGAACGGGTCAACGGGATGAACCACCAGAGAGGACGAACACTCCAGGACGTGGCGACCAGCCTTGCGCCGGATGCGGTGCTCCGCGCGGCCAAGACGTTCTTCAGTTCTGAGAGCGGCGTGTACTCGGCGTTCATCGAGCGCGAAGCGCCCACGCATATCGTGCTGCGCGGACAGGGCGGGGAAGAAATCGTGATTGGCGTGCGCGCTGACGGACCACTGACGCGCGTCAGCGGCTCGTCATACCTCTTTGATGCCCAGGTCGCGCAATTCCTCTCGTCGCTTCCGCCCGCGGAGGCCGCGTGACGTCAGCGCCTTTCGTTGCCTCGCTCCGCGCGCGTCCGGGCACCGTTCGCGTGGGAGAGCCGGGCGCGTCCCCGCTCGTCATTCGCGCGCAGCTCGCGGAAGTGTGGGACATGGTCCGCGTTGAGGCCGATGCCGCCGCCTCGGTGCTTTCCGTGAAAGAGCGCGCGCTTGATGCGCTCGACCCCGGAGCCGGCGCACCGGACGAATATGCGGTCACGCTCAAGGGCGCCGAGATTCTGGACGAATCGGTGTCACTGAGCGGCGCGGGGGTCATCAACGGATCGACCCTGCTCATCGAGCGCCGGCGACGCCGGCCCGTTCGCTGAACGTCGCATTCATCTCCAACAGCGATTGCGGCCGACACGACACCGGTTGGCAGCATCCTGAGCACGTCGGCCGGCTCACGGCCATTCCGCGCGCGTTGCGCGAACATCCGGATCTTTTCGCGGCGCTCGAGCACCGCGAGTCACGGCACGCGACGGCGAGCGAGATCGCGCTCGCACACGATCCGGGTTACGTCGCGAAAGTACGAGCGCTTGCGGAGTCGGGCGGGGGACGCCTCGATGCCGACACGGTGGTCAGCCCGGGCTCGTGGGATGCGGCGACTGCGGCGACGGGTGCCGTGCTCGACGCCGTCGATCTCGCGATCTCGGGCGAGGCGCTCCATTCGTTCTGTGCAGTGCGACCCCCGGGACACCATGCACTCCATGCGGCAGGGATGGGTTTCTGCCTCTTCGGGAGCGTCGGCGTGGCGGCCCACTATGCCCGAAAGAAGCACGGCCTCTCGCGCGTCCTGATCGTCGACTGGGATGTGCACCACGGCAACGGCACGCAGGCACTGGTCGAGGATGACGCCGAGCTGCGTTTCGTGTCCATGCACCAGTGGCCGTGGTATCCCGGCACCGGTCCGGAAGATGATCGCGGACCGCACGGGTCGGTGCGCAACGTGCCCCGTCCTCCCGGACTCACCCCCAAAGCGTACCGCGACTCGCTGCTCGCGGCAGTGGATGACATCACGCGCGGGTGGACACCCGAGCTCGTCGTTCTGTCCGCCGGTTTCGACTCGCTCCGCGGCGACCCCTTGGGCGGGTTCACGCTCGAGCTGGACGATGTCACGACGCTGACGCACGCGCTGACCGAACGCGCAGCGACGTGGTGCGGGGGGCGTCTGGTCAGCGCGCTGGAGGGTGGCTACGATCCGGCGCGGCTCGCCCAAGCGGTGGTGACGCATCTGTCGGCGCTCCTGTAGCGGAGTGCGCTTGCTCCCGTTTGGCGGGAGCCTAGCTTACGCCTGATGACGGTGCAGAGCGCGCAACGCGACGCCAATCTTCCGCTTTCGTGGGTGCGCGAAGCGAACGGTGAGCTCAAGCGCGACCTGCCGCTGCGCGAGCTCATTCCGGCGGTCAACGACCCATCCTGCGTCGTGTGGGTGGACATCGACAGCACGAACCGGCATCACGTCGCGTTTCTCGAAAAGGTCTTCAAGTTTCACCCGCTCGCGATTGAAGACCTGCTCAACCCGAACAGCCGGGTCAAGCTCGACGAATACGAGAACTGTCTCTTCGCGATCGTCCGCGGAGTGGAGTTCAATCCGCACACGCCCGATCCGCACGACCTGCGGTCGTTCAATCTGTGCTGTTTTCTGGGCAAGAATTTTCTCGTCACGTCGCACGCGACACCCGTGCCGGCCATCGACGCCTTCATGCAGCGCTGCGAGACGAACCCCGAAACGCTGGCGCGGGGCGCTGCGCGCGCGATGTACATCGTACTCGACAGCGCCGTCGACCAGTATTTTCCTGTGCTGGACCAGGTGAATGACTTCATCGACGCGCTCGAGGAGCGTGTGTTCGAGCGGTACAGCCGTGAAGTGCTCACCGATCTGTTTTCGGTGAAGCGCACGGTGCTGTCGCTTCGCCGGCACCTCACGCCCGAGCGCGATGTGTTCAACGCGCTCGCCAACCGGCCGAGCACGTTGCTGACCATCGAGGAGCAGCGATACTTTCGCGACGTGTACGATCACATCCTGCGCATCAACGATTCGCTGGAGCAGTACCGTGACCTGCTCTCGAGCGTGCTCGAAGCGTCCCTCACGCAGACGTCGAACCGCCTGGGGATGGTCACGAAAGGCCTCTCGGTTGTCGCGACGATCAGTGTGCCGTTCGTGGTGGTCAGCGGGATGTGGGGAATGAACTTCACGCATATTCCCCTCAGCGAATGGCCCCATGGTTTCTGGGTCATGATGGCGCTCCAGCTGGCGCTGGGGTTTGCGTTACTCGCGTATCTGCGGCACAAGGACTGGCTCTGATGTTCTGCCCCGAATGCGGTACCTGGAATCGCGCGACCGCCGCCACGTGCGCGAGCTGCGTGGCACCGCTCCCCGTGGATTTGCCGGTGAGCGCGGATCCTCCGGATGCGCACATCGGCGCGCTCCGGCAGGCCACCGGCAACCGCTACCATATCATTCGCCGTCTGGGCAGCGGCGGCATGGCTGACGTCTACCTCGCGCGCCACGCACGCCTGCACCGCCAGCTCGCGGTGAAAGTGCTGCACGTGCACCTCGCGCGTGATACGGAGATGCGCGAGCGTTTCCGCCGCGAAGCGGAAGCCGCGAGCCGCCTTGTACATCCTGCCATCTGTTCCATCCTGGACGCCGGCGATGCCGGGGAACTGGTCTGGATCGTGATGCCGTTTCTCGCCGGCGGGTCGCTGGCGGACCAGCTCGCCCGGACGCGCACCGTTCCCGCGGCGCGCGTCGCGCTCGTGACGGCGCAGCTTGCAAGCGGCCTGGATCACGCGCACCGGCACGGTATCGTGCACCGCGACGTGAAACCGGACAACGTGCTGTTCGACGAAGACGGTTTTGCGCTGCTCACCGATTTCGGAATCGCCACGGCCAAGTTTCACGCGCGGCTCACGGCGCAGGGCCGCGCGATGGGGACGCCGCACTACATGAGCCCCGAGCAGGCGATGGGGAAGCTCGCCGACGGGCGCAGCGATCTCTATGCGCTTGGCGTGCTCATGTACGAATCGCTTGCGGGGTCGCCGCCGTTCGACGGCGGCGATGCGTACTCGATCGGATACAAGCACGTCCACGAGAAACCCACCGCACTGTCGGACGTCGAACCCTCCGTCCCGCTCCCGCTGTCGTCGATCGTGATGCGCTGCCTGTCGAAGCGGCCCGAGGAACGATATGGCCGCGGCAACGACCTCGCCGATGCGCTGCTTGCGTGGCTGGCGGCCGATCCCGACGCGCGGCACACGCGCGCCGCGACGATGGCACAAAAACTCGATAGCGCATCAGCAACACGATGAAACTCACACACGAAATCCTTCGCCTCCGCACCAAGCACCCTTTCATCATCGCGCGCGGCGGCGGGGTGGATTATCCGACCGTGTGGGTGCGCCTCACGGACGCTGACGGCGTGGAGGGGTGGGGCGAGGCCGCGCCGAGCACGTATTACGCGGAGACACCGGAAACGGTCGTCGCGGCGCTTCAGAAGTACGCACCGGTTCTCAGGGACGCGGATCCATTCGCCATTGAAGACACGGAAGCCGCGCTCATCAAGGAGTTGCATGGCAACCCGTCGACGCGCGCCGCGATCAGCGCCGCGCTCCACGATCTCGTGGGCAAGAAGCTCGGCGTCCCCGTGTGGAAGATGTGGGGCCTGAGCCCGGCGACCGCGCCGCGGAGCAGCTACACGATCGGCATCACGAGTGACGACGAGCTTCGAAAGCGCGTCGCTGATGCCGCACCGTACCCGATCCTCAAGGTCAAGCTGGGTACGGACCGCGACGAGCAGATCATTCGCATTGTGCGGGAGGCGGCGCCGGAGAAGACGCTGCGCGTCGACGCGAACACGGGATGGACACCAAAGCGCGCGCTCAAAGTGATTCCCTTTCTGGCGAAGATGGGTGTGGAATTCGTCGAACAGCCGCTCCCGGCAGATGATCTCAAGGGGCTCAAGTTCGTGCGCGACCGTTCGCCGCTCCCGATCGTCGCAGATGAATCTTGTCTGGTCGCCGCGGACGTTCCACGGCTCGCCGGAGTGGTCGATGGGGTGAATCTCAAGCTCGCCAAATGCGGTTCGTTGCTCGAGGCGCGCCGCCTGATTCACGTGGCGCGCGCCCATCAGCTCCGCGTGATGTGCGGATGCATGATCGAGTCGACGCTTGCAATCAGCGCCGCCGCGCAATTTGCGCCGCTGCTCGACGACGCGGATCTCGATGGTGGGGCGTTGCTCGCGAACGACCCGTTTACCGGCGTGTCGATCGAAGGCGGAACGATCCGGTTGTCGCACGAGCCGGGGCTGGGCGTGGTGAGGGGAGCGTTGCGCGCTGGGCGTTGAGCGTTGAGCGCTAAGCGCTAAGCGCTAAGCGCTAAGCGCTAAGCGCTGAACGCTGGGCGCCGGTAATCGGGTATTCGGGCACCCGCGCACTCCCACCGGCGATATTCCACCATGCTCGTCTCGGTCGCGCTGCCCGTTCCGCTATTTCATACGTTCTCGTATTCCGTTCCGGACGAGCTCGTGGCGCGCGTGAAGCCGGGCGCGCGTGTCCTTGTTCCGATTCGCGGGGCGCGTGCAATCGGGATCGTTACAGGTGAGGACACCACCGAGCCGACCGCACGGATCAAGGCCGTTCTCGAGGCGCCCGATGCGACGCCGGTGTTCGACGGAGCGCTGCTGGAAACGGGACTCTGGATCGCGCGCCACTATCACGCGCCGATCGGTCTCGCGCTCCGCGCCATGCTTCCCGCGGCGCTCACAGGGGCCGCGCGGCCGAGCGGGTCCGTGAAAACGGAGCGCGTGCTCGAGATTGTGCGCGAGCTGCCGACGCTTCTCGAACGCGACGACGTATTCAAGCGCGCGCCCAAACAGCGCGCCGTGTACGAAGCGCTCGAGCGCGCAGGCGGCCGCGCGGCGGTGTCGACGATCGTCGAGCAAGCGGCGGTGAGTGAGAGCGTGATCGACGCGCTCGTTGGGCGCGGCATTGCGCGAATGGAACGCGACCGTGTCGAGCGCGATCCGTTCACATCCAGGAAGGTCAAGGCCGCGCCAGCGCTGGTCGCAACTCCCGCGCAAGCCGCGGCGCTCGCGGGCCTCCGCCAGATGGAGCCCGGGGAGCTCGCGCTCCTTTTCGGCGTGACGGGGAGCGGCAAGACATTCGTCTACCTCGAATTCCTGCGCGAAGTCGTGCAGGAGCGGAAGCAGGGCGCCATTGTGCTCGTGCCCGAAATCGCGCTCACACCGCAAACCGTCGACCGGTTTCGCGCTGTCTTCGGCGAGCGCGTCGCTGTCCTGCATTCGGCGCTCTCCGACGGCGAGCGGCACGACGCCTGGCGAGCCCTCGAACGTGGCGACAAGTCCATCGCCGTCGGCGCGCGAAGCGCCGTGTTCGCGCCGGTGCGAAATCTCGGCGCGATCGTCGTCGACGAAGAGCACGAAGGGTCTTACAAACAGGGAGAAGCGCCGCGCTATCACGCGCGCGATGTGGCGGCGATTCGTGCGCGCCACGCGGGCGCCGTGGTCATTCTCGGGAGCGCGACGCCGAGCCTCGAGTCATGGTCGGCGGCAGCGGCCGGACGCGTGCGGTTGCTCGAGCTCCCGGAGCGCACGGCGGGCGGCGCAATGCCCGAGGTGCACGTGGTCGACCTCAGGAAGGATCGGCCGCACGCGCACGCACCGCAGCAGGAACGGACGCATCGGAGTGTGCTCTCCGCGCCGCTCGACGCCGCGATCGCGACGCGGCTCGACCGTGGCGAACAAACGCTGCTGCTCCTCAATCGCCGCGGCTTTTCCGCGTTCGTGCAGTGCGAGAACGGGCACGTGCGGGAATGCCCGAACTGTTCCGTCGCGCTCACATACCATCGCGCACCCGAGCGGCTCGTCTGCCACCATTGCCAGCACGCCGAGCCGTTCATCGCGACGTGCAACGAATGCTCGAGCGCGTTCGCGAAGCGGCGCGGTCTGGGGACACAGCAGGTCGAAGCCGTCGTCGCGGAGCGGTTTCCGAGGGCGCGCATCGCGCGCATGGACATCGACACGACGCGCGGACGGTGGGCGCACAGCGACCTCCTCGACCGGTTTGGGGCAGGGGACATCGACATTCTGCTTGGCACGCAGATGATTGCGAAGGGCCTCGATTTCCCGAACGTGACACTCGTCGGCGTGATCGATGCCGACGTCGGCATCAACCTTCCGGACTTCCGCGCGTCGGAGCGGGCGTATCAGCTGCTGAGCCAGGTGGCGGGACGCGCGGGACGCGCCGCGAAGCGCGGCGAGGTGTTCATCCAAACGCGCGAGCCGCGCCACCACGCGGTGACGTGCGCCGTCACGCACGACTACCGGGCGTTTGTCGAGACGGAGCTTCCGGGGCGGAACGATCCGCCGTACCCGCCGACGGTGCGGCTCACGAATGTCGTGGTCAGTGGAGCCGACGATACGACGGTTCTCGACGAGGCTCTCGCCGCAGCGAACTGGGTTCGGCGCGGCATCGCGGCGGGCCGGGCCAGCGTGACTGTGGTCGGTCCTGCGCCGTGTCCGATCGAGCGCGTGAAACGACGTTTCCGATGGCACTTCTACTTGCGGAGTACGGACAGCGGCGCCCTGTCACGCGTGGGGCGCGCGCTCACCGAGTCGTGGAAACCGCGGGTCCAGGGCGTGCGCATGGTGCTCGACCGGGACCCGGTTTCGATGCTTTAGGGTAGATTTTTCGCCGTGACCACGTTCACGCCTCCCCCGTTCACGTCGGAGCCGCTCGTGTCCGCGCCGGACGCGACGTTCGTCGCGGCGCCGGGCGACGGCGTGCTGCCGGACGGATTCTTCGCGACCACGAACCTGCCCACGTACGTGAAGCACAACGGCACGTGGCGGCTGCCGCATAATCCGCGTATGGATGGCGCCCTCGTGCTCGACGACGCCGGCGAAATCTGGGTGCGCGAAGGACGTCGCGTCCGCACGGGCGATCGCGTCGCGATCGGCATGAACGAGGACGGGAGCGAGGGCATCTACGTGCACGCCACCGGATTCCACCGGCCCTCGTCGCCGAACGAATTCAGCTTCATGAGCACCGTGGTGTCGCGCGAGCGTCCGATCGATTACGCGCAAATGGCGCGGATCCTCGTCGAGGAGCGCGACCGGCGCGGCTACATCGTCTGGGTCGTCGGTCCGGCGATCGTGCATGCGCGAGCGCGCGCCGAGTTCGTCTGGTTCATCGAGCACGGGTTCGTGCACGCGCTGCTCGCCGGCAACGCGGTCGCCGTGCACGACATCGAGGCCTCGGTGTTCGGGACATCGCTGGGCGTTGCCGCCAGCGGCGAAGCAGCCGCCGGCGGACACGCGCTGCATCTCCGGGCCATCAACAAGGTGCGGGCGTTCGGCGGCATCGCACCCGCGGTGGAAGGCGGCCTCATCAAGGGTGGCATCATGTACGCGTGCGTGCGCGAGCGCGTCCCGTTCGTGCTCGGAGGGTCCATCCGTGACGACGGCCCGCTGCCGGAAGTGGTGACCGACGTCCTCGAGGCCCAGGACGCCATGCGCGACCACTGCCGAAAGGCCACGATGGCGGTGATGATCGCCACGGCGCTGCACGCGATTGCGACAGGCAATATGCTTCCTGCGTTCGTCGAGACTGACGGCGCGCTTCGCGAGCTGCCGACGATTTGCGTGGATTCGTCGGAATTCGTGGTCAGCAAGCTCAAGGATCGCGGAACGCACCAGGCGTTTGGCGTCGTCACCAACGCGCAGGATTTTCTTCACATACTGCGAATTTCGGTCGAGAACGAGCTCAACCGGACGTCGCGCCTGAAACGATGATCGGTACTCCTCCTCCAAATAGAGATCGTTTTCTCGCCGCCATCGCGGAGCGCATCGCGCCCGACCGTGTGCAGGCGCTGTTTCTTTTTGCCCCGATGCGCAATGGACCGGTCGAGAGCGCTGTCGCCGTGCTCGCCATCGACCCACCGCCGGTGGCGGTACCTGCGCCCGACGATGCGGTTGAAATCGAGGGCAGCGAGGCCCCGGACCCATCCGGCCCGCCGGCCCTCCAGCCCGCCAGCCCTGCCGTTGCGCGTCCGATCGTTCTCACGGCCCGCTACCGCCACACGCTGAAGGGCGCGGACCGCGGGAAATGGGAGCTCGAAATCCTCGAGCAGGCAGATGCGCCGCTCATCACGGTCGAAACCGTCGTGCGCGGTGTCCAGCAGCGCCTTGACGATGCCGGTGAGCCCGAGCGGCTCGGCGCCGATGACCTGCGCGCCGCCCTTGCCGATGGTGTGTGGACGGCACCGCAGCGCTGAACGCCTTCGCAGATTTTCTGCGTGACCGGAATCTCCCGGTGACGCCGCAACGGCTCGCCATCGCCGGCGTGGTGCTCTCCGCCGAGAATCACCTGTCGGCCGATGAAGTGGCGTCGGCCGTGCGCGCCGGCGGCCGCAGCGTCGGCACGGCGACCGTATATCGCACGCTCGACGTGCTCGTCGAGAGCGGTCTCGTTGTCGAACGCGATTTCGGCGAAGGGTTTCGCCGCTTCGAGGCGGCGAGAGATACGCCGCAGCACGAGCATCTCCTGTGCACGTCGTGCGGGCGCGTCGTTGAATTCCGCGACGAGCGACTGGAGCGTATCACGACGCTGCACGCCGAAGCACACGGGTACGCACGTCAGCGGCACCGCCTCGTGATTTACGGCGTGTGCCCGGATTGCCAGCGAGGCCGGCGCACGAGATGAAACGCCCATGAACGGCGGATCGATCGGAATCGCCCTCGCGTTTTCCGCGGGCTTGCTGAGTTTTCTCTCGCCGTGCGTGCTGCCGCTCGTGCCGAGTTACCTCAGCTTCGTGACGGGGCTCGCCCTGGAGGACGTGCAGCGGGCGCGTCGCGCGGCGTTCGTGCACACGCTGCTCTTCGTGTCCGGATTCACTCTCGTGTTTCTCGCGCTTGCCGCGACCGCGACGGTGCTCGGCTCATTTCTCAAGTCGCAGCAGGTCTGGATCGCGCGGTTCGGCGGCGTCCTGCTGATCGTGTTTGGGCTTTTTCTGCTTGGCGTGCTCAACATCGGCGCCTTCGGGCGCGAGCGCCGGATGCATCTTTCCGACAAACCGCTGGGCTATCTCGGCACGGTGTTCGTCGGCATCGCGTTTGGCGCGGGATGGACACCATGTATCGGTCCCGTCCTCGGCGGCATTCTCACGTACGCGGCGAGCGAAGCCGACGTCGCGCGCGGCATGTGGCTGCTCACGGCTTACTCCCTCGGGCTCGCCGTGCCGTTCCTCCTCGCGTCCGTCGCGCTCGGCAGATTCTTCGCCGTGTTCGAGTGGATCCGTCGCCACCTTGCGCTGATGAACCGGATCTCGGGGACGATGCTCATCATGATCGGCGTGTTGATGCTGACGAATCGCTTTGCATTGATTGCGTCAGCGCTCGCGCGACTCACGCCGAAGTGGCTGCTCGATCGACTGTGAGCCAGGCCACATTCGCGCGAACTCCCTCGCGCTGACGCGGGTATCACACAGGGTCTGACCACCCCGACGCGGGCCGCATTTCCACGTTCCCGCTCTGATCACAGACGAGGTTCTCCATGAAGACTCATCAGTTCAAACTCGCCGTCGCGGCCGTGGTGACGCTTTTGGGCGTCGTGGCCTGCAAAGACAAAACCCCTGAAGCCGAAGCGCGGCAGGTCGAGCTCGCGCCGCCGGCAACTCCGGCAACGCCGCCGCAGATCAACGACGCGCCGCCAACCGCTTCGAACAACCGGCCCGCACCAGCGACCACCACGCGCCCGGCGCCCAAGCCCGTCGCGAAGTCGCCCGTCACGTCACCGCCCGCAGCAACGCCTCCGGTTGCAACGCCCCCAGTCGCGTCGCCGCCGGCCGCCGCGCCGGTTCCGGCTGTTCGCTACGGCATGATTCCGGCCGGGACGAGTATCAGCGTGCGTCCCGCGACCAAGGTGTGCACGAACACCAACAAGGTGGGTGACCGGATCGACGCGACGATCGCGGATCCGATCACGGGCGAGAACGGTGCGTCGATTCCCGCGGGCGCCAAGGCGACGCTCGAAGTGGTCCAGTCGCAGTTCGGCAACAATGACGCCGATAAAGTGCGTCTCGCGTTCCAGGTCGTGTCGGTGAGCGTGGACGGACAGGCGTACGACGTTGCGGGCGCCGATGTCGTGGCGCCTCCGGTGAAGCGTGTGCGCCGCCAGTCGAACGCCGATCAGGCGAAGAAGGTGGCGATTGGCGCAGCGGCGGGCGCGGTACTCGGACGCGTGCTCGGCAAAGGCACGGGGTCGACCGTTGCCGGTGGCGTTGCCGGCGCAGCCGGTGGGGCGGTGGTGGCCGGCGGAACGGCCGACTACGACGGCTGCGTTGCAGCCGACGCATTACTGACGGCCACGCTCACGCAGTCACTTCGTATTCGTGTCTGATTATCGGGCCGGCGGCATCGACTTCCAGAAGTCGATGCCGCCGGCTTGCTGTCCGACCTCGACGCTCGCGACTTTCGCGAGCGTCGTGAGGTCGATGACGTCGACAGTGCCGGGCTGCGATCCCGTGCCTTCAATCGAAATGAACGCGTAGCAGTCGTCGTCCGAGACGGCGATGCCGTGGACGACAGCGCGGGCGGTCTTGATCCGCGCGAGCTCTGCGCCACTCGCGGCATCGAAGACGGACATGGACGCGTCGCGCTTGTTCGTGGCGAGAAGTTTCTTGCCGTCGTGCGTGACGCCGAGGTTGTACACGCCGTTGCCGGCGGGAATGCGACGCTTGAGTGCCCACGATTTCGTGTCGATCTCCGCAATGTCGCTCGATTTGTTGCACGCCACCCAGACGACGGATCCATTGGGCGCGGGCTGTGCCCAGGTCGGCGAGCACGCGTTGTCGCCGGGCTTCGGCGCTTCCATTCCGTGGCCGCCCATGTCCTTCATGCTGCCCATGTCGCCGTGCATTCCGCCCGGCGGGCCCGCCATCCCGTGCTCGTTTCCCTTCGCGAGCATGAAATGCCGGGACACCTCGAGCGTGCGCGTGTCGATCTCGATGAGATGATCATCCATCATGCACACCGAGTAGTGCTTCGTGCCATCGGCGCTGAGTCTCGAGCCGTGCGGCATGATGCACGTCTTGATGCGTGCGATCTCGACCATGTCTTTCGCCGCGACGACCGAGACGTCGGACGGGACCATCTCGCCGTGCAAATTGAAATTGACGACCCACACGAACTGGCCGTCGGGTGAGACCTGCATCGACGCAGGGAAATTGCCGAGGACCACTTTCCCCTCGGCCGAGTCGGTCGCCGTCGAGTATTTCTGCAGGCGTCCGTACGGCATGCCGTGCGCCGTCGACGTGAACCAGTGCCTGCCATCTGGGGTCACGGCAAGGCCGTGCGGGCCGGCGAGCTCCGTCGGCACGATGCCGACGTATTTCTCGCGCTCGATGCGGAAGCCGGACGGACCGAATGTCAGCAGGGCGACGCGGTCAACCGACTCACTCGCGACGAAGACGTAATAGTCCTTCGCCGGTTTCGTCTGCGCCGCCGCGTGTTGACCGATCAGCAGCAGGGCGGCAAACAATAAACCGCAACGCGGAGTCGCAGAGGACGCGGAGTGTCGCGGCTTCGCGTTGCGGTGAAGGATCCTCATTGCGCGATCTGACCCTTGGGCTCGATGCGGATGATGAACAACCCGCCGTTGAAATCATTCACGAACGCGAGACCGTTCTTCACGACCACGCCCCACGTGAACGTCGAGTTCGGGATGAATCCTTTTTCGGCGGTAGGGCTCACGTGCGCGATCTCCCGCTGTTGCGCACGAAGATCACCGCGCAGCTCCCCGGAGATGTCGAACGCACGGAAGCCCGCGTTGTATGCGCCCATGTACAGCGTGTCACCGGCCACCCACACGTTGTGGACGCCGCCGTATTCGGGTTCGTAGAACGCGACCGACTTCGGATGGAAGATGTCGGACACGTCAACGACCTGCAGACGCCCGTACGCCCGCGCGGGCTGCTTGGCGAAAAGCTTCTCCTCGTCCGCCGGCGTGAACACTTCGTCGGCAATGAACACGTAATCCTTGTAGCGCCACGCCGTGTGCGTGCCGCGCACGAAGCCCGGCCCTCCCACCGCCTCCACCTGTTTGTAGAGTGCGTTCAGGTCGTACTTGAACTGGGAGACGAACTGCGGGCTCGAGGGCGAGCCGTTCTTGATGCCCTTGCCGATGTCCAGAATCACCAGTCCGTCGTTCCAATAGCTCGCGTACAGCATCCCGTCGCGCACGTCGATGTCGTGGAGCATGCGTCCCGCGTCAGAGCGCGGCGTTTTCCATTCGGCGACCTGTTTCGGATGCGCGGGATCGTTGATGTCGATGATGTGGAGCGCGCCCGTTCCGTCATTCGTGAGGTAGACGTGCGTGCCGAACCTGGGTTGCGTGTAGACGTACGCGGAATGCACGCCGGCGGTCACGCCATCGGTGAACTCGCCGACGGGCTTCGGCTTGAGGGGATTATCGAGGGTACAGATGACAATGCCGTTCTTCCGGTTGTCGGCGCCTTCCCGAGTGATCACGAGAACCTTGCCGGCCTCGTCGGTCATCACGTCGTTGATCACGCGCGCGTTCACGATCACGGAATCAACGATCTTCGGCTGCGCGGGATTCGCGATGTCGAGCACGTACACGCGGTCGCCGCCGAGATGCGTGCCGAGGTAGGCGACCTTGCCGTTCGGATGCACCCAGACCTCGGACGTCGGGAACGTGGTGCGAATGACCGAGCTGACCACGGTTGCCGGACGGCGGACATCGCGCGGCACGAGCGTGACCGTCGTTTGCGCGGTGCGTGAGCCAAGTGACGCAGAGACGGTATAGGTCCCCGCGTCGTAGCCGACGAACGCGCCGTCGGCGCCGATCTCACCTTGGCCGGGCGCAAACAGCCACGTCGGCGAGAGTCCCTGGATTTCCTGGCCTGCGGCGTCCTTCACCGTGAGTTTGAAGCGAATGACGTCGCCCGTACGCGCGTCGGGCGACGTGGGCGTGAGCGTGATCGACGAAACGTTCGCCGGTACGACGTCGACCGTCATCGTGCTGCTGATGCCCCCGACGGACGCGGAGATCGTTGCCTTGCCGGGGCCGACGCCGGTGACGGATCCGTCCGCGCTGACGGTCGCAACCGACGGCGCGAGCGTTGTCCAGGAAATGCGGTCGCGACGCGGATCGCCGGTTTTCGAAAACGCCGTCGCGTGGAGCGGGAGCGATTGTCCGACGAGCACCTTCGCCGTGGCGCGGTCGATTGTCACGGATGTCGCCGGCCCGGGCGAGACTTCGACGTTCACTTTCGTTATCAGCGGAGCCTTGCCGTCGCCCAGGAGTGCCGAAACCACCACGGGAATGGTGCTCGGAGCGCCCGCGCTCACGAGTCCCCTTTCGTCGACGGTTCCTTCGAATTGTCCGGCCGCCTGCTGGAAGCGAATCGTCAGACCGGTGATCGGCTTCCCATTGGCGTCGACGACCTGCGCCTTTAGCCGAAGCGTGTCACCGGCGATCAACCGCGGAATCGCCGGCGTCACGACGAGCTTCTGCGCCTGACCGACGCTGGCGGCGCACATCAGCGCAATGCAAAGTCCGTTTGTCGTGCAGTTTCTCGTCATCGAGAGTCTGTGAGTGGAAAAGGAACTACTAGTAGACAGTCAAGCGTCACCGACCCGCCACTCCGCCGCTCGTGCGCGGATCAAACTCGCCTTCCCAGCCTCCGCGCACCCGGAGAATGCCGACGTTCGAGCTGGATATGCCGGCCCCGTTGCCAAAGCGCCAGCCCCTCGCCGTCAGGGAATCGAGGACCGCGGGAGAGAAACCCGCGCGCTCGATTGCCACTTCTTCCGGCAAGCCCTGGAAGTGCACGCGCGGCGCGGCCATCGCGTCGTAGAGCGACATGCCGTGATCGATCACGTTGAGCAGGATCTGCGTTACGCCGGTGATGATGCGCGGGCCGCCTGCGCTGCCGACGACGAGAAGCACATTGCCGGCGGGATCGAGCACAACGGTCGGCGACATCGCGGACAGCATGCGTTTTCCCGGCCCGACCGCGTTCGCCTCGCCTTGCACGAGTCCGTACATGTTGGGCGTGCCGGGCTGTGCCGCGAAATCATCCATCTCGTTGTTCATGAAGAACCCGCCGTCCGGTATCCACACGTACGAGCCGAATCCGCCGTTGATCGTCGTCGTGGTGGCTACGGCATTGCCGAAGCGGTCGACGACCGAGTAGTGCGTGGTGTGTTCACTCTCGTGCACGCCGAGCCCGGGGGAAAGCTGCTTCGTCGAGACGTAGCGGCCGTCCGCGAGTCGGGCGCGCTGCAGCGCGGCGTACTGCGGATCGATGAGCTTCGCCACCGGCACCTTGATGCGGTCGGGATCGGCGATGTACTCGTTGCGATCGATGAACGCGAGCTGCATCGCACCGAGGATATGTGTGAGGTCCGTCGCACTCCTGGCGGGCGCGGCCGCGCCGAACGCCGTCAGGATGTTGAGCGTCTCGATCATCGTCGTGCCGCCCGACGATGACGGTGGCATCGAAATGATCGTGTGGTCGCGGTACTTGCCTTGCACCGGCGTGCGCCACGCGACCTTGTAATCGGCGAGGTCGCGCTCAGTGATGATGCCGCCGCCGCGCTGCATCTCCGCCGCAATGGCCTGCGCCACCGAACCGCGATAAAACGCACGCGGCCCTTCGGCGGCGATACGCTCGAGCGTGCGCGCGAGCACCGGCTGGCGCAGGGTGTCGCCGGGGCGCAGAGGATTGCCGCCCGGGTAGAACGTTGCGCACCCCGCAAAGCGACAGATGTGCGCCCGCGTAGAGTCACCGCGAAGCGATCGGGCAAGGGATGAATCCAGCGCAAATCCATGCGCGAGCCGGATCGCCGGCGCCATGACCTTCGCGCGCGGAAGCGTACCAAACTTTTCGAGCAGTGCGAGTTGTCCTGCAACCGAGCCCGGCACGCCCGATGCAAGATGGCCGATCACCGATTTGTCGGTCAGCTTGTGCGTAACGGGATCGATGAACATGTCGTGCGTCGCGGCGCGCGGCGCGATCTCGCGAAAATCCAGCGCGGCGATTCGTCCGTCAGCCATTCGCGTGACCGAAAACCCGCCGCCGCCGATGTTGCCTGCCGAGGGGTACACGACGGCGAGGGCAAAGCCGGTCGCGACCGCGGCATCAACCGCGTTACCGCCGGCGGCGAGGATTTCCTCGCCCGCGGCAGACGCGAGTGGCGCGTTGGAGACGACCACTTCCTGAAGCGGTGGCGACCCGGCGCGGCTCCGGAATCGCCACGCGTCGGGGAAGCTCGCCGCAACGAGCGGGCGCTCCGTGGCGCGCGGCGACGGGGCCGGCGAGGGGGAATGACATGCGGCGACCATGACGGTCGTCGCGGAGATGAGCAGTCGAAGGATCGGGTATCGGGTCACGCTACTAAGTTACGAGCGGAATGAGCGATTCGCGCGTCACTGAGCAGCGAAACCCCCGAACGGCCGACATCGATCTCGCGTCCGCGGCCGAGATCGTCGATCTGCTGAACGCGGAAGACCGCCTCGTGCCCCAGGCCGTCCATGCGCAGCGTGACGCCATCGCGGCGGTGCTTTCGGCGGTCGAAGCGACGTTTCGCCGGGGCGGCCGATTGTTCTACGTCGGTGCGGGGACGTCGGGACGCCTGGGTGTGCTCGACGCCAGTGAAATTCCGCCCACGTTCGGTGCCGACCCTGACCTGGTCCAGGGAATCATTGCGGGCGGACCGCCGGCGCTCACCCGCTCGCAGGAAGGGGCGGAAGACCAGGTCGACGACGGCGCGCGGCAGATCGACGCGCGCGGTGTGACCGCGAAGGACGCCGTAATCGGCATCGCGGCGTCGGGAACCACCCCGTGGGTTCGCGCCGCACTCGCCCGCGCCAAAGCCATCGGCGCGACGACGGCGCTCATCGCGTGTTCGCCGCCGCCGCCGGAGACGCTCGCCGTCGTCGACCATCCCGTCGTAGTCATCGTCGGACCCGAAGCGATCACGGGATCGACACGCATGAAGGCCGGTACCGCCACCAAGCTCGTGCTCAACGCCATCACGACCGGCGCCATGGTTCGCCTCGGCAAGACGTACGGCAACCTGATGGTGGATCTCCGGGCCACGAACGACAAGCTGCGCGACCGGAGCGAACGGATCGTGATGGAAGTTGCGAACGTGTCGCGCGAAGAGGCGCGCAGCGCGCTCGCCCGCGCCGACGGCAGTGTGAAGCTCGCGCTCGTGATGCTCGAGCATGGTGTCGGCCCCGCCGACGCGCGGCGCCGCCTCGATGAAGCCGGCGGTGTGATTCGCCGCGTGCTTCCCGCGCCGCCGCCGGTCAAGCCCACGTGATGCACGATCAGGCCGTGCTCGTTGGCGTGATGTCGGGGACGTCGCTCGATGGTGCCACGGCCGCGATCGCGAGGTTCAGCAAGACGGATGCGAACTTCACCGCCGAGCTCCTCGGGATCGAGACGATTCCATACGACGACGCGCTTCGCGAACGCATCGGCGTGTGCGCGAACGGCGCGTCAGCGGCGGACTACAACGCGCTCGCGTTTCGGCTCGGTCACGTATTCGCCGACGTCGCCGCGCAGGTGATCGCCAGTGCGGGCGTGGCGCGCGGCGACATCGCGGCAATCTGTTCGCACGGCCATACGCTGTGGCACGCGCCGCCCGCCGGGACGTGGCAACTAGGCGAGGGTGCTGTCATTGCCGAACGACTCGGCATCGACGTGATCGAGGATTTTCGCGTGCGCGACGTGGCGGCGGGAGGGCAGGGCGCGCCGCTCGTCACGATTGCCGACGCGCTCCTCTTCGGCGCGGACGGCGCGGCGCGCGCGCTGCAGAACATTGGCGGCATGGCGAACGTGACCATCGTACCAGGCCGCGGCTCTATAGCGGGAGTGCGCGCGTTCGACACCGGTCCGGGCGTCGCCATCATCGACGCGCTCACACTGATGCTCGTGGGCGATCGCTTCGATCTCGATGGGAACTACGCGCGCCTCGGAAAACCCGTGGCTGCGGTTCTCAATCAGTTGCTCGACGGCGAGTTCTTCCGGCGCGAGCCGCCCAGGTCGACGGGGCGTGAGACGTTCGGCGACGCGTATGCGCTCGCGGTACTCGAAGGGTGCCGGACCGCCGAACCCGAATGCATCGACGCCGACATCATCGCCACGGCCACGGAGCTCACGGCCGCGTCCATCGTCGCAGCCTACGACCGGTTCATTCCGGAGCCCATTGCCGACGTCCTGTTCTCCGGCGGCGGCGCGCGCAACGTCTATCTGCGCGAGCGGATCGCCACGCGTTTCGCCGCGAGCGAAACGCACAGCGGTGTGGCGCTCGCCGATTTCGGCGACGCATTCTTTCCGGGCGAAGCAAAGGAAGCCGTCGCGTTTGCGTTTCTCGGCTTTCTCCACCTGCGCGGCGAACCCGCCATCGTTCCCGGTGCGACGGGCGCGCGCGGCGCGCGCGTACTCGGCAAGCGCGTGCCCGCGTAGCGGTGAACGGCGCATGAGCGATGTCGCGGCGCTCGTCGCGCCATCCGTCCGCTGGCACGACGAATACGGATACGCACTCGCGGCGAAGGAGCTCGAGACGGCGCGCGAGCTCGGGTGCCGCGCGGCGCTCATGCACGGAGGTCCACTCGCGGAGACGCGCGCGTTGCTCGCCGGCGTGCGCGCCGGATCACCCCATGCGTGGCTCGTGGCGGCCGAGCTCGGGAGCGGTGCAGGGGAACGCTTTCCCGGCGCAACCGCCCTCCCGCCACTCGCCGCGCTCGACGCGGCTGACGGAGAAGCCATGCGCCGCGCAGCGCGCCTCACGGCGCGTGAGGCGCGCGGCGCGGGGATCAATTGCGCCGTCGCGCCCTCGTGCATCCTGCCCGGGCGCGCGCCACCAATCGTTCGCGCGCGGACATTCGACGCGCCGGATCAGGTCGCGGCCGCCGCGTGCGCGGAATGGATCGACGCGTGCCAGGCCGAGGGCGTCGTCGCGATGCCCGGGCCCTACCCGTTGATGCGCGCAGCCGCGGCAGACGCCGCACTCGATGCGGGCGTTGGCGCACTGCTGCTGGCGTCATCACACGCCGATGATGCGGCGCTCATCGCGTACCTGCGACGAGAGGCGGGGTTCGACGGGATCATCGCCGTGCCGCTGGGCGCGTTGTCGAACGCGCGCGACGAAGACGAGTCGGTGCTGGCTGTCCAGTGCATCGCGGCCGGCGTCGACCTGCTACTCGGCTGCGATGACACCGCCGAGGTCGTGCGCGCACTTCGCACGGCGGAGGCGCGCGGCGAGCTCAGCGGTGAGCAGGTGCGCGCGGCCTGCCTGCGCATCGACGCGCGCGCGGCCTGGGCCGATGTGTCGGCGGCGGGACGTGAGCCCACGCTGGACGACGTTCTCTGGGCGCGGCGGGCGGCCGACGCTGCGGTGCACGTGACGACACCGCAGCGCGGCCGGCCGCCGCGCCTCCGGACGCCGGTCGAGCTGGTGATCGTCGACGACGACTTGCCGCGTCCCGACCGCGCCGGTGCTGCGCTGCGCGAAGCGCTCGACACACTCGGCGTCGAGATGGCCGAGTCAACGCGCGGAACGCTGATCGTTGCCGTGTTCGGCGATCGCCGGATAACGCTTGGCTTTGACACGTATTCCGACGGGGCGCGCGATCGCGTTCGACTTGCGTGCGCGGCAGCCGCGCAATCCGCGCGTGACGCAATCGTCGTGCATTTCACGCCGCCAGGCTTCGGTGACGCGTTCGAGAGTTGCCCGGTCGTGGTCTGCGCCTGGAGCGGCACGCGCGCCATGGAGGAAGCGGTGGCGCGCTGCCTGAGCGGCAGGGCTGGCGGGCTAGAGGGCTAGTGGGCGGGAGGGCTATCTGACGATCGCCTTGGCTTTCGCTGGCAGACCCGCGATGAGCTGCGAGCTAGGCACCGCAAACACCACTCGGCCGCCGGCTTCGGGGTTCCCGCCGTACACGATTCCGATCACGTAACCGCGCGAGTCGAACACGGGGCTGCCACTCGATCCTTCGGCTGCAAAGGCATCGATCTGGAGCTCGCCGGGCATCGACTTGCTGAGCGTCCCGGATGTGAGCGACGTACGCGGGATCATGTACTTTCCGTTGCTTCCCATCGGCAGCGAGTTGCCGAGGGGGAATCCGATCACGGCAATTGGCGCGCCTGCCGAGACAGCAGAGCTGGGTGCGACTCCGGCAACCGTTGGCCAGGTACCGGGCACGCCAATCTGAATGAGCGCGAGATCAAATTCGTCGTACACCTGCTCGACGCGCGCTTCGACCGTGCGGTCGGAGTTCGCAAACTGGACCGCGAGCGTCTTCGGCATGCTTCCGTCTTCGCCGAGCACCACGTGCTTGTTCGTGACGAGCAGGCCTTCGGGCGTAATGCCGAACGCGGTCCCGCTGAACTTCTTGTCGTCCTTTCGCAACACGTAGAGAAACGCGACGGCTTTGTCGTTCGCCGTCGACACGCGCGTCCAGTCGACATTGGATGCGCCGATAATCCCTTTCTGCTTGAGATCCAGCTCGGCGATGCGCCGCTGAAGAGCGGTGGCGTCACCGCCTTTCTCCAGCTGTTTCGCGACATCCTCGCGCTGCCGCTTGAGATCCCGGGCGACGGAGTCGAGGCCGGCTTCGCGTCCGCGCGTCGCGCTGATGAGGGAGTCGTTCTTCGCCGACAGCATGACAATCAGCGCCTGCGACTGCGCGGTCGCGCGCTTGTTTACCCACACGAGCGCGAAGATGCCCGCGATGACCACGACCGAAAGGAAGATGACGAACTTGCGGAGCGAGCCCGTCTGTCTGGCGACCGCGACGGCGATGCGTTGCTCGGTGTTCTTTCCGGCTCTTCCCGCGGGATCCCGCACTTCCGTCCGCGGCGTCGCCTCGGTCGAACCCGTCGAAACAACTTCGGCGCGCGGGCCCTGCGCACCGAACGTGATGACGTCGCCGGCCTTGATCATCTGCGGGCCGGAAATGCGCTTCTGATTGATCCAGGTGCCGTTGGTGCTGCCGAGGTCGTACACCCACCAGCCGTTTTCCGCCGAGCGAATCTCCGCGTGTTTGGTGGAGACGTCGAGATCCTTGTGCGCATCGAACCGCAAGTCGCAGTCGGCGTGCCGCCCGGCAATGATCGTCGACTTGTGGAACTCCACTCGCTGCCCGGTGAGTGCGCCGGACGTGATCTGGAGGACCAGGGACATCGGCTACTTGCGCAACCAGATGGCGGCGAACACGCTCGCGACGACGATGCCAAGCACGATGAACATGACGCGCAGCGTGGCGAGACTCGGCCCCCGCGGGCTGGGGAGGGCAATGTCCGCGGGCGCAGCCATCACCGGCGCCATGCCATCGGGCGGCGTCGGCGGGATCGTCGACGGATCGAGCGGTGTGACTTCGATCGTCGGAGCCATCTGGAGCTGGCGCACGTCGTCATCGGACACCGCTTCGACCTCGAGTGTCGCGCGCCGTTCGGCCGGCGACTGGAACAGATGATGCCCGACGTCGTCGTCGCCGCCGCTCGCGACCTCGAGGCCCTCGCCGTCGAAGCGCACCGCCACGACGGTGATGTTGTCGGGGCCGCCGGCTTCGTTGGCGAGGTCGATGAGGCGCCTGCACACGTCGACGAGCTCTTTCTCTTCGCTCACCACCTGGCCGATCTCGTCGACGCGGACCTGGCCCGACAGGCCGTCGCTGCAGAGAATCAGCACGTCACCGCGCTTCACGCGCTGGTGCGTGAGCTCGATCTTGACGTTCGGTTCAGGCCCCAGCGCCTGGAGAATGATGTTGCGCCGGTCGCTCATCTCCGCTTCTTCGGCGGTGATCTCGCCCGCATCGACGAGCCGCTGTACGAGTGACTGGTCGCGCGTGATCTGTCGCGCGACGCCGTCGCGCACGAGGTAGCCGCGCGAATCGCCGACCTGCGCGAGGTAGAGCGTGTCGCCGAGCAATCCCGCGATCGTCGCAGTGGATCCCATGCCGCGGTTTTCGGGATGCTTTGCGGCGTACTCGTTGATGTGCGCGTTGGCGGCTTCACCTGCGGCTCGCAGTGCGGCGGCAAACGCGTCAGGGTCCCTCGAGTCGGCGCCGCGCCACTTTTTGGTCAGCTCGCTGAGCACGACCTCGGTCGCCATCTGGCTCGCGAGCTCGCCGGCGGCAGCGCCGCCCATGCCGTCGGCAACCATGAAGAGCGAACCGCGCTCGCCGACCGTGTGCGTGCGGACCTCGTTCTGGAGCGACGCGATGTTCTGGGTAAGGTCAGCGACGACAAACGCGTCTTCGTTGTGCTCGCGCGTGCGGCCGACGTCGGTGCGGCCGAAGACGTGGACGATGACGGGGCCCGAGGGCATGGCAGCGGCGGGCTCAGTCATTTCGGGCACGAATTGTCGTACGAAGTATCAAAGTGCACGTCGATGTAGTTCCTGAGGCTCTCTTTCGTGGCCAACGCCCTCGCGCGGCGCAAATCCTCGCATCCGGATCCGTGATCCTTCATGACGATCTTCGCGTAGCCGCGGCGGAAGAGAATCTCGGCCAGATCATTGCCCTGAGCGCGGGCCTCGAGCTTGTCGGCGGACGAAACAATCCGGCGCGCCGCGCCAATATCGGGGTTCTTCACGTCGAGCCCGTTTGCGAGGTCACGAAGCACATCGAGCTCATCGCGCGTCACGGGAGTCAACGCCGCATTTCCGGTGGCGTTGCCCGCATTCGCGCGTCCGGCATCGCCCGACTTCGCCGACTCAGGGGGAACCGGGCGATTCAGCTGCTTCGGTGGTGCTCCGCCGGGTGGTGCGTCCACTGCCTTCGTTTTCGGATCCGCGGCCGGCAGTGGGGAATCCTGCTTTTGCAACGGAGCGCCGCCCTTGCCGCCGTCGGCAGCCGCCGGCGGCTTGGGCCCGCTTATCGCGATGTAGATCGCGATGCCGATCGCGGCGACGACGGTGCCGCCCACGCCGATCAGCATGCCATGCCCCTTCTTCGCTACCGGCGTTGGCGCGGGCTCGACCGGCGTCGCGCCGCGCTCCGGCGATCCCGCCACGCGCGTTGACGGAATGGCCTGCGTCGGCGCGCTGCTCGGCGTCGCGCGCATCTTGTCCATCACGTGCGTGTGCGCTTCGGTCAGCGCCTTCGACGGCATCTTTTCGATCGCCATCGAAAAATCGCGGCCGAACTCCGATGCCTTCTCGTAGCGCAGATTCACATCACGAGCGAGCGCCTTGTCCATCACCGTCTGGAGCGCATCGGGCCACTGAATGTCCGGCTTCATCTCACGGAGCGCGCGCGGGTTGTCCGTGAGGCGCATGATCATCGATTCCTGCGCCGACGTCGACGGGAAGGGAAGCGTTCCCGTAAGCATGTTGAAGCCGACGAGCGCGAGCGAGTAGATGTCGCTGCGGCCATCGAGCTTGTCGCCCGCGAGCTGCTCCGGACTCATGTACTCGGGCGTCCCCACGACCAGCCCCGTCTTCGTCACCTTCTGCGCGTCGCTGGTGTGCGCTTTCGCGATGCCGAAGTCCACGACCTTCACGAGATCCGTGCCGTCGCGTCCCTTCGCGATCATGATGTTGTCGGGCTTGAGGTCGCGATG
>Ga0134121_10000952_pt1 | contig 29091 bp, 18 predicted proteins | sample KB301_FD_96463 | JGI IMG/M metagenome (GOLD analysis project Ga0134121, IMG submission 96463) | Terrestrial soil microbial communities without Nitrogen fertilizer from Kellogg Biological Station, Michigan, USA - KB3-0-1 | ecosystem: Environmental > Terrestrial > Soil > Unclassified ... | reverse complement strand
GCCGCCGATGGTGTCGTCCATGTTGTCGCCGCCGTCCACCAGGTAGTTGACGTTGCGGCCGATGCCGCCGTTCAACGCCACGGTGAGCTGGCCGGGCTTGGTGGGGTCGGAGTTGTAGGAGAGGTTGGTGCCCGGCGCCAGAACGGCCAGGTTGGCGAACTGGCGGCCGTTGAGCGGCAGGTTCTCGAGCTGCTTCTCGCTGACCACCGCGCCGATGGTCGGCGTGGTCTGGACGAGCGGGGCCTCGTCGATCACGGTGATCGACTCCTCCACCGTCGAGGCGCTCATGTCGACCGTCAGCTCGCGGTCCGACGCGACGTTGAGCCGCACTTCCTGCACGGTGACGGTGGCGAAGCCGTTGAGCTCCGCGATCACCGAGTAGGTGCCGGCGGGGACCGAGGGCAGCCGGAACTTGCCGTCGCTCTCGGTGACGGTGCTGCGGGTGAGACCGGTGTCCTTCTGGGTGGCGGTGATGGTGACGCCCGGCAGCGGCTTGCCGCTCTTGTCCTGCACCTTGCCGATCAGGTTGGCGCCGCCCGTCTGGGCCTGGGCCGCCGGCAAGCACAACAGTACGGCGACCAGCGCCAGTACGGTCGCCAGGGCGATTTTCGCCCCAAATCTCTCTCGCTTCATGACTCGTCTCCTTCTCGTGGAACGTATGCGATCAAAACCCATTCGCCTTCGAACGGAACGGAACACGAAAGACTGCGGTGAAACAGCACGGCCGTGCGGCGCCCGAGCGCCCGATCACCTCCTCCTGGCCGGCGCGCTCCCCGCCGCGCGACCGGTGAGCCGGGCGAGGAGCTGCTGCGCGGCACGACGTTGCTCCGCGAACCTCGGATCCCCCTCCGTCGCGGCAAGGAAATCCCGGTAGGCGCCCACCCCCGCGGCGGAGTCGCCGGCGACGTCGAGCGCAATCGCGCGGTTGAGCCTAGCCTCATGGTACCCCGGAGCGAGCTTCAAGGCACTCTCGAAATAAGGGAGTGCCTCTCGCGGCCGATCGCGCTCCACCTTGAGGGTGCCCAGGCCGTTGAGCGGGTCAGGGTAGCGCGGCGCCAGGGCGGCCGAGCGCTTGTAGGCCTGCTCGGCGTCGTCCAGCTTGCCCAGAGCCTTGAGCACGTTGCCTAAATTGTTGATAGCACGGGCGTTGCGCGGATCGAGCCTGGCCGCCAGCTCGAACTCCTGGCGCGCCGGCTCCAGCCGGCCCTCGCTCATTGCCACGATCCCCAGCGTATTGTGGGCCTCGGGCCGGCTGGCGTCGAGCTTCAGGCCGCGCTCGATGGCCTGGCGGGCCGCCGGGAGCTGCCCGGCCTCCTGGAGGGTGGCGGCGAGGTTGTACCAGCCGTCGGGGTCCTCCGGCGCCGCCTCGGCGGCCTGCCGGTAGAGCGGCACGGCCCGGGCGTAGTCCCGGCGGTTTCGCCACGCCTCCGCCAGCTTGCCGCGGAAGACCGGGTTGGCCGGATCGGCCGCCACCAGGGCCTCCAGCTCGCCCAGGGCGGCCGCGTCGCCGTCCTGAAGGCGGTCGTTCGCCCGCTCGAAACGCTGAAAAAGGTCGACCATGGTCTTCGGATCGATCCCCGACCGCCTGGCCGGGGCCGGCCTGGCGCCGCCGGTCGCGTAGCCGAGGCTCGCGAGGCGGGCGCGCGTCTCGGCATCCGCCGCAAGAGTTGGGGTCGCCACGGCGCCGGTCTCGATCTCGGCCAACCGCGCAGCGAAGCCCTGGGACGGGCCGGCCGGTCCACGATCCAATAGATTGGTCGTCTCCTTCGGGTCCTTCGCCAGGTCGTAGAGCTCCGGCCTGGGCGCCGAGATGTACTTGAGCTCGCGCCGGCGCAGGGCGGCGAGGGGGCTCCAGCCGAAGATGGCAGGATACTGGCTCTCGGCGTACACCTCGGCGGCTCCGGGCTCGCGGCCCGCGAGGAGATCGGCGGCGAGATCGCGCCCGTCGCGCGGCTTCAAGCCGGGGCCGGCGAACGTCTTCCCGAGCAGGCCGGCGAGCGTGGGGGCGAGGTCCACAAGGCTCACCGGCGCCCGCACCACCCGCGGCGCGAGGCGGCCGGGAGCGCGCAGGATCAGCGGCACGTGGAGCGTCGGCTCGTAGAGCAGCAGGCCGTGCGTCAGCTCGCCGTGCTCGCCCAGAGACTCGCCGTGATCGGCGGCCACCGCCACCACCGTCCGCTTTGCCAGCCCCTGCCGGTCGAGCTCTGCCAGCAGCCGGCCCACCTGCTCGTCGACCTCTGAGATCTCGCCGTCGTAGGGCCGGCCGGGATGGCGAGCCGCCCAGGCCGGCGGCGGGGTGTAGGGAGCATGGGCGTCGTAGAGGTGGACCCAGAGGAAGAACGGGCGGTTGTCCTTTTGAGCCAGCCAGTCCAGGGCGCGGTCCACCACCTCGCGCCCCGGCCGTTCCGCCTCCAGGGAGACGCCGGCCTTGGGATCGCGGGGGATCTCGTCGTCATAGACCTCGAACCCGGGCTTGAGGCCGAACCGGCCGTCGAGGACGAAGGCGCCGACGAAGGCGCCGGTACGGTAGTGGCTTCCTGCGAGCAGCGTGGCCAGGGTCCCAGTGCCAGCCGGCAGAGCTCCGACGCCGTTGTTGCGCAGACCGTGGTGGAGCGGCAGCAACCCCGAGAGCATCGTGGCGTGGGAGGGGAGGGTCAGCGGCACCGTGGAGGAGACGGCGTCGAAGCGGACCCCCTCGCCGGCCAAGCGGTCCAGAAAGGGAGTCACCGCGGCGCTGTAGCCATAGCTGCCCAGGTGGTCGGCGCGGACGGTGTCCACGGTCACCAGGAGGAGGTTCGGATCGCGCTCCGCCCCACGCGAGCAACTCCAGACGAGCGGCAGGGCGAGGAGGAGGGCCGGCGCCAGGATGCGCGCGCTCCGGGATATGGATTGGCGTCTAAGCAATCAAAATACTGCCTTCAGGACGTAACTGGCCCGGAAGAATAGCGGAATCCGGGGAGGGCGGGAAGGGGCGGGGCGAAACTATGCGGCCCGTCCGGCCCAACGGGCCGGGAGATCCCAGCCCAGGGTTGAGGCCGAAGGCCGATACCCTGGGGAAAGAGCACCCTATCCTTGCGGCCTGAAGGGCCGCGAGACCGTTGGGCCGAGCCGTTGACCGGTCATTGATTCCGGCGGCGCCGGCCGGCCGACAACAGCAGTGTTCGCCGATAGCTCTTCGATCATCACTCGAAGCATGAAGTTTGCGACTCTATCTGCCAGCGTCCGCTGCGACGGTCTGGTTTGGCGATGAACCGCACCGGAGCATCCATACTCACAATTGGTTGAGCAGCTTCTCAGCCGACAGCGCGATTTTCACGCGGTCGCCTTCTCGCACATCCTCGTGTTGAACGAGTTTCATGTAAGTCGGCAACTGAGCAGTGTATAGATAAAGAGGAAGAAGAACCCCATCTGCTGCCTCGCGGTGTCGGAACAGGGCAATGTTGAATTCCTCCTTGCAGACCTTCGATTCGAGGTAGTCCGGAGAGAAAGCGCAGATCACCTTTCGTGACTCATCGAGCGATTCGAAGATGTGCTGCTGCCAAGCCGCACCGGGGCGTAGCTCCAGGCGGTCTACGAAAACGCTCAAGGCAGGGCGGCGGGCCTGCAACTCCTTTACGAGACAATCGATTGCCTCTTTGTTTTTATGACTATAGCTGACGAAGACATCAAAGCGAAAGCTGGGACGCTGTAGTGCAGATGCGGTGTCTGCGTGGCGCCGCTTAACATCAGCAAAAGTCTCGCAGAGCGACTGTAAATAGGGCGAATCGCGAAGGACAATTTTGATGCGATCGAGGGGTAACCCGACGGACAACCAATGAACGGAGGCGTCAGTCAATGCCGCAAGCATCACCTTGGCAGACTCGCCTTGATCTCCCGAGGCAACCAGAGGCATTGCGACTTGGGAAATCGGTGGACTGCCCGTCGTGAATGGAACGATGCTGCGGAAAATGTCCCCCACGACTTCCGGAGCTTTACCCCGATACCGGGGCTCGAAACACAATATGCGTCGGAAGTGGACATCTGTTCGATCGATCGGGCGGGACAACCAGCAGCTTGAGAACTGCCGGAGGTCAACCTCCTTTTTCCGGGCGAGATCGGCGACCGAGACGCCGGCACGGGCCAGCGCTCCTATCAAGCTGGTGTGCGTCGGGAGGTAGTCGTCTGGAAAGGCGGAAACAATCAGGACATCTACGGCTTCGCTCTCCGGTAGAGAGGCAAGATCCCCAACGAAAAGCATGATAAGCCGTTCGTGGCCCTGGTACCGAACAGTGATGGTATCGATCAGTTCCACGCTACCCTCTGACGCCTGAAGCCGACTCTATCGCTCTAGGCGAGCTCATTATGCCAGCTCCCAGACTGCTTAGGGACAAACCAATGAAAGGCGCTTTCGATGCGTTTTTTCAAACGCATCTTGCTCTGCCCATGATGGTTATCACGCTACTCCAATTGCTGGTCTTCGTCAACGCAGAGTGGGATCGTCGGCCTAAACAACCAGGACCAGGTAACGTATAGGTCTTTAGGCCTGCCCGTTGGGCCGGCGGGGAGGTGCCGCAGGTCAGAAGGTGTTGCGCAGGACCCAGACACGGACAGGCAAGGACCTCAGGGACGGGCAGGGACCTCAGAGACACGAGCGACGACGCCAGGTCCGGCGACTGGTTGTCCTTGCCGTCCTTGTTTGTCCGTGCTCGTCCCTCCTGCTGCGCGGGCTCCTGGGGCGGCCGCCCCGCCCTGCGCCCCGGGATGCGCTTTGCGATAAGATGATCCGAGATCCACGTAGAGGAGACCGGCATGACCAACAGTTTCGATGAAGCCAAGGCACAACGAAACATCCTCGAGCGCCTCGGCGAGAAGATTCCCGGCTACCGGGGCTTTCAGGACCGCGAGCTGCGGCGCGACGTCGACCGGACGCTGCGCGAGCATCTGGCGTCGGAGCTGGGGCGCCTGAAATCGTCCCTGCGCGACCGCACCCGCGCCTACACGGACGCCGGCAAGATCGGCGCCCTCAACGGCTTCGACCGCCTCGACCGCCAGATCGACGGCCTGTCGCAGGCCGTGCGTTTCGCCGACTACGGCGCCACCGGGCTGTTCGATCCGGTGAAGATCGGCGAGGCCGAGCTGCAGCGCCTCTACGACTTCGACCTCTCGGTGGTGAACGACCTGGCGCAGCTCGAGGCCGGCGTCGCCACGGTGCCCGCGCCGGGCGGCGACGATCCGGCGCCGTCCCTCGACCGGCTGCAAGAGGGGGTGCGGGCGCTGGACGACAAATGGAAGCAGCGCAAGCAGGTCATCAGCTCCGCGGTACAGAGCGCCTAGGAGCGCTTGGGCGCGACGACATTTTCGGCATTCAGGAGACCTCGCAATGGACGTGATCCAATATCAGGACCCCTCCGGCAGCACGATGGTGGCGCGCTGGCCCGCCGACGGCACGGCGGCTATCCGCCTCGGCAGCCAGCTCATCGTCGAGGAGAGCCAGCAGGCGGTGTTCTTCCGCGACGGCAAGGCCCTCGACACCTTCGGCCCCGGCCGCCACACGCTGGCGACCCAGAACATCCCGGTGATCGCCAGCATCTTCGGCATCCCCTTCGGCGGCACCTCGCCGTTCCAGGCCGCCGTGATGTTCGTTTCCACCAAGACCTTCCTCGATCTCAAGTGGGGCACCAAGGAGCCGGTGATCTTCCGCGACCACGAGCTCTCCATGGTGCGGCTGCGCGCCTTCGGCAAGTTCGCCGTGCGGGTGACCAACGCCCAGGTGTTCGTCAACACCGTGGTCGGCACCCGCGGCAACTACAGCACGCAGGGCGTCGAGGACTACTTCCGCGACGTCATCGTCGCCCGGCTGACCGACGTCCTGGGCGAGAACCTGACCTCGATCTTCGACCTGCCGAAGGTGTATGACGAGCTGGCCATGGGGCTCAAGGCCCGGGTGGCCGACGACTTCAACAAGTACGGCATCGAGCTGGTGGACCTCTACCTCGGCGCCATCACGCCGCCCGAGGAGGTGCAGAAGATCATCGACGAGCGCAGCGGCATGGGCGCCATCGGCGACATGAACGCCTACATGAAGTTCAAGACCGCCCGCGCCATCGGCGACGTCGCGGCCCAGCCGGGCGGCGGCGCCGGCAGCACCGTGGGCGCCGGCCTCGGGATCGGCATGGGCGCCGGCCTCGGAGCCATGCTGCCGGGCATGATGCGCGACGCCATGGCGTCCCAGCCACCTTCGGCGGCTGCGGCTCCGGCGGCAGCACCGGCGGCACCCGCGGCGGCGGCCCCGGCGGGCAATCCGGTGGCCGAGAAGCTGCGGCAGTTGAAGAGCCTGGCCGACGAGGGGCTGATCAGTCAGGAGGAGTTCAACGCCAAGCGGCAGAAGCTGCTGGACGAGATGTGATCTCTTTACCCCCGAATCGGTCCTGAGGGTGAGGGCTCGGTACCAATGGCCGCCTCTTAGCTTGGGGGTGTTTTCGTGAACGCGCGCGAACCGGGGTTCATCCTCGACGGCAAGTACGAGATCGTCCACCGCCTCGCCAGCGGCGGCATGGGAGAGGTCTACCTCGTCCGGCACCTCCATCTGCAGGAGCTGCGGGTGGTCAAGATCCTGCGCCAAGACCTCGCGGGCGATCCGTCGGCGCAGAAGCGTTTCATGCGCGAGGCCCGGCTCGCCACCCAGGTCAAGCACCCCAACGTCGCCATCCTGTACGACTTCTCGACCCTGCCCGACGGCAGCTTCTACATGGTCTGGGAGCACATCCAGGGCCAGAACGTCGGCGACCGCATCCGGCGCTCGGGGCCGTTCACGGTGCCGGTCGCCGTCGAGCTCGGCATCCAGGCGCTCCAGGGGCTCGAAGCCATCCACTCCACCGGCGTCCTGCACCGCGACCTGTCGCCTGACAACCTGATGATCACCGAGGACAAGGCCGGCAAGCTGCGGATCAAGATCATCGATCTCGGCCTCGCCCGCACCCTGGAGGCCGACGCCAACTTCGAGATCACCCAGGTGGGCATGTTCATGGGCAAGCTCCAGTACTGCTCGCCCGAGCAGGCGGGAACGCCGAACGGCGTCACGCTCGATCATCGCAGCGACCTCTACTCCTTCGGCCTCGTGCTGTACGAGATGATCGCCGGGCTGCCGCCCTTCGACTCCGAGAACCAGCACGGCTTCATCTTCAAGCGGCTGTCGGAGGACCCCCTGCCGCTACGGGGCCGCAATCCCCACGTCGACGTGCCTCAGGAGCTGGACCGCCTGGTGCGGCGAGCCCTGGAGCGCGATCGCGAGCTGCGGTATCCGGAAGCCCGCGACTTCATCGTCGCCCTCGAAAAGGTGGCGAAGGGGCTGGATGGCGCGGAGACGCGGGAGATCCCCCTCTCGCTCCTCGAAGCCTCCACCCGGACCCCGCCGCCACGCCCGCGCAGCTCGAGCGAGCTGTCGCGGGCCGAGAGGATCGACCTTCTGGCCCAGATCGACCGGGCCTCCAAGCGCGTCCAGGCGAGCACCGTCGACTTCTCCCTGGCCGAGGCCGCCTTGGCGGCCGGCCGGCTCGACGAAGCCCAGCGGCTGACCGACGAGATCGCGGCCGAGCAGCCGCGGGCCCTGGGGCTCGACCGGCTGCGGGACCGGCTGGCCGAGGCCCGCCAGCAGCTTGCGGAGGAGCAGCGCCGGAACCGGGAGGCGGCCGCGCGGCGCGAGGCCGAAACGGAGCAGGTGTTCGCCAACTACATCCAGCGCAAGCAGCTCCCCCTGGCCCGTCTGGCGCTGGAGACGCTGCTGGAGATTACGCCCTCTACCCCGCGCCGGGCGGAATTCGAGGGCCAGCTTCAGGCCCTGGCTCAGGAGACGGAGCGCAGCCGGCGGGCCGACGCCGCTCTCGCCGCGGGCCGGACCGCCCTGGTCAACGGCGACCTCAAGGCCGCGCGCCGCGAGCTCGAGGCCGTGGCGCTCAACGATCCCGAGGGCAAGCGGGCCGGCGGCCTGAAGCGCGAGATCGAGGAGGCCGAGCGGCAGGCCCGGCAGGCGGTGGAGATCGAGCGTCGCCGGCGTCGCTTCGAGGAGCTTCTGGCGGCACACCGGCTGGTGGAGGCCAAGGAGGAGCTGGACGCGCTGGAGAAGCTCGACGTTTCGAGGGTGACGCTCGACTTCTACCGCGAGCAGTTGCAGGAGGCCCGGGAGGGCATTGAGACGGAGGAGCAGACCGCCGTCTTCGAGCAACGCTACCGCCAGGCGCTGGCCGACCACAACTGGTTCGCCGCCCGCGAGGTGGCCGAGGACTGGGAGAGAGCCCAGCCCAGGAGCCCGCGGGCCGCGGCCATGTACTCCGAGATCGAGCGTCTGGAGACCATCCACCGCCGGCAGCAGGCGCTGGAGCAGGGCGTCCAGCAGGTGGAGACCTTCATCGCCCAGGGCGACGCCGCCAAGGCCGGGCTGGCGCTCAAGATCCTCCTCCAGATGGACCCCGAGAACCGGCACCGCAAGCGGCTGGAGAAGCAGGTGGCGGGGATTAAGAAGTAGGAGGCGAAGAACGGCCCCTGCGGGGCCGGACCCTCACTCCCCCAACCCCCTCTCTCCCAGCCTCCCCCCCGCCGGCCGGGGAGAGAGGGGGCTAAAACCAAGATTCTTCATGTCTTTGTTTTTAGACTAACCACTCCCTCTTCTCCCGGCGGGCGGGGGGGAGGCTGGGAGAAGAGGGCCGGGGTGATGAGGGCTAGCGTTCCGGGAGGCATGACGTCCTGTCTCCGGTTGGGCGCCCTTGATACACTCCCCCGCATGACCCTCTTATCCTCCGAGACCGCCGCCGTCGTCGCTCCGGCCGCCCGGGAGCGGCTGCTGCGGTATGCCTATATGAAGCTCACCCGGGACTTCGACGCCCGGTTCGAGGCCCTGCTGCTCACCGGCCGGGTCTCCAAGTGGTACAGCGAGGTTGGCAACGAGGCCACCACCATTCCGGCGGGCTTGGCGCTGGGGCCGGGCGACGCGCTGTGCACGCTGCACCGCGACCTCGGCGCCATCCTCGCCGTCTATCTCGATCCAGCCCGCGCCTTCCCCGGCTTCGGCTTCGGCCAGCCCGACGGCCGCCGGCCGGAGCCTGGCCATCTGCTGAACCGCCTCGCCCTTCAGCTCCTGGGCAAGGGCGACGGCTTCTCGCAGGGCGTCGAGCGCTCGTTCCATTACGGCTATCTGGCGCCGGAGGAGGGCATTCTCCACGTCGGCATGATCAGCCATCTCGGCGCCATGATTCCGGTGGCCGCCGGCTGCGCCTTCGCCTTCCGGCACTCGGGGTCCGACCGGGTGGCGATCAACTTCATCGGCGAGGGCGGCACCTCGACGGGCGACTTCCACGAGGGGCTCAACATGGCCGCCGTCTGGAAGCTGCCGCTGATCCTGGTGATCGAGAACAACCACTACGCCTTCTCGACGCCGGCCCACCTCCAGTACGCCGCCGAGCGGCTCTCCGACCGCGGCGTCGGCTACGGCATCGCCGCCGAAACGGTGGACGGCAACGATCCGGACGCGATGGCGGAGGCCCTCCGCCGGGCCGTGGACCACGCCCGCGCCGGCAAGGGGCCGACGCTGATCGAGGCCATGCTCGGCCGCATGCGCGGCCACAGCGAAGGGGACGACTCCCTGAAGGTGGTGCCCAAGGACGAGCTCGCCGCCTACCGCGCCGCCGATCCCGTGCCCGCCTACGCGGCGCGACTGGAGGAGGAGGGAGTCCTCGACGCCGGCACCCGCGAACGCCTGGAGGCGCGGATCGCGGAGATGGTGGAAACCTCCATCTCCGGCGCCATCGACGCGGCCCCGCCAGCGGCGGAGGTGGCCCTGCGGCCGGTGTTCGCTCCGGCCAAGCCGTCGCCGAAGGGGCCGGAGACCGCCGCGCTCATCCAGCGGCGGCGCAACCCGCGTGAGCTCACCTATGTCGACGCCATCAATCAGGCGCTGCTGGAGGAGATGGAGCGCGATCCGTCGGTGGTGGTGATGGGGCAGGACATCGGCGTCTTCGAGGGCGCCTTCCGCACCACCCGGGGGCTCTACTCCCGCTGGCCCCACCGCGTGCTGGACACGCCCATCGCCGAGAGCGGCACGATCGGCATCGCCATCGGCGCCGCCCTGCTGGGGTACCGGCCGGTGGTGGAGATGCAGTTCGGCGACTTCATCTCCTGCGGCTTCAACCAGCTCGTGAACGTGGCGGCCAAGCTCTACTACCGCTGGCAGGTGCCTTGCCCGATCGTCATCCGCCTGCCCACCGGCGGCGGCGTGGGCGCGGGACCCTTCCATTCGCAGAACCCCGAGGGGTGGTTCGCCCAGACGCCGGGCATCAAAGTCGTCTGCCCGGCCACGGCCGAGGACGCCATGGGGCTGCTCAAGGCGGCCATCCGCGATCCCAACCCGGTGATGATCTTCGAGCACAAGTTCCTCTATCGCCGGATCAAGGCCGTGCTGCCCGAAGGCGAGGCGGTGGCGCGCCTCGGCGAGGCGCGGGTGATGCGGCCTGGAAAACACCTTACGCTGATCGGCTACGGCGCCACCACCTGGACGTCGCTGGAAGCCGCCGAGGAGCTGGCGAAGACGGGCGTCGAGGCCGAGGGGATCGACCTGCGGACCCTCGTTCCCTACGACGAGGAGACCGTGCTGGCCTCCGTGAAGCGCACCGGGCGGGCGCTGATCGTTCACGAGGCGCCCATCACGCTCGGTTTCGGAGCCGAGGTGGCCGCCCGTCTGGCCGATGCCGCCTTCCCCTGGCTCGACGCCCCCATCCGCCGCGTCGCCTACCCGGACCTCCCCGTGCCCTACGCCAAGAACCTGGAGAAGGTCCTGCTGCCGGACAAGGAGAAAGTGCTGGCGGCGGCGCGGGAGCTGATGGCGTATTGAGGAGGCGGCCCATGCGCCTCGCCGACCTCGTCACCACCTCCCTGCGCGTCGCCGAGACCCGCTCGCGGTCGGAGAAGACGGCGGCGCTGGCGGATCTCCTGCGGCGGCTGTCCCCTGACGAGATCGACGTCGCCGTGGCCTGGCTCTCGGGCAACCTGCGGCAGGGTCGGATCGGCCTCGGGGGCGCGGCGGTGCGGGAGGCCCGCCCGGGGACGGCTGCCGGCGAGCCCTCGCTCACCCTGGGCGAGGTGGATGCGACGTTCGAGCGTATCGCCTCGACCACCGGCGCGGGCTCGACGGCGGCGCGGGTGGGGATGCTGCGGGAGCTGCTGACCCGGGCCACGCGGGAGGAGCAGGATTTCCTCGTCCGGCTGATCTATGGCGAGCTGCGGCAGGGCGCTCTGGCCGGGCTCATGGCCGACGCCCTTGCCGCCGCGTCGGGGCTTCCCGCCGCGGACGTGCGCCGGGCGCTCATGCTCGCCAGCGAGTTGACGGCCGTGGCGCGGGCGGCGCTCGTCGAAGGGCAGGCCGGGCTCGACCGCTTCCGGCTGGAGTTGCTGCGCCCGCTTCAGCCCATGCTCGCCTCGCCGGCCGGCGACGTTTCTGAAGCGTTGGAGCGGCTGGGGGAGGCGGCCTTCGAGCTGAAGCTGGACGGCGCGCGGGTCCAGGTCCACAAAGCGGGGGACGAGGTCCGCATCTTCTCCCGCCGGGGCAACGACGTCACCCCGGCCGTGCCCGAGCTGGTCGAGACCGTCCAGGCCCTTCCCGCGCGCCAACTGATCCTCGACGGCGAGGTCATCGCCCTGCGGCCGGACGCCGCGCCCCTGCCTTTCCAGGCCACCATGCGCCGCTTCGGCCGCAAGCTCGACGTCGCCCGTCTGCGCGGCGAGCTTCCCCTGACGCCCTTCTTCTTCGACGTCCTCCACCTGGACGGCGACGATCTCCTCGACCGGCCGGCCGGCGAGCGCTTCGCGGCTTTGGGGCCGGCCGTGCCGGGCCTCACGGTGCCGCGCATCGTCACCGCCGACGCCGAGGAGGCGGACGCCTTCTTCGCGGACGCGTTGCGGCGCGGCCATGAAGGGATGATGGCCAAGGCCCTCGACGCGCCTTACGAGGCGGGCCGCCGGGGCTTCTCGTGGCTCAAGATCAAGCCGGCGCACACGCTGGATTTGGTGGTCCTCGCCGCCGAATGGGGACACGGCCGGCGCCAGGGCTGGCTCTCGAACCTCCATCTCGGCGCCCGCGATCCCGAGAACGGCGGTTTCGTGATGCTGGGTAAGACCTTCAAGGGGATGACCGACGAGATGCTCGCCTGGCAGACCGCGAAGCTCCAGGAGATCGCCCTCGGCACCGACGGCTGGACCGTGCACGTGCGGCCCGAGCTGGTGGTTGAGGTGGCCTTCAGCGACGTCCAGGAGAGCCCGCAATATCCCGCCGGCATGGCCCTCCGCTTCGCCCGCGTCAAGCGCTATCGGAATGACAAGACCGCCGCCGAGGCGGATACGATCGGGACGGTGCGCAAGATTTTCGAAGGTCAGTCGCGCGGGATCTCTTGATCCAGATTGACCGCGCTCCCGGAGAGCCGGGCGATGAGCATCAGGCGGCGCTTGAAGCGGAACTGCTGCTCGAGGGCGATGATGCGCTGCACGATCCGCTCGTCGTAGCCGCGGGCAGTCACCTCTTCCGGCCGCAGCCCCATGTCGAACAGCAGGTAGAGGACATCGTCCGCCGTCTCGTAGTCGACTCCGAGCTCGCTCTCGTCCGTCTGGCCGGGCCAGAGATCGGCGGAGGGAGCTTTTTCGATCACCTGGACGGGAAGGCCGAGGTGGCGCGAGAGCTGCCAGATCTGACCCTTGTAGAGGTCGCCCAGGGGATTCAGAGAGCTGGCGTTGTCGCCAAAGATGGTCGAGTAGCCGAGAAGGATCTCCGTTTTGTTGGAGGTGCCGAGCACCAGGGCGCCCAGCTTCTTGGCCTGATCGAAGAGGATGGTCATCCTCTCGCGGGCCATCTTGTTGCCTCGGCGGTCGGGGCCGGCGTCGGACTCCATGGCGAAGTAGGCGTCCACCATTGGCGAGATGTCGATCTTCCGGTGCGGCATCCCCAAGTGCTCGGCCACGGCGCGGGCGTCGCGCTCGGACTCAGGCGCCGACGTGCGGTAGGGAAGGAGGAAGCCATGGACGCGCTCGGGTCCCAGGGCGCGGGCGGCCAGGGCGGCGGCGAGGGAGGAGTCGATACCGCCGGAGAGGCCCACCACGACACCCTTCAGGCCGGAGGTGTCCACGGCGTCGCGGATGAAGCTGGTGAGCACCGCCTCGGCGAGCGGCGCGTTCAGGGTGAGCCGCGCCTTCACCTGGTCGCGCCGGATCATCGCGCCGGTCCCTCGGTTGGGCCTTGCGTGGGTCCCTGGATATCGAAGCGCTCGTCGTCGAGCAATGGCAGGCGCCAGCGTAGCCGGTCCGAATCGCGCAGATCGATCTCCGCCACCAGCAGGTGCTCCTCCAGCAGGGGAGCCCGTTCGACCAGCTCGCCACCGGGGCGGATCACATGGCTGCCACCGGGGTAGAACGAGCCCTCCTCCCAGCCGACCCGTCCGCAGTAGGCCACCCAGCAGGTGTCGAGGAGGGCGGTGGAGCGGGTTAGGGTCTCCCAGCTCTCGTGGCTCTCCGGCAGGACGCCGGCGCCGATGCGGCCGGGGCTGGCCGAGGGGACGACGATCAGCCGGGTACCGGCCACGGCCAGCCGGCGGGCCAGCTCCGGGTGCCAGAGGTCCTCGCAGATGAGCACGCCCATCTTGCCCCAGGGCAGGTCCGCCAGCTCCAGCCGGCGGCCGGCGCCGAAGAAGCGCTCCTCCTGGAAGATGCCATAGGTCGGGAGGTAGAGCTTGCGGTGGATGTAGGACGGCGCGCCGTCCGAGAGCAGGACGACGCTGTTGTGCAGCACCCCGCGCTCCCCCTCCTCGACGAAGCCGAGCACCACGCGCATCGGCCGGGCCGCCTCGGCCAGCCGCCGCAGGATGGGCGAATTCGCCGGCATGGCGACGCGCGGCGTCAGATGGAGGAGGCGGTAGCCGGTGAGCGAGAGCTCGGGGAAGACCAGCAGGTCCACCCCGGCGGCCCGCGCCTTCTCGATCCATTCGAGATGGCGCTCGGCGTTGTGCTCCACGTCGCCGAGGCGGCAGTCGATCTGTGCCAGGCCGATCGTGAGGAGGGTGGGGGGAGTTTCGGGCATGATCTGAGAAGACGTCCGGGGCGTCTGACGCGTCCGAGGCGATGCTAGCATGGAGCCTCCATGAGGAATCACCTGACCCCACCGCGCCCCCTCTATCCAGCCTTGTTCGTCCTCCTCCTGCTGCCGGGAATGACCTCGGCCGCCCCGCCGAAGAAGCCGGCTCCGCCGCCCGCCGCGCCCGCCGCGACGCCGGCCCCGGCGGCTGCCGAACAGAACGTGCTCAAGGACAAGGTACTGGCGGTGGTGGACGAGGATCCCGTGCTGGCGTCGGACGTGGACCGGGTCGTCAAGCTGGGTCTCCTGCCGCCGAACCCCGGGGAAACCTCGAACCAGCACCGCAAACGCGTGCTCAACTCCCTCGTCGAGGAGCGGCTGCGCTTCCACGAGATCGACCGCTACGGCCTGGAGCAGGTGCCGGTGGACGACGTCGAGAAGGCCGTGGCCAAGGTCCGCGCCGGCTTCAAAAACGAGGCGTCCTTCCAGAAGGCGATCAAGGAGGTGGGGCTGACTCCGAAGGGGCTGCACCAGCTCATGGCGCGTCAGCTCCTGGTGCTCACCTACGTGGACGAGCGCCTGGGACCCCGCGTCTTCGTCACCTTCGACGACATCAACAAGTACTACCGCGCCGTGCTGACGCCGGAGATGCAGAAGAAGGGGACGTCCGTGCCGCCCCTCGAAGACGTGCGCGAGGACATCCGCGAGGTCCTGAAGCAGCAGAAGCTCACCCAGGAGCTCCAGACCTGGACCGCCGAGCTACGGGCCAAGGCCGACGTGGTGATCTACCCCGAGCAGGGCCCCGGCGGACCGCTGCCGCCGGTGGTGAAGAAGCTGGATACCGCTACGAAAAAGCCCGAGACGAAGGCCGCGCCGCCGAAGAAGGCGCCGGCCAAGCCGCCGGGGTGAAGCCTCAGAGGGTCCCTTCTAGGCGGTCCCTCACCACCTGCCCCCATAGGCGCTGACTCAACGTGGTCTTGGAGGTCCCCCGCCCAAGACCCTCATCACCCCGGCCCTCTTCTCCCGCCCCCTCCCAACCCCCCACACCGGGAGAAGAGGGAGGGCAACACGAAACGGCCTCGCATGCCTTCCCCCTCTCCCGGGGCGGGAGAGGGGGTTAGGGGGTGAGGGCCTTGGGCGGGGGACCTTCTGAGACGCGTTAAGTTGGCGCCTATGCCCAACCCCTGACGAGGAGTCTTCCTAATACAGCGCCGCGTACTGCCCTTCCGACATCAGCACCCGGGCGACGAAGCTCCGGGTCTCGGCGCCTGCGATCTTGGTGAAGTACTCGTCGGGCTCCTGGGTGAAGCACCAGTTTTTCCAGACCTGGGCCTGGGACTCGCCGGCCTGGTGGGCGGCCAGGGCAGCCACGATCGAGTTACCGGCGTTGCCGAAGACCTTGAGCAGCGCGCTGAGCTGGGCGGCTCCCAACGCGATCGAGACGTCGGGGGAGAAGAGGGCCTCCGGGTTGACTCGTGCCAGGTTGAGCTGGACGCTCAATTGGCGGGCGGTGGCCGGGCTGAGCTGGGTCAGGCCGCGGAGGGCCGCCGGCGAGAGCGCCGAGGCGTCGAAGCGGCTCTCCTCGCGGATCAGGGCGCTGAGCAGGTGGTAATCGACGCCGCGGATCCGCCCCTGGGCGATGATGGTGCCCTGAAAGGGGAAGGGGTAGAGGAGCCGGCGAAAATCCCGCGGCTCCAGGGCGAGAGGCAACCGTTGCGGCGCCCTCTCGCGAAGAGCTTCGGCCAGGGCGATCGAACGCGCGTACTCGCTGCCCGCCACCAGCAGCCGGCTGCCGGTGTAGGCGAGGCTGGGATCGGAGAGGGGGAAGTGCTCGCGCACGGCCGGCGCCCCATCGTGCCAGAGGCCCAGGGCGAGGAGCATCTCCTCCGGCCGGGCGAGGCGGTGATTCCAGAGGGGCCAGCGGCGCACCGGCACGTCGGCGAGCTTGAGGTAGGGGGCCGTGCCCCGGTCCGCCAGCAGCCGCTGCTCCAGCCTCAGTTGAGCCGTGCGGCCGGCGGCATCGTCGACTCCCAGAAGCAGCCAGGCGCCGTGGAGGTCTTCCAGCCGTCCCCTGGCGGCGAGACGCCGGCCTTCGGCGTCGGCCGTGGCGCTCAAGGGATCGGCGGCGAGCCGGGCCATGGCGGCGCGAGCCAGCGGATGGAACGGCTGGCCGCGGATCACCTCCAGGTAGCGGCTCACGGCCTGCCGCGGATCGCGCTCGAGTTCGGCCAGCCGGCCGCGCCAATAGGTGACCTCGAGACGGTCGTCCCGCCCGTCGACCCGGTCGAGCCATGGGCGGACGCGGTCACGCCGTCCCCGGACGAGGTCGGAGGCCGCGAGGAACAGGGCGGCGCGGGCCACCTGGGCGTGCCACTCCGGCCGCCGGAGGAGCTGATCGAACAGCTTCAGGGCTGAGGCCTCGGAGCCGCTTCGCCACTCCAGCCGCAGAGCCCCGAGGAGCGCCGGGGCCGCCCAATCTCCTCCCTGTGTGTCGGCCTGCCAGGCCTGGCGATAGCTGGCGATGGCGGCGGACCAGGTGCCGCGCAGCTCCTCGGCCCTTCCCTGCTGGAAGAGGGCGCGAGCCTTCTCCCCAGGGGCCCGGGCCTGCTTGGCCAGTTGGGCGAAAGCCGCCGAGGCTTCCGCGTAGTGCTGCTGGGAGAGGAGGACCGTGCCGATGAGCGCCTGCGTCTCGTAGGCGTCGTGGGCCGAGAGCGACTTGCGGTCGCCGGCCTGCAACAGGTGGCGCAGGGCGAGGTCGAACTCCTTGTGCTGCTGGAAGGTGCGCCCCAGAAGCATGGGCAGACGCCCGCGCTCGGCTCCGGCGACCATCTGCGACAGGCTCTCGGCGGCGAGGCGGGCGAGGTCGTCGTCGCGGCTCTCCTCCAGCAGGCTCGTCATCAGGCTGCGGGCCAGCTCGCGATAGCCGGTGCGCAGGGCGCAGTTGGCCCGGGCGAGCTCGATTTCCCGGCGCTGCGGCACCGGCAGAGCGTCCGCGCGCATCGCCCCCAGCAGCCGGCATTCACCCCCTCCGGAGAGCACCTGGGAGAACAGATGGACGGCGGCGGGGAGCAGGGGCGAGCTCGGATCTCCCGCGACCACGTGGGAGACGATCCCGGCCGCGACCTCGGGATGGCCGCCGTTGACCTGGCCCTGGGCCATGCGAAAGCGGCTGTACGGGGCCAGGGTGGGGTTGAGCGCGATGCCCTTGATGAACGCGTCCCCGGCCTCGCGGGGGCGGCCCACGCGTTCGAGGAGGATGCCGTGAAGATAGTCGAGGCCCAGCCGGTGGGCGAGGTCGGGGTTCTGCACCAGCTCCTGCTCGACCCGCCCCAGCGCTTCCTGGGTCTTGCCGGCGAGCTGCAGCTCCAGCAGATCCGGCCGCGGATCCGCGGCGGTGAGGGCAAGGGCGAGAGTGAGGGAGCCGAACATCCGGGGGGCCGTGACGCCCGGCGGTGAATTCCCCGGGCGAATCAGCCCATGGGAACCGACCAGCGTGCGACGCGCGCGCCCAGCTTCTGCAATTTCAGTTCCATTCCCTCGTAACCCCGGTCTAGGTGGTAGATACGGTCCACCACCGTCTCTCCCTCGGCCGCCACGCCGGCCAGAACGAGGCAGGCGGAGGCCCGCAGATCCGTGGCCATGACGCCGGCGCCGGTCAGCGGCTTGGGGCCATAGACTCGCGCGCGGCCACCGTCCACGCGGATGTCGGCACCCATTCGCGCCAGCTCGGGAACGTGCTGGAAGCGGTTTTCGAAGATGGTTTCGCTGATGGTGGAAACTCCGTCCGCCCGGGTCATGAGAGCCATGTACTGAGCCTGGAGATCGGTGGGGAAGCCGGGGTGGGGCGACGTTTCGAGATCGAGGGACTGGATGTTGCCGGAGCAGTGGACGCGAATCCCCTCAGCGTTCACTTCGACGCTGGCGCCCACTTCGGCCAGTTTGTCCAGCAGGGGCGCCAGATCGGCGGCATTGGCCCCTTCCAGAAGCACGTCGCCGCGGGTCATGACGGCGCCGACGAGATAGGTGCCGCCCTCGATGCGGTCCGGGATGATGGAGTGGTCGGCGGCGCCCAGGCTCTCGACGCCATCGATGACGATCGTCTCCGTGCCGGCGCCGGAGACCTTGGCGCCCATGGCGTTGAGCAGGTTGGCGAGGTCTACCACCTCGGGCTCGCGGGCGCAGCCCTCCAGCACGGTGGTGCCGCGGGCGAGGGAGGCGGCCATCATCACGTTCTCGGTGCCGGTCACCGTCGCCAGGTCGAAGCGGAAGCGGGTGCCGGTGAGCTTGCCGCTCACCTCGACGTAGCCATGGGAGAGCTGCACCTCCGCGCCCATGGCGGTGAGCGCCTTGAGATGCTGGTCGATGGGCCGCACGCCGATGGCGCAGCCGCCGGGGAGCGACACGCGGGCGTGCCCCTCCTTGGCGAGCAGCGGCCCGAGGACGAGGACGCTGGCCCGCATCGTCCGCACCAGGTCATAGGGTGCGTCGTGCTCCGAGTTGGGCCGCTCGCGGCGGAGGATCATGGCGCCGCCCCTCTCCTCGGTGACGACGCCGAGATGGTCGAGGAGCTTCTGGAGGGTGCGGATGTCCTTCACGTGCGGCACGTTGCGCAGGGTGAGAGGCGCGTCGGTCAGCAGGCTCGCGGTGAGCGCCGGCAGCGCGGCGTTCTTGGCGCCGGAGGCCATCACCCGGCCGGCGAGGCGGGTCGGCCCTACGATGTGGAACTTGTCCATTTCCTGGTCCCTCTCCCTCTTATCGTCGTTGCAGCACGAGAACCCGCGGGATGCCGGCGTAATCGTTTCGTACGCGGAGGAACTCGAGACCCGCCGACTCGGCGTGGCGGCGGGCCGCGCCGAGCTGCCCGAACCCGATTTCGACCGCCAGTCTAACCCCGGGACGCAGCGCCGCGCACTCGGCGAAGAGCCGGGCGAGCACGGAGTCCCCGGAACCGGGGGCGAACAGAGCCAGCGCCGGCTCGAAATCGCGGACCTCGGGCGACAGCGACGGAGCCTCGGCGGGGTCGATGTAGGGCGGATTGCTCACCACTAGGTCGAAGCGGGCGAGGTCGAGCCCCGCCGTAAGGTCCGTCCGCACCAGCCGCACCGCCGCGCCCAGCCGCCGGGCGTTCCCCGCGGTGACGGCCAGGGCTCCCGCGGAGAGATCCGTGGCGGCCACCCGGGCGCCGGAGATCTCCAGAGCCAGGGTGACGGCGAGAATCCCGGAGCCGGCGCCGACGTCGAGAATCCAAGGCCGGTCGGGCAGCGTCTCGGCGAGCGCCTCCTCCACCAGGTGCTCCGTCTCCGGCCGCGGGATGAGCACGCGAGAATCGACCTGGAACGATCGCCTCCAGAACTCCCGCTCGCCCAGCAGGTACGCCGTGGGCTCGCCGGTCAGCCGGCGCGCCAGCAGATCGCGGAACCGGGCCTCCGCCGCTTCCGGAACCTCGGTTTCCCCGCGCGCCAGCACCTGCGCCTCTGACCATCCCAGCACGTGACCCAGAAGAAGCAGCGCCTCCCGGGGCGGAGCGCCGAAGGGCGTCGCCGCGAGGAGAGGGCGGGCCTCGGCGAGGAGCTGGCGCAGGGTGGGCACTTCGCGGAGTGTATCCGGGGAGGGCGCGAACTTTGCTCCTGGGAGGTCCCCCCCGCCCAAAACCCTCACCCCGGCCCTCTTCTCCCGCCCCCTCCCAACCCCCCACACCGGGAGAGGGGTGCCCGGTTGATGCGTTCTTGCTTGTCTCCCTCTTCTCCCGGTGTGGGGGGTTGGGAGGGGGCGGGAGAAGAGGGCCGGGGTGATGAGGGTCTTGGGAGGGGGACCTCCCAAGACCACGTTAAGTTCTCCCCCAGGCCTCTACGGCGACCCCACCGGCTTCAGCCGGATCTCGACCACCGCTCCGGCCGTGTCGTGCCGGACCTCCGCCGTCGCCTCCGCGGGCGCGAAGCCTTCCTTCTGAACGAGGATCTGGTAGATCCCATCGGCCAGGCGGGACTCGAAGTGTCCGTCCGCGCCGCTATGAATCGCGGCGATCGAAAAGGCCGGAGGGATCTGGCTTCCTTGACCCTGCGGCATGATCTGCACCGAGGCGCCGGAGACCGGCTCGCCCGTGCCGGCGGAGATCACCCGGCCGAGCAGGACGCCCGCGGGAATGTCGATCGTCACCTCTGTGTCGCCTTCGATGTCGACCGGTTGGCCCGTGCCGGTGATGCCGCGGGTGCCGAGGACCATGACGACGTGCTGGCCCGGCGCGAGGTTGCGCACCACGAACCGGCCTTCGTAATTGGTCTGTGCCGAGATTTGCCCCGACGGTGGGCTCACAACATGGACCTGCACGCCACTCAGTGGGGCGCCGTCCATCATGACTCGGCCCGTGAGGGTGAAGCCCTTGCCGAAGTCGAAGTCCAGAACCGGGCTGGAATCTCCGGCCTGGATCTGAGCCGTCTGTTGCATTGAACGGTTCCCGGCCATGACGGTGAGGTTCCAGCTTCCAGGCTGAAGGTCCCGAACTTCGTAGCGGCCGTCCGGGCTGGTGGTCGCCAGGACAAAGCCTTGGTCTCCCAAAGCGTGTACCCTCGCCTGCTGAATTTCGCTGGGCTTCAAGCCCAAAAGACGCCCGGTGAGCGTGACTCCCGCCTTCGGTTCGAGTTGGATACCGAGGTCCCGGACGCCGCTGCCCGCCACCACGACCTCGCGAGGCTCAGCGGACTGGACGAAGCCCAGCCGCCGGGCCGAAAGCCGGAAGACTCCGTCCGGCACCTGCCGGAAGACGAAGGCGCCGTCCTCCCTCGTCAGGGTGCTCTGCGGATCGTTCGGCTCCGCCGTCAGGTCCACGGTGGCATTGCCGATCCCCTGGCCCTGGGGATCCGTGACCCGGCCGGAGACCTCGACGCCGGAGGGAAAGCGGAGCTCGACGGACGTCGTCCCCTTGACCGCCTGGACGAGGACCTCGTTGGATTTCCTCGGCGCCATGGCGGCGACCCGCCAGGCCGCCGGTCTTGGAACCATGAGCCGGGTGATTCCCCGCGCGTCGGTGGCGCCGAACAGGCCGTCCATCTGATCCATATCGGCGAAGGTCAAGGTACCTGGTTCCTGGGGCTCTGCCCTCACGATGGCGCCAAGGACTGGTGCGCCCTCGGGCGAGAGCACCCGCACCTCGAGGATGGTCCCGCGCTCGAGGACGATCTCGAACCCTTCGAGGTCTCGGTCCTGGGGGATGGGAATCCCGTGCACCGTCTGGGTGGCGTAGTCCCTGGAGGCGATGCGGAGGTCGAGCGGTCCGGGCTCCAGACCGCCGATGCGGACCCCCCCTGCGCATCCGTTCTCGCCAGCACGGGGCGATCGGACATCGACAGGCTGGCGTCCGACAGACTCAATCCCCCTTTTTTCAAAACCGCATCCGCGACCGGTTCGCCGTCGGGCCCGAGGACCCGGCCGGCGAGGCCGCGGGCCGTTTTCATTTCGAGCTGGAGGGTTTCCCGGGTGGGGGCCTCCACGCCGGGAACTTCCAGCGAGGCATAGCCGGCGTGCTCGATCCGCAGGTGGACCTGCGTGCCCGCGGGCAGGCCGGTGATGCGGAAGCGGCCTCCGGCGTCCGTCCTCGCGGTGGGCTCGCCGGATTCCTCCTGGTCCACCATTTCCAGAGGAAAGTCTGCTGGGCGGAGCCAGATGCTCGCCGCCGCGATAGGCACTCCCTTCGAGTCGGCCACCCGGCCCTCGATCAGGGCTCCTGCGGATGACAGAACTACTGCGATCGAGAGCGCCACGTAGGCGAGCGGCCCAAGAAGCATCCTGTGACCTCCTTGCTCAAGCGTTGCAGCTCCATTCTACGGCGACCCCACCGGCTTCAGCCGGATCTCGACCACCGCCCCGGCGCCGCCGGACCGCACCTCCGCCGTCGTCTCCGTGGTTGCGAAGCCTTCCTTCTGGATCTTGATCCTTTACTTTCCAGGTGCGAGGCGGCTCTCGAAGGCGCCCGACTCGCCGCTGCGGGTGGTGGGGGTGGAGTAGAAGAGGCGGGAGTCGCTCTCCTGGCCGTCGATCGACACCGTGGCGTCCGCGATCGGCTCGCCCGTGCCGGCCGACACCACCTGGCCGGCCAGGGTCCCCATCGCGATGTCGATCGTCAGCTCGCGGTCGCCGTCGATCTCGATCGGACGCTCCTGGTGGACGGCTCCGAGCGCGCCGGAGACAACCAGGAGATATTTCCCCGGCTGCACGTCGTGAAGCTCGAAGTGCCCGTCATAGCGGCTGGCCGCCGCGCGGCCTCCCTCGGAGCTCAAGGGGGTGACCCTGACGTTCGCTCCGGACAGCGGGCTGCCGTCCACGAGGACCATGCCGGAGAGAGTTATGCCCTTGCCGAACTCGAAGTCGAGGACGGCCTCCGTCTCTCCGGACTGGATCTTGGTCCGTTGCTGAGCCAGGCGCTGGCTGGTGGTGATCGCGGTGAATCGCCAGTCCCCCGGCCCGACGTTTTTGATCTCGTAGCGGCCGTCCGGCTCGACCATGGCGTCCGCGGAGCCGGCTTCGCCTCCAAAACCGCGGACGCTCGCTCCCAGGATTTCCTCACGCCCGAGCCCCAGCAGGTGACCGGTAAGGGTCGCCCCGGTCACCGGCTCCAACTGAAGATCGAGGCCCTGCACGTCGCTGCCGGCCACAACGACCTCCAGGGGCTCGCCGGACTGCTTGAATCCTTCCCGTTGGGCCCGTAGACGGTAGGTCCCGTCGGGCACCTGGGTGAAGACGAAGGCGCCGTCCTCGCCGCTCGTGGCGCCCTGATGGAAGAATTGGCCCTGCTCCTGCTTGGCCGCGAGGCTCAGGTACACCCTGGAAAGGGCTTGGCCGTGCGCGTCCGCCACCCGGCCGGAGGCCTGGACCCCGGCCGGGAACCGGATCTCGGCCGGCGTCGTCCCCGCGCTCGCCGTCACCTCGACCGAAGCCGACCGCTGGTCCACGGAGGCGGTGACCCGGTACGTTCCCGGCTCGGGAAGCTCGGCCCTGCAAGTTCCCGAGTCGTCGGTCTGTAGTCTCCGGGGCATGCGCATGAACCTCTCCATGCGATCGGGACCGGAGGCACGTTGGAAGGGCTCCACGGAGACCCTGGCACCGGCAACCGGTCCGCCGTCGGCGGAGAGCACTCGCACCTGGAGGATGGTGCCGCGGCCGAGGACGACCTCGAGCCCCTCGAGGTCGCGGTCCGCGGGGATCGTCACTCCCCGCACGGTCTTGGTGGCATACCCGTCGGCCTTGACCCGCAGATCGTTGGGTCCCGGCTCGAAGCCGGAGATCTGAAAGAGCCCGTGCGCGTCGGTAAGGCCCAGGTCCTTCTCGGACATCATCGCGCCGCCGCCGGTATGGTTTTCCTCGACCCGGCTGATCGTCGCGCCTCCGACCGGCTCGCCGTCCGGCCCGACGACGCGGCCGGAGAGGGCGCGGGCCGTCTTCATCTCGAGATGGAGAGGCGTCTGGAGGGGGGCCTCCACACCGGGGACTTTGAGAGGAACGTAGCCCTCGTGCTCGACCAGGAGCTGGACCGGGGTGCCGCGAGGCAGGTCGGTGAGGCGAAAACGCCCCTCCGGGCTCGTCCTGATCTCCGGCGGGGGGGACGCCAGATCCTCGGCCCACTGGAAGGGATCGAACGAGCTCAGATAGCTCTCGACGACGGCTTCCGCGATGGGCGCGCCGTGGGTGTCCGTCACCTCGCCCTCGACCACGGCCGCCGCCGGCAGCTCGATGGCGCCGAGGTCGAATTTCGGGGCGTCCGCGGGAATCTCGATCGGGCGGCTGAGCGGGGAGAACCCCGGGCTCCGGGCGCGCAGGGTAAGCTTGCCGGTATCCACTGCCTTGACCTCGAAACGGCCCGCCGCGTCCGTGATCATCGGGAACCGCCTCGTCCGTGCGCTGGTGAGCGTGACTCGCGCGCCCGGTATGGGACTCCCCGCGCCGTCGACGACGTGCCCGAACGCGGTGACCCCCGATCCCATGACGATCTTCACGGGCGGCGCGGTCTGACCCGGCGCCGCAGTCCGCGCTTTCGCTTCGCCATCGGCGTAGTTCCGGTGGAAGCCTTTGAGCTCGTAGCTTTTCTGGAACCGCAGGCCGGAGAGCTGGAACCCTCCGTCGGCACGGCTCAGAGTCATTCGCTGGAAGCCCTGCATGGAGATCCGTACGTAGGTTTGGGAGACCGGATTGCCGGCCGCGTCCACCACCTTGCCCGAGAGGCGGGCGGCCGGCTCCAGCCTCAGCATGGCCGGAGTGGCCGAGGTGGCCGGGGTGTGGGGAACGAACTGGCTCTCCGAGCGCAGGTATCCGGGCGCGGCGGCCTCCAGCGAGACCTCCTGAACGGTCGGCAGGGTGAGGCGGAACTTGCCGTCGGCCCCCGCGCGGACTGGCGGTCCCAGAAGGCGGCTGCCCGTCCACACGAGGGCGCCCGGCACCGGTTTGGCCGGAGCCTCTCGTGCCGGGACCGCCTGCTGGAGCACTTGGCCGGCCACGACCCGCGCCGGCTCCAGGCGGATGGAGAGGAGAATTGTGGGCTTAGACCCTGAAGGGGGTATTCCCTGGCCCGCGCCGCCGTCGCCGCTCTCCACCCGGATCGGCTCATTGCCCGGCGGGAAGGCCAGCGCCAAGCGGCCGTCCGCTCCGGTCAGTCCCAGGCTCCAGGAACGCCAGCGGACGAGCGCCCCAGCCACCGGCTTGTCCTCGGCGGCCCGCACCTCCAGCTTCGAGACCGTTTTGGGCAGGAAGCGCACCGGCGGCGAGCCGGGTTTCCAGACCGCCACCTCTCCCAGGAACGCTGGAGAGACCGCCATCAGCTTCAGACGCTCGCCGCGCATCCCCCACAGGGCCAGCCGGCCGCCGGCGTCCGTGACGCCGCCGCGCTCCGCGACATGCCAGTGCGGCCCACCCGGAATCTGCTGGTTTTCCGGATCGTCGAGCACCCGTACGGCCAGACCGGACAGGGCTTTGCCGTCGCCCGAGGTCACTCGGACGTCGATGGGCTCGGCCGGAGTCAGATGGTCCCCCTCCACGTCCGTATCCTCGACCAGGGGAGAGATCTGAATCTCCTCCGTCAGGTAGCCCGCGGCGCGCAGCCGCAGCCGGTAGGCGCCGGCCTCTGGCGCCGAGAGCTCATAGAACCCGTCCTTGTCGGTATGGGCGGTCGCCAAGGGGCGGGGCTCCGTGCCGTCGCGCAGCCGGCGGACGGCCTCGGAGTAGCCCTCCCAAGCCGGCAGCAACTCGATCTGGACGCCGGCGGCTCCGTGGCTGTCGTCCGGCAGCGCCACCTGGCCGCTGATGCGAATCGGCTCAGCCCCCAATGGAACGGATAGCAGAGCGGCGGAGATCGCGAGACACACGGAAAGGCGAGGGTTGGAGATGGACAAGATGGCGCCTCCTTGCTGAAATTCTAGCTGCTCACACCTGTGATAGAAGGACCATCGATCGTTTTCCCGGAGGATCTTCATGAGAAGAGGTCTGCTGCTCCTCGGCTCGCTGTTCCTGATGACCGCTTTGATGACCGCTCCGATCGTCGCGGCCGAGGTTTCCGTCTGCAAGGACTCCGAGCCTTACTTCAAGATCGCCGGCACGGCCATGGCCGGGCCGGGGGCCAACGGCGCCCAGGCGTTCGCGCTGTACCGGCAGGTGTCCTCCAGCGCGGCGGGCGCCGCGAATCTCGAGCTCGGCTCGCGGATCGCCGGCCTGCGGGACGGCGTGCCCATGGCCGCCGCCGACAAGCCGCTCGCCTCCTGCATGCTGCGCAGCTTCCTGCTCGCCCGCTACGGCGAGGCGATGGTGAAAGACCTCCAGGAGATTGTGGGCTTCCGCACCGTCGCCGTCGAAGGCAAGGAGAACTGGAACCTCCCCGAGTTCGTCCGCCAGCGGGAGTGGCTGGAGCAGCGAGCCCGGGCGCTGGGGTTCGACTTCAAGAGCTACGACGGGCGGGTGGAGGAAATCACCATGAAGGGCCCCAAGCCCGTCCTCGCCCTGCTCACCCACGGCGACGTCCAGGACGTCGAGAATCAGACGTGGACCTCGCCGCCGTTCGAGGGAAAGCAGGTCGGCGGCCGCGATGGCCGCATCGTCGGCCGCGGCACCGAGGACGACAAGGGGCCCCTGATCGCCGCCCTCTACGCCATGGCGGCGATCCGCGACAGCGGCTGGCCGCTGCGCTCGACCGTCCACCTCCTGGTGGCCAACGGCGAGGAGACGAGCTGGGACGAGATCCCCTATTACCTGGCGCGTGCGCCCATGCCGGACCGCACGATCGGCCTCGACGCCGGCTACCCGGTGGTCAACGCCCAGAAGGGTTACGGCGTCCTGCGCTTCCGCGCCCAGCCGGTGGCGGCGGCGAAGCCCGGCAAGTGGCGGGTGGTTTCGATGAGCGGCGGCAGCGGCATGTCCATCATCCCCGAGAAGGGTCAGGCGATTCTCGAACGCCTCGGTTCGGAGCGCGACAAGAGCGGCGCTCAGGCGGATCTCACCCGTAGCGCCGCGAGCTGGGCCAAGGCCCATCCACCCGCCAGGCTGGTCGTGAGCCGCGACGGGGGACTGCTCAAGATCGTGGCGGAAGGTCACGCCGGACACTCCTCCGAGCCGGGGACCGGTCACAACGCCCTGGGGGATCTGTCCGCGTTCCTTGCGACGCTGGACCTCAAGATGGACGCCTGGGGCGCCCTCGCCGCCTTCACCGGCATCGCCGTGGGCACCGAGACGAACGGCCGCTCACTGGGCATCGACCACCGCGACGCCGTGATGGGTGAGCTGACGTCCAACCTTTCCTTCCTGCGCGACGACAAGGGCACGCCCCTCGCCGAGGTGAACATCCGGGTGCCGAGGGGGATCGACAAGGCGCGGATCGAAAAGCAGGTGACGGAGCGCACGGGCGTCTTCTCCCGCCGCGCCGCCGCCCAGGTCGTCCCCGAGGTGGAGATGTCGAACGAGCCGCACATCGAGCCCGCCGAGGGCGAGCTGGTCTCCGGCCTGCTCGCCACCTGGAAAGAGGTCACGGGCACCCCGGGCAAGGCCATCGCCATCGGCGGCGGCACCCAGGCGCGGCTGTTCAAAGGGGGAGTGGACTTCGGCCCTGCCGACGACATGGCCAAGTACCGCGGCCATGGCGTCGACGAGTACCTCACGCCCGAGGAGCTGCACCGCATCGCCGAGCTGACAGCCGCCGCGGTGTGGAAGCTGGAGGCGGAGACGAAGTAGGCGTCGCTGACTGGTTACCGCGACGCCGAACCCCTCATCACCCCGGCCCTCTTCTCCCAGCCTCCCCCCCGGCCGCCGGGAGAAGAGGGAGAACGCCAAAACCGCGTCAAGGCGAGCCCGTAGGGCGGCGTTCCTGTAGCCCCGGGTGCAACCGGGGGAACCCCGGTGAAAACCCGGGGTTGAGGGCCTGCCGTCAGCGCCCGCCGCCGGCCTTCGTCTCGGTCTCCGGCTTGTCCGTCTTCTTCCGCGCCTCCTCGACGCAGCCCGTCGCCGGAGTGTCGCCGGGCTTGTGGGTCAGCGCCTGCGAGCAGGCGTCCAGGGCGGAGGCCGGCTTGTCCAGCGCGAGATAGACCTGACCCAGGGCGAGGAGGACCTCGTAGTTCTGCGCGTAGCCCAGCGACTTCGAGAGCTCCTCCTTGGCCTTCACCAGCATCTTGGTCCGCTTCGCGGTGTCGGGCTCCTCCGCGGCCTGTTTCTTCAGCTTCAGGCCCTTGGCCAAAGCCGCGGAGGCCTTCATCTCGGGCGTTTGCATATGGCCCATGCCGTCGGTGCCCATGCCCGGACCGCCAAACTGCGGCGAGGCCCAGGTCACGGCCGGCGCGGCCATCAGAAGAGTCAGAAAGGTGAGAGCGGAGGCAATGAAGATTTTTCTCATGGGCTAGTTCTCCTCTTTGAAGCTGTATACGGAAATCTGGGGCCATCCGTCTAGCTAGTGACGGATCGGCCTAAAAGATTTCGCGCGAATGAGGAGAAACGGTGGCGCGGGGTTCGGGTGAGCGCGCCCGTCAGTGCGCCGTGCGGGCTGCCGCTTCCATCTTCTCCGCCGAGAAGTGGGCGATCAGGGGCTCGATCAGGGGATCGAGATGCCCCTCCAGCAGCGTCGGGAGCTGGTGGATGGAGAGGCCAATGCGGTGGTCCGTCACCCGGCTCTGGGGGAAGTTGTAGGTGCGGATCTTCTCCGAGCGGTCGCCCGAGCCCACCATGCGGCGGCGCTCCTCGGACACGGCGGCGTCCGCCTTCTCCCGCTCCAGGTCATAGAGGCGGGCTTTGAGGACGCGTAGCGCCTTCGCCTTGTTCTTGATCTGGCTGCGCTCGTCCTGGCAGGAGACCACCATCCCCGAGGGGATGTGCGTCAGCCGCACCGCCGAGTAGGTGGTGTTCACGCCCTGGCCGCCGGGGCCGGAAGCGCAGAAGCGGTCCACCCGGATGTCCTTCTCGTCGACCTCGACCTCCACGTCGTCGGCCTCGGGCAGCACCGCCACCGTCACCGCCGAGGTGTGGATGCGGCCGGCGGACTCTGTCGCGGGCACGCGCTGCACGCGGTGGACGCCGCCCTCGTACTTGAGGCGGCTGTAGGCGCCCCGGCCCTCGACGATGGCCGAGACCTCCTTGATCCCCCCGGCCTCGGACTCCGAGAGGTCGATCACCTCCACCCGCCAGCGCTGCGTCTCGGCGTAGCGGCTGTACATGCGGAAGAGCTCGGCGGCGAACAGCGTCGCCTCGTCGCCGCCCGTGCCGGCGCGGATCTCCAGCACCACGTTGCGCTCGTCGTTGGGGTCCTTCGGCGTCAGCTCGCGGCGGAGCTGCTCCTCGAGCTCGGCGACGCGGGCGGTGAGCTGCTCCTTCTCGTCCTGCGCCAGGGCATAGAGCTCGTCGTCCTTGGGCAGCCCGGCGAGCATCTCCTCGTTCTCCCGCCTCTGCTGGTCGGCCTTGACGTACTCCCGGTAGAGCTTCACCGCCGGATCGATCTCCGCCAGGGTCTTGTTGACCTCCCGGTAGACCTTCGGGTCCGAGAAGATGGCCGGCTCCAT